>Ga0197143_1000592_pt1 | contig 37688 bp, 36 predicted proteins | sample GBS70_MetaG_FD_148603 | JGI IMG/M metagenome (GOLD analysis project Ga0197143, IMG submission 148603) | Sediment microbial communities from Great Boiling Springs, Gerlach, Nevada, United States - GBS 70_MetaG | ecosystem: Environmental > Aquatic > Thermal springs > Hot (42-90C) > Sediment... | reverse complement strand
CGCCATACTTCCTCAAGTCAATTGGTGGCGAAAAATTTTTCGTGATTCGTGCCCACGAACCTTTTGGCTGTGCACCTTCGTTTTGGGCGAAGAAGAGCCCGCTTGCGTTGCCAACCTTCACTTGCTCTTTCGTTACTATGAACCCACACTTAACCCCTTGCGCTGAACCAGTCACTATAGAATTGGAACCCCTTGACGACAAAAAAAAAGTGCGCTAAAATTGAAATGCATTAGAATCATTCCCAAATTCTGAAGGGGGGTCAAAGATAATGCGACGAATGAAGTGCCGTTGGCATGACCGAAGAGATGTTGGGCGACGGTCAACTTTTGATCGTGAAGTTGCAACTGCGGCGACTCATCGTGTCGGCTTCACGCTAATTGAATTGCTTGTCGTGATAGCGATAATCGCTATCCTGGCGGCGATACTGTTCCCTGTGTTTTCAAGGGCGAGGGAGAAGGCAAGGATGGCAAGCTGTCAAAGTAACCTGAAGCAACTTGGATTAGCAATGAGAGCATATACGATTGACTACGATAGTATGCTTGTCCCATGGGGCTGTGGGCTATACAGCGGTTTGCCTGCATATGAGAATGCCCCCTTCCGAGCTGATGAAGGACCTCTAAGCAGGCTTTACCCTTATGTCAAAAATGTTCAAGTTTATGTTTGCCCAAGTGCCCCGGGGCTTAGATATGGAAGATGCAATATTACAAGATCAGGTGTCCCTTGCGGTGCTGGTGCAAGCTATGGCTTTACTATGGGACCAAGCGCTTTCAGAAGTGGGCGTAGCGAGTCAGAGTTGCTTAGTCCAGCTGAAACAATGGCATTTGCTGACTCTGATGGACAAACTTTCCTCAACGACCCATTCTGCAACTACTGTCAGGGAAATGCCAATTTGGTCTCGAGGCACAATCAGATGCTCAATGTGCTCTATCAAGATGGGCATGTGAAGGCACACAGGCTTGAGCACTTATTACCACCACCTTGGACTCCTAACATTAGTAGGAGGTTGCCAACACCGTCAGAGCAACCCAATGACCCAGTGATAACGAGGCTTTGGATACTTTGGAGAGGCGTTTGGACATCAGGTCTTCTTGGATACTAAAAACATCACCGCATATGAGGTGAAAAGGATGAGAGGAAAGAAATGGATTGCGGTAGTGGCATTGGTTGTGATTGTGCTTGCTGTTGGTAGTATCGTATATTTGAATGTTGCGGGAAAGAAGGCAGCACAAAAATATACACCAGAGGGAACTCCAGAGACTTACGAGCAAATGCAGAAGATGCCTGCTGCTGGCGAAGCACCGTGATTGATGCAGTTGTAGCACTCATTTTATAGGCTCGATTTGAAGCGCTTTTTCGTAAGCTTGTAGTGTCAATGTGGTAGCATGTTCAACATTGTATGAGAGTGCATAAGTGAGGGCGTTGTTGGCGAGGCGTATACGCAATTCCTCATCCTCAAGCAGTTCAAGTATTGTGTTGCGCAAGCTCACAATATCGCCAGCGGAAAACAAGCGTGTGCAATTTGCCCTCCCATGTAGCTCACGCAGTGGCTCCAAGTCTGAGCACACAATCGGCAGACCATAAGAGATACACCGCAGGAGTGATGCAGATTCCGTTAGGTGTGTAAAAGGAGCTACAACGAAGTCAAGAGCACATAGCCATAGCGGTAAAATCTCATCGCTCACGAAACCTGTGATGATAACCCTATCCCTGAAACGCCACTTGTTTATCCACTCCATGAGTGCCTCATAGTAGTCGGTCGTATCAAGCGGGTGTTTGCCGCCGATGATGATGAGCAATGTCTCATCGGGGAATGGCTCAAGTGCTTTGAGCAATAAGTGGTGACCACGCCTTTTGACGATGAACCCAAATATGCCAATTGCGTGTTTGCAGTTCAAGCCAAGCATCTTGCGTGCCTGTAGTTTTGCTTCAGCGATTGCTTCAACTGTAACAGCGCCTCGTTGAGAAAGTTCTTTAGGCAAGCTCGGCTTCTGCGCCCACATCGGTATGATGCTTATTTTCCTCGGCTCAACACCAAGCCTTGTGAGCCAACGAGCAGTGAAACGGTTATGAGCAATGATGTGCTTTACTGTTTTGTGCCTCAGCAACCATGCGTTGATGAGCAACTTGAGTGTAGCAGTTGCCAAGTTGCCATAGATGTCAAGTTCATGCACGGTCAATATCGCTGGTTTGCTCAAGCGCTTAAGTAAAATCGGCAATGTGCATTTCATTGGATGCAAGCCACCAAAGAGTTGCGGTTGGAACTGTATATGCACCAAATCGGCGAACGATGCAACTGTTGCAGCTTCAATTGCATGCTTGCGTTGTGTCCGTATGTCACTTGGGAGGCACAAACGCTGCCACACCTGAGGACCGAACGGAACAACAATGATGTCAATGAACTTGCGCAGCTCTGATATGAGCTCGGCGCTGTAACGAGCTATGCCACAGTTAACATCATAGCTTGTGATGAATGAGACACAGATCCGATTCATTGAGCGCCTACCATCTTTAGAAGATTCGCTGACCAAAGCCAGCACTTATGTTTCCGTCATCCACTGATGGGTTAATCCATCGCATGGATTGTTTGTTGTGTCATCAACTACTTTGGTTGCGTCATAAATTACAGACTAAGGTCTGTAGCACAGTTTGCTTTTGCTGTGCCGTTCATGTTATTGTCCTTTGCCAGTGGTTGATAGCAAATTCTTAGCGCCGAATTCATTCAGCATCAAAAGTTCTTTTGGATGGCTCATCTTTAAAGTGAATATGTCGTCTTCCCTGCGAGTGCCCCTAATATCGCTACAAGGTAAGCGAACGAGGAAAAGACACAACAGCAAACAAGAATGATTGGGAGGAAGACAGCTAATGCGGAACGCCAGTATTCAATTTCATGTGCGCGTGCAAGCCCGATTATCTCCAAGACAATCACATAGATAGGAGCTACAATCCAACCGATGAGGGGCACAATTGAAAAAATTTGTCCAGCATACACATAGCCCATTGTCCTTATTGTCATCACTAAGCCCTTCTTAGCACCGCCGACGATGAAGAGAAAGAGGTGAAGTATTAGCGAACTGACAAGTATACCGATGAGCGCAAATAGCCATCCAAGAAATAGCATGATGAAAATCCACACAGCTTCTGAGATGACAGTGAAAATCATTTGTGCTGTTCCCTCGCTACCCGTAGCCTGTAGAAGTGCAAGTAGCGGCAAGCGGATAGCGAATGAAATGAGAGCAGTTGCAAAGCCATTCAGCCAGCCAATTATCATACCGAATATCAATGGTTCGTTTAGCCTATAGCCCCTGCCAACCGATTCAAAGAAATCAACCGGGTGGAAGCATGCTTCAATCCATGTGCGAATTAAGGAGTTAAACCACCCACCATGTAGCGTTGGCTCCTCAAGAGGTGGTAACCTGTAATACATTCCCTTCCCTCCTGACCACTTTACCACCGCCTCTGAAGCAGGTGGGCAAAGTTTTTACATCGTAAGTTTTATCACACCTGGTGGCGACTGTAAAGCACGGTAGAGGGGCTAACTTTGCTTTACTGCTCTAATGACCCTATAACCGCCATGTCTATCAACCGTCTCTGCATTTCCGAACATCTCCTGAAGTATACGCTGAAGCCTCTTTGCGCCTTGGCTTGTCTTCGCTACTATCCAAAGCGAGCCATTCGTCTTTAAGCGCTCAAACGATTGCCGTAGCATTTCTACGATGACCTTCATCCCAATCCTCATAGGTGGGTTTGATAGGATGACATCAAACTTAAGCTCTGGAGGTAGAGGTTGAAAGCCGTCTCCATGTAGTATGTGCACATTCTTCAACCCGTAAGCTTTTGCATTCTTACGGGCGAGTGCAACCGCCCTCTCATTGACATCCACCATCCACACATTTGCCCTCGGACGAATTGATGCAGCCACTATACCAATGACACCGTAGCCACATCCTAAGTCAAGTATCTCACCCTCTTCTGGCAATTCCATCTTCTCAATGAGTCGTCTCGTGCCCAAGTCAACATAGTCTTTTGCGAACACACCTTTGTCTGTGTGGAAGGAAAAGACTTTCCCCCTTAGGCGTGCGTATATCACCTTTGGGCGATGCTCAACTTGGGGACGCTCAACAAAGTAATGCGAGAACTCCTTGGAGCTGTTGGAGCTGTTGTCTCTATTGTCTTTTTCATTCCTCATCCTTCGTCCTTGCCCCCTTGTCAGTTTGGCTGTTCTCTAACTTTGTCACTTTGAGACCTACGAACTTACCACCAGCTCTTTCAACCATCCTGCAAAAGGCGCACACCTCTTCAGCCGATGGCATTGAGCAGATTGAACAAGGTCTTAAATTCACCTTCTGCGCCTGCTCACGCTCAAAGAGAATCCTTGCACGAGATAAGAAGTTGGTGTAGAATTGGAGCTTTGATCCGGGCATCCGTTCCTCAATCTGGTTAAGTATGCCCTTTAGGAATATCGTTGTCGCATCTGTTGAGTATGGGCATTCATCCTCAATGTATCTGATGCCGTTTATGATAGCGTAAACTGCGGTCTCCTTCTCGGTGAAGCGGTATAGTGGCTTTATCCGCCTGACAAAGCCATCCCTCTCGGGCAGTGTTGGAGACTGCCTTGCCAAGTAGCCAATTTGCCAGTGAAGCGCATTTGAGAGCAGCGTTGCAACTTCGTCATCCAAGTTGTGACCTGTTGCAAGCACATCAAAGCCATGCTCAATAGCGAATCTGTTCATAATGTATCGCTTCACAAGACCGCAAACTGAGCAAGGCGAGCGCTCACTCCCACGCACAAGAGCAGGAATTGGCTTCCCAATGCTTTCCTTGACCGAGACAATATGGAGTGGGCGAGAAATCTTTTTCGCAAACTCAACAGTGCATTCCTTGCTTTTCTCAGAGTAGCTGTCAAACCCTATACCGAGGTCAATGTAAAGTCCCTCAGCTTCGTAGCCGAGCCTGCTCAATGCATGCCATAGGCTGAGGCTGTCTTTGCCACCTGAGACAGCTACGATCACCCTCTCACCTTTGAATAGCATTTTCATCTCCGAGATTGAGCGTCGCACTTGCTTTAAAAACCAAACGACGTAGCAGTCACCACACAAAGCGAGCCTGTGGTGATGCATGTATATGACAGCCCTTCCCTTGCAGAGCTTACATATGTAGCCCATACTCTCTTCCTCCAGAGATGGCGCTTATGATGCGCACTTCATCATCACGCTTCAAAACATCCTCCTCCGTCAAGATCTCATTCCCACGCACCACTATCGTGCTCAGTGGTGATAGGTTCATGCGTTTAAGCAACTCCTTCACCTTCATCTTCTCTTCGTCAAACTCGTAAGTCTTCCCCCTGAAGATGACGCGCATGCTGTGAATCACCCCAGTATGGTTTCAGTATCAAGCGAGTGCGTGAGCATGCACTTCCTTTTTCGTTCTTTTGTCACCTTGTTGTAATCTACCTTCCCTCTCAAGTATGCGCCTCAGGAATTGACCTGTGTATGATTTCTCAACCAGCGCAACTGCTTCTGGCGGACCTTCAGCTACAATGTAGCCACCGTTATCGCCACCCTCGGGTCCAAGGTCTATTATCCAGTCAGCCGTCTTTATGACTTCAAGGTTATGCTCAATCACCACAACTGTATTCCCAGCATCAACCAACCGATGTAGCACATCAAGCAACTTGTGGACATCAGCGAAGTGGAGCCCCACAGTTGGCTCATCAAGTATATAAAGCGTCCTTCCGGTGCTCTTCCTTGACAGCTCCTCGGCGAGTTTCACTCTCTGTGCCTCGCCACCCGAGAGCGTTGTTGCTGGTTGCCCAAGCTTTATGTAGCCGAGCCCTACATCGCTGAGCGTTTGCAATATGTGTCTGATTGGCGGTATGTTCTCAAAGAATGAGAGGGCTTCTTCAACCGTCATGTCAAGCACATCGGCTATGTTTTTGCCTTTGTATGTCACCTCAAGTGTTTCTCGGTTGTATCTTTTGCCTTTACATACATCGCATGTGATATAAACATCTGGCAGGAAATGCATTTCAATCTTTATGACACCACTACCTTGGCATGCTTCGCATCTACCACCCTTGACATTAAAGCTAAACCTGCCAGCCTTATAGCCCCTTGCCCTTGCTTCCCTTGTCTGCGCAAACAGCTCTCTTATGTGCGTGAAGACGCCAGTGTATGTTGCAGGGTTTGAGCGAGGTGTCCTACCTATCGGTGATTGGTCAATGTTGATCACCTTGTCAATGTGCTCAACGCCAAGTATCTCGTCATGGTCACCCCAGCGTGTTATTGCGCGGTGGAGGATGTATGCGAGCCTGTTGTAAACGATATCAATCATGAGCGTGCTCTTACCAGAACCTGAAACCCCAGTAACGCACACAAACAAACCAAGTGGTATCCTCACATCAATGTTTTTGAGGTTGTGTTCCCTTGCGCCTTTCACAATCAACCACTTATCCGACGGCTTTCGGCGTTCCTTTGGTATTGGTATTTTAAGTTCGCCACTCAGGTATTTCCCAGTTAGCGACTCCTTGCAGTTTATGATGTCCTCAACCTTGCCAGTTGCCACAACATATCCGCCATGCTCACCTGCCCCTGGTCCGAGGTCAACGATAAAGTCAGCACTCCTAATCATTTCTTCGTCGTGCTCAACGACGATTATCGTGTTCCCCATGTCCCTCAGTTTCTTGAGGGTGTTTATCAGCCTTTTGTTGTCCCTTGGGTGCAAGCCTATTGTCGGCTCATCAAGCACATACAAAACGCCTGTGAGCCCAGAGCCTATCTGTGTTGCTAACCTTATCCTCTGTGCTTCCCCGCCAGCAAGTGTTGAAGCTTCCCTGTCAAGCGTTAAGTAATCCAAGCCAACATCTACGAGGAAGCGAAGCCTGTTACATATCTCCTTGAGTATTTCGTTAGCGATCAACCTTTGGCGCTCTGGCAACTTCTCCTTTAGCCCTTCAAAGAAATCAAGAGCTTGTCTCACAGTGAGCTTACAAACTTCCGCTATGTTCCATCCGTCTATTTTTACCGCAAGGCTCTCTGGCTTCAATCTTGCGCCGTTGCACTTTGGGCATGGGTGTGTGCTCATGAACCTGCGCAGGTGCTCTCTAAGCTCGTCATCACCTTCATCGTAGTCGCGTTGGAGGCTGTTTATAACACCCTCAAAGTATGTGGTTATTGTGCGTAGCCTACCATATCGGTTGACATAAGTGACTTGGACAGCCCTATCAGTTCCATAGAGGATTGCATTGAGTTGCTCTTTCGTCAAATCCTTTATTGGCGTGTGGATTGAAAAGCCGTATGCTTTCGCAACTGCTTTGAGTATCTCACGCTTGTAATTGCTCGTGTAGCTTCTCCATGGGACGATTGCGCCTTCCGCTATTGATAGCCTTTGGTCTGGTATGACAAGCTCCGGGTCAAACTCAGCTATTGAGCCTAACCCACCACAGTGTGGGCATGCACCGTATGGGCTGTTGAATGAGAAATTGCGCGGCTGGAGTTCACCAATGCTTATTCCGCAGTCCGGGCACGCGAAGTGCTCCGTGAACATCATGTCAGTCCCTTTTCCGTCATCGCTCAGCCGGTGAATAATGACATAGCCTTGACCAGCCTTAAGGGCTGTCTCAATTGAATCTGCAAGCCTGCCTCTAACACCTTCATCTATGATTAGCCTATCAACTACGACCTCAATCCAGTGCATCTTGTATCTATCAAGCTCAATCTCCTCGTTCACATCTCTCACGACACCGTCCACCCTGACCCTTAAGAAGCCCTGCCTCCTTATCTCCTCAAACAAGTGTCTGTATTCCCCTTTCCTACCTCGCACGAGTGGTGCGAGCACATAAATCCTTGTCCCCTTTGGCAGTGACATAGCATGATCAACTATTTGGTCAACCGATTGGCGTGAAATTTGTTGACCACACTTGGGGCAGTGAGGCACACCAATCCTCGCATAGAGCAGGCGAAGATAGTCATAGATCTCTGTCACCGTTGCAACTGTTGAGCGCGGGTTATGAGAAGCTGCTCTTTGGTCAATTGATATTGCTGGCGATAAGCCATCAATTAAATCAACATCCGGCTTGTCCATACGCTCGAGGAACTGGCGTGCATATGCAGATAATGACTCAACATACCTCCTCTCACCTTCGGCATAAATGGTATCAAAGGCGAGCGATGACTTACCCGAACCACTTATGCCAGTTATGCAAATCAGCTTCTCCTTCGGCAGCTTTAGCGATATATTCTTTAAGTTGTGCTGTCTTGCTCCCTTTATCGTTATGTAACGAGTTCCCACAGCATTGATCCACCCCGCTCGCTTGCGAGAGCATAAGTTGTTCGCACCCTGAGCAACGCCCACCCATTTCTTTCATTTTACTGAAGGCATCTCTGACCCACAAGAAGCAAAAGATAACTCACCATGCTCTAACAGCGTCAACAAATGCCCTCACGCAAATTGCTGTAGCTGCCTGAGAAAGCGAAAGCAATGTGAATGATGTGCGTAAGTGCTTTAAGCGATGAAAGCACTTGTTTGCTGCTATCCCGATCACCAACGGCGGCATAAATGGAAGCCAAATCCGTGAGACCTCACCGCGCACTATGCCAAGGATGTCCATCAAAATTATGATAGCGACGCACAAGATGAGCATCCTTTCGCCGACTGATTTTGCCCTTGAAGAAACTGCACACCAGATGCAGGCTTTCAACGACGCCGTTAGCACAGGACCAATTGAGAACCCAAACTCAATCAAGTTAACTATCACCCACTTCCAATATGTCCGCACAGATGAGACAGCTTGAATGTTGTGAGCGTGCATTGCTGTATTGAATGTGCCGAGCCAATCGAAGCCGAAAGCGATGAGCAAAAACAAAGAAAGCAAAAACATCGGCATGGCAAACCAACCGAGCACTATAGCGATGTCGTGTAGAGCTTTTAAGCTTCTGTCTCGGTTAGCAAGTTTTATCGTTTCAGCAATGAGCAAGAGCGCCCACATCAAAACGACTGGTGCAAATTTGAAGCTGCAGAACAACCCAATGAAGCTGAGCGAACCAACGAGAATGAGCATCAACTTCGCTTGCTTAGTGTATGCCCAAATGCAAATACATGCAAAGCCAACTGCTGAGACGAATGTGAGCATTTGGTCTGGCGAAGCTACATATGCAAGTTGCCCGGGTGATGTTGAGTAAATGAAGGAGATCAGTGAAGCAGCCCACCACAATTCACTCTTATCGGTGCTTTCATCAGGACCATCGGAACGGGTGTAGGTAAGGGCTATCAAACCGAGGATGATGAATGGCAACGCGAGAGCTCCAAGCAACAGCATGAGCTGTGAGCTGATGAAGGCAGCAGCTAATTCCCATGGCTCGACATGTATACCGAAAAGATTGCGCACAGCCATGATATGAAAGGTGAGCGTTTCTTTCCCACCAATAGCAGCATATGCAATGTCTTGAAGCAAGTGAGAGCTTCTTGTTGCTGCCCTGATCATACTGTAAAGCAACAAGGTGCCCGGCGGATGCGTTGCTGCATGAACTGGTTGGTGACGCATAAAGTCATCGTAGTTGCGGATAACATTGAGCCATCCCTCTCTTTCTGCGTTGCGAGCAGCGATGAAGTATGATGTGGCTATAGGGCTTACAGCAGTGTATGCTGCATATGCCATCGGATACCTTTCTGTTGGCTCAATGAACTGCACGAAGAAGCGCACGAAAAGAGAGGCGATGGAAAGCGCTATAAAGGCACTTACGAATTCGCATCTTGTAGTTGGTGCTTTTATGGCACATCTCCATGTGACAATGATAAACAGCACGATGCCAATAATTGCGGGGATGCATCTTTTAATTGGAACATGCTTTCGTTCAAGCACCCATTCACCAACAACACCAAGTGGAATTGTGGGGCATAAGATGAGGGTGATGAAGAGCACGCTGAGCAAAAGCGCCATTATAATCACAAACATAGGACGACTTGAGTTGCTTGGCAATTCGCACATTTGCCCTTTGCACACCTCGTGCTGAGTATGGCTTTTACTGATGAGCAGTCAAAGTATTGGGACGCCAAAATCATCATAGCACTGTGCGCCTGTGATAATTCTTAAGAGGCATCAAGAGCTGATGTGGCATGTGGGAGATACAAGTGGAAAGCGCAAACGAGATGATGGATTTTGGAAGATGCATAGCTGTTCACCTTCGCTGTGGCGACATCATAGCGCTTTATGGACCGCTTGGTGCTGGTAAGACAACGCTCATTCAAGGTATAGCTGAGGGGCTTGGTGTGGTCAAGCGTGTCATCAGCCCGACATTCATTTTTGTGCGAGAGTATGTTGGCAGGCTACCACTCTTCCATGTGGATGCATACAGGCTTGAAGGTGTTAAGCCAGATGATGTTGAACAGCAATTAGCCTTCAGTGAGTATCTAACGCTCGGTGGCGTTATCGTTATTGAGTGGGCTGAGCATATAAGCCAGCTTCTACCAAACGAACGCTTGGACATATTTATCTCGCACGAGAGCATCGGCAGGAGAGTTCGTTTAGTGCCACTCGGCAAAAGATATGAAGAGCTACTTTCGGCTATAAGGGTTGAGTGGGAACGGTCGAAGAGAGAGTGAGCGCTTATGTTTGTTCTTGCGTTTGAGACGACGGGAGAACTTTGTAGCATAGCTGTGAGCGATGGCTTGTCGCTAAAGAGCATGCTGTTAGTGCGGACTTATCGTGACCTGCTTAGGAGGCTGCCAGAGCTGACAAGGTCAGTGCTTGATGTTGCTCGTTGTAGTTTCAACGATATATCGTTTATTGCTGTCTCAATCGGACCTGGCTCATTCACAAGCACACGCATAGGTGTTGCGTATGCTAAGGCGCTTGCATACTCGCTCAAGAAACCGATAATCGGCATACGGACACTTGAATGTATGGCTCATATGGCAACGATTTCAGAAGGGCATAAGGTCTTCGTTCTTTACCCGTCTCGTCCCACAAGGTTAATGGAAGCATACTTTGCCATGTTCGTTATGCGTGAGGGTGAATTAACCACCATTCAATCGGAATGTGTCGTTGATGTTGGCGAGCTTGCAAAGGAGATAGTGAGCGATGATTCGCCAGCAGTTTTGTGTGGTGCGTTTAGCGAAGCATGGAATGAAATCCTCTCTCACCTCAGTTTAGCCAAAAGGGGCTTCCTAAACATCGTGTATGTCGTTCCGACAGCATATGGAGTTGCTCAACTGGCATATCAGCGTTGGAGAAAGTTAGGAAGAGGTGATGACATTTTTCAGCTCAAGCCATTGTATGTCCTGCCATCGCAGGCTGAGGAACGCTTTCGCATTCGAATAACGTAAAGGTTGCTGGATTGCAATCCCCATCATGGGCGAGTAAGAACTTTTGAGAAGCAGTATATGAATAACCCGATGACGAAGCCCCAACCAAAGATGAGAAAAAGCCAACCTTGCCAGCTCATCTTTTAACGCTCTCCCTTATGCGCCATGCTACGCCGACAGCAACGCACATGGCAACAAAAACTGTCAACAGGAAAATCCTTGTTATCCAAATTGTTATTCCGGGCTGTTGCCCTTCAACCGTCCTTGCGATTATGCTACGGTATGAGACTTCATCAGCAATAAAGGTGAGTATGTTTCCCTTCCTCAAGCCGATAAAGACTTCTTCACCAACTTTGAACTCGCTTAGGTCGGCTTCTTTTCCGTTACGCAAGAACTTTGTTCCATCCTTTTGGCTTACCTTGCAGATGAGTTGCTTATCGCCGACTGTTACTTTTACATGCGCTGTTTCTCCTACATACTCAATTTGCTCAATGACACCATTGAAAACTCTTTTCGGGGCGAGGTTTTGGTAGATCCAGCCAATGAATATGAGTGTTAGGAACAGCGGTGTCACATACTTGCTGGTGTAGTAGAAGAAGCGAGGTGCACGCAACTCAGCCCCGCGATGCATCTCTTCCCACATCTTGTCGGCGCCAAATATCCACATCATGATGATGACCTCAATGAGTGCAAGGAGTGGTGGTCCAAAAGTTCCGACCCAAAAGTCCATTACATCAACACCACCCCTAAGGAAGATGCATATGTGAGTTGCGAGGAAGTAAAAGGCACAAAGGGATAGGGCTGCATGCACACGGCTCATGCCGAAGTGTTCTTGAAGGAAAGCCATCATCGGTTGTGACATGGCGACTGAAGATGTGTAGCCAGCGAAAAAAAGAAGAAGGAACCAAATGGCACCAAAGAGGTTACCTGCAGGCAGGTAACTGAATATAGTTGGCATTGAAACGAATGCAAGATAAAAGACGCCCTTAGCAGCGACCTCAAGAGCTCCAGTGAGACCAAGAAATGTTACGGCAGCCGGTATCGCTATTGAGCCGCCAAGCACAACTTCTGCAAACTCGTTAGCCGATGTTGTTGTTAAGCCAGTTAACATTACATCATCGTTCTCATCCAAGTAACTGGCATAAGTTTGTATAGCACCCATGCCTAAACTAAGCGTGAAGAACATTTGCCCAGCTGCAGCAAGCCATATCGTTGGGTTAAAAAGTGTAAAAACATAATGCCCATGATACTCCGTAAACCACTTTGGCTCCCAAAGGAACGCCAAGCCTTTTAAAGGAGTCCAGTCCGGATGAACTTTTGCACCGAGTGTGAAAACCCTTATGACCAAAACTATCGCAAGTATGAAGAGCAACGGCATCGCTATCTTTGCGAGCACTTCAATACCTCTTGCAACGCCCCTTGCGAGTATCCAAGTGTTGAGTGCCAGTGTTATGAGGAAAAAGATATAGGCAGTTGGGCTAACCGAAACGAACCACTCGCCACTCCTCCCGATGTATGAGGAGAAGTAATCCTCAAACCTTGAGAGCACCTCAGATGGTGACATGCCTGCTTCGACTTTTGGCATTTTGCCCAATAGCGCAAGCACACTGTAGCCCAATGTCCAACTCTCAATATAGGTGTAGTAAATCATGATGATGGTGGGGATGAATATGCCAAGCACACCGAGGTATTTGCTAATTCGTGCCCTCCACATCTCGTGGAACATGCCTGGTGTTGTTCCATAACCTCTTGTTCCACCGAAGCGCCCTTGCGCCCATTCCATCCACATGAGAGGTATCCCCATAAGTATGAGTGAGATGAAGTAGGGGATCATGAATGCTCCTCCGCCATTCCTTGCAGCTTGCCCGGGGAAGCGTAGGAAGTTACCAAGCCCAATTGCGTTGCCAGCCATCGCAAGTATCAATCCTATCCTCGTTGCCCACCTCTCTCTCTGCATTGAACATCTCACCACGCTGTTACACATCTTTTCAATAGTCCAGTATCCCGCTGATCTGTGTTAGGTTAATGAACGCATCGCAAGCTCTTATCAGCTCTGGTGATGTCAGTCTATCTGGACCGATAACTTTAGTGAGCTTCCCCATCTTTGCAAGTTGGTCAATGAGAGGTGTGAAATCACCGTCACCTGTTACAAGGATTACCTCGTCAAGGAAAGGAGCTTGTGACATTATCTCAATCGCCATTTCCATATCCATGTTCGCTTTGATACTCCCGTCAGGGAGTCGCTTCACAGGCTTTGCGACGACCCGATAGCCCATTAATGAAAGGGCATGTATAAACTCAAGCTGAGAATGGTTTTCAGGGTCGTAGCATGTGAAGGCGGTCATCCTTACAACTGCACCGTTCTGCGAGAGGAACTCCTTTAAGGCTCTGTAATTTATCTTTGCCTGACTGCCAAAGACACTCCTAACGCACAAGTAAAGGTTTTGGACATCAATGAATACGCCTACCTTCCAAGGTTGCCTATGTGGATATGGCACAAACTCCTTATCAGTTAAGTTCCATGCATGCTCTTGTTTTTGCTCGGGGAATAAATCACCTTGCTCAGCAAAATCATCGTTGTCATCGCGCATGTAGTGTGTTTTCACTTTGCCCACCCCCAGCGAATGCTTTGAAGACTTGTCCTTTACACTTTTTCTCTTCGCCCTAAGCGCAAGTTTAATGCGTTGCCAGAAACCCAAAAGGATGTTTCTACAGCGTTCCTCTTCACTCATAATCTTTCACCTCAAAAACTACACTCGGACTCAAACGAAGGCTATACTCATTTTAGCGCAGTGCTGTAGGAGGATAAGTTATCCCATGCGTCTAAAAACGAGGAAACGAGGTAAATGCGCGTTACTGCTTGTTAGCTATAGAACATCGTTTTATGGTTCCGTGCTTTCCTCTGGTGCTTCAGCTAAAGCTTTCTTAAACATGCTTTGAAGCTTCCTACGGTGATAAAGCCATGCGCAAAGCAATGCAACAGATAAAACAGCAACAATGGCAAGGCTCAAGATATCAACCTTTTTGATGAATGCCAAGCCAGCAATACGAACAGCATATGCAACGAGGAAGAACCTTGCCCCACGCCCTATGAGGGACATAAGCAACATCGTGCCAATGCTGAGCCTAAAGACACCACTTGCGATTGTGAATAGCTTATACGGTATCGGTGTAAATGCAGCTATGAGGACTGCATAACCACCGTATTCGTTATATAGCGCCTCAACCGCTTCAACCTTTTCTCGCTTAAACAATTTGAGCAGTATCGGGCGTCCACCGATTAATCCGATAGCATAGCCTAATAGCGCACCAAACACACTCCCAACAGTGCATGTGAAACTGCTCTTGAGCGCCAAGTTTGGAGAAACACCTACTATAGCAATGAGCAACACATCTGGTGGCACAGGGAAGAAAGAAGATTCAATGAATGCAACAGTGAACAACCCGATCAAACCATATTGGTCAAGGAGGTGTAACGCCCATTGTTTAAGTATCTCCACTTGACCTCATCTTCCTCCATCAGCTCCCATTTGGGAGACGAGATTTTCTGCCACCCTCTGAGCCACTGGGAGGCATCGCTTCACTTATCCTTAGCAGTGTTGTTTATTTCCAAGATCACATCCTGAAGCTTAAGGAAATGAGCTAACACATCGTCCAAGTATGCAGCGATATTGGATATGTTAGGTATGCCATCGCATGCCCGAATCAGTGTTGGACCCAACCTATAGCTTGCCAATGCCATCTCAAAAGTATCTTCACGACCATGCCAAAGCTCTATAAGCATTTTAAGGTAGCGTGCAGCTCCCTCTAAGTTTTGTGCGATGTCAGTAGGATCAGTTATTCCAAGTGCTGCTGCAGTCTCTGGCATTAGCTGTGCAAGCCCGATAGCACCGCTTGGTGAGCGTGTTTCGTGGCGGAATGAAGATTCCCTCGCAACAAGGGCAGCAAGCAAACATGCATCTATGTTGTTGTGATTTGCTGAATCAACCAAAGCCTTAGCTATCTTGCTGGCTTTCACCTCATCAACCTTGTTATTGAGCTTCCTTATGTATTTGGCAATAGCTGTCGCTACAATTTCGCTGCCTGCATGCCCACGCATATGATCTTTCATAGCATCAGTTATGGATGTGCGCTTTTGCAACATCGGGATGCGCATTACGGAGATGAGCACTTTACACTTGTTTTGAGAAGGTGTGCATCGGTGCAGTGGCTCAAACAGCTGTGCTATCGCTTGTGCAATTAAAACGAATATGAGGAATGTTCCACCGCTCACACTTCACCACCAGCTAACTGCAACGTTTGCTTTGACTCAGCGCAAGCAACCTCCTCCAAGTATAAGCTCAACAAAGCGCTGCAAGTCTTCATCAGTTAGGTAGCGTATTTCAATGGTGCCTCCTTTCCTTCCCGGCTTTATGCGAACGCGCATTTGCAGTTGTCTTTGCATCTCCTCTTGAAGCGATAACAAGTTCGGGTCTAACTCGTGTCTTTTCTTTTGCGCTCTTTGCTCTTTTGTCTTCAACCTTTGCACCAGCTCCTCTGTTTGTCTCACGGAGAGGTTATGGCGTTGCACAAGCGAAAACGCATGCAACATTTTCTGTTCCTCTTCAAGCGCAAGAAGAGCCCTCCCGTGACCTTCACTCAGTTCACCGTTCCTTATTGCCTCCTTAATTGGTTCTGGGAGTTGCAGCAAGCGCATGGTGTTTGCGACCGCAGCCCTGCTTTTTCCAACACGGGCTGCAATCTCTTCCTGAGTCATACCAAAACGCCTCGCAAGCTGGAAGTATGCTTCTGCTTCCTCAATTGGGTTTATGTCCTCACGCTGTAAATTCTCAATGAGCGCAAACTCAATCATCTCTTGGTCATCACACTGCCTTATGACAGCTGGCAGCTTCTTCATCCCAGCAAGCATCGCAGCTCTCCAACGCCTCTCACCTGTTACAAGCTGATAACCATCCTCAACTTGCCTTACGACAACTGGCTGAAGGATACCATGCACCCGTATTGAGTCAGCAAGTTCTTGCAGCGCCTTTTGATCCATCTTGTGGCGCGGTTGAAATGGGTTTGGCTTTATTCGGTCAACCTCAATCTCAACGATGTTACTGCTCGCTCCCATACCAGCTTCCCATACTTCCCCACTGGCTGGTGGTATGAGCGCATCTAAGCCTCTACCTAAGCCGCGTTTGCGCATAGCTGTAGCACCACCTGTATTGGGGTGATTGTAGTATGACACTCCCAAAAAGACCCCGATTGACAAAGATAGCAAAGATAGTCGGCATAGTCAAATCATTCAAAACATAAGAGGGTGCTCTGCGACCCTTTATGCCGTTTGCTTCCAGCAATGGTTGATGGCGAATTTTTATAACGCTTTGGTAGCGCTCCAAAAGCACCTTGCATAATAGCATCACATGCAAGTGTGTTATAATGTTGCAGTGATAAGTAACGCTACATCCGAACCTTTAATGCACTTTGAAACGAAGCGGTGCGGACGCGGATGGATGTGCGGGAAAACGGTGAGAATCCGTTGCTGCCCCGCAGCTGTGACCGGGGACGAAACCCGCAGGCGATGCCGAATGAAAGTTAAGGCATCGTCAAGCCACTGATGGGGCTAATCCCCATTGGGAAGGCGCGGGGAGTAGGATGATCCGGGAGCCAGAAGACCGGTCCATCCGCGCTTTCATGCTCGTGCCGCCTCGAGGGAGGGTGGTGAGCATGCTAAGCAAATGGTTTAGCAGACCCCCACTGAACACCTTCTAAGGAAGCCCCCCAAGAGGTAGGTGTGGCGGGGGATATTTTTGTCTGTCCCCTTTATCACAATGTAGCCACTCCTACATCGTTAGGGCTTCCACTTGCTGTATCGTATCTATCGTATCTTCGCACATGCGCAAGCAACCTAAAAACAATCCACGACGGAGGTGCATGTGAGATGGCGCGAAAGGAACAGAGAGGGATTTTAGGGCTATCAAGAACATCTCGCAATGGAGGTGCACATGGGATGATGTTAAGGGGACAAAAACAGGCTCTCAGCATGTGGCGCACCATGACATCGGCATTCACACTTATAGAGCTGCTGGTGGTGATTGCTATAATCGCCATCCTGGCAGCGATTCTGTTCCCGGTGTTTGCGAAGGCAAGAGAAAAGGCAAGGACAGCATCCTGCACATCAAATCTAAAGCAGTTGGCTCTCGGTGTGCTTATGTATGCACAGGATTACGATGGTATGCTTATGCCGTTTGTTGGTGCGCAAGCCTCTGATTGGAGTTGGGGTCAATACTGGTATGGCTGGGTGCAGGGTAACACAGTTGATTTTACGCGTGGCTTGCTTTACCCATACCTGAGGACAAAGGAAATAAAGCGCTGTCCATCGTTCGCAAAAGAAGTGAGGGCTGTTGCTGTTGGTATGGGCTATGGATATAACTGGTATTACATCGGTGGAACACCAGATCCATCTTACTCAAGCAACGAGCTTTGTGGCTGGGGATGGTGTAAGAACGCAGCACATGAATCGCAAATAGCAAATCCATCTGAGACCCTCTTGTTCGCTGACTCAGCGAGGAAACAGTTTGCAAATCCATCGGAGCTTGAGGAGTCTGTAGCAATAACGCCACCGTCACAGGCGTGGGGCTACTATGACATCCATTTCAGGCATAACGGGGTTGCGTGCGCTGCCTTCGTTGATGGGCATGCTAAAGTCATCAAGCCCTCACATAGAGACAGCGCTATTGAAACGCTTGGAACTGTTGATGAGGAATTGTTTGATAGGCAATAGCGCCTTTCATTCAGAGTGCGTTAATGGTGGTGTGGGTGATGCCTTTGAGCGCTGTCAGAAGGTGGTTCTTATCGTCTTTGTTGCTTTTACCAATTGCTTGTAATTGCCTTGCAGTCACTGTTACGGATGACCTTGGCAGGCTCGTGAGCCTCAAAAAACCACCAACGCGTATCATCTCGCTTGCACCGAGTGCTACTGAAATACTCTTTGCAATAGGTGCTGGCAATGCCGTCGTTGCTGTTGACGAATCTTCGGACTACCCACCGCAGGTTCGCCGTCTCCCAAAAGTGGGAGCGTTTATGCGCCCGAGCATTGAAGCAATTGTGAAGCATCACCCACACCTCATTGTGCTCGCTTCAAATGTCTTGCCCAAAGGCGAGGTTGAAGCGCTTGAATCTAAGCTGTTCGTCCCTATATTCGCTATAGTTCCAAAGAGAGTTGCGGACATAGCCAGCGCTATTGAAAGGCTTGGCAAGCTTGTCGGTAAAGAGAAGGAGGCAAAGGCAGTCGCAGGAAAGATGCGCTTGGAATTGAAACGCTTAAGCAAGCTCAGAACGACGCGTAAGGTAAGTGTCTTCATTGAGGTGTCACCACCACCAAGCCTCATGGGAGTAGGGGTTAACAACTTCATTGATGATGCAATTGAGCTTGCGGGTGGCGAGAATATCCTTAGGCGAGCTGGCTTGCCATGTGAATTCCCATCGGTTAGCCTTGAAAAGCTTATGGTGCTTAACCCAGAGGTTTACATTGTGGCTGTCCATGGACGCCTCAACCAAAAGGTCCTTTCGGAAGTGAGGCAGAGGGTTGGCTTCCAGCAATTGCGTGCTGTGCGCACTGGCAGGGTTTATGCGATTGATCCTGACATACTCTTCCGTCCAGGTCCGAGAATAATCCAAGGTATAAAAACGCTCCATCGTCTGTTGCATGGCGATGTGCGCAAGTGAACTGTGAATTAAGCATCTGCTTTGGAGTGTGAGCAAGTTGGGAGTTATCACACTGCTCATTGGCGGTGCAAGGAGTGGCAAAAGCAAATTTGCAGTTGAGCTTGCAGTTAGCTCTGGTGGGAAGGTGGCATTCGTAGCAACAGCTACGGCAACTGACGAGGAAATGAAAGCTCGCATAGCTGAGCATAAGCGTATGCGCCCAAGCTCTTGGGCAACGATTGAAGAGCCAATCAATGTGCCTCAGTGGATATACTCGCACAGCAACGAGTTTAATACGCTAATCATTGATTGCATAACGCTATGGCTATCAAACTGCATAGCAGCTGGGATGAGCGACGAAGCTATACTTGGAGAGGTTGAGCAACTCCTTAACGCGTGCAAGCAGAGTAGCTGTAATGTCATCATCGTGAGCAACGAAGTTGGTATGGGCGTAGTCCCGACTACCCCACTTGGTAGGCGTTTCCGAGACATGGCAGGCAAAGTCAATCAGTTGATAGCTTCACAGGCTGACATTGTTTATTGGCTATGTGCTGGCATACCTGTGTGCATCAAACGCGCAAGTTAAACGTGAGGTGTTGGCAAGTGGATGAGCACCAGCTCAGCAAGATTTTGAGCTCTATTAGACCACTCAATGCTGAGGCGATGAATGCTGCAAGAGAGAGGGTCAATAGGCTTACCAAACCACTTGGAAGCCTTGGGATGCTTGAGGAAATAGCCATACAGGTTGCAGGTATAACTGGCAATCCGACACCAAGCACACAAAAGAAAGCAGTTGTTGTATTTGCTGCTGACCACGGTGTCACACGACAGGGTGTCAGCCTTTACCCAAAGGAAGTAACGGCTCAAATGGTTCTCAATTTCGTTAAAGGTGGTGCTGCAATAAGCGTCCTTAGTAAGCACTGTGGTGCAAGGCTTCTTGTTGTTGATGTTGGTGTAGCTGCTGACTTGCCCGAGCATGACGGGTTGCTCATAAGGAAAGTGGCGTGGGGAACAGGCGACATATCCTGTGAACCAGCGATGTCAATGAGGCAGGCTTTAGATGCCATATCTGTAGGTGTTGAAGCAGTGAAGATGCTCGTTGAAGATGGTGCACAGATAATCGCCATCGGTGACATGGGTATAGGAAACACAACACCGAGCTCAGCTATTACAGCAGTGCTAACTGGGAAACAAGCAAGGGAAGTGACGGGTAGGGGAACTGGTCTTGATGACGAGCGCTATATGCATAAGGTGGCTGTCGTTGAAGCAGCGCTGAACTTTCATCGTCCCGATCCGAATGATCCTCTTGATGTGTTGAGCAAGGTAGGTGGGCTTGAGATAGCAGCGCTTGTTGGGGCTGTAATTGCGTGTGGGTTGATGCGCATACCTGTGATTGTTGATGGCTTTATCACGACTGCAGCAGCAGCGATAGCGTTCTCTATGCAACCGTTGCTTAAAGATTACATGTTTGCTGGGCATATCTCACCAGAGCCTGGTCATCGTGTTCTCCTTGACTTTATAGGGCTAAGACCAATTTTGAGTTTGAACATGAGGCTTGGCGAGGGAACTGGAGCAGTGCTTGCAATGCATATCATCGATGCAGCATGCCAGTTGCTATCGCGCATGGCTACATTTGATGAGGCTGGTGTTTCAGGTCCAATCTTGTAGGGTGTGAAGATGAAAGGGCTTTACAGTTTCTTGAGACACTGTTTTGGTGCTTTCTTTTGCGCTGTCTCATTCCTCACCATTTTGCCAGTGAATGGGCTATGCCATAAAGAGGCTATCAGCATCTGTGCCTTGTTCTTCCCGTTCGTCGGATTTTGCATTGGTGCGCTTTGTGCATCATTTGATTTGTTGCTATTCAAGGTGACATCAGCCAGCGCAGCAAGCGCCATGGTTGTAGCGTTGCTTGTCTTTTTGACTGGCGGGATGCATATTGATGGGCTTGCCGATTTGACTGATGCCATAGGTGCAAGTGGAGATGCTAAAAGGCAACTTGAAGTGATGCGAGATGCGCATGTCGGTGCTTTCGGTGTTGCAAGCGTTTGCATTGTGCTCCTGCTCAAGTCAACACTTATTGCATCGCTCAAACAAGCGTTGAGGTGGAAAGCCATTTGCTTAATGCCGATGCTCAGCAGATGGTGCGCGCTTCTCTCCATGTTTTCCTTCCCGTATGCCCGAGGGGGTGATGGGATAGCTTTCAACCTCCGTAGGCATGGCAATGTGCAAGTTTTGATCTCGCTCTCATATGTGTTTCTCACCGTGGTTTTAATGTTTGGGTGGGTTGGGTTTGTGAGCTTCATCATATGTAGCGTTATAGCCCTCCTCATTTCAGCATCGCTTACGAGAAGGTTTGGAGGTCTCACAGGTGATTGCTACGGGGCGATAGTTGAGTTGTGCGAGATAGTTTGCCTCATCTGCTTCAATGTGTTCACTGCGATATAGGCATCCCACATTGCGTGCTATACTGATGGGTTGGATTTTGCGAAGCATTGGTAAACCCTACTCGTTACACCGAGGCAAAAAAGTTGCAACTTACGCTACTAATGGTTTCTCCGAAAGGAGTGATCAGCCATGGAGATGCCAACGGAAAGAAGAAAAAACTACGATGGGATTGAGGTTGAAATACTTGGCGAGACCTATGAGCCAGGGAAGCCAGAACCAGAAGGCGAGGGCAATTGGCAAAGGAAACTGCAAACTCGAGAGGAGATAGAGAAGTATCTGCGTTATGCTGAGCGCTATTGGTATAGCACTGAATGGTATGGTTCCGAGAAGCGCAAGACGCCAGCTTAGTTTAACTGCCGAATGGCTTGCTCCTCCGAGCGTAATGCTGGTCTTACAAGGGGTGGGGGACAAATGGAATTAAAGATACCGAAGGAAACATACACAGGCAGGATAAAGGAGGTAGTGATAGGCGTTGGCGAGAAGGCGGTGAAGGTCGGTGGTGAGAGTTGTTTGCCCTTTTACACATTTGAAGGCGAAATGCCGAACCCGATACGCATAGCAATGGATGTGTATGATTATCCGCCTACAGATTGGCCACCGGCGCTTCTTGAAGTTTACAGCGATGTAATGAACGACCCAATTGCATGGGCAAGAAAATGTATTGACCAGTATGGTGCTGAGATGATTTGCCTTCAACTTGCCAGCACAGACCCATATGGCATGGATAGACCGTCTGAAGAGGCAGCAAAGATAGCAAAAGAGCTTTCAGACGCGATTGAAGTTCCGTTGATTGTTTGGGGATGTGGTAATGAGGCGAAAGATGTGGAGACATTGAGGTTGGTGTGCGAGCTTTGTGAGGGTAAACGCATAGTTGTTGGACCTGTTGTGGAGAAGATTTATACAAGGGTTGGTGCGCAGTCAATCGCTTGCAATCAAGTTGTTGCTGCCTCGACGCCGATAGATATAAACCTTGCAAAACAGCTTAACATACTGCTTTCAAACTTGGGTGTTCCAGACGAGCAAATCATCATTGATCCAACTGTAGGTGGGCTTGGATACGGAATTGAATACACATACTCGGTGATGGAACGGATAAGGGTTGCAGCTTTGCTACATGAGGATGAGAGGCTTGCCTTCCCCATAATCTGCAATGTTGCCAAGGAAGTGTGGGGCACGAAGGAAGCGAAAATGAGTGAAGAGGAAGCCCCGTTGCTTGGGAACGCAAAGCATAGAGGGGTGTTGATGGAAGCAATAACAGCAATGCTTCTTTCACTCGCTGGTGCTGATATACTCGTGATGCGTCATCCTGATGCTGTTAAGCTTGTGAGGCAGGCATTGAACGAACTTATGAACGCGTAAACGCTTAGCGTGTGCTTTCAATTTTTGAGCCTCAAGGGGGTATCTGAAGCATGAACGAGGAAAACCGCACTATAGACCCTGCTGTGCTTGAGATGCTCAAGAAGGCAAAAGACGACGGCGTTATGACAGCATTTGACAGGGTTGAATTGATGCGTCCATGCCCAATCGGCAGGGACGGAATATGCTGTAAGCTATGCAACATGGGACCTTGTAGGCTCGTTGCTAAGAAGGGAGAGGAACCACCTAAAGGAGTGTGTGGTGCAACTCAAGAAACTGTTGTTGCGAGGAATTTCTTGCGTATTGTTGCTGGTGGTGCTGCTGCGCATGCTGACCATGGAAGAGCTGCAGCTGAGCTGTTACTTGCGGTTGCTAACGGTGAGACAAAGGACTACGAAATTAAAGATGAGATGAAGCTCATAAAGCTTGCTATGGACTTTGGCGTTGAGACTTCTGGGCGGAAGATTGAGGAGATAGCAAGAGATGTCGCGACAATAGCTCTCGCGGAGTTCGGCAAGCAAGAGGGCGAACTCCTTTTCATCAAGCGTGCACCTCTCAGGCGTCAACAGATTTGGCGTGAGCTTGGAGTAACTCCGAGAGGCATTGATAGGGAAATAACGGAAGCACTCCATAGGACGCATATGGGCACTGACCAAGATTATGAGCACATATTAATGCATGCTGCGAGGGTGGCACTCGCCGATGGCTGGGGTGGCTCAATGCTCGCAACGGAGATTCAAGATGTGCTCTTTGGGACACCATACCCAACAGTCAGCCAAGTTAACTTAGGTGTTCTAAAGCCAGACCATGTCAACATCATCGTCCACGGTCATGAGCCTTTGCTTTCGGAGATGGTTGTTATAGCCTCAAGGGAGCCTTCACTCGTTGAGCTTGCAAGGAAGAAGGGTGCAAAGGGCATCAACATCGCTGGTATATGTTGCACAGCAAATGAAGTGCTTATGCGACACGGTATACCGCTTGCTGGCAACTTCTTACAGCAAGAGGTTGCGCTTGTAACTGGAGTAGTTGATGCGATGGTTGTAGATGTGCAATGTGTAATGCAGTCACTTCCTGAGATAGCCGAGTGCTATCATGGGCGAATTATAACAACATCGCCCAAGGCTAAGATACAGGGCGCAATGCACATTGAGTTTAATGAGCACAACGCGCTTGAGTCCGCAAGGAAGCTCGTTGAGATAGCGATTGAAGAGTTTAGCAAGCGAGGGGCAAATGGTTATGTTCCTAACTATGCTGTTGATTTGGTTGCAGGTTTCAGCCACGAGACCATAACATATCTCCTTGGTGGGCTTTTCAGGGCATCTTATCGCCCTCTGAATGACAACATAATTGGCGGGCGCATAAGGGGTGTTGCAGGGGTAGTCGGGTGTAACAACCCGAGAGTCGCTCAAGACAGCGCAATAGTGACACTCGTGAAAGAGCTCATAAAAAACGATGTGCTTGTCCTTGAGACAGGATGCGCTGCAATGGCGTGTGCGAAGGCTGGCTTGATGAATCCAGATGAGGCTCTCAAGTATACAGGTGATGGGCTTGGGGAGGTCTGCGAGGCTGTTGGCATACCGCCAGTTTTGCATATGGGTTCTTGTGTTGATAATAGCCGTATACTTATTGCAGCGACTGCGATGGTCAAAGAGGGTGGCTTAGGAGATGACATAAGCGACCTGCCTGCTGCAGGCGCAGCACCTGAGTGGATGTCAGAGAAAGCTATAGCAATAGGGATGTATTTTGTTGCCTCTGGCGTCTTCACAGTGTTTGGAGTGCATTATCCCACGCTCGGAAATGAGGCTGTCTCAAACTGGCTCTTCAGAGATATGGAGAAGCTTTTCAAGGCGAGATGGGCTTTTGAACCAGACCCAGAGGAGATGGCTAAGTTAATGATAAAGCACATTGACGAGAAGCGCAAGGCGCTTGGAATTGATAAAGCTCGTGAGCGCATACTGTTTGACATGGCGATGAGACGCCAGCTTGAAGCTGTCTAAAGGGGTGAGCTAATGTATGTCAAAGCTAATATGCTCTGCTGCCATAAGAGGCGCTCATAAGATAGTCGCGAGGGCTGAGGAGAAGTGGCGTGAGGCAATGGACAAGTGGGGTCCAAAACAAGAGGTTGGCTTCCCAAACACCGCATATTACTTGCCCATCATCTATGGCATAACCGGGATACCTGTGCGAACACTCGGTGATATGGAACAAGTCCTAAAGCTGTGCAGGAGGCTCCTACCACCACCTGTTAGGGAGAAAGTGCATTTGCCATACCTTGCACCAGCGCTTGATGCAGGTATGGCTACATTCTTCGCTGAGGAAATCATTGAGGCAATCAAGTATCTTGAGAATCCGAATGTGTATGTGCATGGGGAAGAGCCAACGGACGAGAACATATGGCTTGGTGCAGCTGATGACATAATCATGCGAAAGAGAGGCGTTGAATTCGTTGATGGGACTGCACCTGGTTTCGCTGCCATACTTGGAGCGCCTCCAGATACTGAAACAGCCGTGAAGATAGCAAGGGAGCTACAGGAGAAAAATCTTTATGTCTTCATGTGCTCCGAAAACAATGGTGTAAGGATGGCTGAACAGCTTGTTGAGGCAGGAGTGCAAGTTGGTTGGACAACACGGCTTGTGCCGTTTGGTCCAGATACTTCGGCAACGGTTTTCTCAATAGGGTTTGCAACAAGAGTTGCAATGGCTTTTGGCGGGATAAAGCCGGGTGAGTATAGGCGCATCCTCATCTACAATAAAGACAGAGTATTTGCGTTTGTTTTGGCTTTGGGCTTCGTTACAGATGAGTGGTATGCAAACGCAGCTGGAGCAATAAATTGGGGCTTCCCAACAATTGCTGATAGCCCGATACCTCAGGTTCTACCGACTGGTATCTGCACATACGAGCACGTTGTTTCAAATGTGCCTCATACGGAGATTGTCTCAAAAGCTATTGAGGTGCGCGGTCTCAAAGTAACTATCACAAAGGTGCCAGTCCCTGTAGCCTACGGTCCAGCATTTGAGGGCGAGAGAGTGAGGAAAGGGGACTTGCATGTTGAGTTTGGTGGCAATAGAACACTTGCGCTTGAGCTATGTAGGATGCGCAGGATGGATGAAGTCCAAGACGGGAGAATTGAGTTGGTAGGTCCAGACATTGAAACTGTTGAAGAGGGTGGGGCAATGCCACTTGCAATCTTGGTTGAAGTTGCTGGTAGAAAGATGCAGGAGGACTTTGAGCCGATACTTGAGCGCCAGATACACCACTTCATCAACTATGCTCAAGGCGTGTTCCACATGGGTCAAAGAGACATAGTTTGGCTAAGGATTAGCAAAGGGGCATTTGGGCAAGGCTTCAGGCTGAGGCACATAGGTGAAATACTGCATGCGAGGTTCCATCAAGACTTCGGAAACATACTGGACAAGGTTCAAGTGACTATCTTCACAAACGAGGAAGATGTCCGCAGGTTGCATGATGAAGCACGCCATATTTATCAAGCAAGGGACGCAAGGATGGAAGGGCTCAAGGATGAGGATGTGGATGTTTTCTACTCATGTGTTCTTTGTCAGTCTTTCGCTCCAACTCATGTGTGCGTGATAAGCCCAGAGCGCCCGGGGCTTTGCGGCGCTTATACATGGTTGGATGCTAAGGCGATGTATGAAGTGAATCCCGAAGGACCAAACCAACCAGTGCAATACGGCGAGTGCATAGACAGGTTGAAGGGTAGGTGGAAAGGGGTTGATGAGTTTGTTAAGAAAACGTCAAGAGGAGCAATTGAGGGCTATAACTTCTACAGCGTTGTTGATAGCCCGATGACAACATGTGGGTGCTGTGAGTGCATAACAGTTGTCTTGCCACTTTGTAACGGAGTCATGACTGTCAATAGAGAGTATACTGGCATGACACCATGCGGGATGAAGTTCACTACACTCGCAGGGACAATAGGTGGAGGCGTGAGCACACCCGGTTTCGTTGGACACGCAAAGATTTGGATTGTGCAGCGTAAATGGTTACAAGGAGATGGTGGTATAAAGAGGCTTGTATGGATGCCGAGGATGTTGAAGGAAGAGCTTGGCGAGAAGTTGGTCAAACGCCTTGAGGAAGTCGGGATGACGGTTGACATGATAGCCGATGAGACGGTTGGTGTTACTGAGGAGGAGATTTTGCCTTACCTCCAAGAGAAGGGGCATCCTGCGCTTGAGATGCCTCCAATCATCGGTTAAATGCAATTGCAGGATCGGAGGGAACAGCCATGCCATTAAGTGGCATTGAGATATTTAAACTACTGCCAAAGAAAAATTGTGGTGAGTGTGGCGTTCCTACATGCCTTGCGTTTGCTATGAACTTGGCTCAAGGGAAGGCAGAACTTGAGGCATGCCCATACATCTCAGAAGAAGCGAGGGAAAAGTTGGCTGAAGTATCGGCGCCACCGCAGAGGGAAGTAGTGATAGGTAAGGATGGTCAAGTTGTAAAAGTGGGCGGTGAAACTGTGCTCTTTAGACACGATAAAACTTTCGTTAACCCTCCCGGGATTGCCATCCTAATCAGCGATGCTGTTGATGATACGGAAATTGATGAGCGAATAGACAAGTTGAGCAAATTCGTCTTTGAGAGGGCAGGGTTCATACTAAAGCCGGAGATGGCTGCCTTGCGTTGTGATTCAGGGAGTTCGCAAAGGTATACCGATGTTGTTAAGCGCTTCGTTGAGAAGTCCGATGGATGCATCATATTGATGAGTTACGATCCAAAAATCCAATCAGCAGCGCTTGAGGTTTGCGCGCATAGACGCCCACTCATCTATGCTGCTACCAAGGACAACATTGACGAGATGATAGAGCTTTCAAAGGAGTATTCATGTCCCCTTGCTGTCAAGGGTGACGGTTTGAACAGCGTAGCAGATTTGACATCAAAGGCAATGCAACATGGCTTGAAAGAAATCGTAATTGACACTGGTGCACGCTCTCTCAAGGAAGCATTCATCCACCACGTTGTCTTAAGGAGAGCAGCATTGGTCAGCAAAGTGAGGGAAGTTGGTTTCCCGACGATTGTATTGGCTTGTGAGATGAGTGATGATTTGCTTATGCAGACACTCATTGGGGCAATATTTGTAGCCAAGTATGGTGGGATAATCGTGCTCTCAGATTTTCAAGGTCATTCTCTTTACCCGCTTTTACTTGCCAGGATGAACATCTACACAGATCCAAGGAGACCACTCGCAGTTGAGGAAGGGATTTACGAGATAGGGAAGCCAGATGAAAATTCGCCGGTGCTTTTGACTTGCAACTTCTCACTCACATACTTCCTTGTTTCAACAGAGATTGAGAACAGCCGTGTTCCATCTTGGCTACTTGTTAAAGACACGGAAGGGTTGTCTGTGATGACTGCGTGGGCTGGTGGAAAGTTTACAGCCGATGTTATAGCGCCATTCGTCAAGAAGTGTGGCATTGAAAACAAAGTTAAGCATCGCAAGCTCATCATACCCGGATACCTTGCACCAGAGAGTGGTGCCCTTGAGGAAGAGCTTGGTGGCGAGTGGGAGATACTCGTTGGACCGAGAGAAGCTGCATACATACCAGCGTATCTGCGCAATGTCTGGTCAGGTAGCTGAAGCGATGTAAATAGACACATTGAGGTGGTTGGCGATGATACTCATCGGCGAAAACATAAACATAATGTCAAAGACGATTGGGGCTGCAATAAGAAACCGAGATGCAGCAACCATTCAAGAGCTCGCCAAACAGCAGGCTGCAGCTGGGATGGATTACCTTGACTTGAACATCGGTCCTGCGAGGCGTGATGGTCCACAGCTAATGGAGTGGATAGTCAAGACTGTCCAAGAAGTGGTTGACTTGCCCATGTCGCTTGATACAACAAACCCAGATGCAATGGAAGCCGGTTTAAAGGTCCATCGTGGCAAAGCGTTGATTAACTCAATATCGCTTCAGCCAGAAAGACTTGAAAGGATGTTGCCACTCGCGGTGAAGTATAACGCCTCGGTAGTCGGTTTGCTTTGGGGCACTGAAGGGATGCCGAGAGATGCTGATGAGAGAGCAACACTATGCTTTGAACTTGTGCAAAGGGCTGTAGATGCAGGATTGCAACCTGAGGACATATGGATTGACCCAATAGTGACTCCAGTATCGGCTGACATAGGGCAGGTGCTTTCAGTCATTGAGTTCATGAGTGCTTTTAAGGAATTGGCTCCCGGATGCAAGTCAATTGTTGGCTTGTCCAATGTTTCAAATGGGACTCCAACGGAACTCCGCCCACACTTGAACCGAACTTATCTTGCCATGCTTATGAAGTATGGTCTGGATGCAGCCATTGTGAACGCTTTTGATGAAGAGTTGATCAAGCTTGCAAGAGGACAGATGCCAGAGATAGTCAACCTCGTCCACCGCATAATGGATGGCGAAAAACCAAACATGAATGAGCTCTCTGAAAAGGAACGCATATACGCGAAGACAACGCTTGTGCTTATGGGGAAGGTCGTCTACTCACACTCATGGCTTGAGGTGTGAACCATTGCCCTAAAACGGAGTTGGAGTGAAAACGAGATGGGAAGCGATTTATCAACCCCAATTGGTGAGGCAGAGGGGCACAGAACCGCTTACGAACTTGCAAAGCAAAAGTTGAGGGAGCTTGACTTAAAGCGCCAGTGTGAACTTGCGGGTGCTTCCTTCATTGAAGCGGAGGGCAAAGCAAGGTTAAAGTTGCTTGGGGATATCTACGAAGTGGCGGAACCCGAATGTGAAGTTGAGTGCATAACCAACGAAGTAGCACCCATAACACTTAAGATCCTCGTCCTGCACTACCTTGCGCAAGCCACTGGAAAAGAGCTGACTGGTAGGTTGATTGACTTTAGAGAACTTCTTGGCGGGCTTGCTTATTATGTCAGCTTTGACAGCAGAGTTAAAAAGCCACTCCTGCAAGCCTTTGGTGATGACGACGGGAGCAGATTGAGAAGGGCTGCTAAGAGGTTTGATGCTGAAGAGGTTCAATATGGTGATGTTGGGTTGCGCATATGGGCGTTGCCGAGAGTGCCAATCACTATAGCCTTTTGGGTAGCCGATGAGGAGATGCCAGCAAATATAAGCATCCTCTTTGACTCTTCAATTAGCGACTACTTAACGACAGAGGATGTGGCCGTCCTCTGTGAGCACATGGCTGATATGCTCATTGAGCAAAGGTAATGTAGCCTTTATGTTGCATTTCACTTAAGCACACCGAGTGCCCACAGTATTCCGTTTAGCAAATGCTTTTGGAAGCGTTCGTCACGCCACACGTTGTTTCCGTGTCCAAGCGCTGTGTAAAAGACACGTCCTTTCCCGAACTGCTGGACCCACGCAAGTGCGTAGTCATTATCTTTTCGTCTGCCTTTCTTCACATCAACTGAATTAATGTCCAAGCTCAAAAGGATATGGAGACGCTCCCTTGAGTATGGTTCGCGGAACTGATAAATCTCATCAACAATCTCAAACGCATCACCAAGATGAGCTGTCGCTGGGTGTTGTTTGTCCTCAACGATTACACGGACTTTTTGATGCCAAGGATGACCATCAAAGTATGCGCCAATCATCTCACCGTAAGGTGGGTAGTTATACCAAGTATCGGTTGCTGCGTGTGCAGCTATGAATCCTTTCCCCTCCTTGACGAGCTTAATTAATGCCTCCCGCCCATCTTCAGGTATCGGCAGATTGCCAGTGGTGTAAAAGAAGAAACCGTCAAACTGCCTCAGGTAATCCGGTGTAAGCTTTTGGCAGTCCTCTTTTGTGTAGATGAATTCACAATCGTATACGCCGGTTATCAGTCCGAGCCCCATGATGACTTCCTCACAAACCGAGAGTCTGTCTTGTGCTGGGCGCTTAACAGGTTCGTGCATGAACCCTGCTGAGTGAGTGACGACAAGCAAGCGCAGCCTTTTGGTTGGTTGCTGTGCAGATGAAAGATCAACACAGTTGGCTAAGAGGATCACTGCCAACGCAAAAGCTACTTCTGCCCACCACCATTGCATCTCTCATCACCCCTTTAATCCACGCTGGAGTTGTTTGCATAGACATACATTAACACGCCTGCTTCTCTTTGTTAAACCAAGAACGAGGGTGCTTTTAACTCTACATGTTACTGGCTTCAGCAAGTGAAGGGTTTGACGGTGGATTTTTTGTGGCGCCAAATCCATTCAGCATCAAGTTGCTGGTTGGGAGAGGAAACCTCTTGGTGAACCTCAAACCTTTTCTGCGTCCCATGTCTTTTCCTCGTGTCCCGTTGATGTGCTGGAGCTCATAGCGTGGGAGGGGCGTTTTGGTTTTAGAACACGTGCAGCCAAAGCATTGTTGCACTGTGGTAATCAAAAGAAAATAGTGGGCGCGGAGGGATTCGAACCCCCAACCGACCGGTTATGAGCCGGCTGCTCTGCCGTTGAGCTACGCGCCCACCAAGTCACTAATAATTATAGCGCGCTGTAGCGCAAGTAAACTCCCCTGCGGGTCGTGCTTCATCTAATGTGCGATTCATCGTATCGTTCTAACATCACTGTAAGCTCCCTTTGCGCCCGCTTAGGCGTTCCTCTTCAAGCGAGCGTTTTATCGCTTCCCTTGCTTCTTCAAGTATCGGTAGCACCTCTTCAGTTCTATATGTGCGTTGCTCAAATGTGCGTTTCTGCAGTGTTTCAAGGAAGCGTTGGAACTCATCAAAGTAAGCTCCATAGATGTGGAATGAGTCAGCTATGTGCGTGTATTGCCCAACGCGTATTTCACGCCCAAGGTGTTCAGACAAGCGTTCCGAAACCAACTTTTGCAGTTCTGTAAACGCATACATGTTCATGAAGGCTGCTTTAAACGCATCGTTACTGCGCATATGTGCGTTCATGACGAGCTCATCACCGATAACTCGCATCCAGATGCGTTGGAGGCACGGTGGATGCTCAACGCATGTGTCAGCCCATGGCTTCCATGTTATTGCTTGTGCGCGGCGTGTATATGGAGCTTTGCAGAGTGCATCAACGATGTATGAGAGTTGGTCAATTGGTTTATCAAGCCCGGGGACGGTATACGCTGTTAGGCGTTCATGATAGGTGTAGTTCCACTTGCCAGACTCTGGATCTATCCAATGGTCATGTATCCCGTAAATGACCTCTTGGCGGTAAACTTCAAGCTCTGCCAAACCACATGGTAGTGCCCTGTGTATCCTCGGTTCTTTGAACGGCTCTTTAACAACGATAATTGCAATAGCGTCTTTGCTTGGTGGGTCACCTGGCTTATCATATTGTGTCCTCACACTTGCACCGATATGCCATGTTTCAACTACTGCTTTCTCCCATGCTTCTGGAAGTGTGTCGGCGACAACATAAACAATTGGCAATGTCAATCCCATCCACCATCACCCACTATGCAGAATTTATACTGGCAGGTATCCGCTAACCATTATACATTAACGCTCTCTTCTGGTATGCGCTGTGAAGGTGGAACGTTGTTGAAGTAGCATATTATGGCTTGCGCAAGCGTGCTCATCACATGCAATGGCTTTCTGGGGAGGTAGGTGCAGTTATGAAGGGTGAAAAAGTTATTGCAGTTGGTGCTGATGATGTTTATCATGTCGCGACTGCGGTATGCGAATACCTTGAAAGCAAGGGCTTTACAGTTGTGCGCTTTGGCTCTCTATTAACTAATCAGCCTTCCTCATGGGTTGATGTTGCTGAAGCTGTTGCAATGATGGTGCAAAGTGGGGAAGCCTCCTTTGGCATCCTCATATGCTACACTGGCACAGGTGTTTGTATTGTCGCAAACAAGTTTCTTGGCATAAGAGCAGCACTATGCAACGATGCTAAGAGCGCAAGATGTGCTCGTCTTTGGAATGATGCAAATGTGCTTGTGCTCAGTGGCAGGCTCGTAACTGACGAGGTCGGAAGGGAGATATTGGACGCTTGGTTATCTGTGAGCGCACCTGATCCATCTGAGGCTGACAATATAGCTAAATTAAAACAGCTTGACGAGATGTTGAGGCGTTAGAACCTACAATTGCGATTTTAGACTTTCAATCGCAGGTGCACATCACAAGTTGCCATAATTGTTGGTGGAGGTGAAAGTGCATGCCACCACTGACTGACGAGCAACTGCTTCAAGCTCTTATCAAAGGTGGGTATGTCACACATCAGCAGATAAGGGAGCTTGCAAAGAGAAAGCCACCAGAGAAGTCTTGGAGTGCGATGCTCGTTGAGGCTAACATAATCTCGCAAGAACAGCTTCAGGAAGTTATTAGACGAATAGGGACGACAGTATATCCGACTGTTGACCTTGAGCGCATTCATATTGAAAGGACAGCAGTGGCATATGTCCCACGAAGGATTGCGGAAAGATTATGTGTCATGCCGATAAGGGTTGAAGGGAACAAAATTGTCGTGGCGATGCCAGACCCAAAGCGCCTTGAGGTTATTGACCAATTGCAACAGGTCACTGGGCTCAGGGTTGACCCTGTTCAAGCACCAGCACATCAGATAAGAGCAGCGATTGAGCGTGTCTACGGTATACTCCCATCAGAACAAGCCACCATGCCACAGACAACGAGCGTGACTGCACCAGCAAGCGTAGAGCAACTTGACGCTGAGGAGGGTGGTCCAGCGCTGCGCTTTGCGAGGGGCATTATAACGATGGGCGTGAGAAGAGGTGCAAGCGATATACACATTGAGCCAAGGGAAAGAGGTATAGTTGTCCGCTACAGGGTTGATGGTGTCTTACAGCCACCATCAGAACCGCTTCCGCCAGACATGGCTAAGGCTATAGTGTCGGCTATAAAAGTCATGGCTAACATGGACATAGCCGAGACTCGTCTCCCTCAAGATGGGCGTATAAGAGGTGTCTTTGATGGACACCAGATTGACATACGCGTTTCAAGCTTACCAACATACTTTGGCGAAAAGCTTGTTTTAAGGTTGCTTGATAAAAGCACATTGCTGACAAGCCTTGACCAATTGGGCTTTCACCCAGATGTGCAAAGGCAATTTGAACAGCTTATAAGGCGACCACAAGGGATGATTCTCGTGACAGGTCCAACAGGTAGCGGTAAGAGCACTACGCTTTATGCAGCGCTATGTCGCATCCGTTCTGAAAGCATAAACATTGTCACAGTTGAAGACCCAATTGAGTATCAGATTGACGGTGTCAACCAGACACAAGTCAACTACGACATAGGGCTAACTTTCGCAACCCAACTTAGAGCGATCTTGCGCCAAGACCCAGATGTGATACTCGTTGGCGAGATAAGGGACAAGGACACAGCAGATATGGCATTCAGAGCAGCTCTTACTGGGCATCTCGTCCTAAGCACTTTGCACACAAACGATGCACCAAGCACTGTAACACGCCTCGTTGATATGGGCGTTGAACCTTACATAATTGGTGCCTGTCTTATAGGAGTGTTGGCGCAGCGATTGGTAAGGCGCATATGCAAGCAATGCAAGGTTGAGTATGAACCAACTGAAGAAGAGCTTTTAAGCGTTGGCATAAACCCAAGTCAGGCTAAGGGATTAAAGCTTTACCGAGGCACAGGATGTAGCAATTGCCACAACACAGGTTATAGAGGACGCATCGGCGTTTATGAACTTATGGTCATTGACTCTGAGCTGAGAGAAGCTATAAGCAAGGGCGCAAATGCAAGTGAGCTTAGGCAATTAGCGATTCAGAAGGGCATGCGCACCCTAATTCAGGATGCGAGGGAGAAAATGCTTAAGGGCATAACAACACCAGAAGAGGTGGCAAGGGTTGTTTACGAGTTCATTGAATGAATTAGAAGGCGTGTGTAGGAGGGTTGAACGATGTGTAGCATGGACGCCAATTTGCAGAAGGGGTGGGTGGTAGGGGTTGTGGTTTTGGGGTGTGTGCTGATGCTTCTATTCTTCCAAAAGCTTTCACCGCATAAGAGCCAGCCTACAGAGGAAGACTATGAAAAGGCGAGGGAAAGGCTTGTTGAGCACTTGAGGAAGCAGGGCATAAAGGATGAAGCCGTTTTGAAAGCGATGTTAAAAGTCCCAAGGCATATCTTCGTTCCAGAAGAATATCGTCATCTCTCTTACGAAGACATGGCGTTGCCAATTGGTGAAGGGCAAACAATATCACAGCCTTATGTCGTTGCGTTCATGACACAGGCGCTTGAGCTTAAGCCGACAGATAAAGTGCTTGAGATAGGGACTGGTTCTGGCTATCAGGCAGCGATACTCGCGGAGCTGGCAAAGGAAGTTTACACTATTGAGATCATACCGACGCTCGCAAAAAGAGCCAAAGAGACGCTTGAGAAACTCGGCTACAAGAATGTGAAGATAAAGGTTGGCGACGGATATTTCGGTTGGAAAGAACATTCGCCATTTGATGCAATAATAGTCACATGCGCACCCGAAGAAATACCTCAACCTTTGATTGAGCAGTTGAAGGAAGGTGGCAGGATGGTTATACCTGTTGGGAAGCGCTACGTCCAGCAGCTTTATGTCCTGCGGAAGGAGGAAGGTAAGCTCATAAAGAGGGCAGTTCTTGATGTGCTATTTGTGCCTATGCTGGGTGAGGCACAAAAGAGAAAAGGCGAAAACTCTCAACAGCGTGAATGAGGAAATTACAAGCAGTATGTTTGACCGCACTTTGCTCACAACAAGCTCAGCATGCTCAAACCAGGTGTCAAAGCAACATGAGTGAGGGAAGGGCAAATGCAATATCGCAGAAATGGCTTTCGCTGGTGAAGGCATACATAGCTCACTTGCTCGCCGAAAGAGGGTTATCTCAACATACGGTTGATAGCTACAGGAGGGACATCTACGATTACCTCTCATTCGCGAGTGAGCGAGGTGTAGATGAACCATCAAAGTGCAGCTACGAACTCATCCTCATTTATGCCTTAAGGTTGCGTAGGCGCAACTTATCTTCGGCAACGATTCAGCGTCGTCTCAGCGCCATAACTTCTTTCCATCGTTTCCTGTTGCGTGAAGGCTTCTCCGATGAAGACCCTACAGCTAACTTGGAGCGACCAAAGAAAAGAGCCCTTCTGCCGACCTACTTGAGTAGGGACGCCATTGAAAGACTCCTTGGGCAACCGTTAGAGAGCACACCTATTGGCATGCGTGACAGAGCGATGCTTGAGCTCCTGTATGCATCTGGTGTGAGGGTAAGCGAACTTGTAAACTTAAATGTTGAGGATGTGAACTTAGAGACAGGCTTCATAAGGTGTGTCGGTAAGGGGAACAAAGAACGAGTCATCCCAATAGGTAGGAAAGCCATTGAAGCGCTCAAGGCTTATTTGACTCTTTCGCGTCCGTCAATTGATAAAGGCATAAGTGGTGGAGCGCTCTTTTTAAGCAACCGTGGCAGGAGGTTGTGCAGGAGTGCCGTCTTTAAAATAATCAAGCGCTATGGTATTGCTGCTGGGTTAAGCAAACCACCAAGCCCGCATGTCATAAGGCATACATTTGCAACACATCTCCTTGAAGGTGGTGCAGACTTGCGTTCAATTCAAGAGCTACTTGGGCATGCGAGCATAACGACGACCCAGATTTACACACATGTGAGCACAGAAAAGCTTCGCCAATCTTTCCTCAGAGCTCATCCAAGGGCTTCCTTAAAGAGGGAGCAAGAAACTACGACGGTGCAAAGGGAGGAGGTGGATGATCAGGGTGGATGAGTTCTTCAAAGGGTTGATCTTGGGCTTGCTCATTGGCGAGGGTCATTTTGGTGGTGATGGGAAACAGCCTCAAATTACCTTAAGGATGCATACACGCCACGAAAAGCTCTTTCGCTTGCTTGAACGAATTGTTGCTGGCTCAAAAGTTTATGGACCGTATTCTCATGGTGGTAGAAGCTACTATCAGTGGATGGTGCGTGGCAAGCCGTTGCGTGAGCTTTTAAAGTGGCTTAACGATGTATCGCTGAGGGAGATTGATGAATACACATGGCAACGCTATGAGGAAATGAAAAGGCGCTATAGACTTGAGTAGAGAAAACTTGAAAGCTCACTCAATGAGTGGTTGCAACGCAATCGCAACATGCAGTGTTAAAGACTCGTCTAAAGAAACAGATAAACCACAAGGGGAGGTGGGAATATGCGAGCGCTTCCGTGGAAGCGAGGGGTTGTTACCTTGCTGTGTGTGGCTTTCATGTTTTCGGTTTCAATCTGTGGTGAGCCTCCTAAAGAAGAGGGTTTTGTGCCTCTGTTCAACGGGAAGGATTTAACTGGGTGGCATGTTATGGGAACTAAGGCATGGGTTGTGGAAGATGGTGTGCTCGTTTGCACCGGTGAAGGCGGTGGGTGGCTTAGAAGCGACCAGCAGTATGAAGATTTCATACTTAGGCTGGAATACAAGATTAGCAAGGGTGGCAACAGCGGGATATTCATTAGAGCAAGTGAAAGGGGTAACCCAGCTTACACTGGCATGGAAGTGCAAATACTTGATTCGTATGGGCGTAAACCAACCACATCAACAGCTGGAGCAATATACGGTGCTGTAGCACCAAGCAAGGAAGCATCAAAGCCAGCTGGGGAGTGGAATGAGGTTGAGATAACCTGTAAAGGACCGATCGTCATCGTTGTGTTGAATGGCGAAAAGATTGTTGAGACTAATATGGATGAGCATCCTCGGCTTAAAGGGAGGCTTAGGAAGGGGTATATTGGTCTGCAAAATCATGGCTCAAGGGTTGAGTTCCGTAACATACGCATCAAAGTGTTGAAGGAAGGGAAGGAGTAAGCGAGCATTGATTAGAGGGATTTAAGACCTCTATGGGAGGTGAGTGAGTGATGTTCCAAAGAAAAATGTCAAGGCGTGAGTTCATTGCAGATGCAATGGCGTTTGGTGCTTTAGCTGCAGGTAGCACTTTGTTTGCTGGTGAGCAGAAACTCGCAAAGAGAATGCTTGGCAGGACGAAGTTGGAGGTGACC
>Ga0197143_1000591_pt1 | contig 37706 bp, 38 predicted proteins | sample GBS70_MetaG_FD_148603 | JGI IMG/M metagenome (GOLD analysis project Ga0197143, IMG submission 148603) | Sediment microbial communities from Great Boiling Springs, Gerlach, Nevada, United States - GBS 70_MetaG | ecosystem: Environmental > Aquatic > Thermal springs > Hot (42-90C) > Sediment... | reverse complement strand
GTCTTCCAGCACACCATAACTTGAAGGTACTCCAAAAGTTAAAGCTCCGGAGCCTGCTTTAACTAATACAGAATCATGGGAACCGTGGAAGCATCCTTCAAATTTCAGTATCTTCCTCCTACCAGTGTATCCTCTCGCTAATCTAACCGCATGCATTGTTGCTTCCAAGCCACTATTAGCAAGCCTAACCATCTCGATGGATGGGTAGAGTTCTCGGATCTTCTCAGCTAATAATACTTCTTCTTCTGTTGGTGCACCGTATAGAATACCATCTTCAACTATCTTCTTTAATCTCTCTATAAGCATCCTAGGAGCATGCCCAAACAATAATGCACCATAACCCATAACATAATCAACATATTCCTTATCGTCTACATCGTAAATCCTTGAACCCAAACCTTTCTTCACAAAAAATGGATAAGGTTCATAAGCTCTTACAGGGCTATTAACCCCTCCAGGAATAACTTTCTTTGCTCTCTCATATAATTCAAAGGAACCCATATCCTTCTTTAGATACTAACTCTAATATCCTAAAATGTTTTTCCTTTAAGATTTAGTGTATAGATTCCTAAGCCGGATCCCTTGAACTAGACCTGAACAATTCAATGGATAGAAGCTAGATCCTTACTACATCAATCAACTTCACTTGTACTGATGATGATTCTACAAAACTATACAAGAGATATAGTTAATCAAATATGTAGGTAACGGATAGCGTGAAATCTTATTCAAAGAGTTCTCCGAGAATTAGGAAGAGACTTGATACAATAATCCCTGTAGAAAGTAAAGATCTATAAAACTAGAGTTATCCATAGTGTTATGTCGATTGAAGAGGGGGGCTAGGAGTACCTGAATGCCCTCTGTGAGCTCGTTGAGGAGAATTGAGCTGAGTTGAAATTTTCTATATTTCTACTTAACTTAGAATTCCGTCTCTAGTCCATTTAGCATATTCTTTAGCATAGTATGTGATTATCATGTCTGCTCCTGCTCTTTTTATGGAGTGTAGTTGCTCCCATACAGCCTGCTTCTCATCTATCAAGCCCTTCTCAGCTATAAGTTTAATCATAGTATATTCACCGCTAACAGAATAAGCTGCAACTGGAACATTAAAGTTGTCTTTGATGAGAGATATTATATCTAGATACCATGATGCCGGCTTAACCATGACTATATCTGCACCTTCAGATATATCTAGTTCAACTTCTCTAAGAGCTTCCCTGACATTTCTTGGATCCATCTGGTAGATTCTCCTATCGCCAAAGGCTGGCTTTGAGTAGGCGGCAGACCTGAAAGGACCATAGAGACTTGAAGCATACTTGACTGAATAAGACATTATCGCTGTGTTAGTATATCCAGCATCCTCTAGAGCTCTCCTTATCGCTCCTACTCTTCCATCCATCATATCTGAAGGGGCCACGATATCAGCTCCAGCTTCAGCATGACTTAGAGCAATCTTAGCTAAAGCCTCAATCGTCTTATCATTTTCAATGATCTTCTGCATGTCTTTCTCTAAGAGGATTCCACAGTGGCCATGACTAGTATACTGGCATAAACAAACATCTGTAATCACAGTAACTTCTTCTCCAAAATTCTTCTTAACCTCCTTGACAGCTCTTTGTACAACTCCATCTTTATCATATGCAGAAGATCCAAACTCATCTTTCTTCAAGGGTATACCAAATAAGAGAATTGCTTTTACTCCCAGGTCTAGTAACTCGCTTACTTCTTTTAACAATTCTTTAATAGATAACCTTTCCTGTCCAGGCATACCATCAATAGATTCACGTCCATCGAGCCCTTCCTTCACAAACAAGGGCATTATTAGAGATGATGAATCAATCTTTACTTCAGCAACCAGATCTCTAATACTACTATTCTTTCTAAGCCTTCTTAACCTAACGGAGGGGAAATCACTTTTCATGGATTCACGTAGATTCATCAATCTACATTACCTCCAAATCTATACATAATCTACTATTCTTGTATAATTAAACTTATACATCTGGGTTTACTTTTAAAAGAAACCTAGTCAATGTTGCTAAGCTTCTATACTTGATCTTCTACATGATTATCAACCATGGAAGATACCTTCTAGAGGGGCTCTCAGAAATCTATGAAGCGTCAAAATTTTACAAGTTTAGATTTAAGAGTATTTTATCTTGAAGTTAAATTGTCTTGTTTTATATACCTTGATGGATGTGAAAAGATCATTAACAGAGAAGATGTAGAAATAGACTGTAGAACTTAAGTAGGTATTAATCGTTTTGAAGAAGAGTAAAGCTAGACATAAGATATCTAGATTTCCATAAGTATTATGGAAAAAGTTTAACTAGATAGTCTTTCTTGCTCTAGGGCTCTCATCTAGATTTTTATTAATTCTTCTTCTGATAAAAACCTCTTATACCATTTATCATAGGTCGGCTTGTTAACTATGTGGAATTCAAATGGATATCCTAGATATTTTCGTTTAAGGGAGGCTTTTATCTTACTGATCTGCTCTAGATCTTCTATATCTGATATGATTAGTATGTCTATGTCGCTTAAAGCAGTATATCTACCTCTAGCTGCAGAACCGAACAAGTATACATCTGACCCTGGTAGTAACAACTGTATCTCATGCTTAACATCTACGAGGATTCTTCTTAGATTGTTGAAGAGATAGTTTAAACGTCTTCCCCCCTCTATATAGATGTCGAAGCTAGATCTTCTCGACAAGCGGTTTCACCACTTCAACTACAAATCTCATCATCGCCTCCACCTCTATTCTGCTATATCTTCTTGGAAGATATCTTGAACCAATGTATGCATCTTCGATCTTCGTCAACATTAGTAGATATTCTTCTTTATTGATTAGTACACTAAGCGTTGAAGCTAGTTTTGAGAGTTCATTCACAAGTCGTGTCAAGGAATGGGTTCTTGGATAAGTACCCGTTTGTATCAAGAGCTTATACTTCAAAAATAGCTGACAGTACTGCTCTATGTTAAATGCTGCTAGGTCATAGACTCCTTCTTCTATTAGACGTTTTGCATTCTCCAGAAACATTTGAGCTCTCTCTTTAAGCAGTCCTACTTCTTCAAAACTCAATCTATCTCAATGAGGTGTTGATGAAAGCTAGATATATATTCTACTCTATGACAGCTCTCCCCTTGCTGAGAGCATTAACCATATTAACTATAGTTAAATCCCTCTCATCATGTCTTCAGCCTAATTCTTCTCCGCTGTATCTAGAAGATGTTAACATCCTCTACTGTAAGCTCTAACGCATCTCTTCATAATTTTTAAACCTCTGTTCTTGATCATTCGATCACCTTAGAGAAGCTTCTCGAGATTATGATATATGGAAGAAGCGCCTGAGATAACGAGAAGAAGTTTATCGAGGCGGAGAACAATGGTGGAGACAGGCTATACATCCACTAGCCAACGGTCGTGAGAGACACCGTCGGAGATCTGTTAAAAGAAAGTGTTGAGCTCTCATGGTAGATCTTAATAGATTTGGTTGACTTTATCTTGCCTGATTTCCATACCCTCTAAATGTTCAGGCTAAAGGATGGGCTCCTTTGAGTATTCTTCAATCTCTAAATCTCTTCTTCAACTATGTTATTCCCAGCCGTTTAGCAATCTTCATGGCTTTCCTCAGCTTGGACTCGTAAAGCTTACTACCCCTGAAGATCCAGCTGTTGACCCCGCTTATTAACACGGGCTCGGTCTCGAAAACCTCGATTATCTCCTCTCTTTGAAAAGCTTTCAGATAATGCTCAGGCTCCTTCAGTATCAGGACTCTCCGATACTCTACCTCGTGTACATGTGTCAATGGATGACCCTCAGCCGATCCTGCTCCTAAAATCAGATGCTCTATATCAGATAAGCTGATCTGGCTTCTCATCCCGCGGCGTCTCCACTCCTCAATGCAGGCGTTAAAGTAGCCGCCGAGATCCTTGAAATGGGGTCTGCCACCATTATAGTACATAAGGACTATTGGATGGTTGAGCCAGCCACGCCTCTCATCTTTTATTAAGCCCATCTTGCGTAGAATAGCCATCATGACCTGCTTCGCCTCCACCCTCTGCTTCCCCAGCCTCCGGTCATCCAGCACCTGCGCAGACATATGCCAGTCAATGTAAGGCCTGAAAATCTGCATATCAAGAGCTGAGAATGCGGCTGCCGAATTAAAAACTTTAAGTAGATCTGTAGCTGCGGGGAGACTATTTTGTAAGCTTCTTAGAGAAACGAGCCTCAAGATGATGTTGAAAGGATGGGCCAAGTCGGGTTGATTTGGAGTATCTAGAGAATTCAACCAAGTTTAGTGTTAAGCCTTCTCTAATCATTAGACTCTTAAGAACTTTTCTTTAAATTCTTTCTCACATATCCTTGAAAGAAATCAGTACAATGTGGGTCTATTAACCAAAGCTGTTTTACAACAACTTTTTAGAGTAAGGATCCTTCTATCTGGCGAGATAGAGCTAGTAAGGTTGTAAACACTAGAACTAGACGGTCTCATATTATTTTCTATCTTGAATCATACTTAAGGTAGGCTTGCATCTTAATGTTTTTAAAGGGTCCTTTTAGAGCTTTAGTTGAAGTTTATGAGGATGCCGTTCTTCATCGATCTATCCGACAAGACTATTCTGATCATAGGTGGTGGAAGAGAAGGAGCGATAAGAGCTGAGAAGTATTCTAAGACTGGGGCTAGAATCGTAGTATATAGTAGAAGCTTCGATGATAAGATATTAGAGCTTAGCCATAGAGGTTTTATAGAAATAGTTAAAGGAGATGTAGCTGATGAAGAAAAGCTTGAAGAATACATCAAACTCTCAGACATCGTAATGGTTACATTAGAGACAGAAGAATACAACGATAAGATATGGAACATTGCTAGAAAACATAAAGCATTACTGAACCTCGCCAATGATGCTGAGAAGACAGACCTCGTTGTACCAATAGATTCCTCCATCGGTCCATTCAGAGTTGCAATAACTACTGAAGGTAAGAGCAGCATGGTTGCAAGAGAAGCATTACAGAAAGTCATAGAATATCTTAGTAGAGAAAAAGAATTGATAAAGTTAGCAGAGGTAATGTACAAGGTTAAGAAGATCGTTAGAAGGAGTATCTCCAACCCTGAGACGAGGCTAAAAATATACTATGAAGTCTTCAATAATGATGATCTGAGAAATGCCTTGAGATTGGGTAATGAATACTCTGTTGAGAAAATATTGGAGGATATATTGGAAAGAGTATGGTTAGAATTAGGAAGACGTGAAAGATATGAATAAGCCTAGAATAATCATCTCAGGTGTTAGCGGTAAGATAGGGAAGACACTCGTTACTTCCGCTATCATCAATCTGCTTAGAGAACATGGATACAAAGTACAGCCATTCAAGATCGGTCCAGATTTTATAGATCCATCATATCATAACATTTTCTCATCCATGTCTTCACGTAATCTCGATTCTATAATGTTCAATAAAGAAACTATTATTACATCTTTCTGTAAAGCGGTCGAGGATGCAGACATATGCGTAATAGAAGGTGTTTTTGGACTTTATGATAGCTTAGATGGAGTATCAGAGAGAGGGAGTACAGCAGAGTTATCAAAGATTCTTAGAGCACCAGTTGTCTTAATAGTAGATGCTGAAAGAATTAATAGAGGTCTCTTAGCTATAATCAAAGGATTCTTGGAATTCGATAGAGAAGTAAGGATTGAAGGAATAATATTAAATAACATAGCTCATGAAAAACAAAGAGAAAAGATAATCTATGCTTTAAGAGAAAACTTTAAAGAATTAGAGATTGTTGGAGTCATCTATAGAGATAGTCTTATCGAGGAGAAGATGAAGTATAGACATTTAGGATTAATCCCTGCCTCAGAGAGAACTAGTGAAATAGAAGAGTTAAAACAGATTATAAGAAAAGTCAGTAGCCAAATTGATGTTGATAACCTGGTCAAGCTAGCCTCCAATGTAGAGGAAATATGTCCTCCTGAATCTGGAGAAACCCATCCTATAGCTAGATCTAGTATAAAAATAGGGATTATCAGAGACAGTATATTTTCATTCTACTATCCTGAAAATGTAGAGTTTCTCGAGGCACTAGCTGGTAAAATATACTATATCGACTCGATTAATGATTCATCGCTTCCAGAAGTAGATCTACTCTACATCGGGGGAGGATTTCCAGAAGTTTATGCTGAGATGCTTGAGAAGAATAAACCCTTAAAAAATGATATTAAGAAGAAGTATGAAGGAGGATTAAAGATCTATGCTGAATGCGGTGGGTTAATCTATCTATCGAGTAGTGTTAAGACCTTTAGCGGTGAGGAATATGAGATGATAGGGTTAATTGATGGTCAGATAGAAATGAGTAGAAGACCTGTGGGTCATGGATATGTATATCTATCAACGATTAGAGATAATCCCTTGACAGATCTTAACCAACGTTTGATAGGTCATGAATTCCATTATTCTCGACTAAATCTAAAAGAGAAGGTAGATTTTGCTTTTAGAGTTGAGAGAGGATATGGAGTAGATGGACTACATGATGGAGTAATGAAGGAGGATCTTCTAGCAATGTATACGCATCTACACTTCCTACATAACCCAGAAATATTTAGAAAGTTAACGATGTGGCCTCATAAAAGTTAGCGGTAGCCTATACTCTCTAGGAAATTCAGTATCTCTCTATTCACTATATCTGGTCTCTCCAGCAAGACGTAGTGTCCATAACCCTCAATTATAACAAGCTTAGAGTTAGGGATCTTCTCATGGATCTTCTTAGAGAATTCAGGCGGCGTCCTCTCATCTTTATCTCCAACTATTATGAGAGTCGGCACTTTTATTGTATGAAGCTTATCCAATGCATCGTATTTAGCTATCGTTTTAACAATGTTTAAGTAATCTCTTCTCCTGTTTTTGGTTAAGTCTTCGATCGCCCAGTTAATAATCTCAGGATCTGTAGATTTTGAGAACATTTTCTCAACTTCTTTCTTTACTTGATCACCATATTTTAATGATTCAAAACCTTCAAAATCTGCAAAATCCATAAAGAGTGTAAACATTTCACGCATAGTTCTAAGATATGCTTCTATAAGCATTCCAGTTCTCTTATGGAGTCTACTTGAGATAAGTATCAATCCTTTTACTTTTTCAGGATGTTCAAAATAATATTGAGTTGATATGATCCCACCCATTGACCAACCTATTAATACAACTTCGTTTATGTTTAGATGGTCTAGAACTCTATCTACATCTTCAGCAAGCCTCTTAACATTTGTAGGCTTCTCTAATCTAGCAGACTTACCATGACCTCTAACATCAATTGCGATTACTTTATACTTCTTTGAGAATTCAGGAATCTGCATTCTCCACCATTCATGAGAAGCCCATGCGCCATGAATCATTAAGATAGGTCTACCTTCACCATAGACTTCATAGAATATCTCATTATCTAAGTAGGGCATCAGATAAGTAGCTCTTAAAACTTAGATTAAAACTTATCTTGTAACTCAATGTGATTTATAGAAACTTTTTAAGAACCATGAAGTATCTATGTCTAGTTGATGTAAGATGTCTTTGAGCAACATTCATGGTCTTCTCTTAAACCATAAGCAGTTACCCATATCTATGCTTGAAAAAGCTTTCTTTAGAGACCTAGAATCAACACTTAAACTATTTAAGGATATTAGTGGAGTCGAAGGTGTAGCTATACTCCAGACATGTAATAGAGTAGAGATCTTCCTTGAGTTAAGAGATGAGAAAGTTATAGAAGATGTAGTAAGTATTTGGGGAGACCTAACTGGAGATGTTAATCTTAAAAAAAGTTTTGTAACCATTAAGGGTATTGAAGTAGTTAGGCATCTATTCAGACTGGCTTCTGGTCTTGAATCAATGGTCATAGGTGAGCAAGAGGTCCTACGTCAAGTGAAACAAGCATACTATAAAGCATTAGCTGTTAATAGTTTGTCTTTACTACTCAAAATGATATTTGAAGAAGCTATTAAGATTGGAAAGAGAGTTAGATCTGAGACAGAGATAAGTAGAAAGAGGCTAAGCTTAGCTCACGTCGCTGTTGAGGCAGTTGAAGAAATACTTAGAAATCTAAATGATAAAGTTATCCTTATAATCGGTGCTGGAGAGACAGGTGAGTTGGTAAACTCTGCATTAATGGAGAAAAACTATAGAAAGCTTACATTATTATTTGCTAATAGAACTTATGAGAAGGCTATTCATTTAGCTAACATGAGCGGGGCAATAGCGTTAAGACTAGACCAAATTGAAAACTATCTAAAAATAGCAGATATAATATTTGTTACAACTTCTGCACCTCACTACATTATAACTAGAGAAAGAATAGCAGATGCGGTCAAGGAGAGAGATAAACCTCTATTAATAATTGACTTATCAGTTCCAAGAAACGTTGATCCCGAAGTCTCAAAACTACAAAATATAAAGCTTATAACCTTAGACGACCTTAAAGAATACATTGATTACTCAATCTACGATAGGATTAGAGAATTAGAGAAGATAGAAACATTAATTGAGGATCATGTAGAGAGGTTTCTGGAAAGATTAGAAACTATATGGATTGAAGAGTTAATCTCTAAAATTTACTGTTATGCAGAGAGAGTTAGAGTTGAAGAATTTTCAGAAGCGTTATCTATGATGAGGACTATTAAGCTCGATGAGAAAAGCATAGAGATCATAGATGACATGTCTAGAGCGATAATTAAGAGGATACTAAATCCCCTAATAGAAAATCTTAGAAAAAACTATAAAAATGTAAACAAGGATGAACTAGACAAGATCTTAAAAGTATATACCTATACTAAAACCAACATAGACTAGATGAATAAACAAAGATTTTAAGTACTCAAGAATTAAACTTAATATCGGTGTTTTATAATTCGAGATGTAGATTTTTACACGAAAAGAATTAAATACCCGCATAATGTCTCTCTATAGTGAAGGTGGACAGAACATGCCTCACCTAGAGTTTAAAGGACAGAAGTTTGAAGTGGATGAGGATGGATTTCTCCAGGAACCTGAGAAATGGAGTCCAGAAGTTGCGGAATTCTTCGCTAAGCATTTCGAAGGAGTAGAGAAGCTTACCGATGAACATTGGAAAGTAATAAATTATTTAAGAGAATATTGGCAGAAATACGGTGTAGCTCCACCCATACGGATGCTTATAAAGCAGACAGGATTCTCTCTCCAGAAGATCTATGAGCTCTTCCCCTCTGGGCCTGCGAAAGGTGCTTGTAAAGTAGCGGGACTACCGAAGCCAACAGGCTGCGTCTAAAATAGCTAATGGCAACTAGATATACTATAAATAACGATTTATAGGTGATTTGATTGAGCCACGCAGAACATGGTGAGGAGCGAGTATCTCAGGAGAGAAGGACAGCACTTAAAATAATAACATCTCTCTCATTTATTGTAGGTCTTGGTGGCGTAGCTTCACTCTTAAAATCTATTAGTCCAGCCGTTCTGGAGATTCCTGAGTGGCCACGGGTAAGGTTAACTAATGTTAACGAGATTAAACCTAAAACATGGTATATATTTTCTTATCCTACTAAGGATATTCCATGCCTACTCGTGAAGGCGGGAAAAAGCATTTCTTCAGGGGCAGGTCCAGATAAAGATATAATTGCATATGTAATGATATGTCAGCATGCTAGATATTATGGTACAATTTACATCCCACCCGAAGAGGCGAGAGACCCAGAAAAATTAACTTATTTAAAGACTGTACCACCAAACATCCTAGAATTATATCCAGATAAGAATCTACTTTATTGTCCAGCTCATGCAGCACTCTATGACCTTGAGAAAGATGGTGAAGTACTCACAGGCCCACCATTCTGTAGTCTATGTAAAGTTGTACTAGAATATGATGAGACCTCAGGAGACATCTACGCAGTTGCTCTAGCTCCACCAGCTCCCGCCGTACCAGGAGTTACTCAATGCTCTAACAATCCTGAAGAATTAAAGAGGATCATGCTTGGGAAGAAGCTTGTGACAGAGACGTTCCTAGAAGAGAAGATCTAGGTGGTTAAATTGAGTGGAAGGAAGAATATTATTAATAGGTTTACGGAATGGCTTGACGAGAATTTTGGGTTTACAAAGACTATTCTCCGGCCTGCACCAGAGTATTCTCTTAGGAATCCATCTTACTGGCTGGGTGCTATAGCTGTTATAGCTTTCTTCATGGCAGGTATAGCGGGCATAATACTTCTTCAATACTATGAACCCCACCCAGATACTGCATGGGAATCTGTTAGCAGGATAGTTACAGAAGTTCCTTTTGGAAATCTTATTAGAAACATACATATCTATTCAGCTTTTTCCATGATCTTCATTGCATTTCTACATTTTATGAGGAATTATTTTGTTGTTGCTTATAGAAGGCCTAGAGAGTTGATGTGGATTGTAGGTATGCTTATGGGTTTAGTTACATTACTGATGGGGTTCACCGGCTATCTTCTTCCATGGTATGCTCTCTCATACGCAGCTGTAGGATTCGGGATAACAATAATAAAGCATCTCCCTCAGCCTCTAAGCGGTTTCCTAGAGTACGTTGTCTCAGGATATGGTACAGATGTAGAATTACTTAGAAGATTCTTTACATTCCACACAGTTCTGCTACCTGCAGTACTAATCATCTTACTGGCTGTAAAGCTACATATATTCGAGGTCCATGGAATAACAGAGCCTTTATCTAAAGATATCCCAGAAGAAGAGAAGAAGCTCATTCCATGGTTTCCAAACATATTCTTATACTTCGTAATCTTGGTCTGTGTCTATGTTGCGTCAATATTGACAGCATCAATAATTTATCCATTCGGAATACATGAAAAGTATACTCCTGGTGTTGTAACCATACCTATGCCTGAATGGTATTTTATGTGGACATATGCAATAGCTAAGACAGAGTTTATCGAAGTACTTGGAGAGACAGGCTTCAAGTTCTTTATAGCAACCCTCACAGTCATAACATTGGTCTTCATATTCCTACCATTCATAGATAGATGGAAAGATAAGCATCCTTCGCAGAGACCGTTCTTCATAGCTATAGGAGTCTGGATAACAGTCCAGATAATCTTAATGACCTATCTAGCATGGGTAACAGCAGGCTCATACATACCTTCAGATATCGCCATCCTTTCAATAGTTATCCCGACGATAATAATATTCCTAGCCGCCTACATATATCGGTTGAAGCTAGTAAAGCCTCCTCAACTAGTATGGGAGAAGTTTAGTAAACTGAAAATAACAATGCTAGAGAAAAAATCTCCTCATCCCAAAGAGTATGTCTGGGCATCTGTAAAATTCTTATTGACTATAATGTGTGCAGGTCTATCATTCAGGATTATCTATGGATCGTTAAGTGAAAGCTTAGGCTTCGGATGGTTGATATTCGGCTTAGTCCTCTTAGCCTTCTCTACTATAGAGTCATTTAAAGTAATTTATGTTGCAGACTTAAGGGTTGGAAATGTGGAAAGAAGATTGAGATCTTTTGAGAGGTGGTTTGGTATTGGCTAGAGGTATCGAGGTTGCTTTAGTTATTCTACTTTTAGTTCAAATTATAATGACTGTCTTGATATGGACGTTGAACCCTATACTAGTAAGTCACCAGACTCTTGCAGCTGGATACATTGCTTCAAGCCTGATCATTTTGAGTCTAGTTACCTATGTCTACTATAGAGGAGAAGAATATGACCAAGAGTGGATAGCTGCGGGTATAGGTATGATAGTCTTGATAATGTCACTCGTATATCTTAAAGGAGGGGTCGTATAGATGGATCCATTAATCTTCTTCATAGGCTATATAACTCCCTACATAGCATTCTTCACACTAATATTAGGTTTGATATATCGGGTGGTGAGATGGCTTTCAATACCAATTCCAGTTAGATTTCCAGTCGCTCCTGCTCCAGTAACATATACGGGGGTGTTAAAGAGGATGTCATTAGACTTTTTTGCATTTAGAAGCTTGTTAAAAGGTAATAAAAAACTCTGGATAGGAGGATACGTCTTCCATGTAGCTTTAGCTATAACATTGGTCTCCCACATAATCAATGTATACTTCCATGAGCTCTGGGAGGTCATCGGATACGGATGGTATGAGGCCGTGCTATATTCAGGGATATTCTTCCTAGCTGCATTATTCTTCCTCCTAGTAAGAAGAATATTACTTCCAAACGTGAGATATATCTCAAAGCTAAGTGATTACATAATCTTAATACTTTTGATATCAATTGTATTTTTGGGAGTTTATATGAGAAGCTTTGGATTAGTAGATATGGCTTCTGTAAGCGAATATATGTACAGTCTCTTAAGGTTTAACCCGATTCCACCCCCTAACAACATATGGTTCTTAACACATTATGTTTTAGCCCAGATACTGTTTATCTACGTCCCATTCAGTAAAATATCTCACCTAATTGGATGGATACTATCTACCACGAGAAACATGAGAAATATAACTAGATGGAAGAGGCATGTAAACCCATGGGATTATCCAGTTGAAGTAATTACTTGGGAGGAGTATTATCGGAAGTTTAAGGATGAATTAGATTCAATTGGACCAGATGGTGAGAGAAGATGAAAGTAGATACTAGTCTACCTGCAAGGAAGTATAAACTCTATGCTACGTGGAAACGTGATATGGAGACGATGCACCTACCGTTCCCTAGAGAGTGGAGTCATACACAATTTAATCTACCTCCAAACTGGAAAGAAGTAGCTTTAAAAAAGATGGATGAAGTAGTAAACAAGTTTAGATCTGTAAAGCTTTTCCTAGACATATGTGTAAAATGTGGAGCATGCACAGATAAATGTCCATTTTTCCTAGGTACACTAGACCCTAACAATATGCCTGTTGCAAGACAAGACCTCTTCAGATCAGTCTACAAAAGATACTTTACACTAACTGGAAAGATCTTTAAAGGATTCGTTGGAGCAGAAGAACTTACAGAGGAAACCGTTGAGCTTTGGTATACATACTTTTACCAATGCTCTCAATGTAGAAGATGCTCTGTCTTCTGCCCATATGGTATAGATACTGCAGAGATAATGATTGCTGGTAGAGAGGTTCTTACAGCTATAGGTCTCAGCCCGAGGTCACTTACTGAAGCTATAGCTAAATGTGAAACAGTAGGAAACCATATGGGTATACCTCCAGCAGCTCTACTCAGCGCCGTGCAATTCGCTGAAGAAGAAATAAAGGAAGAAACAGGAATAGACGTTAAAGTACCAATAAACAAGAAAGGTGCAGAGATACTATACGTTCCACCTTCTGCAGACTTCTTTGGAGGACCCCACTGGGGGACGCTTAAAGGAGCGATAAAGATGTTCCACCTGATCGGGCTGGACTATACAATAAGCACATATGCAAGTGAGGGTGGTAACTTCGGTACATGGCTTGGATACGAGCATATGAAAAAGATTAACAGGAAGCTTGTTGAAGAAGCTAAAAGGCTTGGCGTTAAATGGATACTCGGTGGAGAATGTGGCCATATGTGGAGAGTTATCCATGCCTTCATGGATACGATGAATGGACCAATAGATTTCCTTGAAGAACCTGTCTCACCTATAACTGGTACAAAGTTTGAGCATGCAGCATCCACCAAGATGGTTCATATCTGTGAGTTTACAGCAGACTTGATAAAGCATGGAAAACTTAAGCTAAACCCAGATGCAAACAATCAATACGTCGTTACATATCATGATTCATGTAACCCTGCTAGAGTCGTAGGACTAATAGAAGAACCTAGATACATACTAAGGCATGTCTGTAAGAATTATGTAGAGCTTGACCCTAACATAAATAGAGAGAAGACTATATGCTGCTGTGCAGGTGGAGGATTACTTGCAGATGAGACGATTGAGTTAAGGCTTAAAGCTGTTAGACCGAAGCTTGAAGCTATAAAGAGAACTGGTGCAAACTTCTTAGCATGTATATGTGCAATAGACAAAGCAGCATTTACTGAATACTTCGACCATTACAAGCTACCCATAACAGTTGGAGGAGTTCATGAACTAGTTGGAAATGCATTAGTATTCGACTAATCTTGACTAGTAAAGCTTTTTAGAATTACTTAACACTTATTTACTATATCTATTTTTAGACTCTAGTAATATTGAGATAACGATGAATGCATAAGCTAACGATTTACATAAATATGTCTTCTTTAATAATGACTACGGAATGCTTAAAGATCCATTGATGATAAAAGAGTTCTTGGAGGTCGGTGAATGAGTTTATTTTTAGAACCATATATTCCTGAGCAGATAATAGATTATTTTGAATCTATTTCCAATTTAACGGCTAAAGTATATGGACGCTATCTTGTATATGCAGGTGGAGAGACAATCGTGATCATAGGCTACCCAATCAGCGGAGAATATAGAGAAGAAGATATTGTTAAGATGATTCATGAAAGTCTAGACAAAAAGATAGAAGATATAATTGTCATAGCTCCATGGCTACCTAGAAGTTTGAGATTCGAGGAAGTTAAATCAGATAACTATTATAGATTAACTCTTCCTGTTAGAGAAATGGATAAGAAGTTGAGATACATGGTTTCCAGAGGATCTAGAGAGCTGGATATAGAAGTTGATAAGAACTTAACGAAATATCATAGAAGAATTATGATGGATTTTCTAAAAAGACCTGATGTTGAAAAATACATGGATTACGTCTGCAGCCGCTTAGACTACTATCTTTCTAGATCTAATACTGTCAAGGTTATTAATGCATTTAGAAAAGATGGTGGATTAGCAGGTTTCAATATAATTGATCTTCCTCTAGGCGAATATTCTTTCTACATGTTCAATTTCATTAATAGAGTTGATGGATATGTTCCTGGAGTTTCAGATTTCCTATTATACCATTCTTTAAGAATCTCTTATAATGAAGGAAAAAGATATGTGAATATGGGGCTTGGAATAAATGAAGGTGTAAGAAGATTTAAGATAAAGTGGGGGGCTACACCATTCTTATCATATCAATATGGAGTGATAAAGCAGACTAGCGTATCCAAGATGTTTGATATATTCTCGAAACTTTAGATAGTATTTTATGTTATGTTTTCTTTTCCACTGTTTTAAACTTTGTGAAATGGCAGTTTCCACAATAGTATCTATCTGGATGTTCAGCCATGATGTATCCTTCTCCACATCTAGGGCAGAAAACTACTAGCTTATTAAGCATATTATTTTTCACGGTATATTTTCTCCATAATTTAGCTTGTTTTCCCAATCTTCTCACTCTCCACACCTAACTGTGCATGTTTCTTTAATACATGTTTTCTCTCGAACCTCTTAGCATATTCTACATCATCATATATGTGAGCATGTATTCTAGCTTTCCGGGAGCCGAAGAAACTTCTAATTTCTTCTACTATAACTCTTTCAATAGGTACATCAAACTGTTCAGAGATGAATTTCTTAACTTCTTCACGTTTAGGGGTGGACGATTCATACAGGAAGACTAGTTCAAGCTCCCTTCTATTCAATAGCTTATTATACCAATCTTTCTCTACTTTCTCTATCTTCATGTTGTCTGAGCCTCCTCTGCTTCTGTCTTAGGAGACTTATAAGGTATAAGCACAGCATTTATCTGTGCTATAGCATCACTGATAATATTACCTCTAACCGTCTTCCTCTTTCTAAGCCCTTTATTTTTTCTCCGAAGTCTTTTCTTCTTCTTTTTTGATGCTGGTTTATCTCTAGGATGGAATCCTACACCATTTGATAATAGTATTCTTACCTTTCTAGGTCCACCAACATCTGGACGCATAGGAAATCCATCTTTATCCATGCCTCCAGTAATCTTTACCTTGTATCCTTTAAGCCCTAATATGGACCCATCTATTTCATCTCCAATCTTCTTACCAATAAGTAATTGGAATATCCTTGAATCAAGCTGGATACTCTTTGCAGTACCATCACCTGGATTAGATAATACAAGCTTGGGGGCAGCACTTTTCTCTGACATCTTTTCAATCATCTGAAAGTCTAATCTACTATATAAACTAAAGTAAAGATAGCATAATTTAAACTAGATTTCATTTTTATCTATCTGGTTTTATCTAGCCCAGAGGGGATCAACCGACCGTTTTACCTCGAGTATCTCTTGAAGAGCTTTTTTAGATTCTTCATCTAACATATCATAGTATTCTTTCTGTAGTAGTCTTGCATCCTGTTCTGGAAGAGCTGTATAGAGTATTTCTCCTTCTCTCACATGTCTTCCCACGGTTGGTTCTCTCATCGATATAGCTACTTTAGCTCCAGTACCTGCTTCATGTATACTTTGACCTTTATCTTGTATCTGGGAGATTGTTCCGATTATTTTTCCTCTAGAATTCATTAAAGGATATTTTGGTTTAATAGTTCCAGCCAGTATTTCTACTCCAACGATTGCAGGATCGCTTCTCCTAAAAACATATCCTTCCATTATCTTGATCTTTCCAGGCTTCATTAAAGATTCAAAAGTTCTAAGCCTACGCTTAGTAGTTTCTTTCTCAACCCATTCGAGGTATGCATTTACTAGTCTGAATAAGACTGTATCTTTAAAGATCTTTATACCTTTATCGTTTGCCTCAATCTCCAGATCTGAATCTACCTTAACGTTGAAAGCTAGTATTACCCCTTTTAATTCATCTTTCATCCTGACAGCTTCTGCTTCCACAATATCTCTTTTACTAAGCTCGCCTATGTCTGCTCTTCTTACGGGTATGCCTTTCTCGTGGAGATATAATGTTGTAGCTTCTAGTGAGCCTAAAGTATCAGTTTTTACAACAACCCCAATCTTATCAGTAGTTATCATAAATTCCTGGATCTCATTCTTTATCCTTTCTAGAATTTCATTTTCTACCGTAGGTGTAGAGATTACATAGATAGGTGAGCCGGCAAGGCATTTATCTAATCCTTCAGCAACTATCTTTACACCGACAGCAGCCTCGACTTCTTCAACTCTTCTAAACCTGTCTCTCGGATCTCTCATCTCATCCAGTGGCTTAGGCATCAATAGAGCCTTAACCCTTGTAGAGAATGGACCATCCAGACCCATTAAAGCTATCTTATCTCCAACCTTTAAGATTCCATCACTTATGATTGCATTTATTGTATGACCTATCCCTATTTCTTCTAATACTTCTAAGACTACCCCTTCGGCGGGTTTTGAAGAAGAAGTTAGCAGCCGATCCTGCATAAAGGATTGAGCTAAGCCTAAAAGGATAAGTAATAGGTCTGGGATCCCTTCACCAGTCTTTGCACTTACAGGAACTATAGCTAGAGTTTTAGTAAAATCCCTTATCCTAGTATAAAGGTCGGCTTTAAATCCGAAGAATGAAAGTTCTCCAATCAACTCGTATATTCTTTTCTCTAATTCTTCTTGGACGAGTCTGCTTTGAGATTCAAAAGCTTTACTGAAGGGTGCTAGTCCGCTAGATCTCCATCCCTGTATTAGATCGATTTTGTTTGCAGTAACTACGAATGGGGTTCGTCTAGACTTTAGTAACTGAATACATTCTCTAGTTTGTTCTTGAACACCATTAATTATATCTATAACTAGAATGGCTAGATCTGCGATAGAACCTCCTCTCTTCCTTAAGTTTGCGAATGCTGCATGTCCAGGAGTATCTATAAACAGTAATCCTGGAACTTTAAGTTTTTCAATCTTTACGTCGCCGAGCAGAGCCTTACATGTTTCTATCACAGAATCTAGAGGGAATAAGCTTGCACCTATGTGCTGAGTTATTCCTCCAGCTTCTCTAACTGCTACGATTGTCCCCCTCATTTTATCTAGTAAGGAAGTCTTACCATGATCAACGTGACCTAGAACGACGACTATGGGCTGACGGAGCCTTGTATCCAATAAGTTTCCCTCCAATATGACTTATTTAAGCCATGTTAAAAACTATAACTCCATTCTCTACCTAGACATTTCATTTGATCTTGAGAGATATTATTATCCTTATTCTTTATAATGCTTCTTGAATAATAGATATATTTCCAGATGGCGTTATATTTGGTGGTTTATAATATGGTTCTCTAAGTCTAATAGCTTTAATGAATAGTTTTTCAAGTTCTTCTTCTGATGCTCCAGCTCTTAGAGGGGTTAAGAAATCAACTAGGTTGTCATCCCTCATTAAGCATGGCTTAAACTTACCATCATGAGTTATCCTTATTCTATCATCATTCATGCAGAATTCAAAGTTATAGTTTGGTCTAACTACTTCAACCCATACACCGTTAGGTAGAAGATACTGCTTCCTCATGTGAAGACTTCTAGTAATAATCTTTGAAGCTATTCTTTCAAATCTTTCCTCAGTCTCTCTTAAATTATAATAGTATTTACTGTAGAATTGTTTGTCTGATATACCTTCCTCTATAAGCTCTATTAATTGTAAGATAACTTTATCTCCAAATTTTGAAGCAAAATCTACTAAATTATCTATTTCATCATGGTTTATATTCTTCATGACTACTACGTTTAGCTTTACAGGATTCATACCTGCCTCGATAGCTGCTTTTATCGCATCTACAGTATACTCATACCTAGTTCTCCCACTCCCCCTGTTCTTCATCCCAGTAATCCAACAATACTTTTCACTACTTACAGTATGTAAGCTTATGTTAACTCTCATTAAACCAGCTTTCCTTAACTTCTTGGCCATCGAGATTAAACGGGTACCGTTTGTAGTCATACTGAGATCATCTAATCCTAACCTACCTAGACGTTCAACTATCTCTAATATGTCTCTACGAAGCATAGGCTCTCCGCCAGTCAACTTTACTTTGTTTATACTGTATCTAAACAGGATCCTGACTATTCTCTCAATCTCTTCAGAAGTCATAGCAGTATCTGGAATGTTTGTCGTTACTCCCTCCATATGGCAGAATACACATCTAAAATTACATGTATAGCTAGGGTTAAGTGAAATTCTAAGCCCTCTTACAGGTCTACCATAACAATCTACTATTATCAAGTTTTAGATTTTCCTCCCTAGCTTGGGAAATGTTATTCATTCAAGGATATAAATTATTTTAACATTAACAAATTTTAGATAGTAGGGGAGAGGAGAAGATTAATTGGGTAACGTTGAGAAGATCGTTATAGGAATAGAATCTACAGCTCATACTTTTGGGGTGGGGATAGCAACTTCTCAAGGGAGAATATTAGCTAACGTTAATAGTGTTTACACTCCGAAGTCTGGAGGAATACATCCTAGAGAAGCTGCACAACATCATTCTTTAATAGCTCCTGAAAAAATTAAAGAAGCATTAAAAGTAAGTGGAATATCGCCTTCTGAGATAGATGCTGTAGCTTTCTCTTCCGGACCAGGCATGGGGCCATGTCTACGGGTTGGAGCGACAATTGCTAGGTCTTTATCTCTTAAGTTAAGGATCCCTCTCATATCTGTTAATCATGGAGTAGCCCATATAGAGATAGGTAGATTGACTACTAGATGTAGAGACCCTGTAGTCTTATATGTTGCCGGTGGAAATACTCTCATCACTTCTTACAAAGATGGGAGATACCGAATCTTTGGAGAAACATTAGATATTGCTGCTGGAAACTGCCTTGATGTATTTGGGATTAAAGCAGGTATAGGGTTGATGCCGAATCCAGAGATAAAATCACTTAAAGGTGAGAGATTCTATTATCTTCCATACAAGGTTAAGGGGATGGATGTTTCCTTCTCAGGAGTATTAACAGCAGCATTAAGACTACTTAGAGAAGGCGTTAAGCTTGAAGACATCTGCTATAGTCTAGTAGAGACCGTCTATAGTATGTTAACAGAAGTAACTGAACGTGCTTTAGCATTCACAGAGAAGAAAGAAGTCTTGATTGTAGGTGGGTTGTCGAGAAGTAGGAGGTTGAGGGAGATGATGGAGGAGATGGTGAAACTACATGATGCAAGACTCCAGGTTGTTCCACATGAATATGCTGGAGATAATGGAGCCATGATAGCTTGGACAGGTGTACTCCAACTTTTATCAAACCAGACTATCTCTATTGAAGAGAGTAGGGTTAAACCCAGGTATAGGATTGATGAAGTTGAAGTAAAATGGTTAAACTAAACGTAAAGTAGGTATCGAGTAATTATAGTCTACATATTCAGATAATGTTTAATGCATTATCAAGGTCTTGAATTAAGTCTTCTAAATCTTCTAATCCAGCGGAGAAGCGTAGTAAGTCTTCAGTTATACCTAGCTTCTCTCTAACTTCCTTCGGTATAGTTAATGCAGCACTAATCACTGGATATGTTAAGATTGATTCAGCTCCTCCAAGGCTTGGAGCTGGCTTAATTATCTTCAAGCTCTTCATAAGCTTCTTTACTTCTTCTTCACCGCCTCTTATCCTAAAGCTTACTACACCTCCAGATCCATTCTTAAAAAGCTTAGAAGCTATCTTGTGGTATTTGTCGGTTGGTAGACCTGGATACATTACTTCTTTAACCTTTGGATGGTCTGCTAAATATTCAGCTATAGCTTCAGCGTTCTTGCAGTGTCTCTCCATTCTAAGCTTAAATGTCTTTAATCCTCTAATTATTAAGAATGCTTCGAAAGGCGGTAGGATTGTTCCAAGCATTCTCCTCCAATCCCATAATTCAAGTATCTTCTCTTTCTGAGATATTATCGCTCCACCTACTACGTCATTATGTCCTGAAAGATATTTTGTTAAACTATGGACAACTATTTCAACTCCATCTTTAAATGGTTTATACATATATGGTGTAGCAAAGGTATTATCTACAACGAGTACTGCCCTATTCTCTCTACATACCTTTAGTATTTCAGGGATATCAAATACTCTCAAAGTTGGATTTGTAATAGTCTCGATTAAGACCAGCTTTGTATTCTTATCTATAGATTCAATAATGTCATCAGTATCAGGCCATGAAATCTTAACTTCGACTCCAAACTCTCTAAGCTTCTCTCCTAATTGAAGCGTTGCACCATATAATTCAGCTGGTAAAACCATCTTATCGTTCTTCTTAAGTGTTGAAAAGTATATTGTCGAGATAGCTGCCATACCACTGGAAAAACAAAGTGAATCTTCTCCTTCTTCTAACTCTGTAAGAATATTCTCTAATGCTCTAACAGTTGGATTTTCTTCTCTACTATACTTTAAGTCAACCTCTCTATCACTCTTCCTAGTCCATCCTGGCTGCTCAAAGATAGCAGTCTGGTAGATAGGTGGGATAAAGACTCCTAATGATTCATCCCTATACTTATGTCCATGGATAGACTTTGTCTGCAGGGTCAAATTTATTAAATATCTACCACGATTTATATTTTTCCCTATTATAGGAAACCATTAAACAGCCAAGCTGTCAAAACACCACTAAAGATCTATCAAAAATCTGTAAATCATTTAAACCTAAGTGTAAAGATATTCTCTGGAATAGAGAGGCCTGGTTCTACTACACTAACCCTGTAGAGATCATGTTTAAGTTTAGACTCCTATTTTGTATTATTTGGCTTCCGAGATTATTTCTCTTAATGCTGAGGCCAGATAGTCTATCTCTTCTCTTGTATTGTATATGTATATGCTTGCTCTAACTGAACCATCTATATTCAATCTTCGATGGAGTGGATGTGCACAATGTTTTCCCGTTCTTACAGCTATTCCATAGCTATCGAGTAGACTACCGACTATATTCGAATCTAATCCTCTGATATTGAATGTGATTATTCCTCCACGTACTGAAACATTCTTCGGTCCATATATTGTAATATAGTCCTCTAGATCTTCCAGCTTTCCCAAAGTATAACTCGTTAATTCTTCTTCATGTCTTCTTACTTTATCCATGCCTATCCTCTGGAGATATTCTACTGCCGTAGCCAAGCCTATTACTCCAGCTATATTCGGTGTTCCAGCTTCAAAACTATTCGGTGGATCAAGAAGCATAAAATCATTTAGAGTTACATCTCTAATTGCACCTCCCCCAAGCCTGAAAGGATGTAAATCATCTAAGAGATCATGCTTAACCCATAATACGCCTATACCTGTAGGACCAAGCATCTTATGTCCACTGAATGCTAGGAAGTCTATTTCTAGTTCTCTAACGTTTATTGGCATATGTGGGACGGATTGCGCTCCATCAACTACTATAACCCCTCCTACTTCATGTACTCTCCTAGCGATTCTTCTTACATCAACTATCGTTCCTAGAACATTAGACATATGCGTCACTGAAAAGATCTTAGTCTTCTCATCTATTTCTCTATCTATTCTTTCATAATCTAGTAATCCATCATCGGTAATATCGATATAGTTTATTCTTGCTCCAGTTATAGAAGAGATATGCATCCATGGAAGGATATTGCTATGATGCTCCATAACCGTTAAGAATATTTCATTCTCAGGTTTCAAGGCTCTTAAACCATAACTGTAGGCAACCATATTAAGTGAATCAGTTGTACCATAAGTGAAAATTACTTCTTCAGGACCGTTAGCGTTTATGAATTTAGCTATTTTCTCTCTTGCTTCTTCATATCTTGACGTTGCTTGCTGACTAAGATAATGGATGCCTCGATGAATATTGCTATACTCTTTTAGATAGAATTCTCTAACTGCATCGATGACTTGAATAGGTTTAAGAGAAGAAGCTCCACTATCAAGATAAACTAGACTTTTACCTCTTATCTTCCTTTCTAAGATTGGAAAATCTCTACGAGTCTCCTCAAGATCAATACAAGACATCAGCTTAAAATTAACATTTCCAGACATCATCTTAAGATTAACGTTTCCAGAAATATAAAAGCTTCTAAACAACCTTCTTCTAGGTATCCTACACCTACAATAACGTGAAGTGTAAATTAGTTCTAGTTTATACTATTTAGAGTAGACAACTGTTACTTTTGTTCCATTTTTCTCAATTACCTGAAATTTTAAGTTTCTCTTATCTGCAAGCATCTCAAGTACTTTTAATGGTACTTCTTTCTCATCTGAGGTTACCCTCAATGTTCCTCGTCCTTCTTCTACTCTTGCAAGTAGCTGTGTAAGTCTAACAACAGGATTCTCAGTACATCCAGGCTTCTTTTCTCTAAGATCTATAAAATACTCATCCATCATGGTGGCATACCATATTTTCTATAGATCCTCTCAATTAATTCTTCTTCTTCAAGAGCCTGCCTCTCTTCTTTACTAAGGTCATTAGGAAGCCATTCAGGATGTATCTTCGCAACTTCTTCGAAATATTTTCTAATAGCTCTCTTTAACCCTCCAACAGCTAGAATGCTGCAATGATACTTTATTGAAGGTAGTCCTCCAAGCTCTTTAGTTACATCTTCCCAAGTGATGTCCCATGCTTCTTTAAGTGTCTTACCCTTCACCATTTCAGTAATAATGCTTGCCGCTGCAATGTTGGCTGCACATCCATAACTCTCAAAAGATGCATCGACTATTCTACTATCATCAATTTTTAGATATATTGTAATTACGTCTCCACATGCTGGGCTTCCAGCTTGAGATGAGATAGTCGCATCTTCCATCTTACCCAGGTTCCTAGGGTTCTTGAAGAGGTCTAAGATCTTCGGTGTATAGATGAGGGGAGTTCTAGTACTCATGCCTCCACCGCCTTCTTCACAGTTTCACTACTTTGTCTTGCTAGCGGGCTCATTATTCTAAGTCTCTCGATCGCTGGGGGAACCTGGTTTAAAACATATTCTATGTCTTCTTTAGTATGATATCTTGAAACCTTGAATAGTATGCTACCATGTGCTTCTTCATATTTTCTACCTATGGCCAATATTACATGGCTAGGCTCTAGGACTCGGCTTGTACATGCACTTCCGCTTGAGACATAGATCCCTCTTAAACTTAGTTCAACAGTTATAGATTCTCCTTCAACAAATAAAAAGCTTATGTTTACATTATCAGGAGCTCTTTTATCCCCTCTTGGACCATTCAGTAATACTCCTGGAACATTATTTAGGATCCCTTTCATCAGCATATCTCGGAGAGTCTTCATCTTTTCAACATTGTCTTCGAAATTTGTAAAAGTTAAATCAATTGCTTTATTGAATCCAGCTATTGCAGGGATATTCTCTACTCCAGGCCACATTTTCTGAGTGCTAAGTGCACCATGCATTACTGGTTTCAATTTTACTCCCTCTTTTACGTATAATACTCCTACACCTCTTGGACCATGAATCTTATGACTGCTAAGAGTCATCAAGTCTACTCCCAGTCCTTCTACATCTATCTTCATCCTACCATAAGCATCAACAGCATCTGTGTGGAAGATTATTCTATCATTCTTATCTTTCACGGTTTCTACCAGTGTCTTCATGTTCTGTATCGTTCCTATTTCATGATTAACCATCTGGATGCTTACCATTAAGGTTTCATGGTCAATCAACATACTTAACATATCAGGGTCTACAAATCCTTCTTTATCTACTGGGATAGTAACAACTCGGTAACCATGTTCTTCAAGAGATCTAGCTGGGAAAAGAATACTTACATGCTCAATTGCAGATGTTATAATCTTTTTTCTTTCTTTACTGCTTGCAAGCGCTGCCCCTATGATTGCTAGATTGTTTGCTTCAGTCCCACTATGAGTTATGACTAATTCGCCATCTCTAGCATTGATTGTTTTATTCACTTTTTCTAGTGTAGACTCAACAACTTCATATGCTTCCCATCCAGGTAGATTGGTTATTGAGGGGTGTCCATATCCTTTCTGGTTAAAGTATGGGAGCATTGCTTCAACAACTTCGGGTGGAACCCATCCAGAATTCTCATGGTCTAGGTAGACTTCTCGAGATGGTTTACCATGCTGTTTCAAAAACTCTGAAACTTTTACCATTTTCCCATAACATAGTTATAGAACCATCATATAAACGTATAAACTTAACTCATGATTGAAAATACAAATATTCAAGCTAATTTTCTTCAAAGGGAAAATTGAAAGTCTATGTATTTGATCTAAAACTTCTAAGAGTTATAGTAAATGAGTAGTGTTTACTGTTTCGGAGATTTATTTTTCATAATATGTATGTTCTGTTAAGTTGAAAGCTGCAAGTTACTTAATTAGACTATATCATAGCTTTAGAGTATCGGTATTAGCGTATCTCATACATATCTTCTTGAAATCTGTTTAACGTTTTTATAGCTCGATTGTTTTACATAAGATAGTCTTGATAAAGTCTGAGAAGACTGTTACTAGGTCTTTTAGGATAAGCGAGCTAGCTCTAAAGATATTGCAAGAAGATTCTCATCGTCAAAATATAAGTATTAACACTTTGGTAAACCAGATTCTTCTATCCTATGTTAATTTCGATAGATATGCTAAGAAGTTCAACTTTATTAGATTTTCAAGTATAGCGTTAAGATACTTGCTTGAATCAATTCCTGATGAAGTAATAATAAATGTAAGCTATAACGCAGGAAAAGAAATCTCCGAACCATTCATATTGTCAAAAGAGGGGGCGCTCACCATGGACTCCATTCTAGATTATCTTAAAAACTTATCTATCTATGGAAATCTCTTCGAATACAATGAAGTCGTTAAAGATGATAAGAAAACAATAACCCTAACACATACTCTAGGACCTAAAGGCTCACTCTTCATCGCACATTATCTTCAACCTATCTTTGAGAGGATAAGAGTAAACGCATATTTTTCTTTAAGCGAACATACAGTATTAATCGAGATAAAGGAGAGCTCTTAAAGATACAAAACATTACTTTCAGCTACAGGGGATACCTGCTCCTTAAATCATTCTAAATCTATTTGATTACTAGTGAGGAAGGAATGTTTAGGAAAAATAAAGCCATAGATCCTGTTTGTGGAATGGAGATAGAAAAAGATAGAATCTCAACAACTTACGAAGGAGCTACCTACTACTTCTGCTCTGAAGATTGTAGAACGGAGTTCCAGAAAAATCCAGATAAATACCTTACTAGGAGAACATCAGATAAAAAGATAGAGACGCAAAGACACTCAACTCATCATTGCTGCTAGGTGACATGATGATGGAGAACAAGATATTACTAATAATTTTGTTATCAGCTGTTGTAGGATTAGCGTCGGCGGCTTCTATAATATTAATAGGCTCTGTAGCTGCGCAGAATAGTATATCACCTTTCTATGGTGCACCCACTCCATATGGATGGTACGGATGTCCAATGTGTAGTGGATGGTGGGGCAGGTGGTATCAGCAATATCCCCAAGATACAGTTCCTCCATATGGGTGGAACTATGGTGCACTTCAAAGACTCGATATTCAAAATGCTATAGAAAGATTAAATGCATATATATCTAGACTTGGCAGTTTTAAAATAAGTGAGGTAATGGAGTTTACTAATCATTTTTACGCTATTATTATTGAAGAAGATACAGGAATGGGTGCCTTTGAATTATTAGTAGACCCTTATAGTGGAGTGATAACACCTGAGCCTGGACCGAATATGATGTGGAATCTAAAGTATGGTATGCATAATAGAATGCGTAACATAGGGGTTCCATGGTGGCAAGCGGGTCCAAATAACGAGATGCCAATAAGCAGTGAAGAAGCTAAGAAGATTGCATACAGTTATTTGAAAAATGTCTATCCTAGAGAAGATATAGAAGTTAAGGGACCAACCAAATTCTATGGATATTATACCTTAGACTACGAATTAAATGGTAGAATGCATGGAATGCTTAGTGTAAACGGCTTTACAGGAGACGTCTGGCATCATTCATGGCATGGAGAATTCATCCAAGAAAAAGAATTATCTTAAAACTATGAATAGTATAATAGAATACATTGAATTCGCTATACTCATTAATCCACTTAGACGAGTATTCCAAGATCCTTGGGAGATCCTAAAGGAAATAGGATTAAGAGATGGAATGTATATGATCGATTTAGGATGCGGTCCAGGATATCTAACCATCCCTGCAGCTAAAATAGTTGGTCCCCGTGGAAGAGTATACGCTGTCGATATTAATGAGAGATATCTTAGATACGTGAGAAAGAAGATGGAAGAGCATGGTCTAGAGAACATAATTCTTCTCAATACAGATGCATGGAGACTAGACGATATTCCTCCAAATACTATTGATATATGTTTGATGTTCTTAAGCCTGCACCACTTCTCGAAAAAGCAGGAGAGCATATACGAGGTTATGAAAAAATTAAAGAAGGGCGGAAGCTTAATAATCTACGATACTAACCATGATGCGCTGGCAGGCCATGGGACCCATTTAGAAGAAATTCAATCTACAGCTTTAGAAGCTGGCTTTATAACAACATACTTGAGGAAAAAATTTACAACCTATATGCTGAAGCTAGTAAAACCATAAAACATACTTTTAACGGTAATTTATCAAATTATAGAAAATGATAAGGATTTAAGTTAGCTACTATTAATTCTTAAACCGATTTCTACTTTAGGTATTTCTCAGGGTTTTTATCGAAGAGGTCTTTACATGTTGATGAACAGAAGTAGTATCTTCTACCTTTATACTCTGAGATATATCTAGCATTCTTCTCATCAACCATCATACCACATACTGGATCCTTCGCCATGCTTTACACTAGATCCTACGGCCAGCACCCTTCTGATAAGTTTTTCTATTCTACCTTAAAAAATTGAATACTGGTCTACTTTTTGATCGTAATCTTCCATAATGCTTCTTCTAAGCGTTCTAGATTTAATACTTGGCTCCCTCTTCTAACTACTGCTTCTTTAATCGTTTCGCATGAAGGCTGGTTATCGAATACTACTTCTAGCGTTTCTCCATGCGGTATTTTGTCGAGTGTTTTAACTGTATATAGTACAGGATAGGGACATGGTAGTCCAAGAATCTTTAATACGTATCTTTTCGGCTCAACTTCAACTAGCTCTACCGTCATAAGTATATCCACCTCTAAGCAATTCTTCAGCAAATTCATTAAAGCTCTCATAACCACTTTTAATAAATGACTTAAGAATATCTCTGACTACATCTTTGGCGAGATCTTCAGGAATATTCTTAAGTAGGAGCTGGGATAACTTACTATTCTTTCCTCTAACATAAATGTTGAAGCATGGTATGCTCTGCCCATCTTTCTTTATTACTACGTTTTGTAACCCTATATCAGCAATAATATGCTGAGCACAACTATTTGGACAACCACTTATCGCTATCCATATCTTGAGCTTCTTAAATTCTTCTCCAAGTGTTTCTTCAAGATAATTTATCAAGCTGTATGCATTATCCTTGCTACTTTTAACAGCTTTACCGCAGAAATCGCTTGGACAACCTCTCACCATGTACTTAATAGGTGGCTGGTCAGGATCTAGGTTGATTTTCTTTAATTCTACCTTAACTTTAGCTAATTCTTCTTCTGGAATATGGGGAATTATAAGTTTCTGTGAAGGTGATACTCTAATCTCGTTACTATATCTCTCAGATATATTGATAATCTCCTTAAATTGGTAGATACTCAGCAGCCCTGTAAATGTAGGCACGGTTAAAGAATATAGCCCATGATTTTTCTCACGAACTAATGTATCATGGTCTCTCCAGGAAAGATTCAAACAAGAGCTATCAAATGGTTGGAATGATTTATTCATATTTTCTTGTATCAATTCTTTTATTTTCTCAGTTCCCAATTCTTTAAGAAGCCACTTAAATCTAGATGTGCTTTTCCTTTCTCTGAAACCATATTGATTATAGACTTCTACAACGGCTTTAGTGAACTCTAATGCATTATTCAAGGGAATGAAGATGTTTAGTGGTTCTGCCAGAACAGGTGGGTAGCCTATGCTTCCACCAACAAATGGTGTAAAGCCTAGTTCATGTTCTCTTTCAACAACTATCAATGCCAGATCGTTTACTTCCGCTCTGATACAATTGATTGGGCATGATGTAACCCCTATCTTGAATTTTCTAGGCAGGTTTAGATATTCTTTCTTCCCAGTAAAGAACTGTACTATTTCTCTAACTATTGTATATGTCTCAAGTAATTCTCCATCTAGGACTCCTGTGAATGGACATGTAGTTACATTTCTTACATCGCCATATCCTGCTCTTGGATAATGTTGACCACACATATCAGTATATAATCCAACTTCTTCAAGTTTCTCGAAGACTTCGATAGAATCTTCATCTCTAATCCAGTGAAGCTGTATATCATGCCTCGTTGTAACTTCAAGGTAGCCTCTGCCAAACTTTTCTGATAATTCTGCGATTGTTTTTGCTTGTTCTATCGTTAATCTTCCGCCCACTGCTTTTATACGGAGAAAGTGGTTGGAGCCCTGCCCAACTTCATGACCCAGTGCGTACCTGCCTATGAATCTTTCTATTTCAGCTAACTGGATCTGTAGATTTATGCACCCCTTACGTTTTTGGTTATAACGTCGTTATATAAACCTATCCCCATTACACAGATAGTTGAAGAAAATAAACAAATAATTACAATACACCAAGAATACCTTACTGATGGATTCAAGATTGCTTATAGAAGATATTCTTGAATGTTCGAGAAAACATTACTTAAAGCCTACAGGTAGTAGGATTATCAATTTCAACAATACATCTATCATTGTAAAATTAGAGTACCCGATAGACTTCTTAACCGATCCATTGAGGACTATAAAGAGGAAACCTGCAACTCTATTGTTTGAAGACATATATAGTAAGGGCTTTATAAGACCTGGAAGGACTATAATAACTGCTTCTTCAGGAAACTTTTTAAGAGAACTTGCTATAATCGCTTTAAACCATGGATTCAAGGTAATAGGTGTTACTCCTCCCAGGATTCCTTCTGAGAACTTAAAGATCTTGACAGCCCTCGGAGTTGATATTCTCCATATTACAGAGGAGTATGATCTATGTCCTAGAGAAACGACAGTTTTCTACACGAGAAGCCTCGCTGAGAAGTATAGATTCAACCTCGTAAATATAGACCAGTATAATAGTTGGCAGAACGTCATGGCTCATTTATACATGACTTGGAGAGAAATTAAAGAGCTTGGAGAAATAGATTATGCATGTATACCTCTAGGCAGCACTGGAACATTTATGGGAATCTCGACAGGATGTAGTCTTGAAAAACAGAAGATGAAGATAATAGGAGTCCAGCCCACAAGATTCCATCACATACCTGGAGTCCACCATATAGTCGGAGAATGTGAATGGAGTCCAGAAATATTCTCTTCTCTAATCAGCAGAGAGATAGTAACCATTGACGATGTTGACGCATACGCAGGATTAGTAATGTTATGGAAGAATGGGATACCAGCTGGCCCCTCAACAGGTATGGCCTTCATCCAAGCAGTAAAGCTAGCTAAACAGATCAAACAAGGAAACATCCTTACTATATCTGCAGATAGCATATTCGCATATAGAGATTATGTGCTAGAATACATGAAGGAGGTAATAGACCAGATAAACGCTAGATATCCAGAACTCGAAGAAGACTGTTTAAGATATATTGAATGGTTAAGTAAGCTTCCAACAATTAATGAGAGGTTAGAATTGATCAAGAGAATATACAGGATGGCGGGAGAACCAGGTAGGATCTTTCAATTCGATAATGAAGAAGAACTACTGAAAGAAATGCAGATATCAACTTAAGAATGAGAAATAAGATAAGATTTATAAAGCACTCGTTTCTTCAAGAAAAAACAGGAGGTTAGGAGAACTACCAGAGAAGATATATCTAAAATGTAGAGACTGTGGAAGAGAATATCCTCCAACACTTCAATATGTATGTCCTAGCTGTTTCGGTGCATTAGACGTAGAATACAAAGATTTAGAAAACATTAAGATCGACATTGGAGAACTGTCAACTAGGAGGAAGGATATCTGGAGATACATTGAGCTTCTACCGATAATAAACCCAGAAAATATCGTTTCTCTAGGAGCAGGATATACTGGGCTCATTACTTCTACTAGACTATCTAGGAAGCTAGGTTTAAGAAAGTTATATCTAAAAGAAGACTTCACCAATCCAACCCACTCATTTAAAGATAGAGCTGCAAGTGTAGCTGTTTCTAAAGCATTAGAATTTCGATTGAATGCTGTTGGATGTGCATCAACTGGAAATCTTGCAGCAGCTACTTCAGCTCATGCGGCTAGAGCTGGTCTCCCATGCTACATCTTTGTTCCGAAGGGTGTAGAAAAAGAGAAACTCTCCCATGCCCTATCTTATGGAGCTAGATTAGTAGTTGTTGATGGAACGTATGATGAAGCAAACTGGTTAGCAGCTAGATTTGCTGAAGAATATAATATCGGTATTGTGAATGTGAATATTAGACCATACTATGTTGAAGGTTCTAAAACACTCGCATATGAAATATGTGAACAGCTTGGTTGGAGAACTCCCGACCATATAATTATACCTATGGCTAGTGGAGCATTATTAAACGCAGTAGATAAAGGGTTAAGAGAATTAAAGACTATAGGATTGATAGATGGTGAAGTAAGAATCTCTGGAGTTCAACCTGATGGCTGTTCACCTATAGTTTCAGCATATAGAGAAAACAGGGAGTTCATTAAGCCAGTTCGGGAAATCAATACGATAGCGTTTAGCCTTGCAATAGGTAATCCAGGAGATGGTGTATATGCTCTTAAAACAATAAAGAGAACAAAAGGGGTAGCTATCACAGTGAGTGATAGAGAAATTCTTGAAGCTATAAGAGATCTTGCACGGATAGAGGGATTATTTGTTGAGCCTGGAGCAGCTGTAACAGTGGCAGGGCTTAAGAACATGATTGAGGAAGGATTGATAGATCGAGACGAGGAAGTAGTCTGTCTTCTCACAGGCTCAGGTCTAAAGACTCCGACTATTATTCAAGAATACAGTGTTCAACCTGTTCCTATCAAGCCCTCTATTGATGAATTATCAAAGATATTAGAGGTTGAGAGCATTGCCTAGAGTTAAGCTTGTTCTTCCATCAGTTTTAGCTGAGGGAAGCGACAGAGTAAAAGAACTTGAAGCCTCAACTCTTAAAGACATTATAGAATACCTATGTAGGATTAGACCTGGGCTAAAAGATCGTATAATTTCTCCAGAGGGAGAATTAAATAGATTCTTCAATTTCTATGTGAACGGCGTTAATGCATATCTACTAGATGGGGTTGGAACGTTATTGAAAGATGGAGATGAAGTCTCAATCATTCCAGCCTTAGGAGGAGGATGATTATGAAGAGAGAGATCATCACAGACGATGAATTCGAATTATATTCCAGACAGATCGTATTAAACGTTATTGGCTTCGAAGGTCAGGAGAAACTAAAGAATTCTAGAGTAGCTATTGTTGGATTAGGAGGTTTAGGTTCACCTATAGCGATGACTTTAACAGCCATGGGTGTAGGATACATCCGTATAATAGATAGGGACATAGTAGAGAAATCTAACCTGCATAGACAGCATCTATACACTTTTAAAGACATAGGTTATCCAAAAGCTGAAGTAGCTTCAAGAAGATTAAGAGAAATGAATCCCTATGTAGAGATCGATCCATACCCTGTATACATTGATGGTTCGACTGCGTTAGAAGCAATCAAGGGAGTAGACATAGTATTAGATGGGCTTGATAATTTTAAAGCAAGAAGAGCTATCAACAAAGCCTGCTACAACCTGTCTATACCCTACATATATGCTTCAGCAATAGAGACATATGGCATGGTTTCAACTCTAATCCCTAGAGAAGGACCATGCCTTGAATGCCTATTCCCAAATACTTCTGACCAAGATCTACCTACATGCTCAACCGTAGGTGTACATCCATCTATACTGCAGGTAATATCTAGTATTGAAGTTTATGAAGCCGTTAATTTATTAACTAAAAGGAAGCCGAGACTCTTAGGGAGACTATTGTTATATGATTTAGAAGATTTTTCTAGCAACATTATTGAAGTGAAGAGATCGGTTAACTGTCCAATATGTGGAGAAGGAAGGGTTATAGAAGAGGAAGTTAAGTATCCTCAGATTGAAGAAGTATGTTCTAGAGAAGGTAGAATTACTTATATAATCAATCCAGGTCAAGTTATACCAATTGAGATTAGGAGTTTATCTCAGAAACTCTATAATGAAGGATACGAGATATATAGAGCTAGTGATTTCAGTTTGACGTTCAAAGTAGATGGGAACGGTACTTTCAGTTTGCTGAAGACAGGGGTTGGAATAATAGAAGGCTTAAATTCTAAGGAATATGCTCTCAGGATTTACGAAGTAATATTAAGAAAAATTTTAAATCCATAGAATCTCATTACTCAACTCTAAAATTAATAGAGATTATAGAAGGTTAAATCTCTGTCTCGGTTAAGTCCATTTTTGCAACATTAACGCTTCCACTCGGAGCTGGTGAGATGTAGATCTTATCTGGGAATCTTATAGCTAAACTATTAAAGACATCATGGATCATTGAGATATTTCCATAGGTCTTCTTTTCAAGTAAGAGTAATGCTGTAACTTTTTCTAGATAATCAAGCCTAATCGGTCTAAGTCCATGCTTCTCAAGCTTATTATATGCTTCAATTATTGTTCTAGATATCTCATATCTTCCAGCATTTCTTAACCCGCTAAACATAGCTTTTGAAAACTCTTCAAAGACGTATTCTTCTACTTTATGTAAGCTCATTTTAGAGAGCTTCGAGATTTTGTCAAGACCACGTATTAATCGTTCATCTAAAGAGTATTTTCCCCTACCATCTCTTCTAAGAATTCCGATATCTACAAGCCATTCAAGACGGGGTGGAACGATATGACGATACTTAGCATAAAGGCTGGTCTTTATCCATTCTGTTTTATCTCTTATAGACAACCGCTTCTCTCTAAATCTCTCTGCTTCAGATATCTCTAACTCAATACTCTTTCTCCTACTTTCTGGATGTATACTTAATAGCTTCCTAAGGGAAGCTGGGTAGGCTTCCTCCATTATATAGTTCATTGCTTCTTGTCTTGTAAATTTCTCTTTTTCTACAACCCAGCTTATTATCGCTTCTATGAATGGATGATCCGAGAACATTAAAGCCCATAAAAAGTAGAGTCTCTCTACATCATTTAATGTTATCAATTCTTTCACAGATAGATGAAGTCTACCTTCTATAAAGTCTCTTATCAGTTCGCTTGAGTTTAGAATCAGATAAATCTTTCCAAACAATCCAAGCTTCTGAGTTTTTCTATCTATCATGTTGATCTCAGCAGCTAGTGTAACATAGTTTCTAGCGTTCACTGCCCTCGTAATTAATCCAACAGTGTTACGTGAGATTGATTCTATATCTCCCACGTTTTTAACTATGTCGTAGAGTATACTTGAGATGAAGTCGAAGCTTCTAGGCTCATCATCTTCCATAATACATGGGATCAACCTTAGATAACCAAGCCTACAAGTATCTCCATGTGTTTCAAGTATCATGCTGGCATCACCTCTATGAAATCTTTAATTACTGAAGTCGGCTTCGCATTCATCCAATCTATCAAAACATTATATGGAGTGAAATCTCCCTTAGTCAATACAAGTATTGCTTCCCTATTTACTCCTTGCCCACCATCTAGATACCATAGATACTTATTAGATTTAGGTATTCCATCATAGATTATTGATTGGATGCTGAATCCTATCTCTTCCGCTATTGGTGCGACTTCTTCTGCCATATTTATTATTCTACCATTAAGTTTGACTGTACCGAGAACTATCACTGCAGCTCTATCCCACTTTAATACTCTAAAGATCTCTCTTAAGCAATCTCTAATGAATTCCTTGAACTTTTTTATAGAGTTTGTCTGGAAGAGTTTCTCTTTCACATGTTTATAGCAGTATCCGAGGAACCATAGTCTTAACCAGTTATCCCATGCATATGTCTGCATATTAAAGTATGGTGGAGAAGTGATAACGAAATCTATGCTTTCTTCTTCTATTGGGAGAATTCTAGCATCAACCATGAAAGCATGCCCTTTTATAGCTGGAACCCCATCTCTAAAGACTCTCTCAGCCTTAAGCTTCAGGCATTTCAAGACTTCTCTTCTAGGCTTCTTTACATTATTCTCTTTTACATATCGTTTCACATAGCCTGGAGACATAGAGAATGAATGAGAACTCTTAATACTTAGATGGATGCTTGAAGGTCCATGGAGTATTCCAAGCATTAATGCTTTCAAGAAGTTTGATAACTCTCCGTCTTCAATTTCTAGAAGTAACTCTTTTACAGCAAGGATCTGTCTTAAAGTATAGTTACTGTAAAATATCTTAACATCATCTTCAACATCATCTAAGTCATAGTCATGTGCTCCTCGTACTACTCTGGGCTTAGCCCATTCTATCCAGCCTACTACTTCACGGTAACTTACAGGTCTAATCTTTGCCATCGTTAAAACATGTGCCTCTGGAGCTAGATCATTTCCTAAACCAATCCTGTTGTTTAGACATGCTTCTAGGGGGGCCGTACCCTTACCACTGAAAGGATCTAAGACTTTATCACCAGGTCTAGAATATTTCATGATAAAGTAGTAGGCTAGAGAAGGTGGGAAAGAACCTGTTCTAGAACAGATTCTATGTAGGCTTATCCCCCAGCCATTCTCTGCATATTTCCAAGAATCTTTTATACTGTAACTCTGGATAATCTTGTATCTACTCAATGCAGTCGTCTTCCCAAACTTCAATGGTTTTAATCATTAGCTTCTAGAGAAGTTAAGATAAGTAGCCAGAAAAGTTTACAGTATCAAGTGGAGAGTATATTGACAGAGTAAGATTCAATTTTGATTAACTATAGCGGTTAAGGGATATCTTTAATTATTAGCTTATCGAGATTATTAGATTGTTGAAAAGTTAGGTGGTTTATATGAATAAAGATACAATCTTACCATACACTGGTCAGGAATATTATGAATTGAATATTCAGGGATTTAAGAGAAGATTACCAATGGTTCAGGTAAGTGAAGATACCTGGATAGCATACTTCGATAGTCTAGGAGATAGAGAATTTATAGTTCATTGTGCAAATATACTAGCAGATTATCTTAAAGATACGGATGTGTTAATGACTGCTGAGAGTAAAGGTATAGCACTAGTCCATGAAGTATCACTCAAGCTAGGACATCCATACTACATAGTCTGTAGAAAAGAGGTGAAACCATTTATGAAAGACCCTATAGTTGTAAAGTTTAAACCAATAACTAGTAGGCATGAATTAGTCCTATGTATAGATGGAAGATATAAGGAGAGAATACTAGGAAAGAGGGTAGGAATAGTAGATGATATAGTTAGCACTGGAGAGACAATAAGAGCTATGAAGAAGATAGTTGAAGAAGCAGGAGGAAAAGTTACAAAAACAGCAGCAGTACTCGTAGAAGGAGAATATAGAACAGATGTATATCATCTAGGAATACTACCGCTCTTCAAGAAGAAGTAACGATAGTGATTCTAATCCTATCCTTAGATCAATGATGATCCACTTCAACAATAAAATTCAATAATGGTTAGATATCTTACATATTATACAGCTATTTCAAAATCCTTTATATATTAGTCTACGAATCTATTTATCAATGACTAGGAGTTATAAGTGGTTAGGTGGGATCGGGTACATCTTATTGTTAATACCTTTCGCGAATATTGTTGGATTTATTCTTGTAGGGATTGCTTGGATCATGGCTGGAAGCGATACTAGACAGGGGATCTTCAAGGCCACAGGTATATTGATGTTCATCACTATGATACTGACTGTAGTAATCCTAGCTTCTTGGTTTCCTATGATAGGAAGTTTAATTACTGGAATGCCTTTAGATGAATATCCAAGTATTCCTCCTCCAAGATTACTTCAAGAATTTCTTGGAAATATAGGGTTATTCTTAATGATAATAGGAGTCGTAGCAGTCTTATCGATAGTTCAATGGATACTTGAGCTAGTATCTCATTTCAGAGCTGCAGCAGTATATAACGTGAAATGGTTTAGGAGAGCAGGCTTGATGAGGATAGTTACAATCATAGTAGCTATCATCGTGATAGTACTATTCATAATTTCAGTAGTATCTATAGGATTCTCACCGACATTCTTTACTACACCTTCAGAAATATTCAACTTAATAGGTTTGTATATGCTTGGCTTAATCATTCCAGGAATACTCGGTCTACTTTCATTAATCTTCTCAGCTATATCATTCTTTAGCATCTCAGAAGCCCCCCACGAAAGACGACCATCATATCTACCTCCACCTCCAGAATAAATACTTAAGAGTCTCGCAAGACTAGAAGAAAATGCATGATTAAAGTAAGGGTAGACTCAATATTAGCTCAAACATTTCCTGGAATCTATCTTTCAACTAGAGAAGTTAATGTAGAGGTTAGACAATCTAGGAGCCTCGATGAGCAAGTTGCAAAAATAAAAACATCTATAGGTTATACTCTTGAAAATTTAAAAGATAACCAGATAGTTAGAGCTTTCCGAGATTTCTATTGGAAGATCGGTATAGATCCTACTAAGATCAGACCTGCTAGTGAAGCATTAGTTAGAAGAATTCTTAGCGGTTCATCTCTACCTATGATAAATAATGTAGTAGATGCTGGGAATCTTGCATCGATAGAAACACTTATACCGATAGGATTGTATGATCTAGATAAGATAGTTGGAGAACCCGTTTTAAGATTTGCAAAACAAAGTGAAGAATTCATAGATATTACTGGTAAAATTAGAAAACTTGAATCAAATACTATAGTCTTAGCAGACGATATGGGAATTATACATATTTTCCCATATAGAGATAGCCT
>Ga0197143_1000589_pt1 | contig 37843 bp, 43 predicted proteins | sample GBS70_MetaG_FD_148603 | JGI IMG/M metagenome (GOLD analysis project Ga0197143, IMG submission 148603) | Sediment microbial communities from Great Boiling Springs, Gerlach, Nevada, United States - GBS 70_MetaG | ecosystem: Environmental > Aquatic > Thermal springs > Hot (42-90C) > Sediment... | reverse complement strand
GCAGGGGCCCGTCGCGAAGTCTCGAAATGCTAGCCCGGGCGGGAAGTCAGCGCCGGGCCGGGGGCGGATAATACTTATTGAAGCGGAGGTAGGTATCTTTTGGAAGGGGAGCGGGTGGAAGATCTTGACCGGCGCTACATCTGGCATCCCTTCACCCCCATGCGCCAGTGGCTGGAGGAGGAGCCGCTGGTGGTGGTGGAGGGGGAGGGGGTGAAGCTCCGCGACTCCCGGGGGCGGTGGTACTACGACGGCAACTCCTCCCTCTGGGTCAACGTCCACGGTCACCGGCGGCCGGAAATTGACGCGGCCATCCGGGAACAGCTCGGGCGCATCGCCCACTCCACGGCTTTGGGTCTGGCCAGCGTCCCGGCGACGCATCTAGCGGAGCGGCTGGTGGCCCTTGCTCCCCCGGGGCTCAGCCGGGTCTTTTATTCGGACAACGGCTCCACGGCGGTGGAGATCGCCTTAAAGATAGCCTTTCAGTACTGGACCTTCCGGGGAAAGCCCGAAAAAAAGATCTTTTTAAAACTTCAGAATGCCTATCACGGTGACACCCTGGGGGCGGTGAGCGTGGGGGGGATTGAACTTTTCCACGCCGCCTTCGGCCCCCTCCTCTTCGAGACGCTTACCGCTCCTTCTCCCTACTGCTATCGCTGTCCTCTGGACTTTCCTCCCGAGGCCCGCCCCAGCCGTGGTGAGGCCGGATGCGGGCTTCGCTGCGCGGCCGAGTTCGAGCGGCTGGTGGAGGAGAACGCCGACCGCCTGGCGGCGGCCATCGTGGAACCGGTGGTGCAGGCGGCGGGGGGCATCATCACCATGCCCCCGGGGTACCTGCGCCGGGTGTGGGAGGCCTGCCGGCGGCACGGGGTGCTCTTCATCGCCGACGAGGTGGCCACGGGATTCGGCCGCACGGGGAAGATGTTCGCCTGCCAGCACGAGGGGGTGGCGCCCGATCTCCTGTGTGTGGCCAAGGGGCTGACCGGCGGTTATCTTCCTCTCGCCGCCACCCTGGTGAGGGAGGAGGTTTTCCAGGCCTTCCTCGGAGAGGAGGGGGAGTTCCGCACCTTCTACCACGGCCACTCCTACACCGCCAACCAACTGGGCTGTGCCGCCGCTTTGGCCAGCCTCGACCTCTTCCAGCGGGACCGGGTGCTGGAGGCCCTTCCCCGCAAGGCGGATCTGGTGGCCCGGCACCTCGGGCTTCTGGAAGGGTTCCCCGGGGTGGGGGAGGTGCGCCAGCGGGGCCTCATGGTGGGGATAGAGGTGGTCCGGGAAAGAGCTAAAAAAGAGCCCTTTCCGCCGGGTTGGCGGGTGGGCTACCGGGTATGCCGGCGGGCGCGGGAGCTGGGCCTGATCACCCGGCCCCTCGGCGATGTGGTGGTGTTCATGCCTCCTCTGGCCTCCACCGAAGAGGAGCTTTCGGAGATGGCAGAGATTTTAGTCCAGGCGGTGAAGGAAACCCTCGGCGAGCTGGGAGCTCGGTAGCGCCACTTTTCCGGCGGCCGGTCCGTCCGGCCTGGGGCTTAGTTTAGGAATTACCCCTGCCGGTTCACCCACCTTCCTGCACCCGGGGTGCAATCTATCCGGCCCAAGGATGCCTGGACACTGTCTGACCTGCCCGGCGGCCTGGGCGCACCGGGCAGCGAGAAGGGGCATATCCTTTTTCTGCCGGAGGGAGGCCACCGGATGGTACTCATCAAGTTGAACGGGACCCCCACCTCCATCCCCGCCGTGCTGGTGGAAGGCCGCACCTATGTCCGGCTTCGGGATCTGGCCGGGGCCCTCGGCGCGGAGGTGATCTGGGAGGAGGGGGAGCGGGCGGCCAACGTGATCACCGTGCTCCGTCCCCACCTGGAGCTCGATCTCCGGCTTCCCTCCGCCGGCCGGGAGCCGCTGGATCCCCGCCTGCTGGATCAGGCGCTGGCCGGCACGGGACTGGCCGGACTCGGAGAGCGCTTTGCGGCCGCAGAGGGGCTGTATCGGGGCCCCAACGCCTTGATGGCGGCCGCTCACGCCGCTCTGGAGAGCGCCTGGGGGACGAGCCGCCTGGCCCGGGAGAAGAAAAACCTCTTCGGCATCGGGGCCTACGACCGGGACCCGGGGCAGGCCAGGACTTTCTCCAGCTTCGAGGAGTGCATTGACTGGTATGCCTCCTTCGTCACCCGGGAATACCTCCACCCCCGGGGGAAGTACTACGCGCGCCCCACCCTCGGGGGGATGAATCGCCACTGGGCCACCGATCCCCGGTGGGGAGAGAAGATAGTGCACATCGCCATCAAGATGCTTTCTAGGATGGGATTTACTGGGATCTAAAGCGGTGCCTCCGCTCGGCAACGCGTTAGCGACAGCGCCAACCGCTCATCAACTCTGGCGGCAGAGGGGTACGGCGGTTAGAATTTGACCCCCTGGGGCTCAAGCTGCATACTCCCGGGGGGAGCGGCGTGGCGTCAGGAATATATCCCCGGGAAGAGTCTCCGCTCGGGCGGGGGAGGAAAAGGGTACCCGGAGGGCCGGCAGCGGAGCAGGTGCAGCCGAGACGCAAAGTGCTCTGCGTCTTCGGCACCCGGCCGGAGGCCATAAAGATGGCCCCCGTGGTGCTGGCTTTGAAGAGGCGACCGGAGCTGGAGACGAAGGTGGCGGTCACCGCCCAGCACCGGGAGCTCCTGGACCAGGTTCTCGGACACTTCGGCCTCCGGCCGGACTTCGACCTCGACGTGATGCTCCCGGAGCAGAGCCTCACCCAGGTGACGGTGCGCTCCCTTCAGAGGCTCGAAGAGGTACTGGTCCGGGAGAGTCCCGATCTCGTCCTGGTCCACGGGGACACCACCACCACCCTGGCCGCCTCTTTAGCCGCCTTTTACCGCCGGCTACCTCTCGGGCACGTGGAGGCGGGGTTGCGCACCGGCCAGAAATACGCCCCTTATCCCGAGGAGATGAACCGCAAGCTCACCGACACCCTTTCGGACTACCTCTTCGCCCCCACTCCCCGGGCCGCGGAAAACCTCCGCCGGGAAGGATTCCCCGAAGAGAGCATCTTCGTCACCGGCAACACGGTGGTGGATGCCCTTCTTCTTACCGTGGATCCCGGGTGGCGCTTCCGCACTCCGGGGGTGGAGGAGGCCCTGGCCCGGCCGGGGAGGGTGGTGGTGGCGGAGATCCACCGGCGGGAGAGCTGGGGGGAGCCCATGCGGGAGATGATGCGGGCTCTCCGGGACTCCGTGGAGGCCTTCCCGGACACCTTCCTTCTCTTCTCCGTTCACCCTAACCCGGAAGTGGCCCGGCTCGCCCGCGAAATCCTGGGCCCGTCCCAGCGGGTAAGGCTCCTTTCCCCCCTCCCCTATCCCGACTGGGTGAACCTCATGGCCCGCTCTCACCTGGTGGTCACCGATTCGGGTGGCCTGCAGGAGGAGACCCCCACTCTGGGCAAGCCCCTCGTGCTCCTCCGCCAGGTCACCGAGCGGCCCGAGGCCCTGGAGGCGGGAACGGTTCTCCTGGCCGGCACCACCTACCGGGGGGTGCGGGAGGCGGTAACCTCCATTTTGGGAGACGACGGGCTCTACCGGCGGATGACCGATAAGCCCAATCCCTTCGGAGACGGCCGGGCGGCGGAGCGGATTGTGAATTTCATCCTATGGAGGTGGGGCCGGGAGGTGGCGCCCACCCCTTTTTCCGGGTTATAATCTGCCTTTGGTGGGTATGGACCTGCCAGGGATAGAGTTTGATGTCACAATTCGGCGGGGAGGCCGATGGGGAATAGCGGGTGGTCCCTCCTGGGGCTGGTTCTCTCCCACGGCATCACCATGGGCGTCACCGTCTACCTCGCCGTCCTCGGCGGCCAATGGCTGGACCGCCGCCTGGGGACGGAGCCCCTTTTCCTGGCCCTCCTCGTGGTGCTGGTGGTGGCGGCGAACCTGCATCTGATGGTGAAGGACATCTTGAGTCGGCTGGAGCGAGAGGACAAGTGATCTTTCTGGGGATGCTGGCAGGGGGAGTGCTGGGGCTTCTGGTCCATGGCGCCAGCCGTTATGCCCTGCGCTGGCTTCCCGAGCGAGGGGCGGGAGCAGTGGGGTGGGTGGCGGTTCTTTACCTGGCGCGCCTGGGTTTTGACGCCCTCGGTCTTTACCTTTTCTTCCGCTGGGGAGGGGAGTCCCTGCTCATCGGGGCGGCAGCGGGGCTGGTACTGGTGCTGTTCGCTACTTTGTGGCGGGAGAAGGCGCTTCTAGAGAGGAGGGCCGGGGCAGGCTGATGCTGGCCGCGGCAGCTGCCATCCACCACCCCCTCTTCGAAGTCTTCGGGCTTCCCGTTACCAGCGAGGTGACCACGGAGTGGGTCTTGATGGGACTTCTTCTGGTTTTGGCTTTCCTGGCGGTCCGGCGCGCCTCCCTGGTGCCGGGGAGGTTTCAGACCGCGGTGGAGCTGGGGGTCAACTTCGTGGTGGACACGGTGATCGCCCCTTCCATAGGCGGCCGGGAAAAAGCCCTCCGCTATCTTCCCTTTCTCGGTAGCCTATTTTTCTTCATCCTCTTCAGCAACTACCTGGGGCTTTTGCCCGGGGCAGTGCTGGAGCTTCCCGGCTACAAGGCTCCTACCTCCAACGTGAGCGTCACCGCCGCCCTGGCCGTCCTGGCCTTCGTGGCCACCCACGTGTCCGGGATAAGGGAGCGGGGGATCAGGTATTTCACCCATTTCTTCCAACCCTTCTGGTTCCTTTTCCCCCTCAACCTGGTGGAGGAGCTGATCCGTCCACTTTCTCTTTCTCTTCGGCTTTTTGGAAATATCTTCGGGGAAGAGTACATCCTTTTTGTGCTCCTGGGTCTCGCTCCCTGGTTTGTGCCTGTGCCTCTCATGGGTCTAGACCTGCTTTTTGGCTTTCTGCAGGCTTTCATTTTCACCACCCTGACCGCAGCCTATATCGGTGGTGCTATCGCCGAACACCATTAGGAAGGCACGGAAGGAGGGAAGAAGGTGGAGTTTTTGGGAATCGGACTGGCTATAGGGCTGCCGGCAGTGGGAGTGGGGATAGGGCAGGGGTTGGCCGTGGCCAGCGCTCTCGACGGGATATGGAGGCAGCCGGAGGCTACGAGAGACATAAGAAGCCTCCTTTTCATCGGCCTGGCCTTCATGGAAGCTCTGGCCATCTACGGCCTGCTCATCGCCTTCCTCCTCCTGGGTCGGCTGGGATAAGGAGGAAAGAGGAGCTTGGTTGAGTTTTCCTGGGACAAGTTCATCTGGTCTCTGGTGAACTTTCTGGTCCTCTTTTTCCTCCTGCGCCGGTTCTTTTGGAAGTCCATCCTGGGGATCATGGAGGCCCGGGAAAAGGAGGTAGCCCGGCTTCTGGAGGAGGCGGAGAACGCCCGGGAGGAGGCCATCCAGATGCGGGAGGAGTACCGGGAACAGTTCCGCCAGGCCCAGAAGAGGGCGGAGGAGCTGATGGAGAGAGCGGTGCGGGAGGCCGAGGAGAAGGGAGCGGAGCTTCTGCGGGAGGCGGAGGAGGAGGCCCGCCGGATGCTGGAACGGGCCCGCCAGACCATCGAGCGGGAGAAGGAGGAGGCTTTGCGGGAGCTGCGGGGGAGGGCGGGAGAGCTGGCTCTGGAGATCGCCTCCCGGGTGCTGGAGAGGGCGGTCCGGGAAGAGGATGACGTCCGCCTGGCTCAGAAGCTGGCGGTGGAGGTGGGCGAAAGAAGGTGACCAGGCATCCTGCTGCCGGCAGGTACGCCCGGGCTATCTTCTTTCTGGGGGAGGAGAGCGGTAGGACCGAAGCCTTCCTCCGGGAGCTCGGGAGAGCGGCGGAGCTGGCGGGAGCCTCAGAGGAGCTCCGGGTGTTCCTGGCCGACCCCTCTTTTTCCCGTTCCCGGAAGAGAGAGGTGGTGGAAGGCATTTTCTCCCCGGAGCGGGGCTTTTCCCGCGAGGTTTCCCGGTTCCTGGGGCTTTTAGTGGAGAGGGGGAGGTTTGGCCATCTCCCGGCCATCGTCTCCGCGCTGGAACGTTTGGTTCTAGAGAAGGAAGGGGTGGTGGTGGCCGATCTGGTGGAGGCCCACCCCCTCCCGGAGGAGGTGCGGGAAGGACTCAGAAAGAGGCTGGAGGAAGTCACCGGCCGGAAGGTCCGCCTCCGGGTGAGCCAGGATCCCTCCCTCATCGGAGGGGTAGTGCTCTGGTGGGGGGACCGGCGCTATGACGCCAGCGTGCGGGGAAGACTCAGGCGGATGAGCGAGCTGATCAAGGAAGGGGAGGTGAGGGTTTGAGTCTGGAGGGAACCTTAAGACCGGAAGAGGTCAGCTACCTGATCAAGCAGCAACTGGAGCGCTTCGAGGGACGGGTCTCCTTTGAGGAGGTGGGCCGGGTCATTCAGATAGCCGACGGGGTGGCCCGGGTCTACGGGCTGGAGAAGGTCATGGCCTCGGAGCTGGTTCAGTTCCAGAACGGCGTTTACGGCATGGCCTTCAACCTGGAGGAGGACAACGTGGGCGTCATCATCCTCGGCCCTTACCTGGACATAAAAGAGGGGGACGAGGTCAGGAGGACGGGCCGGATCATGGAGGTGCCGGTGGGGGAGGCCCTCCTCGGCCGGGTGGTCAATCCTTTGGGTCAGCCTCTGGATGGCAAAGGCCCCATTGATACGGAGCGCTTCCGGCCCATAGAGTCGCCTGCTCCGGGGGTGATCCAGCGCCGTCAGGTGAACGTGCCTCTCCAGACGGGGATCAAGGCCATAGACGCCATGATCCCCATAGGCCGGGGGCAGCGGGAGCTGATCATCGGGGACAGACAGACGGGGAAGACCTCCATCTGCGTGGACACCATCATCAACCAGAAGGGGCAGGGAGTGATCTGCATCTACGTGGCCATAGGGCAGAAGGCCTCCTCGGTGGCTGCGGTGGTCAACACCCTGGAGAAGCACGGGGCCATGGATTACACCATCGTGGTCTCGGCTACCGCCAGCCAGCCCAGTCCCCTTCTCTACATCGCCCCTTACGCCGGCTGCGCCATGGGCGAATACTTCATGTACGAGAAGGGCCAGGACGTGCTCTGCATTTATGACGACCTGACCAAGCAGGCCTGGGCTTACCGGGAGCTTTCCCTGCTTCTCCGGCGGCCGCCGGGCCGGGAGGCCTACCCGGGAGATGTCTTCTACCTGCACTCCAGGCTTCTGGAGAGGGCGGCCCGCCTGGCTCCGGAGTTCGGAGGGGGCTCTCTGACCGCTCTTCCCATCATCGAGACCCAGGCCGGAGATATCCACGCCTACATTCCCACCAACGTCATCTCCATCACTGACGGTCAGATCTTCCTGGAATCGGATCTCTTTTACGCCGGGGTGCGCCCGGCTATAGACGTGGGCCGCTCCGTCTCCCGGGTAGGGTCCAACGCCCAGATCAAGGCCATGAAGCAGGTGGCGGGGAGGCTCCGGCTGGATCTGGCCCAGTACCGGGAACTGGAGGCCTTCGCTCAGTTCGGGGCTGATCTCGATCGGGCCACCCAGGCCCGGCTGGCCCGGGGACAGCGCATGGTGGAGCTACTGAAGCAGGGGGAGAGGCAGCCCTATCCGGTAGAGGAGCAGGTGGCCAGCATCTATGCCGGGGTGAACGGCCACCTGGACGACCTCCCTCTGGAGAAGGTGCGGCCGTTTGAGTCCTTTTACCTCGGGTTCCTCCGCCGGGAGCGGCCCTCCGTGCTCCAGGCCATCCGGGAAAAAAAGGCCCTGGACGAGGCCCTCATCCGGGAGCTGGAAGAGGCCATCAAGGAGGCCAAGGCCCGGTTCGCGGAACGGGAGGAGGTGTCCAGGGCCGAGAAGGCCTCCTGATGGCGGGAGTCAGGGATATAAAGAGGCGTATCCGGGCCATCCAGAACACGAAGAAGATCACCAAAGCCATGGAGATGGTGGCCGCGGCTCGCCTTCACCGGGCGGAGATGCGGGCCCGGGGATCAAAGCCCTACTCGGACCGATTGCGGGCCATAGTGGCCCGGCTTTCCGGCCTCCTCCTACCCGAGGGAATAGAGCCGGAGGAATACCCGCTTCTGGCCGGTCGGCGGCTTTCCGGCCGCTCGGTGGTGGCGGTGATCACCGCTGACCGGGGTCTGTGCGGCAGCTACAATGCCAACGTCATTCGCCTGGCCCAGCGGTGCCTGGAGGAGGCGGGAGCGGAGGCCGGGGTGGTGGCGATAGGGAAGAAGGGTTACGACTTCTTCCGCCACCGGGGGGTGCCCATAATGGGGCATTTCACCCGGCTGGGGGAGGAGGCCAGGCATGCCCTGGCCGTAGAGGTGGCGGAGACCCTGATGGGACTTTTCATGGGTGGGGAGGCGAGAGAGGTCCAGCTCGTGTACACCGAGTTCTTTTCTGCCCTCAGCCTGAGACCCACGGCCATAACCCTTCTTCCCCTCCTTCCACCTCCGGGGGAGGAAAGGCCGGCGGTGGCCCCCATATTCGTGCCCGATGCCCGGGCGGTTTTCTCCGAGCTCCTTCCCCGGCTGGTGACCGACCAGGTCTATCACGCCTTAATCGAGGCCAAAGCTTCCGAGCACGCCGCCCGCATGACCGCCATGCGCTCGGCCACCGAGAACGCGGCCGAGCTGATAGAGGAGCTGACGCTGGAGTTCAACCGGGCTCGCCAGACGGCCATCACCACGGAGATCGTGGAGGTGGTGAGCGGGGCGGAGGCCCTGAAAGGTTAGGGAGGAGGGCTTATGGAAGGGAACGTGGGTAAGGTGCGGCAGGTGATCGGCCCGGTGGTGGACGTGGAGTTCCCCCCTGACCGGCTGCCTGCCCTTTACAACGCCATCAAGATCAAGCGGGACGGAGGGGAGCTGACCCTGGAGGTGGCCCAGCACCTCGGGGACAGCGTGGTGCGCTGCGTGGCCCTGGCCTCCACCGACGGGCTCACCCGGGGCATGGAGGCGCTGGACACCGGGGGGCCGATCAAAGTGCCGGTGGGAAGGGGATGCCTCGGCCGGCTCTTCAATCTCCTGGGAGAGCCCATTGACGGGCTGGGGGAGGTGAAGTCCGAGGACTACTGGCCTATCCACCGCCCGGCACCCGATATCTCCGAGGTCAGCCCGGCCACGGTCATGCTGGAGACGGGAATCAAGGTGATAGACCTCCTCGAGCCCTATCCCCGGGGTGGGAAGGTAGGGCTCTTCGGCGGGGCCGGAGTGGGCAAGACGGTCATCATCATGGAGCTCATCCACAATATCGCCATGAAGCACGGGGGTTTCTCCGTCTTCGCCGGGGTGGGGGAGAGGACCCGGGAGGGGAACGAGCTCTGGATGGAGCTCAAGGAGTCCGGGGTTCTGGACAAGGCCGTGCTTGTCTTCGGCCAGATGAACGAGCCTCCGGGAGCCCGCCTCCGGGTGGGGCTTTCCGCCCTCACCATGGCCGAGTACTTCCGGGAGGTGGAGGGACAGGACCTCCTCCTCTTCATAGACAACATCTTCCGCTTTACCCAGGCCGGCTCCGAGGTCTCTGCCCTTCTCGGCCGCATGCCCTCGGCGGTGGGCTACCAGCCCACCCTGGCCACGGAGATGGGTAACCTGCAGGAGAGGATCACCACCACGAGGAGGGGGTCCATCACCTCCGTCCAGGCCATATACGTGCCCGCTGACGACTACACCGACCCGGCTCCGGTGACCACTTTCGCTCACCTGGACGCCACCACCCGGCTGGAGCGGGCCATCGCCGAGAAGGGGATCTATCCGGCGGTGGATCCTCTGGCCTCCACCTCGCGTATTCTCGATCCCAGCGTGGTGGGCGAGGAGCACTATATGGTGGCCCGGGGGGTGCAGCAGGTACTGCAGCGCTACAAGGAACTCCAGGACATTATCGCCATACTGGGGATGGAGGAGCTCTCGGAGGAGGACAAGCTCACCGTGGCCCGGGCGCGGAAAATAGAGAGGTTTCTGTCGCAGCCCTTCCACGTGGCCGAGGTGTTCACCGGGGTGTCGGGGAAATTCGTTCCGGTGAAGGAGACGGTGCGGGGATTCAAGGAGATCCTGGAGGGCAAGCACGACGAGCTGCCCGAGGAGGCCTTCTACATGGTGGGCACCATAGATGAGGCGGTGGAGAAGGGGAAGAAGCTCCTGGCGGGGGTGCGCTAGGAAGTGGCCCGAACCTTCAAGCTGGAGATACTCACCTCGGAGAGGGTGCTCCTCCGCGACCGGGAGGTGGAGTTCGTGCTTCTGCCCGCCCGGGATGGCTACTACGGCGTTCTGGCCGGGCACGCCCCCATGGTGGGGCTTCTGAAACCAGGCGTTCTCCAGTACCGGGAACCGGGGCAAGATAAAAAAGCGGTGGCCGTACTGGGAGGGTTCTTCGAGGTGGAGCCGGAACGGACGCTGGTTATGGCCGATGAGGCGGAGTTTCCAGAAGAGATAGACGTGGCGGCAGCCCTGGCGGAGAGGGAGCGGACCCGGGCCATCCTGGAGGGTGGCGGGAACCAGGAAGAAGTGATGCGGGCCCGCCGGGCCTACGAGAAGGCCATGGCCCGGTTACGGACGGTGGGGCAGGCCTGAAGATCCTGATCCGCGGGGAGCGTCCTCTCCGCGGCGTGGTGCGCTGCGAGTCGGCCAAGAACGCCATCCTGCCGGTTCTGGCCGCCTCCCTCCTCACCGGGGAGGAGGTGGTGCTCCACGAGGTTCCCCCCATCCAGGACGTGATCACCATGCTCTCCCTTCTCGAGCGGTTGGGGGCTTCTGTCCGCCGGGAGGGGGACAGCGTCCGCCTCCGGGCCGGCCGGGTGCTGGGGTGGGAGGCTCCTTATGACCTCATGCGCCAGATGAGGGCCTCCTTCCTGGTGGTGGGGCCGCTTCTGGCCCGGTTCGGCCGGGCCCGAGCTTCCCTTCCCGGCGGCTGCGCCATAGGGCAGCGCCCGGTGGACCTGCATCTTAAGGGCTTCCGGGCTCTGGGGGCCGAGGTGGAGATAAGGCACGGCTATCTCGAGCTGCGGGCGGAAAGGCTCCGGGGCACCCGCATCTACCTCGACTACCCGAGCCACACCTCCACCGAGAACATCATGATGGCCGCCTGCCTGGCCGAGGGAACCACCTTTATAGAGAACGCTGCTCTCGATCCCGAGGTAGTGGACCTGGCCAGCTTTCTGAACGCCATGGGAGGGAGAGTTTTCGGGGCCGGCACCCAGATAATCCGGGTGGATGGGGTAAGGGAACTCCGCGGCTGCTCCCATACCTGCATCCCCGACCGGCTGGAGGCGGGCACCTACGCCATCGCTGCGGCCATTACCGGAGGAGAGGTGACGGTGGAGAACGTAGTTCCCGAGCACTTAAAACCCGTTCTGGCCAAGCTCGCCGAAGCGGGGGCGGAGGTGGAGGTCCACCCGGGGGCCATCCGGGTGAGGGGCCGGGGCCGTCCCCGGGCGGCCAACGTGAAGACCTGGCCTTACCCCGGGTTTCCCACCGATCTGCAGGCCCCCATCATGTCCCTCCTCTCCCTGGCCGAGGGGACCAGTGTGATCACGGAGACGGTCTTCGAGAACCGCTTCCTCCACGTGGAGGAGCTCCGGCGCATGGGGGCGGACATAAGCCTGCAGGGCCCCTCGGCTATCGTCCGGGGGGTGGAGGGGCTGACCGGGGCCCCGGTCTGGGCTACGGACCTCCGGGCAGGGGCGGCTCTGGTCCTGGCCGGGCTGGCCGCCCGGGGGGTGACGGAGGTTTTCGAGGTCCGGCACCTGGACCGTGGATATCATGACCTGGTGGGGAAGCTTTCCCGCCTGGGGGCGGACATCCGGCGGGTGGAAGAGGAAGTAGATCTCGGGGACAGGGCGTAAAGATTTCCCCGGCATGGCCGGGAGGGTGAAAGTCCCTGGATATGGGCTGAAAAAAATCGTCTTCCTCCTCTCTCTTCTCCTCCTGCTCCTTTCCTCCCTTATCTTCTTCCCTCTCCGGTTTATCTCCCCCCCTCCACCCCGGGAGGAGGGAGAGGTCTTGGGGGACATCCCCATCACCGTTTACCTTCCCGGCCGGGAACCCCTGCGCTTGGGGCTGGAGGAGTATGTGGCCGGGGTGGTGGCGGCGGAGATGCCCCTCTCTTTTCCCCTCGAGGCCTTGAAGGCCCAGGCGGTGGCGGCCCGGAGCTACGCCGTCCGCCGGATGCGACTTTTCGGCGGGAAGGGATGCCCGGACCATCCCCGGGCCGATGCCTGTGGCGATTTCCGGCGGGGCCAGGCCTGGATCTCCCGGGAGGAGATGCGCCGACGCTGGGGATGGACCTTTCCGTTTCGCTGGTGGAGGCTGGAGCGGGCGGTGCGGGAGACGCGGGGGCTGGTGCTGGTCCACTCCGGGGAAGTGGCCGAGGCCCTTTACCACGCTCATGCCGGAGGCCGGACGGAGGCGGCGGAAGAGGTGTTCGGGAAGCCGGTGCCCTATCTGGTCAGCGTCCCCTCGCCGGGGGAAGGGGGGAAGTGGGAGCTGACCCGGGTGAAGTTCTCCTCCTCCGAATTCGCCCGGCGGCTGGGGTTGACTTCAGGAGAAGCCGGGCGGGTGGAGGTGGTGGCCCGCTCCCCGAGCGGCCGGGTGCTGAGGATCCGGGTGGGATCCAGGGAATTTTCCGGTCGGGAAGTGCGGGAGAAGCTCGGCCTCCCCTCCACTCTCTTCACGGTGGAGAGAAGGGGGGATGGGGTGATCTTCTCCGTCCGCGGTTACGGCCACGGGGTGGGCATGAGCCAGTACGGCGCGGCGGCCCTGGCCCGCAAGGGCAACGATTTCCGGGCCATCCTCGGGCACTATTATCCGGACACCCGGGTGCGGCCCCTGTTTTTTGAATAGCTTAATCTCCCTGGCTGGTGGGGTCAGGTTTCGGCTCTTGCCGGTGACCTTGCCGCGGAAACTTCGGCCCAAATCCTATCGCCCCGTTTTCCCACATATAAATGCAGCAAACGGCTGACTGGGGGGCGGTCCCCGGTGAGGGAGCACATCTTGAGGAGAGTGGAGGAGGTCAGCCGCTATATCGTCCGCACCAATGCCACCGTGCGGGAGGCGGCCCGGGTGTTCGGGGTGAGCAAGAGCACGGTGCATAAGGACGTGACGGAGCGGCTGCCCCGGGTCAACCGGGAGCTGGCGGAAGAGGTGCGCCGGGTGCTGGCCTCCAACAAGGCGGAGCGGCACCTAAGGGGGGGAGAGGCGACGAGGAGGAAGTACCTGAACGTTCCTTCTTCTGGCCTCAAAGGGCCATGACGGCGGCGGGATTCCCTCTCTCCCCCTAAAGTTTCCCCTCCCATCTGACGATTGTTTACCTGAATCGGACCGCGTAGGCTGGGGGTGGAGGGGGATCCGTTTTGGTGCGCGGTATTTACATAGCCGCCAGCGGCATGAAGCTGCAGGAAGCCCGCCAGGAGGCAGTGGCCCAGAACGTGGCCAACGCCGAAACTCCCGGGTATAAAAAGCAGAGGGTTCCGAGTCAGTCCCTGGGGGAGTTTCAGGCCTATCTGGTGGATGCGCTGGAGAGGGCACCCCTGGGGGAGGTAACCCTGGGAGCCCGGCCGGGGGGTACGGTGACCGATTTCTCCCCCGGCACGCTCCGGAGGACGGGGGAGCCCCTGCACGCGGCCATCCAGGGGAAGGGATTCTTTGCCCTTCAGGCGGAGGGCGGAGAGGTTTTCTACACCCGGGATGGAAGCTTTGGCCCGGACGCCAAGGGATACCTGGTGCTCTGGGGGGTGAGCGGAGGAGAAGAGAAGATGCGAGTTCTCGGCCGGGACGGCCAGCCCCTGCGCCTTCCCCCGGGGGCTCAGGGGGCACACCTTACCCCCGACGGTCGGCTGGTGGCCGGGGGGAAGGAGGTGGGGGAGATCAGGGTGGTGGAGTTCTCCGAGGAGGAGCTCCGGGCACTTGTGCGCCGGGGGAAGAACCTCTTTGCCGCCCCTGGCGAGGGAGAGGTGGTGGATCCCCGCCTGCGCCCGGGATACCTTGAGCTCTCCAACGTGGACCCGGCCGGGGAGATGGTGGAGATGATGGCTTTGAGCCGGGCCTATGAGGCCTGCCAGCGGGTGATCGTGGCGGAGGATGCGCTTTTGGAGAAAGCGGCCAACGAGATAGGGAGGTGGAGCTGATGATCCAGGGCATCTGGACGGCGGCCTCGGGTATGGAGGCTCACCGGTGGCGGGTGGATGCCGTGGCCCACAACCTGGCCAACGCCAATACCCCGGGCTTCAAAGCCCAGGAGGCCCATCTGGGAGACGGGGAGTACTATCCTCTGCCCGACGGCCGGGAGGTGGGATCCGGGGTCCGGCTGGTGGAGGTGAGGCGCAACTTCAGCCAGGGGCCTCTTGAGGCCACCGGCCGGACCTGGGACCTGGCTTTGGAGGGTCCGGGGTTCTTCCGGCTGAAGGCGGGAGAGAGCACCGTCCACACCCGCCAGGGGAACTTTCACCTCGACGGGGAGAGGAAGCTCGTCTCCCCGGAGGGCTACCCCGTCCTCTCGGAAAGCGGGGGGGAGATAGTGATCCCCGACGGTGTTTCCGAGATCCGGGTAGGGGTGGACGGGACCATAGAGGCGGTAAGTTCCGACGGCTCCTCCACCACCGTGGCCAAGCTCGGGGTGGACGCCTTCCCCAACCCCGAGGGGCTGGAGGCCCTGGGGGAGGGCCTTTACCGGGAGACGGAGGCCTCCGGGGCTCCTCAGGCGGCCCAAAACTTCTCCGTCCGTCAGGGGTTTCTGGAGATGTCCAACGTGGAGCTGGCCGGGGAGATGGTGAAGCTGATGACGGCACAGAGGGCCTATGAACTCGCTGCCCGGGCCGTTCAGACGGCCGACCATCTCCTAGAGGTGGCCACCGGCCTGAGGCGGTAGAAGACCGGGGGGTGCCGTTGCTACCTGAGACCGCCTCGCATAGGGCTCACTTTCCGGTCTGGGGCTGCGGCCCGGGCGGTGGAGGCGGCCGGAGGGGAACCGGAGTTCCTCGAGGTTCCGCGAGAGGGCTTTCTCCTCTTTTCCCCCGATGATCCCGGATTCCGCCTGTGGATGGCTTTTGCCCGGGAGCGGCTTCGGGAACAGGACGGCCTTCTCCTGGGCGGAGGAAGGGATGTCCATCCCCGCTGGTACGGAGAGGAGAACCGCTTTGCCCGGCTGGAGGACGACCCCCGGCGGGACCCCTGGGAGGTGGCCCTCTTCCGGGTGGCCCGGGAGCGGGGGTTGCCGGTGCTGGGGATCTGCCGGGGGGTGCAGGTGATAAACGTGGCCGCCGGCGGGACTCTAATCCAGGATCTAGACCGGGAGCCCGCCACCGGGATGCGGCGGGTGGCCCATCGCCGGAGGGATTTTCCCGCCTCCCTCTACCACTCCGTCCGCCTCTCCCCTTCCTCTTTTCTCTTTCGTCTCTACGGAAAAGAGGAGATCACCGTGAACAGCCGGCACCACCAGGCGGTGGCTCAGGTAGCTCCGGGCTTTCGGCCGGTGGCCCGGGCGGAAGACGGGACGATAGAGGCCCTGGAGGCGGATTCCTCCTGGTTCTGCCTGGGGGTGCAGTGGCATCCCGAGGACCTGGTGGAGGAAGACCCCGGCTCGAGGGCCCTTTTCCGGGCTTTCGTGGAAGCCTGCTCGAACCCGGGGCCGAAGCGTGATTTGCGCCGCAGCGGTCCTAGTAGCCCCGGGAGGCGTGCACCTGGGGCAGTGCGGCCTCCTCGCCCACGAAGGTCCAGATAAGGAAGGCCACTATCTCGGGAGCCAGGATGGTGTGCCGGTTGCCGGAGGTGAAGAGGGTCTCCCTCATGCGCCGCCGGGTCTCGGGGCTTCCCGTCAGGTCAAAGACTATGTCCACGAAGGGCTCGGCTTTAACCATCTCCACCGCGTCCCGGTACCACCTGATCCCCCGCTGGGAGACCTCCTCCCTGATCTCCGGATCCGGGTGCCGGTCGGCCACGGCCACCACCTTCACCCCGTCTCCGTCTTTCTCCAAAAGCCTCCAGAAGAAGCGGGAACCCACCCGTCCCAGTCCGGCTAGGGCCACCTTTATTTCCGTCATGCCCATCCCTCCATCCGTTTTTTTCGGACCCGGAAGAGGGTTTGGTCTGGGACTCGGGACCCAGGCCCGGGTGGTTGGTGACGGGGATAGCGGCCCCACCGGTCACCCGGGTGCGCTTACGGAGGCGGGCGGGATGGGGTATATTGTCCTGAGGATGGTGCCGGAAGTCTCCTCTCTTCTCCCTCACCGCCATCCCTTCCTCTTTGTGGACCGGGCGCTGGAGGTGGTGCCCGGGGAGCGGGCCGTGGCGGTCAAGAACGTGAGCTGGGGGGAGCCCTATTTTCAGGGTCATTTCCCCGGCTATCCGGTGATGCCCGGGGTGCTTATCGTGGAAGCCCTGGCCCAGACTTCAGCTCTGGCCCTCCTGGCCGGGGAAGAGGGGGGAAGAATGGGGCTCTTCGCGGGGATCGAGGAAGCCCGCTTCCGCCGGCCGGTCCGGCCGGGAGACACCCTGAGGCTGGAGGCGGAGATCCTCTGGCGGCGCGGGCGGATGGCTGCCAGTCAAGGCCGGGCCTACGTGGAGGATTGCCTGGTCTGCGAAGCCCGGATGCAGTTCGCCCTCGTGGAGCCGGGCTATCTCGCCGCTTCAGGAGAATAGCCTCGCGGACATGGGCTGGCGAGGGGTAATCAGGGAGTTCGGGGACCGCCTTCCGGTGAGTCCTGCTACTCCGGTCATCACCCTGCTCGAAGGAGATACCCCTCTGATCGAGGCCCCCCGCTGGGGGGAGAGGCTGGGGGTAAGGCTCTTTTTGAAGTGCGAGGGGATGAATCCCACCGGCTCCTTCAAGGACCGGGGCATGGCCCTGGCGGTGGCCAAGGCTCTGGAGGAAGGGGCCCGGGGAATTATCTGCGCCTCCACCGGCAACACCTCCGCTTCCGCTGCCGCCTATGCCGCCCGGGCGGGAATCCCCTGCGTGGTCCTGGTCCCGGCGGGAGGGGTGGCGCGGGGAAAGCTCTCCCAGGCCCTGGCCTACGGAGCCCGGGTGCTGGGGGTAGAGGGGAGCTTCGACCGGGCTCTCGGCGTGGTGCGGGAGCTGGGGGTGGAGAGGGACGGCTGGGCGGTGGTCAACTCCCTCAATCCCTATCGTCTCTGGGGCCAGCGGACAGCGGCCTGGGAGATAGTGCAGGAGCTCGGTGACGGTCCGGATTATCTGGCTTTGCCGGTGGGGAACGCCGGGAACATCACTGCCTACGGCCAGGGTTTCCGGGAGTCGCTCGAGCGGGGCGAAATCAGAACCCGTCCCCGGCTCCTGGGGTTTCAGGCCCAGGGGGCGGCTCCCCTCGTTCTGGGGCATCCGGTGGAAGAACCCCGGACGGTGGCCTCGGCCATCCGCATAGGCAAGCCGGTTAACTGGAAGACAGCTCTGGAGGAGGTGCAGGAGTCCGGAGGCAGGTTTGAGGCCGTGCCGGACGAGGAGATCCTGGAAGCCTATTTCCTTCTGGCCTCCCGGGAGGGGGTTTTCGCCGAGCCCGCTTCCGCCTGCGCCCTGGCCGGGGTAAGGCGGCTGGCGGAAAGAGGTTTTTTCCCTCCCGGGTCCCGGGTGGTGGTGGTGCTCACCGGTAACGGGCTGAAGGATCCCGAGACGGCTATCGAGAGGGCAGCGGGTGTGGAGACGGTGTCCCCGGATCCCGAGGCGGTGAGGCGCTATCTCCGCCTCTTCTGAGGGAGGCCGGAGGGTCAGGGTCTCGGTCCCCGCTACCAGCGCCAATCTGGGTCCGGGATTCGATTGCCTGGGGCTGGCCCTCTCCCTTTACAACGAGGTGCGGCTGGAGGAAACGGGAGAGCCGGGGATGGAGGTGCGGGTGGAGGGAGAAGGGGCGGATATTCTCCGTCAGGGGGAAAAGAATCTGGCCCGGGAGGCGGTGGAGGCCCTTTTCCGGAGGGCGGGCCGCCGGGCGGAGGGGTTGCGCCTTGAACTCGAGAACCGGGTTCCCCTGGGGCGGGGACTCGGCTCCAGCGCCTGCGCCATAGCCGGGGGACTGGTGGCGGCCAATCTCTTCTTGGGCTCTCCTTTTGCTCCGGAGGAGCTTTTCCAGATGGCCGCAGACATGGAGGGACATCCGGACAACGTGGCTCCGGCCCTCTTCGGCGGCTTCCAGGCCGTGGCCCGGACGGAGGGGGGCTGGATTCGCCTGCCGCTTCCCCTCCCCCAGGGGGTGGGGATCCATGTGCTCATCCCCTCCTGTCGCCTTCCCACGGCTGCGGCCAGAAGGGTTCTTCCCGAGAGGGTGTCTCTTGCCGACGCCGTCTTCAACTTGCAGCGGGCGGCCATGCTGCCCCTGGCCCTCAGCCGGGGGGGAGGGGAACTCCTGCCCCAACTCTTACGGGACAGGCTCCATCAGCCTTACCGCCTCCCACTCCTTCCCGGATGGGAGGAGGCGCTGGAGGGCTGCTTTCTCCCTCCTCTTCTCGGGGGTTGTCTCAGCGGCTCCGGCCCTTCGCTTTTGGCCTTCTCCCCCCCGGGAGCGGAGGGGGTGGAAGCGGCTCTCCACCGGGTGGCTGGCCTTCTCCGAAAGGAAGGAGAGGTGAGGGTGCTCACCTTGGCCCCCTCCCCCCGGGGGGCGCTGGAGGCGGCAGAACTGCGTTGACAAGCCTGGCGGGCCTTGCGTACCCTGGGTGAGGAGCTTTCGTGGGTCGGGGAAGGTTTCTTTTCACCTCCGAGTCGGTTACCGAAGGACATCCGGACAAAATGGCGGATCAGATAGCGGATGCCCTCCTGGATGCCGTCCTCGGGCAGGACCCCTACGGGCGGGTGGCTCTAGAGGCGGCGCTGAAGACGGGGTTCGTGCTGGTCATGGGGGAGATGACCACCACCGCCCGGCTGGACATCCCCAGTATAGTGCGGGAGACCATCTGCGACATAGGCTATGTGGATTCCGCCTACGGGTTTGACGGGCGGAGCTGCGGAGTTCTGGTGGCGGTGGAGGGCCAGTCGCCGGACATCGCCCAGGGGGTGGACCGTCCCCTGGAGGCGAGGAGCGGGGAGGAGAGCGGGGAGGACGAACTGGGGGCGGGGGATCAGGGGATGATGATGGGCTTCGCCTGCCGGGAGACGCCGGAGCTCATGCCTCTTCCCATAACCCTGGCTCACAGGCTGGCCAGGCAACTGGCCCGGGTGCGCCGGGAGGGGGTCCTCCCCTATCTGCGCCCGGACGGCAAGACTCAGGTCACGGTGGAATACGAAGGGGGCCTTCCCCGCCGGGTGGACACGGTGGTGGTCTCGGCCCAGCACGCTCCCGAGGTATCCGACTCCACCCTGCGGTTGGACATCGTGGAGAGGGTGATCCGGCCGGTGATACCGGAGGAGTTCCTGGACCGGAAGACGCGCATCCTCGTCAACCCTACCGGCCGGTTCGTGCTCGGTGGTCCCCAGGCTGACTCCGGCCTCACCGGCCGGAAGATAATGGTGGACACCTACGGCAGCTACGCCCGCCATGGGGGAGGGGCGTTCTCCGGCAAGGACCCCACCAAGGTGGACCGTTCGGGGGCCTACGCCGCCCGCTGGGTGGCCAAGAATCTGGTGGCCGCCGGTCTGGCGGAGAGGTGCGAGGTGCAGATCGCCTACGTCATAGGGGTGGCCAGGCCCGTCTCCATAATGGTGGAGACCTTCGGAACCGGAGCGCTGCCGGATGAGGAGATGGCCCACCTGGTCCAGCGCTGCTTCGACCTGCGGCCGGCGGCCATCATAAAGGAGCTGGGGCTGAGGAGGCCCCTCTACCGGCAGGTGGCGGCTTACGGCCACTTCGGCCGGTCGGACCTGGACCTTCCCTGGGAGAGGGTGGACCGGGCTGACCTTTTGCGGCGGGAAGCCCGGCTCGGTGCTCTGGCGAGCAATCCCGGCCGCTGAGCATAAGTTGGTTCCGGAGTGGAAGTCTGGGCGGGGGCGGGGGCTTTATTTCTCCTCGGTGTTCTGGCATGGTGGTGGCATAGACGCTCTGGATACGGTGCGCCCGCTCGGGGGTTGAGCCTCGTCCTTATCTTTGGAGAGGACGAGGAAGTAGTAGAGGGAGTGGTGCGGAGGATGTACGGTTTGGCCTGCCGGTGGCCTGGCCCCTGGGAGATGATCTGCGTGGACCGGAGCTCCCGGGACGGGACGGGGGCCATCCTGGAGCGGCTTTGCCGCTCCCTGCCCGGAACGAGACTCCTTCGCTGGAGGGATAGCCTTTCCAGCTCGCCTCTGGAAGCGGCCTACTTCGCTGCCGCTTACCCCTGGGTGCTTTTCGTAGACCGCCGGGGCTGGGAGAAGGGCGCTTCCCTTCCGACATTTTTAGTAGCAAGAGATGTTTGAGCCGGACTGGCTACTTTTTCTTCTCCCCGCCCTCTTCGCGGAAGCCCTTCCCTGGCTGAGGCCCGTCCGCTTCACCATTTCCTCCTTCCCCTTCATCTTCGCCGTCTATCTCCTCTGGGGACCCTATCCCGCGGCTTTGGTGGCCGCTCTGGCCGTAGGGCTGGGGAAGGGGATACAGAGGAGAAGCCTCCTGGCGGCTTTCCTCTGGGGCGCGGCCGCCGCCCTGGCCGCCCTGGTCTCCGGTCTTCCTTACTTCTGGCGGGGGGCGGAGACGGTCATCTTCATTCACTCCTCCCTGAGCTTCGCCCTCTGGAGCCCCGCCTTCTTCCTCCTTCTTTACGGCCTTTACCGGCTGGAGCTTCTGCGCTCCCGGAAAAGACCCTCTCTCTGGACTCTCCCCTCCCTGCTCCTCATGGACACCTCCGGCCATCTCGTGCTCTCCGCCTTCGGGGTTCTCCTGGCCGAGGTCTACCACGAGCACAGCTTCCTTGTCTTCACCCTGGTCCTGGTGTCCGTCCTGGCCGCCCTCTGGATCGGAAGGCTGCTCGGGCTCTACGACCGGCAGAACCGGGAGTTCCGGCTGATCCACCGGGCCTCCGAGGAGCTCTCCCGTCTCCGGCCTCCGGAGGAGGTGGCGGAGGTGGTGCTGCGTACCTTTTCCGGTTTTCATCCCCCTCTCTGGGCCGGGGTCTACCTGATAGGGCCCGGAGGCTTTCCCGTGGTCACGGTGGGGCAGAACCTCTCTCTTCTCAAAGAGCTGGCCTCCGGCCTCTGGGACTTAGGGGTGCGCCACTTTCCCTCGGCCCGGGGCTTTCTCGTCACCGCCCCGGTGGTAAAGTCCCTGGCTTCCATACCCTTTGAGGTGGAGGGGGAGGGAAGGGGACTGCTGCTTCTGGCCTCCGATGAGGAGGGGGGAGTGGGGGAGGACCACGTGCGGCTGGCTAAGGTGCTGACGGCGCTTTTGGGGACCGGCCTCCGGAATGCCCGGCTTTACCAGAAGGTTCAGGAGATGGCGGTGACCGACGAGCTGACCGGGCTTTACAACCACCGCTACTTCTATTCCCGGCTCTCCGAGGAGATGGCCCGGGCCCACCAGGCGGCTGCCCCCCTATCCCTTCTCTACCTCGATCTCGACGGCTTCAAGGCGGTCAACGATACCTACGGCCACCTGGTGGGTGATGCCCTGCTCCAGGAGGTGGCCTCCCTTCTCCGGTCCTCCGTCCGCTCCACAGACATCGTGGCCCGGTACGGGGGGGATGAGTTCTGCATCATCCTTCCCGGCACTTCCAGGAACAAGGCCGAGGAGGTGCTGGCCCGGCTGCGGGAGGCCTTCGTTTCCCTCCAGCCGGGGATCAGCTTCTCCGCCGGGGTGGCCTGCTTTCCCGAAGACGGAAAGACGGAGGACGAACTGGTCCGGGTGGCCGACGAGCGGATGTATCGGGAGAAGAAGAGCCTGCACTGAGCCTCGGGCTCTCCGCGCTTACAAGCGGCCAGAGTAGTCAACCGGAGTAAAATCGCGGGTTGTCGGGCACTGCCACCGCCGGGGTGACCTGGGGGGGTGGACCAATGACGCCCCCCCGTGCCGCCCAAGCGGCCCATCTACCGATAAAAAATCCAGTATCTGAATATTTTTTCGGTCTAGAAAATATTTAACATATAACCAGAAAATTGCTTGCTAGGTTCCGTGTCGCCCTGGTGGCGCTGAGGGCTGGTACGGAGTGGTCTAGATCAAGAGTGGGGAGAAGAGGATTTTGGAGCTTGTCGGGTTTGGGGGAAGGGTAGGGCGCTGTGTCGGTTGTGGGGGGTCTTTTTCCCCGGTGCAGGGCGGTGGGCGGGAGTTTTTCTGCGGCTCCTGTGCTGCCGGACTCTGGTTTCCCCGGGGGAGGCGGTGCCCCCGGTGCGGGGAGGAGAGATCCGGGTCCGAAAGGGATTGTCTTCGCTGCCTTACCGATCCGCCGCCTTTCGGACGCCTGGTCTTCGTCGGCCCTTATGCCGGGCTGCTCCGCCGGCTCATCCGGCGTTTCAAGTTCCGGGGGGAGCGCTTTCTGGCCCGTCCTCTGGGGGAGCTTCTGGTGGCAGCGGTAAGGGAACTCGATTCTCCTCGCCTCTTAGTGCCTCTTCCCGGCTCCTACCGGGGTTTCTGGGAGAGGGGTTTCGATCCCGCGCTTCTTCTGGCCCGACACCTGGCCCTCCGCCGGGGTTGGGAGGTGGGGAGGATCATCCGCCGCCCTCTCCTCGATCCGCCCCGGCGGGGGGAGAGCTGGGAAGAGCGGATGCGGGGAGCACTGAGGCTTCGCAGCGGTGATCTTCCTCCGGGGGTGAAAAGAGTGCTCCTGGTGGACGATGTTTATACCAGCGGGGCCACCGCCCGGCAGGCAGCGCAGCTCCTCTTAGGGCGGGGAGCGGAGGAGGTGGAGGTGGCCGTTTTAGCCCGGAGGTGAGGCGGTGCTCGACTACTGTTCCGAGTGCGGGAAGCTTTTCGCCGGTGGGGGGAGCCTCTGTCCGGAGTGTGTCCAGGCCGGGGAGGAGCAGTTCGAGCGGGTGCGAGTCTATCTCGACCAGCATCCGGGGGCGGAGGTGGAGGAGGTGTCCCGGGCCACCGGGGTTCCGAGCTCCAGGATCCTCCGCTACCTGCGGGAAGGGCGGCTCATGTCCGCTCCCCGGGGAGTGGCTCTTTCCTGCGAGCGGTGCGGGCGGAAGGTGGCCTCCGGCCGCTTCTGCCCCTCCTGCGCCCAGGAGATCTCCCGTGCGCTCCAACCCGACCGGGGGGAAGTCTTCCGGGAGAGGCAGAAATTCTACACCTTCCATCCCCGGGAGGGGGGGTAAAACTTTTTTCTTTTTATGCGATAACTAGTGGTGCCGGAAAGGAGCGGGGTGTAGTTTGCGGATAGATCCCCAGGATCTCTTCCAGGCGCTGCGGGCTTATCTGGGGAAGCCTTCCCCGCCGGGAACCGTTTCCCCGGCCCCGGTTAGGGAGAGGTCCTCTTCTCCTTCCCCGGCCCCGGGGGAGGGAGACCGACTGGTCCTCTCTCCCCGGGCGCGGGAGATCCAGAGGTTGCGCTCCGAGCTCCTGCGCCTTCCCGAGGTGCGGAAAGACAAGGTGCACTCCCTGCGCGCCAGGATTGCGGCAGGGAGTTACCAGATAAAGCCGGAGGAAGTGGCGGAAAAAATGCTCGCCGAGGTGGGGCGACCGCCGGAGGGGAGGAGAGGGGCTTGAGGGACGAGGAGGCCAAGGTGGAGCAGCCCCCGGAAACCGGAAGGCCGGAGGGGGAGGAGCAGGAGGAGAGGCTTCAGGCCATGGTGCGCTTCCTCCAGGAGGAATCGAGCCTCTACCGGCAGCTTCTGGAGGTGGCCAGGGAGAAGCAGAGGGTGCTGGTGGAGGGGAAGTTCCAGAGTCTCGGCCCGGTGCTGGAGAAGGAGCAGAAGATTCTCCGCACGGTGGTGGGGGTGGAGGAGGAGCGGTATGCGCTCCAGTGCGACCTGGCCCGGCTGTACGGCTACTCCCCGGGCGAGCTCACAGTAAGCCGCCTGGCGGAGACGGCGGGGAAGTACGGAGTGGTGCTCCGGGAGAAGCAGCGGGAGCTCACAGGCATCATCCAGGAACTGTCTTTGGTCAATCAATCCAACTCCGAGCTGATCCAGCAGTCCCTGGCCTACATAGACTTTACCCTGGAGACGCTGAAGGGTCCTTCCCTTTCCTATGACCGGCGGGGAAAGAAGCGCCGGGGAGGGTCTTCCTCCCGGTTCTTCAACCTGAGCGGCTGAGGGGGTGAGGCCCTCTTGGGCGTGGAGTTCCTGGGCCTGGAGATCGCCAAGCGGGCGCTCATGGCCCAGCAAAGAGCCCTTTTGGTCTCCGGCCACAACGTGGCCAACGCGGCCACCCCCGGTTACACCCGGCAGAAGGTGATCTTGAAGGCCGTTCCCCCGCCCGAGGGGACGGAGCTCCGGGGCATCGCCGGGGGCGGGGTGGAGGTGGCCGGGATCACCCGCATTCGGGATCTCTTCCTGGATCTCGGTTACCGGGAACAGGCCGAGGCTCTGGGCCGCTGGGAGGTGCGCTCCCAGTATCTCGCCCAGGTGGAGGAGATCCTCCGGGAGCCCTCCGACTTTTCCCTGGGGGCGGCTCTCGATGCCTTCTGGGACTCCTGGCAACTTCTGTCTTTGAACCCCGAGAGTATCGCCGCCCGGGAGCAGGTGCGTCAGCGGGGGGAGATCCTGGTAGAGCGGTTTAAGGAAGCGGACCGGAGGCTTTCCGAGCTGGCCTATCAGATAGACCGGACGGTGGAGGCCAAGGTGGCCGAGGTGAACCAGATAGCCTCCCGGGTGGCCGATCTCAACCGGAGGATCACGCTTCTCGGGGGGGAGGGGAAAAGCGGCACCGCCGATCTCGAGGACGAGCGTGATCTTCTTCTGGACCGGCTATCCCGGCTGACCGGGGCCAGGGTCTACCACAGCGAGGAGGGACTCCGGGTGATGGTGGGGGATCACTATCTCGTGGCCGGGGAGAGATGGTTTGAGCTTGAGGCGGAGCCCGACCCCGATCTCGGCGGCTCCTACCGGGTGGTGTGGGCGGCCTCGGGGGAAAGGGCCCGGCTAGAAGGTGAGCTGGGGTCGCTCCTGGAGGTGCGGGACAGGGATCTGGCCGGCTACCGGGAGAGTCTCCGGCGGCTGGCCTGGGGAGTGGCCAGCGAGGTTAACGAGTGGCATGGCGGGGGTTACGACCTCGCCGGAAACCCGGTGGCGGGGGAGAACTGGCAGAACTTTTTCGTCAATAAGAGCGATCTCAGCCCTCCCGATTACGGTTTTACCGCTTATGCCGATTTCCGCATCGCCGACTGGCGGGTGAACCCGGAGATAGCCCAGGATGTGCGGCGGATAGCGGCCGCCTCCAGTCCCGGCCTTCCCGGGGACGGTTCCAACGCCCTGGCCATAGCCGATCTGCGCCGGACTTCCATCGCTTTTCTGGACGATGCCACTCCGGGGGATTTCCACCGCCGGATCATCGGCTCTTTGGGCGTGGCCGCCCAGGGGGCCCGGGACCAGGCCCGCACCCAGGAGCTTTTGGTGCAGCAGATCGAGCAGCAGAGGCAGGCGGTGAGCGGGGTCAATCTCGACGAGGAGATGATGGAGATGGTGCGGGCCCAGCACGCCTACGGGGTGGCGGCCAGGTTCGCCGGGGTGGTGGATGAAATGCTGCGCATCCTGATCGAGAGGGTGGGGGCCTAGTGCGCATCACCGACCGCATGGCCTCCGAGCGCCTGCTCCAGGACATCCTGGAGGCGGGGAGGAGGAGGCTGGAGGTCCACCGGCAGATGTCCTCGGGGAAGAGGCTGGAGAGGCCCTCCGACGACCCGGCCGGGGTTTTCTCCGCCCTGGGCTTCCGCTCCCTCCTCCGGGAGACGGCCCGCTTCCGGGAGAACAACGACGACGCCCGGGGGTGGTTGGAGGCGGCCGAGGCTTCGCTTTCCCAGGCCACGGACCTTCTCCACCGGGCCCGGGAGCTGGCGGTGGAGGGGGCTTCAGACACCGTTCCCCCCGAGGCGCGGAAGGCCCTGGCCCAGGAGGTGCGCCAGCTCCGGGAGGAGCTTATCTCCATCGGCAACGCCACCTACGGGGGGCGCTACATGTTCGGGGGGAGGAAAACCACCCAGGCGCCTTATGATGCCGGGGGCAACTACAGCGGGGAGTCCGGCCCCGGGGCCTCTCTCGTGCGGGAGATCGGGCCCGGGGTGTACCTGGAGGTGACCCTGCCCGGGATCGAGATTTTCGGTGACGCCGGCTCGGGTGTGGGCCCCCTGAAAACCCTGGAGGACCTGGCCAGTGCTCTGGATGCCGATGACCAGGCGGGGATCAACAGCGCCCTGGGGGCATTGGATGCCGACACCGACAACCTCCTCCAGAAGCGGACCACGCTGGGGGCCAAGCTCGAGCGGGTGGAGATGAACGCCCGGAAGCTTCTGGACACCGAGATCCTCTTCCGGGATCTTCTCTCCCGTCTTGAGGATGCGGATCTGGCCGAGGTGGCGGTGCGCTTCGCCACCGAGGACGCCGCCTACCGGCAGGCCCTGGCCGCTGCGGCCCAGATCCTGAGGAGCACCCTCCTCGACTTTTTGCGCTAGGGACTCTGGTCCCATCACGTTTCCCCTACTTGGGCGATCCATTATTCCGACAGGCGAGCCGAGCCCGGTTTCCGGGAGGCGGCGGGGGATCGCCCTTCCTCCCTTCCGGGGCGGTGGCCGGCTCCCGAGACCGGTTTTATCTGAGGAGGGCGGGTATGGATCCTTCCGAAGCCCAGCGCATCTTTCAGACGGCCAACTGTCTCCGGGAGATGGGGAGGTATCACGAGGCCCGGGACCTTCTGCTTCAGGCCATAGAGCTTTACCCCGACTTCACCGAGTTCTACTACCTCCTGGGGAACGTGTGCCTGGATCTCGGGGAGGTGAAGGGGGCGGAGCAGGCTTTTCTGACCTGTCTCGAGAAGGGCGAGGGGTGCTCCCCGGGAGCGGTGCCGGGGGCGGGGACTTTTTTAGCTCACTACCATCTCGGGCTGATCTACGAGATGGTGGGGGCGGAGGAGCGGGCCTCCCTCCACTACTGTCAGGCGGCCAGGTACGGGCACGCTCTGGCCGAACTCAAGGCGGCCCTCATGGGGCGGAGCTGCTTCCGCTTCCCGGAGGGAGCGGGCTGATGGAGGAACCGGGAGAAGAGGGAAGGGAGCATGGAGGAAGGTTGGGATGGCCGAGGTGGAGCGGGGGCTAAAGGGAAGGGGGAGGCAATCCGATGATAACTGCGGAAACCCAGGTGGAGATCGCGGCCGCGAATCTGCCTGTTCCGAAATCTAGAAGGGAAAGGGGGAAAGAGGTTTGCGGGTAAACACCAACGTCAGCGCGTTGAACGCCTACCGGAACCTGGTGGTGACCGGCTCCCTCCTGGCCAAGTCCCAGGAGAAGCTCTCCTCCGGCCTGCGGGTCAACCGGGCGGCGGACGACGCGGCAGGCCTGGCTATCTCCGAGAAGCTGCGCGGCCAGGTGCGGGGCTTGCAGCAGGCGGTACGGAACGCCCAGGACGGCATCTCCCTCATCCAGACGGCGGAGGGGGCGCTGAACGAGGTGCACGCCATCCTGCAGCGCCTGCGGGAGCTGGCCGTCCAGGCGGCGAATGACACCATGACCGCTGACGACCGGAACGCCATTGACCAGGAGGCCAAGCAGCTCCTGGCGGAGATAGATCGCATTGCCAACAACACCGAGTTCAACACCAAAAAGCTGCTCGACGGGAGCCTAGCCTCCACTGCCCTGGTCTTCCACATTGGAGCCAACAAGGATCAGAACATCTCCGTCACCATAGGCACGGCCACCACCGCCGCGCTCACCATCGACCAAATCTCCCTGGCCAGTCAGGTTTCGGCCAATGCGGCTATCGCCTCGCTGGACGATGCCATAAAGGAGATCTCCAGCCAGCGGGCCAAGCTGGGAGCGGTGCAGAACCGCCTGGAGAGCACCATCTCCAACCTCATGGTGACCAAGGAAAACCTCCAGGCGGCCGAATCCCGCATCCGGGACGTGGACATGGCGCTGGAGCAGGTCAACTACACCCGGCTGACCATCCTGCAGCAGGCCGGTGTGGCCGTGCTGGCCCAGGCCAATGTGTCGCCGCAGCTCGTCTTGAAGCTCCTGGGATAAGGGTCATGACCGAAGGTGGAGGGCGGCCCGGAGGAGAGGAGTCCGGGCCGCCCCGGACCAGAGAAGGGGGGAATGAAGGTGGAGGAAGGGATATCGGTCTGCGTGATCGCCCGGGACGAGGAGAAAAACCTCCCCCGGCTTCTTAGAAGCATTGAGGGCGCGGTGGACGAGGTCGTTCTGGTGGACACGGGCTCGAAGGACCGGACGCCGGAGATAGCCCGGGCTCACGGAGCCCGGGTTTTCCACTACCCCTGGGAGGGGGATTTCGCCCGGGCCCGCAACTTCTCCCTGGACCGGGCCCGCTACTCCTGGATTCTGGTGCTCGATGCCGACGAGGAGCTGACCCCTCAGGCCGCCTCGGAGCTGCGCTTTCTCCTCCGGGAGCGGAAGGAGGAGGGGTTTTTTCTCACCTGCGTGAACCTCCTCGAGGAGGGGGAGGAGGTGCGCCATCCCTCCTTCCGGCTCTTCCGCAACCGGCCGGAGTATCGTTTTCGCTCCCCCATCCACGAGCAGATGGCCGGGGTGGTGATGGAGGCGGGAGGGAAGGTGGCCTACCTTCCTCTCCAGTTCCGCCACTTCGGCTACCTCTCCCGGGAGGCGGTGGAGAGGGAGAAGATGCGGCGGAACGTGGAGCTCATCCGGAAGAGTCTTAAGGAAAACCCCGACGACAGCTTCATGCGCTTCAACCTGGGGCTGGAGTATCTCCGGCTGCGCAACTTCCAGGGGGCGCTGGAGGAGTTCGTAAAAAGCTTCCGCACCCTTCCCAGCCTCTGGGCGGGATACGGTCACATGCTGGTGCGGAATATCGCCGTCTGTCTCTACCACCTGGGGCGGCACGAGGAGCTCCGTCAGGTGGTGCGGGAGGCCCAGGGGGTCTATCTCGGCTACACCGATCTCACCTTCCTGGAAGCCCTGAGCTTCATGAGCCAGCACCGCTTCCAGGAGGCGGAGGAGGGGTTTTTGCGCTGCCTGGAGATGGGGGAGTCCTCTCCGGAGTACATGACCGAGGCCGGGGTGGGTTCCCACAAGGCCCTGGCCGGGCTGGGGGAGGTTCGGGAGGCCCGAGGCGATCTCGAGGGGGCGGTGCGCTATTACCTCCGGGCAGTGGAGCAGAAGCCGTCCTATCTCATTCCTCTCCGCCGCTTGAGCGCCCTTCTTCTGAGGGAGGGAGACCCGGTGCGGGTAAGCCAGGTTTTCGCCCGCACCCCGGCCCTTTATTCCCCGGAGGCCAGCCTGGAGCTCTCCACCCTCTTCCTCCGGGCGGGCCGGGCCGAGGAGGCGGCCTTCTGGGCGGAGCGGGCGCGGATGATGGGAGCCGGAGAGGAAGCCCGGATTCAGGCCGCCCGGGCCCTGGCCTTCCAGGGCCGGAAGGAGGAGGCGGTGAGCGCCTACCTGGAGGTCACCGATGAAGAGCTGCGACCCCGGGCGCTGGGCGAGGCCGGCCTCTTTCTCTGTCTCCTCGGGCGGGAGGAGGAGGCCCGGAAGGTTTGGGGCCAGGTTGAGGAGAGGGAGTGGCGGGAGGGATGGGAGCTTTTGGCTCGGGCCATGCGGGAGGGGCGAAACGGGCGGAAAATCACCCATACCCTGGCCGAGCGGGCGGTCTGGGAGGGTCTCGAGCTTCTCCTCCGGTCGGGTGAATTCGAGGCCTTCGAGCGGGGTCTCAGGGTTCTGGAAAGTCTTCCCCTCTCTCCGGCCGAGGCCGAGTTACGCCTCGGCCACCTCTACTTCTCCGCGGGTTTTCCGGACATGGCCCACGAGTCCTGGGCCCGGGCCCTGGAAGAGGGGGTGTACGACCGGGAGAGCCTCAGGTTTCTGGGGGAGCGGTGCCTCGAGGAAGGACAACTGGAGGAGGCGGTGACCATCCTGGCCGGGGCTCTGGCCCTGGATCCGGACAACGAGAGGGCTTACATAAGCCTGGCCCGGGCTCTCGCCCTCTCCGGCCGGGAGGAGGAGGCCCGGGAGGTGCTGGAGGCGGGGAAGGCCCGCTTCCCGGGTGCCGATCGGCTTCTCGCCGCCGGCCAGGCTCTGGAGGTGCTGGCCGCTGCTAGAAGGGGTTAGCTTCATCGGGGCCTCGGGCTACGACTTCCGGGAGCTGGTGAAAAAGATCATCGAAGCCGAGTCCCGGCCCATCCAGGTCCTGCGGGACCGGCGGGCGAAGCTGGAGGCTGTCCGTGCGGCCTGGAAGCAGCTAGGGTCGGCGCTCTCCGCCCTGCGCTCGGCCCTTTTCGATCTGAAGCTTGAGTCTACCTATGCGGCGAAGAAGGCCGTAAGTTCTGCCGAGAATCTGGTTTCGGCTGCCGCTTCGTCCTCGGCCACCGAAGGGATTTATACGGTGAGCGTCACCCAGTTGGCTCAGGCCCACACCATAGCCTCCGATCCCCAGACCGGATCCGATACCCCTCTCGGGTTGAGCGGGTCGTTCACCATAAACGGCACTTCCGTGTCCGTAGGGGCCTCCGATACCCTGCGGGACATAGCGGGGAAGATAAACGGCACTTCCGGCATCGGGGTCCTGGCCTCGGTGGTGGATAACCGCCTGATCCTGAAGTCCAGGACTTCGGGGACCTCCGGTGCCATAACGATTGAGGCCGATCCGGATGGGGTTCTCTCCTCCCTCGGGGTGGTCAATCCCGGTACCACCACTCCCAAAAACGTCCTTCAGGCGGCCCAGGACGCAGTGCTCACCGTGGACGGGCTGACCGTCACCCGCTCCTCCAACACCGTCGCCGATGTGCTCCCGGGGGTGACCCTGGAGCTCCGGGCCGTCACCTCCTCCCCGGTCACCGTCACCGTGAGCCGGGACATCTCTTCGGCTCGGGAGAAGGTCAAGGCCTGGGTGGAGAAGTACAACGCGGTGGTGGACGCCATAGCCCGCCTGGAGGCCGGAACCTTGAAGGGGGATCCGCTTCTCGCCCGGATCAAGTTGAGCCTGCGCTCCCGCATCGCCCGGGAGGCAAGCGGCCTTTCCCCTTACCGAAACCTCTATCAAATCGGGATCAGCACCGGTGGCACCTGGCAGGGGGGGACGCTAGAGGAGGCCAAATCCGGGAAGCTCCGGGTGGATGACTCGAAGCTAACCTCCGCCCTGGAGACCGATCCCGGGGCGGTGCGGGAGCTCTTTTTCGCCTCCGATCCGGCGATCACCGGCATCGGGGAGGCCCTGGAGGCCGATCTCCGCCTCTGGCTGGACACCGGAGGGTTTCTTCCTTCCCGCGACTCCACCATCTCCGCCCAGGAGAAGCGGATTGACGACCAGATCGCCGCCTGGCAGCGGATTCTGGACCACCGGGAGAAGGTGCTTCTTCAGCAGTTCGTCGCCTCCGAGCAGATTCTCCTCTCGTTGCAGCAGCAGGGCCAGTATCTCCAGCAGAGGCTGAATCTCCTTCTTTCCGGGGCCGGGGTTTGAGGGCGGTAGGAGGCGAAGTGAAATTCCGTGAAAGGGGGCGCGTTTGATTTATGAACGCTTCGGCTCGTTATCTGGAAGTGCAGGTGGCCACCGCTTCCCCGGAGCGGCTGGTACTCATGTGTCTTGATGGTTCCCTGCGCTTCATCCGGGGGGCGCGGGAGGCCCTCTCCCGGGGAGAGAAGGAGGAGGCCCACCGGCTCATCCTCCGGGCCCAGGAGATCGTGGCCGAACTCAAGGGGAGCCTGGATCTCCAGTACGGCGAGCTTCCCCGGAGGCTTTACGCCCTTTACGACTTTCTCCAGGAGAGGCTGGTGGAGGCCAACATCCAGAAGGAGGAGAGGTTTCTGGGAGAGGCGGAGCGGGTCCTGGTACCTCTGCGGGATGCCTGGCGGGAGGTGGCGGGGGGCCGGACGGCTTGAGCGCTTATCTCGAGCTACTCCGTCTGGCTGAGGCCATGCACCGGGCGGTGGAGAGGGGGGATCTCGAGGAGGCCCTCCGGCTGGCTGGGGAGCGGGAGTTTCTGCGGAGCCGCATGGAAAAGGAGGAAATGGGAGCGGCGGAGAAAGCTATAGTGGAGAAGGTGCTGGAGCTGGATCGGGAGACAGAGGGGAGGCTGCGGGCTGTCTCCGAGAAAGCCTGGCGGGGGCTCCAGAACCTTCCGGTCTGGCCGGGAAACCGGGACCGCTCGGGGGGAGCACTGGAAGAACTGGCTTGAGCCATCCGGCAGAAGAGGAGATCCGCTTCGGAACCGACGGCTGGCGGGCGGTGGTAGCGGAGGGTTTCACCTTCCGGAATCTCCGCTTGGTGACCCAGGCTTACGCCGACTGCCTGATGGCGGAGAGGGGAAAGGGTGGCTTGACCCCTCAGGTGGTGGTGGGCTATGACACCCGCTTCCTCTCCTCCGCCTTCGCCCGGGAGGCGGCGGCGGTGCTGGCGGCTAACGGGATCCGGGTCTTCTTCCCCGAACGATTTATCCCCAGCCCGGTGGTTTCCTGGGCGGTGCGGGAGCTCTCCTGCCGGGGCGGGGTGGTGATCACCGCCAGCCACAACCCGGCGGAGTACCAGGGCTTCAAGATCAAGGACTCCTTCGGGGGCTCGGCTCTGCCCGAGCTCACCCGCCGGATAGAGGAGAGGCTCCGGGAAAACCTGCGGGCGGGCCGCCATCCCCGGCGCATCTCCTTCGATGCCGCCTTCTCCGGGGGAGGGATAAGGCCGCTGGAGGTGTGGTCCCGCTATGCAGAGCGGCTGGGGGAGCTCGTGGATCTGGAGCGGGTGGGGAGGATGGGCTTTCGGGTGGTGGTGGATCCCATGTACGGGGCCACCCAGGGGTATCTGAGCGAGCTTCTCCGGAAGAGGGGACTTTCCGTGCGGGAGATCCGGGGGGAGGTGAACCCCGCCTTCCCCGGCATCAACCCCGAGCCCATCGCCCGGAACCTGGGAGCTCTCCGGATGGCGGTGCTGGAGGAGAGGGCCTCGGCCGGTCTGGCCCTGGACGGAGATGGCGATCGCATCGGGGCGGTGGACGAAAAAGGGGAATTCGTGGATCCCCACCGCATAATGAGCCTTTTGCTCCGGCATCTGGTCGAAGACCGGGGATGGCGGGGGGTGGTGGCCAAAACCTTCGCCGTGACGGAGATGGTGGACAAACTGGGAAAGAAGTACGGTTTAAAGGTGATCCGCCTACCGGTGGGTTTCAAGCACGTCTGCCGCCTCATCCTGGAGGGGGAGGACGTCCTCATCGGGGGGGAGGAGTCAGGGGGGATAGGGGTGAAGCGCCACATCCCGGAGAGGGACGGGATTCTGGCCGGGCTTCTGCTTCTGGAGATGATGGCCTGGCGACAAAAGAGCCTCGGGGAGTTGGTGGAGGAGCTCTTCCGGGAGGTGGGACCCCACCACTACGAACGGGTGGATCTGCATCTCCCCCGGGAGAAGGTGGAGAAGCTGATGGAGAGGCTGTCCCGGGAGCGCCCCTCCTCCTTTGCCGGCATCCCGGTGCGGGAGGTGGACGACCTCGACGGCTTCAAGTTTTTCCTCGACCACCGGGGCTGGCTGCTCATCCGCCCCTCGGGCACCGAGCCCCTTGTCCGGGTGTACGGGGAGATGGACGACCGGGGGCTACTCAAAGAGGTGGTGAGCCAGGGGGTGGCCCTGGCCCGGCAAGATTAGGGAGGTGGTCTCTTTGCAGGTGCAGGTGGTGGGAAGAAATCTGGAGATAACGGAGGCCCTTCGCCAGTATGTGGAGAAGAAGCTCTCCCGCTTCGACCGCTACTTCTACCGTCCGCTTCAGGCCCAGGTGCGGCTCAGGGTGGAGAAGGGCCGGCATATCTGCGAGGTCACCATCCCTCTGGACGGCCTCATCCTGCGGGGGGAGGAGTCCTCGGAGGATCTTTACGCTTCCATAGACCAGGTCCTGGACAAGCTGGAGCGCCAGATCCACAAGCATAAAACCCGCATCAACCGGAAGAACCGCCGGGAAAACCGCCTGCGGGAGGCGGCTGCGGCTCCGGTCATCCGGGAAGAAGTGGAGCCCTCCCCGGAGGAGAGATGGGAGGTGGTGCGGGAGAAGACCTTCCCCGCTAAGCCCATGGACGTGGAGGAGGCCATCTTGCAGATGAACCTTTTGGGTCACGACTTCTTTGTCTTCCGGGACGCCGACACCAACGAGGTGCACGTGGTCTACCGGCGAAAGGAAGGGGGATACGGCCTTATCCGGCCGGAGTGACCAGGCGGCTATTTTCCTCGGGCGAAAGTAGCGCTCCGGTAAGCGCAGAAACCCGAAGTCGAGGAGCACCGGCCGGAGCTCCTCCAGCAGGCGGGTCTCGGGAGCAGACCCTGACCGGGGGAGAGGAGGGATACGGTATCTCTCGACTTCTCATGTTTTTAATCGGCTGAGGTACTGGCGGCGGTAATAACGTTGATAGTTTCTCCGGCGGATCCTCTCCCTCCAGGAGGGGTTCTCCCGGTACCAGCGGACAGTTTCCGCCAGGGCTTCCGGAAAGGAGTGATGGGGGCGCCAGCCCAGCTCTCGCTCCAGCTTGGCGGGGTTGAGGGCGTAGCGTTGGTCATGGCCGGGGCGGTCCTCCACGAAACGGATGAGGCTGGAAGGTTTTCCCAGAAGCCGGAGGATCTCCCGGGCTACCTCCAGATTGGCCTTTTCGTTCCGGGCGCTCACGTGATACACTTCTCCGGGCCGCCCCCCTTCCAGCAATGCCATAAGGGCCCGGCAGTGGTCCTCCACGTATATCCAGTCCCGTACCTGCTGCCCGTCCCCGTAGAGGGGGAGGGGGAGATCCTCCAGGGCGCGGGCGATCAAGAGGGGAATGAGCTTCTCCGGGAACTGGCGGGGGCCGAGGTTATTCCCCGAGCGGGTTACGATGACCGGCAAGCCAAAGGTGCGGTGGTAGGCCAGACAGAGCAGATCGGCCGAGGCCTTGGAGGCGGCGTAGGGACTGGAGGGGCGGAGGGGGGCCTCCTCGGTCCAGGGAGGATCCTCCGGTTCCAGGGAGCCGTACACCTCGTCGGTAGAGACCTGAAGGAAGACGGGCCGGGCGGGGTTCCCTTTGGTCCAGAGGGCCAGGGCGGCATCAAGCAGGGTCTGGGTTCCGAGTACGTTGGTGCGGATGAAAGGGGTGGGGTCGAGGATGCTCCGGTCCACGTGGGATTCGGCAGCCAGGTGGGCCACGGCGTTTACGGGCGGCCATCCGGGAGGCAGATCTTCTCCCCGCAGGAGTTTTCCTACCAGCCGCCGGTCGGTGATGTCTCCCCGGAGGAAACGGAAGCGGGGGTTATTCAGCACCCCGGAGAGATTCTCCAGGCTACCAGCGTAACTCAGCTTGTCCAGCACGGTCACCAGGTAGTGCGGCCGTTCCCTTATGACCAGCTCCACGAAGTGGGAGCCGATGAACCCCGCCCCGCCGGTGACCAGGAGGTGGGCAGTCATTCAGAGCCTCCTCCCGGGGGAAGGCGTGGCCGGCGTCTGCTGCCCCTCTTCCTTTAGATAGCGTTCCAGGGCTTCCGTCCAGGGAGGAAGGAGGTAGCCCAGGGTCTCCCGGAGAGGAAAGGGGTCCAGGGCCGAGCAGCGAGGTCGCTGGGCCGGGAGGGGAAATTCCGAGGAGGCGACGGGGAGAACGGGCACGGGGATCCCGGCCAGTTCCAGGGCTCGGGAGGCCAGGCCGTACCAGGTGGTCACCCCGGTGTTGGTCACGTGATAGGTGCCCCAGCATCCGGTTTCCACCAGATCCGCCAGGGCCCGGGCCAGGTCCCGGGTGTAGGTGGGGGAGCCGTACTGGTCGTCCACCACCCGCAGGGGGGCGGGAGGCTTCCCCGGCGGCGCGGCGGCCAGGTTCTGCCGGGCGGCTTCCAGTATGCGGCCCACAAAGTGGCCACCTCCGGGCCCGAAGAGCCAACTGGTACGCACGAGATAGTAATGGCGGGAAAGAGCCTGAAGCGCCTTCTCCCCCCAGAGCTTGGTGCGCCCGTAGGCGTTCAAGGGGCGGGGGAGATCGTAAATCCCGTATAGACTCCCCTTTTCCCCGTCGAAGACGTAGTCGGTGCTCAGGTGCACAAGGGGGATCTCGCCTTCTTCCAGGCAGGCCAGGGCCAGGTGGCGTACCCCGAGCCCGTTGACCAGGAGCGCCTCCTCTTCCCGCTCCTCCGCCCCGTCCACGTCGGTGAAGGCAGCGACGTTGAAGACCACGTGGGGGCGGGTCTGCTTCACCATCCTCCTCACCTCCCCGAGCCGGGTGATGTCCATCTCCTCCCTTCCCGGAGCCCAGACCTCCCACCCTCTCCGCAGAAGTTCGCCGGTGAGGCTCTGCCCCAGCAGCCCCCGGCCGCCGGCCACGAGTACCCGCTTCACCTGTGCCTGGGCCCCCAGCGGTAAGGGATGGAAGGGTCGTCGTAGGGGAGGCGGTACTCGTCCGGGTGATCGTAGTTGTAGAGCTCGGAGGGGAAGTTAACGATGAGGGCAGGTTCCGGCCCCTCGGCGGTAAAGCCGTGGATCACCCCGGGCGGTATCTTCAGCAGGGCGGGGTGGAGTAGTCCCAGGTGAAACTCGTTCACCTTTCCCCGGGTGGGGCTGTCCTCCCGGGGGTCGTAGAGCACCACCAGGGCCATCCCCCAGACGCAGACGAAGAGATCCCATTGTCTTTGGTGGTAGTGCCAGGCCTTGTATATTCCGGGGTAGCAGCAGGTCACATAGGCCTGGGCGAAGCCCCCGAACTCCGGCCAGTCGGAGCGCAGTATCTCCAGGAGAAATCCCCGGTCGTCGGGGTACAGGGAAAGCTGGCGGGTCTCCACTCCTTCAATCAGGCGCATCTTTTCACGCCAGGCAGAGGTGGCTCCTGTCCCCCACCACCACCCGCAGGGTACGGGGAAATCCCCCCTTCCTCTCCAGCACGGCTCCCCGGCCGATGATGCTTCCCTCTATGCGGCCCTCCACGTCAGCGATAACTGCCTCCGCCAGCACCACGCTGTTTTCGATTTCGCTGCCCCGGAGCATTGCCCCCGGCCCCAGGGAGGAGAAGGGCCCCACATAGGAATGGACCACGAGGCTTCCCTCCCCGATCACCGCCGGTCCCCGCACCAGGCTGGAGATGATGCGGGCCCCCCGCTCCACCCTGACCCGTCCCTCCAGGCGGGAGCTTCCGTCCACCTCTCCCTTCACCCCGGGCTTCAGCTCCCCGAGCATCAGGCGGTTGGCCTCCAGGAGGTCCTCCGGCCGGCCTATGTCCTTCCACCACCCGGTGACCAGGTGGTACTCCACGGCCAGACCCCGGTCTATGAGCCACTGGATGGCGTCGGTGATCTCCAGCTCCCCCCGCCAAGAGGGCTTTATGTCCTCCACCGCCCGGTGGATGTGGTGGTCGAAGAGGTATACCCCCACGAGAGCCAGATCGCTCGGAGGCACCCGGGGTTTTTCCACCAGGCGGATCACCCGGTCGTTTTGCACCTCGGCCACCCCGAAGCGCTGGGGATCCGGGACCCGGCCGAGAAGCACGAGGGCGCTCGGCCCCTTCCCCCGGGCCAAAGCTCGGGAGAAACGGTTCGCGGGATCCCGGAGCCTTTCCCGGAGCAGGTTGTCACCCAAAAACATGAGGAAGGGCTCCTCCCCGAGGTAGGGCCGGGCTACCTTCACCGCGTGAGCCAGGCCCAAAGGAGCCTCCTGCTCGATGTAGGTGACTCGAATGCCCCATTGGGAACCGTCTCCCACCGCGGCCATGACCTCCTGCCTCGTTTCCCCCACCACCAGGCCCAGGTCGGTGATGCCCGCCTCGCGGATGGATTCCAGAGCGTAGTAGAGTACGGGTTTGTTGGCCACCGGTAGGAGCTGCTTGGCCCCGGTGTAGGTGAACGGCCGAAGCCGCGTCCCCGTGCCCCCGCTCAGGACCAGGGCTTTCATCTCCCCTCTCCTTTCGTTTCCGGGCCTTGGGGCGGATGCCCCCTGCCTCCGGCCGCCCGCAAGCGGCCTCTTCATCCTATGTCCCGCTCCCCGGGGCTGTCCCT
>Ga0197143_1000588_pt1 | contig 37873 bp, 30 predicted proteins | sample GBS70_MetaG_FD_148603 | JGI IMG/M metagenome (GOLD analysis project Ga0197143, IMG submission 148603) | Sediment microbial communities from Great Boiling Springs, Gerlach, Nevada, United States - GBS 70_MetaG | ecosystem: Environmental > Aquatic > Thermal springs > Hot (42-90C) > Sediment... | reverse complement strand
GTGCTTTTGTCGGCGACTTGCCATTGGGTCAAAAGGCTTGAAGGGCAACCAGCAACGAAAATCGCCCAAGCAAACCCAATCAATCCTTCCCCCTCTTTGACAAGACCTCTCGCCGTCTCACACGCCGATAAGACAACGAGTTCAGCGTTCAAATCCATGTCGGCAATTTCCCATGCTTCCAAGATGCCGTCTTCTTCCCGTTCCTGCGCCAGCAATACCCCTGAATACAGGGGCGCTTGTGGGTCAAAAATGCCGTGGGTGGCGATGTGAACGATGCGGGAATGAGGCGCTTCCCGTTTGACGAGGCTTTCCGTCGCTTGCTCTCGCAAGTAAACCCGTGCGCCTTTCCCGAACAGGCGGGCGATGGTTTTCACTTCCCGTTCCGTCTGAGGCAACTCTTCAAAAGTGCCACGCAAGGGCAACTCCACCTTTCGCAGTGCGCCGAAGGAAGGAAAGGCGAGCGCCAAAAGGGTGGCTTCGTTTGTCAGGGACGATTGCCGAGGGGAATGGCGCATGGCGTAAAGGGTCGTCAGGGAGGGCACATAAAAGAGGGCGAAGCGTTCCACGAGGTATTTGCCGTTGCCATCCCGCAAGGCAGCGAAAGGCAACTCCCAGAGCACGCCATCAGGGATAATGCCGATGACCTTTTTGCCTTTTAGTTGCCCTTCAAGGGGAGCGATGAGGTAGCGATAGAGTTGGGTCGCTTCGGGCAACTTCAGGGCTCGCTGTTCCAAGCGGGAGCGGAAGGAGCGAACCAGTTGCGTTAACCCTGAGCGGTTGATGGGGAGCGGGTAAGCGTAAAGGCGCACCGAACGATTGGGCGAAGGGTCATCGTTTGCTGAGCGGGTGAGGACGAAGACGAACGAAAGGTCGTCGTCCAACAAGTAGGATAGGAAGGCGGAGCGGTCATCGGGCAAGAGTTGCTGGAGTTGCTCCATTGTCAAGGGGGGCAACTCGGCGCGCAGGATAGCCAGTTCGGGATGGTGGAGGTAAAGTTGGCGGCGGAAAGACTCGTAAGATTGGCGGGCTTCGTTCAACTTCGCTTGCCACTCCTTCAAGCGATTGGGGTCGGTGTCGGGGCGATTTTGCAAAGTTCGCAGGAAAGCATTCAGGCGGTTTAGTTGGTCTCGGAGTTGGCGCTCTTTTTGCTTCTCTTCGTCGGTCATGGCTTTGGTGATGTCCCGTTTGACCGATTGAAGGATTTCGGCGAGGGTGCGGGCTTTCATCCGCTCGCTGACTTGCAGGGCTTCTTCTTTGCGTCCCAATCTCACAAGGCAGGCAGCGAGGTGGCGATAAGGCTCAACCCACTCATCCTTCGTGACAAGCAACCGTCCCGTCGGTTCAAACATCACAGCGCGGCTGCGTTCCCATTGCTCCGTCGCTTTTTGGTAGGCAGCGACGGCTTGTTGCCATCGTCCCTGTCGGCGGTGCAGGTTGCCGACAAGGGTATAAAGCCCAGCAGGGGAAAGGCTCAATCGTTCGGCTTTTCGCAAACCTTCGGCGAGCACGGCTTGGGCACGCTGTTCGTCACCTTTTCGGACTAAGATGCGGGCGATGTTCTCTAACGCCCCAAGTTCCCAAGTAGGAGATCTGACCTGACGGGCAACTTGCAAGGCTTCTTCGGCATAGCGTAAGGCAGCGTCCAAATTGCCCCGTTGAAGGTGCAATTCGGCGAGGCTGCCAAGATTGGTGTAAATCCAGCCGAAGTGCCTTTCTTCCCTTGCCAGTTTCAGGCTTCGCTCAAAATGCGCCTGTGCCTTCGCCAAGTCACCTTTGAGTCGGTAGGCACATCCCAATCCCCAGAACGCCCCCATTTCACCGAGCCTCTCATTGAACTGTTGGGCGAGGCGCAAACTTTTTTGATAGCGAAGGACGGATTGGTCGGGCATTTGAATGCCATTGTAGGCGGATGCCAAACAGTTGAGGGCGGTGAGGTAGGTTCTTGATAGTTTGCTGCTTTGGGGATAGGCTTGGCGCAACCGTTCAAGGGACTGGACGGCTCGCTCCATCGTTTGAATGCCTTGCACCGCCTTGCCCATGCCGACGAGTTTCCCACCGAGTTCGTTAAGGGCAACGGCTTCGGCGTAGAGGGCGTGGAATTGGCGGGCGGACTGAGCCATCGCTTGATATTTCTGCAAGGCTTTCTCATTGTCACCGAGGATGTTTGCGTAAAACACGCCTGCCCAGTGGAGCAGTTGGAATGAGGTTTCCAGAAGGCGGGCGAATTTCTCTGGCGGTTCGGTTTTCTGCCTTTGCCCTATCTCCTGTTGCAGCCAAGCGATGATCTCTTCTTGGAGCGAGATGGCGCCTTCAAGGTCACCCGTTAGCCAGAGGGCATCACCTTCCAGAGAGCGGGCGAGGGCGTAACCTGCGGGGTCGTCAAGATAGGTGGCGATTTTCTGGGCGAGTTGGGCAAGTCGTCGGACTTGGGACGGTTCGCCTAAGTCTAAGTGACGCTCCGCCACCTTCAAGAGCGCTTCCACGAGTTCGCCGTTCAGCAATTCCCGTTCGCTGTTCAGCAGGGCTTCCCCTTCCGCACCGCTTTGGGGGGACGCAAGCCGTTGGGCGAATTCTTCGGCGGTGGGGACGCAACGCCAGATTTTCCATCCGCCTTCTTCCCGCATTAGCACAAAATTGCGGAGAAGTTTCTGAGCCATCGGCATCGGCAGGCGGAAACTTTTCACGGTCGCATCAACGGAGACGCAAAGGGTTGCCTTGTCACCTTGCCTTTGAAGGCGCAGCAATCGCAGGTTGGTGAAGGAGAAGTCAGCGTCGTGGAAGTCTCGGAGCGTGGTTTTCTGCCATCCTTGAAAATCAGGCGACTTTTTGCTCCACAGCGCTATCAAGGCGGGCAAATCTTCAGCGGCATAGGCAGAGAAGAAGCGGTCTATCACCAAGCGGAAGGCGGTTTCATCGCCAGGTGGGATGGATTGGGGGCATGCGATGGACAGACAAAGAGTGACGAGGGTGAGAGCCATCCATGTCGCCAGCCACCGAAAGGACTTGCCCGCTGACCGATTTTCCTTCCGCATTTGCCCTCACCGCTTTCTTGAAGGCGATGTGGGTTGGCTGCTATTTTGTCACGGCATGGATGGTCAAGGCTATGGCTGCTTTTCGGGGCGAACCGCCGTTCGCTTCTACCCTTTGCTACTCGCCATTTGCTGCCGTTCACTAATTGCTGCCGTTGGCAGGGGTGAAGGTGCGGAGAAGCCATTGAAGGGTGGGATGGTGGGGATTGAGCCGTTGTAAGCGCTGCCATTGCGCTATCGCTTCGTCTTTCAGCCCGAAGGAGGCGTAAAGGGTTAGCAAGGTGAGGGCGGAATGGGCAAAGCGTCGTTCCATCCTTGCCACCTGAGTCGCAGAGGCATCGTCCAGCACCCAAAAGCGGGCGGGCGGTGAGAGGAGCGCATCGTTTTGTCGCCTCGCTTCCACTTGCCAAGTGTAAATTTCGCCCCGCTTCAACGCAGGCGCATCGGAAGGCAAACGGAAGGTCGTCTCTTGCGTGAGGGGGCTTTCCCAGAGGATGTGGGTTGCGCTTCGGTCTGCTAAAAGCAATTTGTAACCCGTCGCCCCGTCCACTGCCATCCAACGAAAAGTCGGGCGGAGAGAGCGGACGGCAGTCATCACGGGGCTGAGCAATTTGACCTTTTCGCTGACGCCTCCCTTTCCCCGCATCGTCACCGCTTCGCCCATCTCAGCCCAAGCCAATCGGATGGGTTTAGGGCGTTCCAATTGCCCTTCCGTCAGCATTCGCCGCAATCGGTTTTGCCATTCAGGAGGCAAAGAGAAGGGCAGTCGCAATTGCCCGTCCCATGTCACCGTGACCCAACCTGCCGTGTCCCGCAGCATCAGCAAGGGCGTTGTCTGGGTCGTCGTTAGGCACTTTTGCAATCCCTGCAATTGCCGTTGCACCTGCGCCAATTGCTTTCGGATGTCTGACCATTGTTGCTGACCTTGCTGAAGGCTTTGCACTTGCTCTTGCAGTTTTTGGAAGTGTCCGTGCAGGTGGGCAAGTTGATGGTTGACCTGTTGCCATTGTGTCATCAGCGCTCGTTGATGCAGGTGAAGCGACACAAAAAAGATGAGGGCGATGAGGGCGACACCTTCCCAAGCGATAAGCCAACGGTTGGTCAAAAGGTTCGCAAGGCGCTGCTTCCAAGTTATCCGAGGGGATGGAGAGGGGACGGGCAAATGAGGGGGCAAAGTTTGCTGCCATTCCTTGAGCGCCTGCACATCTTGGGCGCAAAGGGGGCAAGTTTGCAAATGCCCTTCCACTTGTTTTCGCTCGCCTTCGCCTAACCGACCATGCAGGTAATCGGCTATTTGGTCGTGGGAGAGGCAATCGGAAGGGAAGTGGGAAAAGAGTTGGACTTGCAACCGTTTGACCGCTTGATGGCGTTGGGCATCGGAAAGGAGTTTCGCTCGGCATTCAGGGCATTGGGCGAGGTGGTCATCTATTTGCGCCAACTCGCCTGCTTGAAGCCGTCCCGTTCGGTAGCGCTGCCATTGTTCGGGTGTCAAGTGGCTCATTTTTCCCGCCTCCTTTGTCACGGTTGATAGACGCGCCAATGACGAGAGCGTCAGGCGATGGGCGAATGCGACTGGTTTATCGTTTCTGCCGTGACTATTGCCGTTCCGACGATTGAAGCCCTTTCGGGGGCGAACCCGATGCGACCCATTTTTAAAGTTGACAAAACGGCATCCATATTGCCATCAGGCTCTTGAGATGCCCTGGCTTTTTAGCCAGCGTCGCAAGCGACGGATGGCGGTGTGACGCAAGTTGATGACTTTCTGGCGATGAGGCAGACGAAGCCGTCGGGCGATTTCCGCATCGTTGAGAGGGAGTTGGGCGAGCAACTCTTCTAATTCCGTCATGGACATTTCCAACAATTCGGCGATGTCTTTCCAACTGACACAGCCATGTTGGAGGAAACATTCCCAAACTTCCCGCTTCTGCTTGAGCAAAAAGGCGCGCCGTTGGGGGACGGGCAATTGCCAAAGACCGTCCCAAAGGCGGACGACGAATTCGCCCGTCTGCTCCCTTCCTGCCCTCCCGACATCTTCCGTCCCTTCGGCATCATCACTCAGTTCCGCTTCGGGATGGTCGTGGATGTCCAGCAATTCTGTCAAGCCAGTCAGCAAGTCATCCAGTTCCATCGGTCCGCCGAGCCAGCGAAAGAGATGGGTGAGCAATTCGGGGAGGGGCATCGTTTTCGGGTCGCTGCCGGGTGGCAGGGCATCTAAAGCGCAGCGGTGGGGATCAACGCACCAGCGACCGTAACGCTCAGACGAGCAACGGGCTTGTCCCTGCCACTCCCAAAAGCCACACAATTGCTCGCCTGGCACTGCGCCGTCCCAGAGGGCAAATTGCTTCGCCTTTCCCTGCCCTTCCAAGAGGTAGAGCAATCGCAGGCGCAATCGGTGGCGGTTGGGGAATTGCCGACGCCAGTGATAGGCGAGGGTGTTGAGGGTAAGCCGAACGAGGTATTGCGGGAGATGATCAAGGGGGGCTTCGTCGGGCTTCTCCCACCACTGCCACATTCGTTCAATCAAGGTTGCCATCGCATCGCTGAAAACATCTTCAGCGTCCAGTTCTCCTGTTGTCAAGGGGAAAGGATTGGGGTGAACTTGTCGCCGAGTGCCGCAGAAAGGACAGACGATGGCGGGCATCGCCACTTCCGTCCCACATTCGGGGCATTCCCACGAAGTCATCCCTTCCGCCCTCTGTCGCCACCGACGCAAAAGGTCAACGCCCAGTTTGCGGCGCAGGACAGTGTTGATCAGAGGCATCGCGAACTCGTGTAGGAAGCGCTCCAGCCATTGGGTGGCTCGCTCTTCATCGCTCTCCTGCAAGAACCTCCTCAGCAACTCCCGACTGTCTTGGGATGGCTGCGCCGTCATCCCACTTTCCTCCCGCTTGACAGGTCGTCTGCGGCAGGTGCTCCAATTATGCCACCGAGCGGCACTCTGGCGAACTTCCGTCGGCTGATTTGCCGAAGGGGCAGGGGTTGCGTTGAAGCGTCGGGCGTGTTACATTGGGGGCGACGCACGGTCGGAGTGTGCCGCTGCCCTGCCGAACTTCCGAAGGCAGGGGACGCCATCCGCACCGTCGCGCCAAACCTGCCGAAGGAGGTTCGGTCGCAATGCCGAAATACAAGGGCACGGTCAAGTGGTTCAACGAGTCCAAGGGCTACGGGTTCATCTCCCGTGACGACGGTCAGGACATCTTTGTCCACTACAGCGCCATTGAGGGCGAGGGCTTTCGCACGCTCCGACAAGGGCAACGGGTGGAGTTTGATGTCGTGGACTCACCTAAAGGTCCTCGTGCCGATAAGGTGCGCGTCGTCCGAGAGTTCTGACGCCGACGGACTCTTCAAGGCACAGGGGCGGGCAAATCCCGCCCCTGTCTTCAGCGCACGCCCAAAAGGAAAGTGGCGACGCCGAAAGCAAGCGGAATCCAGCCTGCCTGACGGAAACCGACTTGCTGCATCTTTTGCGTGATGGCATCCGCTGGCAAAAAGGTGCGCATGGATGCCGCCAAGTAGGCGTAGGCGACGGAATTGCCCAGCCATCCGCCAATCTTCGGCACGAGGTAACGGACGAAAAGACCGATAGGCGTATGCCACCATTCCTCAGGCGGTTGACAAAACTCCAACAGCACGGCGACGCCTCCTGCCTTGAGCACCCGCGCCATTTCCTTCAAGCCCTGTTCAAGGTCACTGAAGTTGCGGATGACGAAAGCAGCCAAGACAGCATCGGCACAACCGTCGGGAAGGGGCAACCGCAAGGCATCGCCAAGCAACCACGCGCACCGAGAGCGCCATGAAGGGGGCGTCTTGCGTCGCGCCAATTGTAACATCGGGGGAGACAAATCCACGCCGATGACTTTGGCATTAGGGCAACGGCGCAAGGCGGCGAAGGCGAAATCGCCTGTGCCTGTGCCGATGTCCACGACCACCTTCGCCGACAGCGGCAGCCATCGGACGGCAAATTGCCGCCACCGCAAATCCATGCCGAAACTGAGCAAATGATTGAGCAAGTCATAACGGGGTGCGATGGCGCTGAACATTTGCGCGATGGCATCGCGTTGTCGGCGTAACAATCGCTCCATCAAAGTTCGCTCCCGTCAAGGATGTAGCGCAACAAGGACGGCTCAATGTTGCCACCACTGACGACGCAAGCGACGATGGCATCAGGCGGGACGATGACCTTGCCTGAGAGCAAAACTGCCAAAGTTGCAGCGCCTGCCAACTCCGCCACGACTTTCGCATGAAGGAGCAACATTCGCACCGCCTCCATCATCTCGTCGTCGCTGACCAACGCAATCGGTTCCTCCAAAAGGGCTTGGATGATCGCAAAAGGCACTGCCCCAGGGCGCGACACCGCCAACCCATCCGCCAATGTTTGCACCGACGGCAAAGCAACAGGTTCGCCCGCTTGCAACGAAGCGGTCAAGGCAGCCGCCCCCTCCGCTTCCACGCCGATCACCCGTAGGGATGGTTTCAAGTGGCAAGCGGTCAACAAACTCCCTGCCAACAACGCCCCGCCTCCGACAGGGACGACGAGGGTGTCCACTTCGGGCGCATCTTCCAAAATCTCCCATGCAATCGTCGCTTGGGCGGCGACGACAAACGGGTCGTCAAAACTGGGCAGGAAAAGCAGCCCCCGCTCTTGCGCCAACGCTTTGGCGAAGGATTCCGCCTGAGCGTAAGTTTCCCCGAAGCGGAGAAGGCGAGCGCCGAAGGCTTCAATGGCACGGGTCTTGACAGAAGGTGTCGTTTCAGGGACGACAACCCAAGCAGGGATGCCAAAGCGTTGGGCTAAAAAGGCAATGCCTTTGCCGTGATTGCCTGTGGATGCACAAACGACGCCTTGCTGTCGCACTTCTTCAGGGACGCTGAGCAACTTGACCAAACCACCCCGCACCTTGAACGCGCCCGTCCATTGCAAGTTCTCCAACTTGAGCAACACGCGGACACCCAACCGCTCGGAAAGTTCGGGGCATTCCAAAAGCGGTGTTCGGGGCAGATGTTGGCGAATCCATTGGCGGGCTTGTTGCACCATCCGCCACGAAACTTGCCCGACTTCCACCCCGAACGCCAACTCCGCCTTCTCTGCCATTTCCGTCACCCCTTTTCTGTCGCTTTGTGCGGTTGTCCCCGCACCGTCCAAACAAGGTGGCGCAACTCAGGCAAGATGAGCCGATGCAACGCCAACTGGCAGGCTTGAGGTGAACCAGGCAGGCAAAAAATGAGTTTGCCGTTGGCGACCCCTGCAAAGGCACGGCTCATCAGGGCAGCGCTGCCGATGTCGGCGAAACTGAGTTGGCGAAAAAGTTCGCCGAAACCGTCCAAGCGTTTGTCCAGCAAGGGCAAGAGGGCTTCGGCGGCGATGTCGCGGGGGCTGACCCCTGTGCTGCCTGTCGTGATGATGGCGTCTACTTCGTCGTCCGTCACCCACGCCACGAAAACGGCGCGCACTTGCCAAATTTCGTCCCGGACGATGCGGTAGCGGGTGACTTGATGTCCTTCGGCTTCCACCAACCCTCGGATTAACTGCCCGCTGGTGTCCGTCGCTTCGGTGCGGGTGTCGCTGATTGTCAGGACAGCACAGCGAACCGAAGTGACCTGTTCGGCATGGCGGTGATGGGCTTCGTGAGGGCGGGCTGCACTCATTAGCGCTCACTCCTTTTCAGCGGGATGGAAGGACGGCTCTTCCGATGCCTGCAACTTTTTGACCAGTTTCGCCACCAACTCCGCCAATTGGTTACGGACTTTTCGGTAAGCCTCTCGCGTCGTCCCGTAAGGGTCGGGGACTTCGCCCTTTGCCCCGACGAATTCAGGCAAGGTGAAGACTTTGCCCTGCAACTCAGGCGCCAAAGAAAGCAAGTGCTCCTTTTGACCGACGGTCATCGTCAAGACAACATCCGCCCAATCCAGCAACTCCCAACTGATGAATTGCGAGCGATGGGCAGAAGCGTCAATGCCCCACTCTCGCAAGACAGCGAGGGTTTCAGGCGAGGCGGGTTCGCCCGTTGCCGCAAAAATACCTGCCGAACGGGCTTCCAACGGCACGCCTTTTCGGTCGGCAAAGTGGCGCAACAAATACTCCGCCATCGGGCTGCGGCAAATGTTGCCCGTGCAAACGAACAAAATCTGTCGGATGGGCATGGCGCCTCTCCTTTCTCGCGCCGTTCAAACTCATGCGCTCCCTAATCCTGCCACTCGCCAACTGACCATGTTAGCCCTTCCCTTCGTTTGCGCCACACTTCATATGAAACTCACGACGAAGGAGGCGATGGCGGTGACGCGTCGGCAATGGCTGAAGATGACGGGCGCTGCGGCGTTGACGATGGGTGTCGGTCCGCTGGTCTTGACGGATCGGGTGAAGGGCGCTAACGACCGCCTCCGCTTGGGCATCATCGGTGTGGGAGCGCGAGGCTCGGCGCTGATGCGGGAAGCCTACGAAGTCGGCAAAGAACTCAACGCCGAAATTGTCGCCCTTTGCGATGTCTGGCGGAGGAACTTGGAACGGGCGGCGGCGCAGGTGCAAAAGTGGTATGGGCGTGAACCGCTCAAGTTTGTCGCCCACGAGGATTTGCTCGCTAACAAGGAAGTGGATGCCGTCATCATCGCCACCGCTGATTTCCAACATGCCCGCCACCTCATTGACGCCATGAAAGCGGGCAAGGACGCTTATTGCGAAAAGCCGATGGCGAATGACCTGAATGAAGCAAACGAATGCTTGCGGGTTTGGAAGCAAACACAGCGGGTCGTGCAAATCGGGACGCAACGGCGCAGCGACGGGCGATGGGCAGCGGCAGCGGAATTGATCCAGTCGGGCATCTTGGGCACCATCACCCGCGTGGAAAGTCAATGGCACTTTTACGGACCGCGTTGGCGTCGTCCCAGTGATGTCAAGGATGCTTTGAAAGACCCAGGGCAAATTGACTGGCAGCGCTTTTTGATGGGCAAACCCAAGCGCCCCTTTGACCCCCATCGCTTCGTGGAGTGGCGGCTCTACCGAGACTACTCCAGCGGGCTCATTGACCAGTGGATGAGCCACATGATTGATGTCGTCCATTGGCTGACGGGCGAACGCATCCCGAAAAGCGTCGTGGCGCATGGCGGCATTTTCCTTTGGAAAGATGGGCGCGAGAACGAAGATGTCGTCGTCGTGACACTGGAATATCCCAAAGGCTTCCTTTGCACCTTCAGCGCCAGTTTAACCAACAGCGCTGGCGGTTCTGAGTTGGTCTTACGGGGCACCAACGGCAGTTTTGATAGTGGCACTTGGACGGTCACGGGCGAAGGGGGCGGGGAGAAACAGTTGAAGGACGCCATCAAAATCCAGCCCAAACCGTCCATCTCCCACATGCGCAACTGGCTGGAATGCGTCCGCTCCCGCCAGCAACCCAACGCCACCGTAGAGCATGGCTATCAGCATTCCACCGCTTGCATCATGGCGGCGCAAGCGCTGTGGACAGGGCGACGCATCACCTTTGATGCGCAACGGGCGCGGCTCGCTGAAGGTTAAACCCTCATCGCTTTGGCGATTGCTCCGATGACGGGGCTTGCGGGGAAGATGGGGAAGGTTGCTGAAGCGGGGCGTTGGGCGATGGCTCAGGGGGCGAGGGGTTGGACGAAGGGGCGTTGCTATTTTTGTCGGGCGGGGTGGGCTTGGTGGGATTTGGCGGAGGTGTTTCGGGCTTGACAGCGGGCGCAGGCGTCGCCTCTCCTTCGGGTGGCATGGGAACGACTTCCACTGGTTCGTGATTGATGGGCACGCCTTCCTGAGAGGCAGGCTCAAGGTCTTCCGTTGGGGGCACTTCAGGTTGGCGGGCGTGATGGCGATGGGAGCGAACGGGATGGCTCGGTTCGGTGCGGGCGGTGACTTTCAGCAAACTGCCGACACTGCCTGCGCCTTGCTCCCACTGGGCGAAAAGGAAAGTCGTCCCCAAAAGGTCAGCGAGAACCTGTGGCGCTTTTTCTCGGTCGGGGATGAGGATGCTGCCCAAACGGGGGTGGCGGGCGAACAACCCAGGTAGTGTCGCCGTCTGGATGGCGTCCAAATTCACCTGCCTTGCGAAATTTGCCAAACTCAACATCGTCCGCAAATCCATGTCCGTCGCCAAATACTCGTGGGCGATGGCAGCCAATTGAGGCAACTTGGTGACCATGCTGGGTTGCAACAACTTTTTCGCCAGCGCCTTCAAAAACTTTTGCTGCCGCTCCACTCGCCCGATGTCGCCTGTCGGGTCCCGGTGCTCAATCTTGACTTTGCATTTGGGGCAGAAGCGCCGATAGCCCTTGCCCCGATAACGCACATAGCCGATGGCGGCTTTGCCGTCCAAGTGATGGAAGCCCCGCTGCAAATGGATGTGCAGGTTGCCCCAGTTATCGTCGTAGTGCATGTCGTGGTCCACGAACAAGTCCACGCCACCGACCAAGTCCACGAGTTTGACGAAGGCGTCAAAGGTGACTTGCACGAAATGGTGGGTCTCAATCCCGAACTCTTGCGCCAGCACGCTTTGCAACTCCTGCGGACCGCCGATGGCGTGGACGGCATTGATTTTGTGCAGCCGCCCGTTGTAGCGGACGATGGTGTCGCGCGGGATGGACAAAATCGCCCCATTGCCATCTCGGCTCAAACTGATGACCAAAATCGTGTCGGAGCGGGCAGGTTTGGGTAAGGGACGCCCTCGGTTGTCGTAATCGCGGTCGGCGCCGACGACGAGGATGTTCAGCCGATCCCGTCCCGCAAAGGCGTAATCGGCGGGAACGACCCAATTGGCGACCGTTTCGGCAAGGCGCTCCACAGGCGTCCGCTTCCCTTGCCGACGCAGGTAAACGGAGACACCCGCAAGGCAAGAAAGTGCCAGCGCCAGACAAAAACCGACCGCCATGAGTGCCCGAAAGGCTTTGCGCCTTCGGCGCCGCCGCTGCCTATCGGAAATAACCGTCTGCATCCCCTTTCGCCTCCTAAATGCGAGTGAAGGAGCGACCGCTGGCGCTACGCCGATAACTTTGGCACATCCGCCAACCCTTTCACCGCCCTTGCCACAGCGCCCAAAAGTAAACGAGGGGTGCTGTGATGAGCAAACTGTCAAAGCGGTCTAAAACGCCGCCATGCCCAGGGATGAGCCCGCTGAAATCTTTGATGCCCAAATCCCGCTTCAAAACGCTCTCGCACAAATCGCCGATTTGTCCGACGATGCTGACGACAACCGCCATCGGCACTACTTGACGGAAGGTCAAAACAGTGCCGTTAGGAAGGAAGGGCAACAGGGCGGTGATGAAAGCACCTGCGAGAACGCCGCCGACGATACCTGCCAATGACCCTTCCCAAGTCTTACCGGGACTAACTTGTGGGACGATGGGATGCCTGCCCAACTTCGTGCCGACGAAATAAGCCGTCGCATCCGTCGCCCACAAAATCGCCAGCAGCAAAAACAACGCATCGCGCCCCAGTTCGCTGCCATCACGCCCTTTCAGTTCCCGCAGCAACAGAGGGAAAGCGAAAAGGCTCAGGTAAAGGACGCTGAGCACGGTCGCCCCGATGCTTTGAATCCGCCAGCCCATCGGCATCCCTTCGGCAGGCGTTGGCGAACGCCAAAGGATGTGCCCTACGAGGCTGGCAAACAACGCCACGAACAACCCGATCACCCAAAGGCGAAAAAAGTTGTCAGCATCGCCCCCCATGAGGGGAAGTGCCATCAGCAACGCAAGGGGGCAAGCCAAAACGATTTCCCGAAGGACAGCGATGCGGCGTCGGCGCATAGCCTTCGTCAATTCCCAAGCGCCGAGAGCCGTCAAAATCAAGACGGCAAGGTGAAGCGGTAACCCGCCCACCCAAACCAAGAGCAATCCCAACGGAACGCCGATGAAGGCACTCGCTAATCGTTGCCTCAGCACCAAACTTTTTTCGCCTCCGCGTGTCAGCGTGCGAGGCTTGAACGGACAAAGCATTTCTGGCGTAGTTATCAGCCGCAACGGAGCGGCGGGTTGACGGTGCTTGGGAAGCCGCTTTGGTGCTTCCTATTTCGTCGTGGCTCTGCCCGTTACAACCCGAACCGACGGAAGATGTCGTCCACATGGCGGGTAAAGTAGCCGTAGTCAAACAGTTCGTCCAGTTCGGCGTCGGAGAGGGTGCGGCGCACTTGCGGGCGTTGCTCAAGGATTTGGCGAAAGGGGCGCTGAGTTTGCAGGGCTTCAAAGGCACATTGCTGGACGACTTTGTAGGCTTCATCGGCAGACCAACCTTTCCGCCGCAACGCCAATTGCACCCGCTGAGAGAAGACGACGCCTTGTGTCTTCTCCAAATTGCGCCGCATGTTTTCGGGCTTGACGATTAAGCCTTGCATCAGCGCTGCAAATTGCCGCAGCATGTAGTCGGTCAGGATGGACGCTTCGGGCAAAATCACCCGCTCCACCGACGAGTTGGTCAAGTCTCGTTCGTGCCAAGTGGCGATGTTTTCCATCGCAGGGATGACCATGCTGCGCACCAAACGCGCCAAGCCGCAGAGCCGCTCGCTGCGGATAGGGTTGCGTTTGTGGGGCATCGCCGACGAACCCCGCTGCCCCGCCTTGAACGGCTCTTCCACTTCGGCGATTTCCGTCCGTTGCAGGTTGCGGATTTCAGTGGCGAACTGCTCAAGGGACGAAGCGATGAGCGCCAGAACGCAAAGGTATTCGGCGTGGCGGTCGCGCTGCAAAATTTGTGTGCTCACCTTCGGTCGGTTCAAGCCCAATTTTTTCAGGACGATTTCTTCCACGCGGGGATCAACGGTGGCGTAAGTGCCGACGGCTCCCGAAATCTTGCCCACTGCCACCCGCTCCTTTACCGCTTGCAACCTTTCCTTGTGCCGCTCCAACTCCGACAGCCAAATAAGTAACTTCAACCCGAAGGTGATGGGTTCAGCGTGGATGCCGTGCGTTCGTCCCATCATCAAGGTGAATTTGTGCTCCAAGGCGCGCTGGCGAACGGCGTCCATCGCTTCGTCCAAGTCCCGTTCCAAAATCTCACACGACCGCTTCAACAGCAAGCCCAACGCCGTGTCTTCCACATCGTAACTGGTGACGCCCATGTGCACATAGCGGGCTTCTTCGCCCATCTTCTCCGTCATCGCCCGCACGAACGCAATCAAGTCGTGCTCGTATTCCCGCTCCAACTCCAAGACCCGCTCAACGGTGAAGGAGGCGCGCTCGCGGATTTTCTGGGCGGCGTCTTTGGGTATGACGCCCAACTCCGCCCACGCTTCGCAAATCGCCAACTCCACTTCCATCCACGCCCCAAACTTGCTCTCCAAACTCCAAAGGTTTCGCATCTCAGGGTAACTGTAGCGTTGCCAGACGGCGCAACCCATCCCGTCGCCCCCTTGCGTGATGTCAAGATGCGTCGGTTTCCTTGACAGCGACGATGACGCGGTAGCCACCGTGAATGTCCACGCATTCGGCGTTGCCGAACATCTCTTCTACCAAGCGCTGCAAAGTTTTCGCCCCGTGTTGGGTGCGGGCGACGAACCAAAGGGAACCGCCCACCTTCAACCGCTCAAAGGCTTCCCGAAAGAGCCTTAAAACAGTGGCTTTGCCTGCCCGAATGGGCGGGTTAGTGACGACGGCATCAAAACGCAAGTCGGAAGGCAAAGCGGCGACGCCATCGCTTTTGAGGACGACGGCGTTGCTGGTGCGGTTGCGTTTAAGGTTGCGGCGCGCCAAAGCCACTGCCCGCTCGTTGATGTCCACCATCCAAACCTGCAAGTTGGGATGGGTGGCGGCGAGGGCAATGCCGATGACGCCATAACCGCAACCCAAATCCAACACTTCCCCCGTTTCAGGCAACTGGACGACTTCTATCAATCGCTTCGTCCCCAAGTCCACATAGTCTTTGGCGAACACGCTTCGGTCGGTCTCAAAGACGAACTCCCGTCCCCGCAAGCGGGCGCAAATAAGTTTGGGTCGGCTGACCGTTTTCGGTCGCTCGGTGAAGTAATGCTCCGTCGCATTCCATTCATCGTCAAGTTGAGGCATGGCAACTCACCTGCCTTCGCCATCCATCCGCCAACAAGTTTAGGATGCAACGGGGGAAGGCGAAGGGCGGTCGGCGAAGAGGCGACTTCGGCGCAACTCCCAAAGGACAGTTTGGTAATCCAGTTCGCCCGCTTCAATGCGGTCGCCTTTCGCTTCCATGTCTCGGGTGAGGGCTTCATCGGCGAATTCGGGATAGTGACGGCGCAGCCACGCATAGACGCGCCGACCCAACTCTGTCGCAAACAAAAAGCCGTTGCGTTCAATGATATAGCCCCGCTCCAAAAGGGTCTGGACGATTTTGGCGTAAGTGGACGGGCGTCCCAAACCCCGCTTTCGCATCTCTTCTATGAGGCTGCCTTGCGTAAAGGGCATGACCTTGCTGACCTGCCGCATCTGCTTGCCGACGACCCGCATGTTCGGTGTGACAGGTTGCACCCGCAGGGGGCTGATGCGGTGGAAGCCGTCTTCTATCACTTCGGCGATGGCTTCCCATTCGTGCTGCCAATCGTCCAATCGCAGCGTCACTTTCGCCTTGCGCACCCTTGCGGGTTTCATCTGCGAGGCGAGGAAGCGACGGACAATCATCCCGTAAAGGCGCAAAGCGAGGCGGGGGTTGTCCAAAGTCACCCGTCCCGCTGAAAGCCACAAATGCAGGTCGTCTTCGGTCAAGGGGCGGGTCGGGCGGATGCACTCGTGGGCACCTTCCGTGCCATAGTGGCGGGGCTGAAAGAGGGACGGGTCAAAACGCTCCCTCAGCAACTCTTCGGCGACTTTGATGCCTGCATCGGAAACCCGAACGCTATCGGTGCGATGGTAAGTAATCAAGCCCCGCTCAAAGAGGTCTTGCAGGGCGTCCATGATCGCTGTCGCCGAGGCGAAACTGCCTGCCTCCGAAAGCAAAGTGCCCGTGCTGTAAGGGGGCAAGGGGTTGACACTTTCTTCGCCCAAATCGGTGACCGTCACTTGCGCCTGTTCCAATCGCTCAAAGAGGCGTCGGGCTTCGTCCAAATCGTCGTGCTCAAATGGGAGGGTGAGGCTCTTGCCGAACCAATGGGGGTCAGAAAGTTGGACGGTGATGCGGGCTTTTTTCTGGCGCGCCAAATCGGTGCGCTCAATGACCCAACCGAGGACGGGCGTTTGGACGCGCCCAGCGGAAAGGTCATGGCGGTCAAAAACCCGCCACAACCGCTGCGACAACTCAAAGCCGACCCATCGGTCAAGGATGCGGCGGGTCATTTGCGCCTTGACGAGGTTGCGTTCCAACGCGCGGGGCGATTGCAGCGCTTGAAGGAAAGCGCGACGGGTGACTTCATGGAACTCGGCGCGGACGATGCGACGGTTGAAGGGTTTGAGGGCTGCCATCAAGTCGTAGCCAATCTTTTCGCCTTCGGCGTCGGGGTCGGTAGCGATGACGATTTCGTCAAACTGGACGGCAACCCGCTGCAGCGCTTCAAGGAGGGTGCGCTTGTCCCGTTCGGGCGGCTTGCCGCAGGCGCAAGTGTCTTCCGTCGTCTGCTCGCTGCAGTGGGGGCACGATTTGATGGTCGCATAGATGGGAACGAACTGACCGTCTTGTTGCAAGACCCCGTGAATGCCTTCTCGCTCCACCAAATCGGCGATGTGCCCTAAGGAAGCGGTGATAGCGATCAGGCGGTCGCCCGTCGTCACTTCCCAAACGGACAAGCCATTGAGGAGGCGCCGTTGGGGCGTCCCGAAGAAGTGGGCGATGGTGCGGGCTTTGTTGGGCGACTCCACGATGACGAGGGTCGTTCGGATGTCCAAATTCGTCTGATTTGACGGCGCATCCGCTGACAGCAAGGTGCGGATGCGTTGGCGGTCTTCGTCCACCTTGCGCACCTCTTCGTCCCAATCCACTTGCTCGGCGGGGACGAACTCCACCTCGTCAAAGAAGAGGCGCAACCGACGGCGCAAACTGTGGAAGGCTTTTTTGTCCCACGCCAAAAGGAGGCTGATGCCCCGACTGATACCGCCCGCAAAGAGGCGGGAAGTTCGCCCCGATGCCTGCAGGTAACTAACGGCATCGCCGAAGGTGATAAAGAGTTGACCGTTGCGCCGATGAAGGGTGACGGTTTCCGACGCTTCCAACTTCCGCAAAACTTGCTCGTCGGCAAATTGCTGGCGCAAGTAGTCGGCGATTTCCTGCACCCGTTTCGGTAACGGTTGGTCGGGACGCAAATAGCGATAGCGGCGCATCGTCGCCAAGTAAGCGTCCATGCGCGCCTTGTCGTCGCTGACTTCCCGCAGTGCCAGCAGCAACGCCGAAAAATTGCGGGGTTGGTCGGTCGTCAGTGGGAAAGTCATCTTGGGCGCATCCAGAAAGAGGGCATAGCGAATCGTTTCGGGCAAATCCACGCCCCGCACCAACGCGTTGGTCGGGATGGCAATGCCGACGGCGACGGCGATGTCGCCTTTGTGGAAAGCGTCCAAGTCCAATTCGTCGTAAGCCACCGCTGGGATGCCCGCTCGGCACAAAGTTGCCACGACTTGCGTAACTCCTTCGCGTCCTTCCTCGCTGGAGACGAAGATCAACCCGCCCTTGCCCAACCGCTTGACCCACTCAATGGCTTGTCGCTTGGCATCATCAAAATCTCGCACCCATTGCACGGCGTCGCAGACATTGCGCACCGTCACCCGCACAGGTGCCACTTCAAAACCCAACAGCGCCCGAAAAAGGGCGACGCGCTTAGTTCGGGGACGCAAGGTGGCGGATGAGACGACGAGGATGCCGTGAGGATGGGACGAGGGGCGAGGGACGAGGGACGGGGGGAATTCGTCGGACAATTCTTCAGGCGCTTCGGTCAACTCAAAGTCTTCATCGGTTTGTTCGCCAACGCTTTCGTCCGCCCCTTCGGTTTCCGCTGGCGTTCCCTTCACGCCCTTGATGGTCTGCCACGCCGCTTCTATGTCGGCATCGGTAAAACCCAGCAATTTCAGCACCTTGTCCACATTGCGTCCCGATTTCAGCAAGGCATCCACATCGTCCACGAAGACGAACTCAAAGCGGCGTCCTTGCAGCAGGTCAAAACTGGTCGCAAGGAACATGCTGGTCGTGACGAGGACTTCGTAGTCGCCTGCTTCAATGGCTTTGCGTTCCTTGCTGCGCCCCGTGTAGGCGACGACTTTTTTGTTGCCGAACTTTTGGCATCGTTCGGCGACTTGCTCCACCAGCATGCGGGTCGGGACGATGATGTAGGCGTTGCCCGCAAGGAAATGTGCCATCGCGATGCCGAAAGTTGTCTTGCCGACGCCTGTCGGGGCGATGAGGGCGAAACTTTCGCCCAACAAGACCCGCCGCGCCCAAACCCGCTGCAGTGACCAAAGTCCCACACCCAAGTGGCGGCGAAAGAAGTCGGCGAAGGCTTGCTCGGTTTCCTGCAAGTAGCAAACCCAGCGGTAACCGTTGAGTTTGTTGGCAGACCGCAGCAAGGTGCACAAGTCACCGTCAGGCAGCGCGTCCTTCAAGCAAGTTTCGCATGCCAGTCCCGCTTCCAAACGGTCGGCGCTGATGCGCCCACCGCAATTGGGGCAAAGGGCTCGGAAGTAAGCGAGGGGCATCACCTTTCCCCGCCCTTTTCAACGGCTTGGGGGCGAAGGCGTTGGGGCAGTTGCGGGCGACGCCGACTCCGTTGTGGTGCTCGTGCCCAAACTGCCCAAAGCGCGGTTGATGGCGTCTTGGGCTTCCTGCAAGGCGTCCCGTAACTTCTTTTCCCGATCCTGTGATATGCGCAATTGTTGCTCTCGGGCTTGGACTTCTTTCAACGCATTGTCCATCGGGATTTTCCAAGCGAACCAAGTGAAGGCGAAGGTGACGAGCACCCCGATGAGCGCACCCACAATGAAGCCGAGGAGAAAGCCACCGCCTCGGGCAGGTGGTGCTGTCGGCTCGGGGCTGGGAGTGGCGACCACCGGTTGTTCCTGCCAAGTCTCTTTGCGCTCTTCCGCCATATCCGATACCTCCTCTGATGGCTGCTCCTCATCCTGCCACTGAAGGAAAACGCGTTCGGCAACGGCGCTCAAAGGTTGTCGCATCTTCCCCTCACTGTAAATAGCCTCCTTTGCCCTTCACCTTTTGCACTGCTTGCGGTTGACCTGTTTGGTAAGAGCGAACGGCAGCGTCCAAGAGGGCGACCGTTTGCGCCCCGTCCCATGCGTCCACCAGTGGCTTTTTTCCATCCCGCACGCACTCAACGAAGTGAGCGATTTCAGCGTCCATCGGTTTGCCCGCCGTCGGGAAGGAAACATGCCTGTAACCCGATGGTTCGTCACTCAGGTAAAGTTCCCAGCCATCGCTTTTCGCTTTCAGCGTCCCCGAAGCGCCGCACAAAGTCAACGCCGTGCCCCAACCGCCTTGAATGGCGATGCTCACCCAAATCTTGCCGATGGCGTGTTCACCGAATTTCAGCAGGGCGACCACTTGGTCAGGAAGCGGGTATTCAGGCAAATTGCCCGTTCGGACGGCGTAAGCGAACACTTCCTCGGGTTCGCCCGCCATCCAACGGAGCAAATCGGCAGGATGGACACCGCCACCGAACATGATTTCCTGCGCCACGCCATCCACCTTCCCCGCCCGCCAAGGAGTCGCTCTCAGCAACCGCCGAATGTCGGCGACATCGTGCAAGTAAGTCCCTTCGGCGTAATGCAACCGCCCCAGTTTCCCGTCTCGGACAAAAGCGTGGGCTTCGCGAAAGGACGGGACGAACCGAAGGACATTGCCGACCATCACGACGCACCCGTTTTGCTCCGCCAGTTCCGCCAGTTCCAGCGCTTCGTCCAACTTCGTTGTCATCGGCTTCTCAATCAGCACATGCTTGCCCGCCTGCAACATCGGTTTGGCGTGGGCATAGTGCAAGTGGTCGGGCGTGCAGAGAGAGACGATTTGCACATCGTCTCGGTGGGCGACTTCCATGATGTCCGTCGTCCCTTCAGGGACGCCAAATTGCTGCATGGCATCGGCGAGGCGTTCCTTGTCGGTGTCGCAGAGTAAAACGACTTGCACATCCGCCAAGCGCTGATAGGCAGCGATGTGGTTGCGACCGTGCCCCAAACCGACGACCGCCACCTTCCACATCGCCCTCAACTCCTTCGTGCCGTGCGTTGATTCGCCTAATCGCTGATCGTTGTCGGTTCTTTCCCCGTTTGCCGAAAGGTCAGCGCCGATTGAACCATCCCATCAATGTCCCACTGTGGTCGGTAACCGATCAGGCTTTTCGCTTTCGTGTTGTCCAAGTCAAAAACCCATCGGACGGGCACTTGCCATTGCACGACGGGTTGCCCTGTCCGTTCGGCGATGAGAGAGACGGCTTCCGAGAAGGCAACGGGACGGGGGGCGCTGATGTTGAAGGCTTCGCCGATGGCTGCTGCTTCTTCCATCGCTCGCCAACAACCTTGCGCTACATCGCGGGCATCCACGACTTGTTGCATCCACGGTCGCCCTTCGCTGTCGCGGATGTCGCACAGCGCTTCAGGTGGTGCATGGGCTTCCAGTTCCCGACATATCTCTTCGGCATTGGGCAGATGAATTTCGCTTTGGGGATGTTTTTGTCCTGTCCGCAGAACTTGGCAGACAAAGTTAACCGTCCAGCGAGCCAGCACCTTGTCATCGGAGACGATGGCGGTCGGACGGATGACCGCCACCCGCAACCCTGTCGTCCGCGCCATGTCCCAAACGATTTGTTCGCCCACCCACTTCCCGCTGGCATAAATGCCGATGGGTCGCTTGGGATGCCCTTCATCAACGGGATGGTAGCAAGGCGCAAGGATGTGCGAATCGTTGGGATAAACCGCTGACGAACTGATGTGGACGAACCGATGCAATCGGTCGGCATGCTTGCCTGCCGCATAAGCCAGATGAAAAGTCGTCAAGACATTGTTGTGGAACGCTTCCACGCTCCCGCTGACGAAGTTGGCGGTGTGGATGATGGCGTCCACGCCTTCCACGATGCGCTCTGCGAACGCCAAATCCAACAGGTTGCCTTCCACGATTTCCACCGCTAACCCATTCAGGCGAACCCGCATCGGGTCGTCAGGCAAGACGACTGCCCGAACTGCGTAGCGATGCTGCAAAAGCAAGCGGACTAATCGGCTACCGACTTGCCCTGCCGCTCCCGTCACCAGCACCTTCACGCCCCTCACCTCCGTCAGGCAATTTGCCACCGCTCGTTGAAAGGACGCTGATAGGCTTCCACTTTCAGCGCCATCACTTGCGCCACTTTCACGGGTCGGCGCAAAGTCGCCGACTCGTAAACCGCCATGCACACCGCCTGCGAGCGATAACCCTCTTCACCGTCCACTTCCACCTTCCGATTGCCTTGCTGGCAGGCGACGACGAACTCGTGAATTTCCTGCGCCACCCCGTCCATCAAGCCGAAGGGGAACAGGCGTTCCCGCTCGTCGTCGGTCAGCGCCGCCAAAAACTCGTCCCGCAACTGCTCGCGGCGGATGGGTTCGTCGCGCCCCCGCAAAAACAAGCCTGCCTCCAAATCTATCGCCCCTTCCGTCCCGTAGATGACCCGCGTGCCGATGGTTTTGGCGGGGGCGGTAATGGCTTCCACCCAAACACCCATCGCTCCGTCCTCAAAGCGCAGCAAGGCGTGGGTCGTGTCTTCAATCGTGGCGGTGACGGTTTCTTCGTGCTCGTTGACCTTGCGGAAGCGTTGGGGATTGAAGGTCGCCATGTCGGCAGCGACTTCAATGACTTCGCCGACATGGTAACGCATCAAGTCGGCGAAATGGACGCCGCCGTCCAGCGTCCAACCGCCACCTGAAAACTCCGCATGGTCGCGCCAGCCCCAATACCAACGACGCTCAAAGACATCCAGCCAGTAAACCCGTTGCGGCTGACCGATGCGCCCCTGCCGAATTGCCCAGTGGATTGCCCGTTGGTCGGGATAGCGCCGATAATTTTCAGCGATGGACAAGACGACTTTGTTGCGCCGCGCCGCCTCCAAAATTTTCCGACCCGCCCGCAAGGTGATGGCGAGGGGCTTTTCCAGCAAGACATGTTTGCCCGCTTCCAAGCAGGCGATGGCGACAGTGTGGTGCTCGTGATGGGGGACGACGATATCCACCGCGTCCACACTGTCCATCGTTAAAAGCGCCGCCACATCACCTCGCACGGTCGGGCGCGTTCCCTGCCAAGCGGCGATCTCGTCCGCCAGTTTTTGCGCCGCCGCATCGTTGACATCCACGCAAGCGACGATACGGAAGGAACGAAAGCCCTTCTCCCACAAAGGCTGAAAACCCTGCCGCACATGGGCGCCCATCATCCCGCCACAACCGATGAGGGCAATTGCCAATTCACTGTCCGCCACGCTCTCATCTCCTTTCCGCCCGCAAAGTTTGGCGCACTCCTTTCCCATCGCCTAAAATTTCCCTCGCTACTCGCCATTCGCCACTCGCTGCCGTTCGGAAAGGGGTGTCAACGATGCGGTTTGTCGTTGCGTTAGCGCTGATGAGTGCCGTTGCGTTGGGAGCGCTCGTCTTTGGGGATGGGACGGGGGGCGTGGGACGGGGGACGCAGGAAAATCCCAAGCAAGGGTTGCTGTCGCCCGAAGAGACGAAGCACCTTTCGCAAGCGCAGCAACTTACCTTTGAGGGCACGAACGCCGAAGCCTACTGGTCGCCCGACGGTCAATGGCTCGTCTTTCAGTCCACCCGTCCACCTTATCAAGCCGACCAAATTTTCGTCATGCGCGCCGATGGCAGTTACCCGCGCATCGTCAGCACGGGCAAAGGGCGTTGCACTTGCGCTTACTTCACGCCCGACGGCAACGGCGTCATCTTTGCGACGACGCATCTTTCAAGTCCGCATCCGCCCCAGTTGCCCAAACTGGATATCCCCCGCTATGCGTGGGGCGTTTTTGCCAGTTACGAACTTTACCTGCGCCGATTGGACACGATGGAACTCATCCGTCTAACAGACAACGACGGCTACGATGCAGAAGCGACGATTTGTTGGAAGACAGGGCGCATCGTCTTCACGAGTTACCGCAACGGTGACCTTGACCTTTACAGCATGCGCTTGGACGGCGGCGACTTAAAGCGGTTGACGAAGACGCTGGGTTACGAAGGCGGGGCGTTTTATTCGCCCGATGGCAAACGCATCGTCTTCCGCGCTTACTTGCCCAAGACGCCCGAGGAAGTCGCCGAATACCAGCGGTTGCTGCAACTTGGCGTCGTCAGCCCACCAACGATGGAGTTGTTCGTCATGGACGCCGATGGTCGGAATGTTCGGCAAATCACGCATTTGGGGGGCATCAACTTTTGTCCCGCGTGGCTTCCCGACGGCAAGCGCATCATCTTCGCCAGCAATCACCACGACCCGAAAAACTTTGACCTGTTCGTCATCAACGCCGACGGGACGGGCTTGGAACGGGTCACCTACCACCCTGCGCCCGATTTGTTCCCGCACTTTTCACCCGACGGCAAATGGCTCGTTTGGTGCAGTGGGCGTAATGCCACTCAACCCCGCCAGTTGCATGTCTTCAAAGCCGCTTGGCGCTGATTTCTTTCCCGCAAAGGTGTGATGGCTATCCCGACAACTTGCGGGCGAAAAGCGATGGAAGAGATGAGGCTTTGGCTTTTGGCATTGCTGATGGTCGGTAACTTAAAGGCGCAACCTGTTTCGGTGTCAGGAATGGTCGTCCGTCCCGACGGGACGCCCGCTTCCTTTGCCCGCCTCGTGCTCGTCGCTGAACCACCCTTCGGCAAAGGGGAAGCAATTTGGCAGGAAGGGCGTTGCGACGAAGGAGGGCGATTTCAATGGCGCCTGCCTTATCCGTCCGAACTTCCCGCCGTCGTCATCGCCCATCAATCGGGTGTCGGGATCGGTTGGAAACGGGTGAGGTTGACAACTTCAACGGAATGCGTCGTGCCGTTGCTCCCATCGGTTTCGCTAACAGGACGGTTGCGAGGTGGCGATGAGGCGACGCTGTTCGTCCGCCAGTTGCGCCCCATCGGGCTTTTCAACCCGCATCGCTTGCCCTTGCGCCTTGATCAGTTTGTGCCCGACTTTTTGCAAACGCGCACCGAGACGGATGGGCGATTTGCTTTTGCGGATTTGCCCGATGGCTTCATGGCAGTCGTGGAAACAAGTTCGCTCCCTTGCCGTTTTGAAGTGCCCACCACCGATGGCACGGACATCGCTTTGCCGCCGACGGGTATTCTCAGCGGTTTCGTCCTTCGCCCCGATGGCAAGCCCCTTGCCCACGCTGACCTTCACGGCTCTCCCGAAATGGCGGAGGCGCATTTTAGCGGAACGCTTTCGCCCATCCCGTTCGTCACCCGCACCGACGCCGACGGGCGTTTTCGCATCGCTGTGCCTGCGGGGCGATGGACGGTGTGGCTGGCGGGAAGGGGCGATGCGGAATGGGTGAGTGTCCCGCAAAGCGTGGCGGTGAAGGCAGGCGAGATTGTCAAGGTCACCATCAAAGCACAACGCCCCGGCATCGTGCGGGGTTGGGTCGCTGATGCCTTCACCCGTTTCCCGCTGACGCGCCTGTTCGTTCGCGCCCAACTCGTTGATCGCCCGTGGGTCGTCAGCGAAGTCGCCCAACGGTTGCCCGAAGGCGCTTACGAACTTCGGTTACCCGATGGCGTTTGGCGACTCCAAGTTGCCGATGAAAGATGGCAAAGCGAACCCGTGACGATAGAAGTTGCCGAGGGGGCGGTCGTGGAAGCGCCCTTCCTTTTTGCCCGCCCCTTCCCGACGGTGCGGGTCGCGGTCACGGATGAAAACGGCAAACCTGTCAGGGCGTGGCTGGCAGACAGTTTGGGCGACACGGGCGAAACGGATGAACGGGGCGAAGCGACATGGACAATCCCGCCCGATCGTCCCGTTCGGTTGATCGCTGCTACGCCCGATTTGACCCTTTGGGCATCAGCAACCGTGACGGCAAATCAAAGTGAAGTGCGGTTGCGTCTGCGGTCGGGCAAGGCAGTCAAGGGGCGGGTCATGACGAAAGACAAAAAACCCGTCGCCAACGCACTGGTCGGTTTGTGGGTGAGGTGGCAAGAGGGCGAAACGCCGATTTGCTTGCAAACTCAACGCACTTCCCCCGACGGCACTTTCCAATTCCTTGCGCCTGTGGAAGGCGTGAGTCAAGGGAGGTTGATGGGTGGTAACGGCATTGTCGTGACGGAAAGCCAATGAAGCGACTGGCGAATAGCGATTAGCGACTGGTGAGGCTGTCGTGGTTGATTCCCGTCGTGGCTGATTTCTGTCGCGGCTAATAGCCACTCCAACAATTTGCTATTCGTTGCTGTTTTCCTGTCGCCAGTCACCAGTCGCTGCCGTTTTTCTGTCGCCAATTGCCAGTCGCTATTCGCTGCCGTTCAAGTTAGTGGCAACCGCTCCATTGGGGCGCGGCGGATGTCGTCCAAGACCCGCACCGATGTCTCCAACCGCATGGAGAGGGCGCTTAGTCCGTAAACCAGCGTGATGCACCCGCAGATGCAATTGAGGATGAAAATCAAGGCAGCATAACCGACGGCTTGCGTCCTTGCCCACATCGTCCCTTCTCGTGCGAAGGCTCGTCGGGGATGGCGGAAAATCTCGTTGATGGCAACGGGCACAGCGCCGAAGGTGAGGGCAATCCAGAAGAGCAGGTAAACGCCGACGGCGAAAAGGTTGACCACTTGGAGGGCAGGAAGGACGAAGGGAGGGGGTGGAAGGGGCAGCCTTAGGAAGCCCAAAAGGTTTTGCCCACTCAGGACGCATCCCACGCTGAACCAAAAGACAAGTCCAAGCCATCGCATCTGCCACCACCAACCGCCCCACCGCAACCCGTTGACGATGGCGCGGCTGGGCAAAGGCGTGATGAGCCATTGCCACAGTTCGCCCGTTTGGTGCAACTTCCGCAAGTAACGGTGCACGGCTTGGTAACTGGCAAACCAAAAGAGGGGCGCAAGGAGGAAGCCGATGAGCCATTGCGTTGCGAAAACGACGGAGGGAGCGAAGGAAAGGGCGAAGCCGAAAAGCAATGCGCCAAAATAGGGCAGCCACGAAAGACGCCAACGGGTTGCCCGCACCATGTGCCGAAAGACAGGGTTGTTGACGCCTTCCAGCAATTTCGCTTCCGACTTCGGGATGACAAAAACCCACTCGCCAACTTGTTGAAGGAAGCGCAGCAATCGGGCAAAAGGCGTCGGCATCCTTTGCCCTCCGAGGGCGATGGACAGAAAAGGCAATGCCACCAAACTAACTGCCACGAGCCCCCAACGGACGGCTGCCATCCCCATCACCCACCAACCCAAAAGGTTGGCAGGTGGCAACTTCAGCATTCCCGCCAACTTGCCCTGCAAAGCGAACAGGAGCAAGCCGACGGAAGGGCTTAAAGTGGCGAGAGCGTTCAATTTCGGCACGACCGTTAGTGATGCGATGGCGAGGCTGAGGACGGTCAAAGCGTTGAAGCCTATCCGCCCGAAACGGGCGAGGACTTGCAGGGCAAGACTTTGCGACCACGCAAGGCAACCGATGTCTATGGCGCTGACCATCAGCCAAACGATGACTTGGGAAGGGGCGAGGTGTTGCGCCCCACCTTCTTTGCCCATCAGCAAGAGACCGACAAAGGGCATGAAGGTGGTGACGGCGCGCCAAGCGAAAGTTTCGGGTAGGAAAGCAAGAGGCGGTTTGACAGGGACGGTCTTTTCCGCCCATGTCCAATTGAGCCAACCCCATCGCAACAAGCCACCAAAACCAAAGCAAGTGACCGCCCCTGCGATGAAACATTCGCCCACCGAGAAATTGAACCGCTGTCGCAAAATGCCCCAAAGGAAACCCTGCACGAAAAAGAGGGCAATGGCGAGAGGAAGCAAGGCAAAAAAGCGGTTGAGCCCTTTGGGTTCGTGCAGCCAACGAGCCAATCGGTCAAGGCGGACAAACCCTGCGACCGCCGCCATCACCGCGCCCGCCCACAAAGGCGAAAGGAAGCCCGCATAAAAGGGTTGCGCCATCAAAGCGGAGAAAGCGGGAATGTCCATCCGCAGTTTCACAAGGGTAAGCCAAAAAGCGGCGAAGTTGCCGAAAAGCCCCAGACTGACGATGACCCCGCAGATAATCAGCCACGCCTGCGACCCTTCGGTGAAGGGGGCTTCCAATCGGTTCAGTTGGCGCATGCTCCAAACGAGGGGAAACAAGCAAAAGAAGAGCGCCAAGACACCGCCGAAAGGAAGCGGGGCGGCAAAAAGCAGCAGGAGGGCAACAGCCACATTCCAATCCACCACGCCGACGATCAAACCGAGGGGGATGGCATGGATGGCAGGCAACCCGCAAAGGGCAAAGGCGACGGCGTGCAAAGGCATCCAAAGCAGGGCTGCGTAGAGGCGGGCGGCGAAGGCGGGAAATTTGCGGGCGATGACGAGGCGATGGCTTGACATGGGCAGCAAACGCAAAAAGTCCAGCGTCCCCCGTTCGGCGTCATCGGCAAAGGAGCGCTGCGGCAAGGTTCGCTCCAACGCACCCCGATGAACGATTTGGGCAAAGAGGGTGAAAATAACAGCGAGGCTGCAAAAGACAGCAGGGGGAGCGTCCGAAGGGTTGGCGTTGCGGGCAGCAAAGAGGGCGAGACAGCCAAACAGCAGGACAATGAAGGTGCCCAAAGCGAGCCAAAGGCTCACACCCTTCAGGAAGGTCAAGGGCTCAAAACTCTGCCACTCATGCCGCCAAAACGGGTTTTCGTCGGGACGCCAAAATCGCCCCATCCCTCTTTTCGCCCCCAAAACGACGGCGATTGGCGACTGGCGATTAGCGACTGGCGATTAGCGACGGGAAAACGGCAGCGACTGGTGACTGGCGATTAGCGACTGGTCAAAACGACAGTGACTGGCGATTGGCGATTAGCGACGGGAAAACGGCAACGAATAGCGAACTGTTGGAGCGGCTATCAGCCGCGACGAAAATCAGCCGCGACAGGCTATCAACCCCGACAGGTTATCAGCCACGACGGGAAAGGGCAGTGATTGGCGAGATGGCGGCGAGTAGCGATGGGTTATTTCCCCATCGCCAGTCGCTCTTCGCTGGTCGCTGAATTACGGGATCAACACCAGTTTGCCGAAGAAGTTGCGGCTCTCCAAGACTTCCTGCGCCTTGGCGGCGTCGGCGAGCGGGAAGGTGCGGTCAATGACGGGCTTCAACTTGCCTTCGCCGACGAGGCGGACAATCGTCAGCAGTTCGCTGGTTCGCCCCATCATGGAGCCGATGAGTGCTAACTGGCGGCTGTAGAAGTAACGCAGGTCAACGGTGACGGTCGGTCCGCTCGTTGCCCCGCAAGTGACGAGGCGCCCGCCTTTCGCCAACGCCCGAACGCATTGCTCAAAAACGGCGGGACCGACATGCTCAAAGACGACATCCACACCTCGCCCATCCGTCAACTCGCGCACTTTGTCGGCAATGTTTTCTCGGCTGTGATTGATGACGGCATCAGCGCCTAACGCTTTCGCCTTCTCGCATTTTTCGTCTGTGCCCGCCGTCGCAATGACAAACGCCCCCGCCAGTTTGGCGATTTGCACGGCAGCGACGCCGACGCCACTGCCAGCGCCGATGACCAACACCCGCTCGCCCGCTTTCAACCCTGCCCGCGTGATGAGCATGTGCCATGCCGTCAGGAAAGTCAGCGGGAAGGCAGCCGCTTGCTCAAAAGTCAAGTTGGACGGCATCGGGATGAGGTTGCGGGCAGGGACTTTCGCATATTCGGCGTAACCGCCCCAACATTTCGCCCCAAAGATGCCGAAGGATTGGCACATGCTATCTTCGCCCATCCGACACCATTCGCATTCGCCGCAAGTGAGGTTCGGGTTGACAATCACCTTGTCGCCGACTCGCACATTGGTCACGCCGTCGCCGACGGTGACAACTTCCCCCACCACATCGCTGCCGGGCACATGAGGCAATGCAAGCCGATAAGCGGGAATGCCGATGCGCAGCCAGATGTCCAGATGGTTGAGGGCGCAAGCGCGGACGCGCAGGACCACTTCGCCCGCATCAGGTTGCGGGTCGGGCAAATCCATGTAGCGCAACCCCTCAACGCCACCGTGCTCCACGATGGCAACTGCCTTCATCACCGTCACCCCTGCATCGCAGTTTGGCATTCCATCGCAAGAGCAATTTTGGCAACAAGCGACGATTTGCGGGACGAGGGGCACGGGACATGTTGTGGGCTTTCTGTCAGTCACCGATTGCTACTCGCCATTCGCTACTCGCCATTTGCTATTCGTCGCTCGCTACTCACTGCCTTGCGTCAAAATTGTAACCGCACAAGAAGGTTGGCTGTAAACGAAAATGGCGAAAGCCTGAAGCCTTCGGAGGTGCTCACGATGCAGCGGGGGCGAGCGCAAGTTTTGGCAGCGATGCTTTTGACCCCATTGGTGGCGGGGATGGCGCTGACGCAAAACGCCGAAACACCGTCAGTTCCTGTCGGCACGCCCATCGCCAATTTGTCCTTCCGCGACATTGACGGCGTTGCTTACACGCTCACCGACCTTCAACGCCATCGCGCCGTCGTGTTCATCTTCTTCTCCATCCAGTGCCCGATGGCGCGCAAGTATCCCAGTCGCATTGCCCGCTTGCACGAAACTTTTGAACCACAGGGCGTTGCCTTTTTCGTTGTCAACCCCATGTCCCATGAGCCGTTGAGCGAGGTGCGCCAGTATGTTCGCGAGGTTGGTTGGAAGATGCCCGTCGTCAAGGACATTGAGGTGGCGCGGGCGCTCGGTGCGACGGTGACGCCTCAAGCCGTCGTGTTAGACAGCAACGGCGTCCTTTGTTATCGGGGGCGCATTGATGACAATGCTGACGAGGCACAAGTGACCCGCCATGATTTGCGCGATGCCATCGCCGCCGTGTTGGAGGGCAAACCCGTGCCTAATCCCGAAACGCCTGCGCAAGGTTGCGTCATCGCTTTCTCCAAGCCCCGCCCTAAGACGGGTTCGGTCACCTTTTACCGCGATGTCCTGCCCATCCTGCAAAACCGCTGCCAATCGTGCCATCGCCCCAACGGGGCGGCGCCCTTCCCCTTGATGACCTACGAGGAAGCGTCAGCCTTTGCACCACTCATCAAGCCGTATGTGCAAACGCGCCGAATGCCTCCTTGGAAGGCTGAACCCGTCGCTGAGTATCTCAACGAGCGACGGTTGAGCGAGGCGGAAATCGCCACGATTGTCCGCTGGGTAGAGGAGGGTTGCCCCGAAGGCGACCAAAAAGATGCGCCGCCTCCAAAGCAATTTTCCAGCGGTTGGATGTTGGGCGAACCCGATTTGGTGTTGGAGCCCGACCGCGAGTTTCGCTTGGAAGCGACGGGGCGAGATGTCTATCGCCACTTCGTCTTCCCGACCAATTTCCCCGAAGACAAGTTCGTGACGGCGATTGAGGTCATCCCCGGCAACCCCCGCGTCGTCCACCATGTCATCGCCTTCATTGACACTTCAGGGCGCGCCAAGCAGTTAGATGGACGGGATGGGCAACCAGGCTACGAATCCTTTGGCGGACCAGGCTTCATCCCCGCTGGCGGTTTGGGCGGTTGGGCGCCGGGCAACATCCCCGTCCCCCTTCCCGACGGCATCGCTTATCGGTTACCGAAAGGCGCCACCATCGTCATTCAGGTGCACTACCACAAGTCGGGCAAGCCTGAAACCGACCGAACGAAAGTCGGCATTTATTTCGCCAAAAAACCGCCCCGGCAAATCGTCCATGTCTTGCCCGTGCTTAACTTCCTATTTGCCATCCCGCCGGGCGCTGAGCGCCATGAGGTGCGCGCCGAAGCGACTTTCACTCGCGATGTGAAGGTGTTGGCGGTGATGCCCCACATGCATTTGCTGGGGCGGGAGATGAAAGTAACTGCGATTTTGCCCGACGGGGCTGAAAAGCCCCTCGTTTGGGTGCGCGATTGGGACTTCAACTGGCAGGAAACCTACTTCTTCAAAGAGCCGTTGCGCTTGCCCGCAGGGACGAAGGTGCAAGTCATCGCCTACTACGACAACTCGGAGAAAAACCCTCGCAACCCCAACAAGCCACCCAAGTGGGTGCGATGGGGCGAGCAGACGACGGACGAAATGTGCATCGCTTTCGTTTGGTTCGTCCACGACGACACCCGCACAGCCGCCCGCTGAAGGCGAATTTGTCAAGGGCGAAGGAGTGGGTGTGGTGACTTTGCGGCAATTGCAAGAGCAAATTCGGCGCACCTACTTTGAGCGCGACGCCAAACGGGGCTTGGAGCGCACCTTCCTTTGGTTCGTGGAGGAAGTGGGCGAATTGGCTCGGTTGCTAAAAAGCGACCAAAAGGACGCGGAGGTGTTGCGGACGGAGTTTTCCGATGTTTTGGCGTGGCTGTTGAGCGTGGCGAATTTGGCGGGCGTGGACATGCAGGAAGCGGCGCAGCGTTACGCCGACGGTTGCCCCAAATGCCACGCTTCCCCTTGCCGTTGCCCGATGCGTTAACGCGCTCGCCGTTTGCGCTCGGAAAGGAGGGCACGAAGGTGGCGCAACCGTTGCGAGTCGCCATTTTCACGGGTGGGCACCCCTTTGAGCGGGATGCCTTTTTCGCCATCTTTGATTCGCCCGAAATTCACTGGGACGAATTTCCCCAACCTGCTGCCAACGAGTTGTGGCTAAGCGAAAGGTTGCGGGATTACGACGCCATCACCCTCTACGACCTTTGGCAGGAAATCACCGACGAGCAAAAGCAAGGGATGGTTCGGTGGCTGCGGGAGGAGGGCAAGGGCGTGGTGGCAATTCACCACAGCATCGCCAACTACCAGCACTGGGACGAATATCCCCGCATCATCGGCGCCCGCTACTTTTTGCAGCCCGATGTTGCTCCCGACGGGACGCCTTACGAACGAAGCCAAGTGCACTTTGATGTCACCTTTTCGGCGCAGGTGTTAGATGCCCAGCATCCCGTCACGCAAGGGTTGCCTGACCGCTTTGAGGTCGTAGACGAAACTTACAAGGGCTTTTGGGTTTCTCCGACGGTTCATCCGCTCTTGGGCACCGACCACGAATTGAGTGCCCCGACATTGGCTTGGGCGCATCAATACGGCAAGGCGCGGGTCGTTTACCTGCAACTGGGGCACGGTCCGACGGCTTACGAGAACCCGCATTATCGCCGTTTCGTCCACAACGCCCTTTTGTGGGTGGCAGGGCGCATTTAAATCCGTCACATCGCCGCTGGTCGGCGCTTGCCGACGATGACGGGTTCGGCGACTTCCATTTCGTCGGGGAAAATCTTGCCTGGGTTGCAAACGCCCTCTGGGTCAAAGACCGCCTTGATTTTCCGCATGACGGCAAGTTCGTCGGGCGTGAACATGAAGGGCATAAAGGCGCGCTTTTCCAAGCCGACACCATGCTCTCCCGTCACCGACCCGCCGACTTCCACGCACCGTCGGATGATTTCCGTGCTGACTTTCAGCGCCCGTTCCACTTCGTCGGGCTTACGCTCGTCAAAGAGGATGCACGGATGCAAGTTGCCGTCGCCTGCGTGGAAGATGTTGGCGATGCGCAGACCGTGTTTTTCGCCGACGGCGTAGACAAAGCGCATCATCTCAGGCAGTTTGCTTCGGGGCACCATGCCGTCTTGCGTGATGTAACTGGGCGTCAAGCGACCGAGGGCGCCGAAGGCGCGTTTGCGGGCGAACCAAAGTTGCGCCCGCTCTTGTTCGCTGCGCGCCAGCAAAATCTCAATGGCGTGGTTTTTGCGGCAAATCTCCTTCACCCGCTCCGCCTGCCGATCCAACGCCACTTCCAATCCATCCAGTTCAATCACCAGCAACGCCTTCGTCCCTTCGGGCAGTTGCAAGCCGAAGGCTTCCTTGAGGGCATCCAACGCCACATGGTCAACGAATTCGGCAGCGGCAGGAATGATGCCAGCGGCGATGATGTCGGAGACGGCTTGAGCGGCATCGTCCACGCTGGCGAAGGAAACCCGCATCGTTCGGTAACTTTGCGGGTTTCTGGTCAACTTCACCCACGCCTTCGTCACGATGCCGAAAGTCCCTTCCGAACCGATGAAGACGCCCCGCAAATCGTAACCGACGCTCTCTTCCGTCTTGCTCCCCAGCCAAACGACTTCGCCGTCAGGCAAGACGACTTCCACGCCGAGGATGTGGTTGGTCGTCACGCCGTATTTGAGGGTGTGCGGACCGCCCGAATTTTCGGCGATGTTGCCCCCGATGGTGCAAGCGACTTGGCTGGACGGGTCGGGCGCATAGTGGTAGTTCCATGCCTTGACGGCGTTGGTGATGTGGATGTTAACGACACCCGCTTCCACCAATGCGCAACGGTTGCGGATGTCCACTTGCAGGATACGCTTCATGCGGGTCGTCGTGATGAGGACGCCACCTCGCTCCGCCAACGCCCCGCCCGAAAGCCCCGTCCCCGCCCCGCGGGGGATGATGGGCAACCCGTAACGGCGCAACAGTTTGACGACGGCAATGACTTCCTCCGTTGAGCGCGGGAAGACGACCAAATCGGGCGGATGCTTGAAGACCGACAACCCATCCGTCTCGTAAACGACGAGTTCACTCGGTTGGGCAATCACGCCGTCGGCGCCGACGATGCTTTGCAACTCCCGCACTAAAGCATCCCGTCGCATTTTTCACTCGCCCCACTAAATGGCGACTTTGGTGCACCGACAAAAGTGTAGCGCCAAGGCGGGTTGACGGTTTTGGTCTCCGTTGTGTGGCTCACGGTCGTGGCTAATAACCCCATCATCTTGCCCGCCATAATTTGCTCGGTCACCATTCGCTTCAACGGAGGTGGCAGTCGGATGACGATTGTCGCTGCGTGGTTGGGGCAGCGCTCCCTTGCCGAGCGGGTTGCTGTCTTGCTCGCCGCTAACTTGCTGCTTGTCGCTTGCGCTCAAGTTCGCATCCCATTGCCTTTTACGCCTGTGCCCATCACGGGGCAAACCTTTGGCGTTTTACTTTTGGGCGCGTTGCTGGGTCGCCGCTACGGCACAGTGGTCGTGATGGCGTATGTGTTGGAAGGCATCGTTGGGTTGCCCGTCTTTGCGGGTTGGCGTGGCGGGATAGCAAGTTTGTTCGGACCGACGGGCGGTTACCTCGTTGGGTTCGTGCCCGCTGCATTCGTCGCCGGTTGGCTAATGGAACTCGGTTGGGGTCACTCGTTTGCCAAAGCGTTGGCTGGGTTGCTCGTCGCCAACGCCGTCATCTATGCCTTCGGGTTGCCTTGGCTCGCCTTCTTTGTCGGCATTGACAAAACATTGGCGATGGGCTTGTTGCCCTTCGTGCTCGGCGATTTGCTCAAAGCCACCGTCGCCGCCAGCATTGCGGTCGCCGCAAGCCGCCGTCGCTCTTAATCGCGCCTTGCCCCTCGTCGCCGCCGAAAGAGTTCGTAGAGGATGATGGCAGCGGCGACAGCAGCGTTGAGTGAAGCGACTTTGCTTTGCATCGGGATGCTGACCTTCAAATCCGCCAGTTGCAAAGTCTCCGTTGAAACGCCCCGCGCTTCGTTGCCGATGACGAGGGCAACGCGGGGCGCATAGTCAGCATCAAAGCAATCAGTGCCCCCATGGGGGACGGTCGCCACCAATTGAACGCCTTGCTCTTTAAGCCAACTTTGCACCTCGCTGATGCTTGAGATAGGCAGCACGGGCAACCGTAAGATGCTGCCTGCGCTTGCCCGAACAGTTTTGGGGGCAAAAGGGTCGGCAGTGCCCTTCGTGTAAAGGACGGCAACGGCGCCGACGGCAGCGGCAGTGCGGAGGATGGCGCCGACATTCGTCGGGTCTTGCAACCCTTCCAAGATGACGAAGGTGGCGAAAGGAGGGATGGTCCTTCGCTCCAAACGCTCCCAAGTCGGCTGAGCGATGGCGGCGACGATGCCTTGTGGCGTTTCGGAAGGTGCCAATTCGTCCAGCAATTCAGGCGTCATCAACACGATGGGCACGCCTTGCGATTGCGCTTTGGCGATGATGTGTCGCCCCCGCTCCGTTTCGGCAAAGGACGGGGTGAGGGCGACGAGGCGAACGAGGGTCGGTGCATCGTCCAGCGCTTCGGCGACAAAAGTCGCCCCGTCTAACAAAAAAGCGCCCTGTTTTTTGCGGGTTTGCGGTTCCGTCAGGGCGCGCAGGAACTTGAAGACCTCGTTGTGGCGACTAATGACCAACCGCATCGTCGGTTTCGCCATCCGTTACATTGCGCCCGCTGCCTTCAATCGCGCCATCGCTCGGTCTCTGGCTTGTTGGGCACGCTCGCGGTCAATGGTCGGGTCTTGAAAGTTGCGCAGCCGCTCCAACGCCCGCTGCAATGCACGGCGGGCACGTTCCACATCAATCTCGCGGTCCAACTCGGCGACATCGCAAAGGATGACGGCACGGTTGTCGGCGACTTCAAAAAAACCCCCTGTCGTCGCGATGCGCACTTCCTCGCCGTCAGCAAGTTTGATCGTGACGACGCCCGTGCGCAAAGCGACAACCATCGGGGCGTGCAGTGCCATCACGCCGAAACTGCCTTCCCAACCTGGTGCCGTCACTGAAACCACCTCGTCAGACGAAAAGAGCACCCGTTCGGGCGTTACGACTTCCACCGTGAAAGTTCGCGCCATCCCTGCATCACCGTGCCCAAAGTTTGTCACTTAAGGCGAGTGGTGAATAGCGAGTGGCGAACGGTGAAGGGAATGTTTTGTCGGGTGCGTCTTTTGGCGCACCGAAATTTTTGAGCGGCTCAAGAGAGCCACCCAACACTTCGCCGCAGCGTTTATGGTCGGGGCGCGTCGTCAAAAGTTGACGGGTTCGCCCGCTTCGGCGGAACGCAAGGCGGCTTCCACGAGGCGGATGACTTCTCTGGCTTCTTCGGGCTTAACGGCTAACTCCACTCCTTGCGTCAAGGCAGCGGCGAAGTTGCGATAAAAGTCGCGCCAATCGCCCCGAAGGCTTTCCAGCGTCATTTCTGCGTCGTGCCCGTTCAAGTTCGTCCACACTTTGGCGCGGTGTTCAGGGGCTTCCCGCGCCTTGCTCAAATCGCCTTGCCTGAGGGCATCTTCCTGCGGGTCTAACCCGAACTTGATGAGCCCGCCTTGGTCGCCGAGGATGAACCATCTTGGTCGTTCCACTTTGCGCAGGTAGTTGACCTCAATGGTAGCCGTGCGCCCGTCGCCATAGTCCAGCACAAGGCGGAAGAAACTTTCCACACTCAATTGCCAGAGGCGAAAATGTCGCCAAGCCATCACCTTTTTCGGTTTGCCCATCAACAGCAAGGCTTGGTCAATCAGGTGAACACCCCAATCGTGGAGCAGCGAACCCATGCTCGTTCGTTCTGCCCGCCATCGCCCTGGCGGACCGTAGCGCCCGACATTCAACTCCATCAACCACACTTCGCCGAGCAACCCGCTCTCTATCGCCTTGCGCACCGTCAAAAAATCCCAATCCCAACGGCGGTTGTGGAAGACAGTCAAGAGGCGATTTTGCCGTCGCGCTTCAGCGATCAAATCGTCGGCTTCGGCGACGGTGAGGGTGAAGGGTTTGTCCACGACGACATGCTTGCCCGCTTGCAAAGCGGCTTTGGCGAGGGCGTGATGGGTATTGTGGGGCGTGGCGATGACAACGGCGTCCACCTGCGAGTCGGCGAACAGGTCGTCGGGCGACGGGTAAGTTCGGACGCCCCATTGCTGTTGCGCCTGCTGCCGTCGCCCTTCATCCCGCGAGGCAACCGCCACCAACTGCAATCCGTCCACTTGTGCGATGAGGGGCGCATGGAACACCCGCCCCGCATAACCGTAGCCGATGAGACCCAAACGAGGCATAGCCACCACCTCAAGCGAGTAGCGAATAGCGAATAGCGAATGGCGAGTGGTAAACGGCGGACGGCAAAAAGACGCTTCAATGTTTGCGCAGGGTGCGAATGAGGGCAAGGAGCATTCGGCTGATGGCTTCCGTCTTCCCCAAAAATTCGTCCAGCCTTTGAGCCGAGAGATAGCCCAACTGGTGAGCCACGATGAGGTGCGTTTCTAATTCGTGCAGAGAGCCTTTGGCGACTTTGAGAAACCACACAAACTCGTTAGTGGAACCCCTGCCCCATCCTTCGGCGATGTTTGCTGGGATGGACAAAGCAGATCGTTGGAGTTGGGCTGCTAAGCCGAAACGCTCAGACATGGGGAAATGACGAGCCATCTGGCATACCTTTACCGCCAACTCAACACCTTTTTGCCAAACTTCCAAATCCCTGTAAGACTTCACTGCCTTCACAAGCATCACCCCCATTCGCTACTCGCCACTCGCTACTCGCTGTCGTTCAGTTGATGCTGAAACTATAAGTCGGTCTCCCAGTGACAATCCAAATCCAACTCCAAACGCTGCCTGTCACATATTCGCCAACGATGATGCCTAAAGCGAAGGGAACGAGGGCGTGATATGCCCGCTGACCACCATATCTGACAATCGCTGTCTTGGCAAGACCAGCAATCAGCATGGGAAACCAGCAATAGTCAATGCCGAAGTTCATCGCCAAAGCATAAGCGGCAGGGTGCAACGGCAAAAATGGAAAGCGGTTGTGAACCCAAACGAGAAAGAGTGTGAACAAAGCACCTCCAACTCCAAATGCTGCAGCCGTGTAATTGGGCTCTTTCATGTTGCGCCACTCCATTATCCAACCCGCATAGCCCCAAGGCGGACCGCTGCCCCAGAGATAACTTGCCTGCAATCTTGCCCAATACATCGCCATCGCACCTAAAACGATTGCGAAAATCATCGCAGCAACGAACCTCATGTCCAACGCTTTCGCTTCGTGCACGACCTTAAAACCGTCAGCCATTTGAGGCATGGGATGACTTCGCCAAATGCGGTGGGTGAAATAGAGGTAACCCATGATGGTTACAA
>Ga0197143_1000587_pt1 | contig 37900 bp, 39 predicted proteins | sample GBS70_MetaG_FD_148603 | JGI IMG/M metagenome (GOLD analysis project Ga0197143, IMG submission 148603) | Sediment microbial communities from Great Boiling Springs, Gerlach, Nevada, United States - GBS 70_MetaG | ecosystem: Environmental > Aquatic > Thermal springs > Hot (42-90C) > Sediment... | reverse complement strand
ATATACGACCTCTCCGGAAACCCGCAGATCCGCCCCGCAATTTGGGCAGAAAGGATGGAGATGATCTTCCACAGGAGCCGCGCTGTAGCTTGTCTTGCCGCACTTCCGGCAGACGATCTTGAACAATCCCCTACCTCCCCTCGCAGGAGTTCTCTTCCTTGTGTTAGCACCTTTTCTTTACTTCTCTGTACCCGAAGAGGGTCTACTGGAGAAAGGGGCGAATGTTCCGAAGGTAATCTAAGCGGGTGCTCCCAGAACCCGTCTTTATTCGGAGCGGGCCTTGGGCTGCCCGGGAGGTTTGAAGGTGAAACTGTCGGAGCGCGTCTCAGAAACTGTACTCACCTGGGCCCTCATCCTCGCGGTAAGCCTAGTGCCCCTCCTGATCGATTACCGTCCCTCCTCCGGCTATCTCAACTATCCCTTCCCGAAAATGCGCGCGCTCCTTGGGCTTGTGGTTCTCGCTACGGGGAGCGCGATCCTCCTCCGCAAACGAGGCAGGCGTTCAGCCTCCCCGTTGGATAGGCCTCTGATTGCTTATGGCGTCGCCATCGGAATCGCCACTGCGTTCTCGATAGACCCATGGGTCAGTTTCTTCGGCCGATATAACCGCTACGAAGGGTTCCTCACCCTGGGGGCTTACCTTACCGTCGCGGCCCTCACGGCCCGCTACCTGCGGGAGGAGGAGAAGGTGAAGCGGTGGATTGGGGCACTGTTCGCTGGCTCTGTGCTGGCCATGGTCTATGCCATTGCGCAGTACTTTGGCCGAGAGATCATCCCTAACCTGGAGTGGGGCGGTCGGAGCTTCTCAACCATGGGGAACCCAGACTTCCTGGCCATGTACCTGGTGCTCGTGCAATCCCTGGCGATGGGGCTCTACCTCTACAGCCCGAGACCACCTGCGGGTGCGCTGGTCTGGGGGATCTCCGTGGGCGCATACCTCACCCTCCTCATGACCTTCAGCCGCGCGGGATGGCTGGGGATCGCCTTCTCGGGAGCTCTCATCGCGGTCATGGGATGGCAGCGGATCAAGGAGGACCCAGCGATCCGCCGAAGGCTGGCGATCCTGGTAGTTTCCCTCGCCGTTGTCACCATCCTTTTCGAGTGGCCGGGAGGACCGTTTGCCCGGCCGGGTGTGAGGATCACGACGCGCATCCTGAGCACGGGAGAGGTGGAGACCTCGGGAGTCTCTGAGCGGCTGTGGATCTGGTACAATACCCTCTTGGTGATCGCCAAGCGTCCCCTCATTGGCTGGGGGCCAGATACGCTCTCCTATGTGTTTCCTTACAGGCCCCAGGAGCGCTATCTGGAGTTCGTCCGGAGGTGGGGGCGGTTTGGGATCGTGGACCGAGCCCACAATGACTTCCTCCATGTGGCCGCGTCCACGGGCCTCATCGGCCTCGCGGCCTACCTGTGGATCCTGGCGCGCTTCTTCGGGATCGTCCTCCAGGCGGTCCGGCGGTCCCCCTGGAGCGAGTTCCATCCCTTGCTCATTGGGGCGGTGGGAGGAGCTGCCGGTTACCTCGCCACCCTTCAGTTCCATTTCAGTGTCATCGACGCGGCCCCGCTGTTCTGGGGGATGGTGGGCCTCGCCTGCGGGCTCGCTTGGGAAACCCGCAGGCAGCAGGAGGAAGCGCCGGAGGCTGGGAATACCTTAGAAGTCGGGGAAAGGTCGGGGTGAGGCAGGTGGAGGGCCGGGGCCAGCAGCTGCGGAAGAAGCTGGGAGAGCTCCTCGTAGAAGCAGGACTGGTCAGTAGGAAACAGGTGCAGGAGGCTCTGGAGGAGCAGCAGAAGACGGGGAAGCGTCTGGGCCAAATCCTCGTCGAGCGTGGATCTGTCTCCAAGGACGAACTCGGCAGGGTCTTGCAGACTCAGACCGGCTTCCCCTACGTAAGCCTCACCGCCCAGCCCCTCGACCGGGAAGTCGTCGGGCTCGTTCCCGAGTCGCTCGTCCGCCGCTTCCGGGCGATCCCCATCGCCCGGGAAGGGAATGAGCTCATTATCGCCATGGCCGATCCCACCGATCTCATGGCCATCGATGAGCTCTCCGCCGCATCAGGATTCCGGATCCGTCCTGTGCTGACCACAGAGAGCGATCTCGAGTGGGCCATCGCCCAGCTCTTCGATGTCCGTCGCCAGGTGGAGGAAGCGGTCGAGGCCGCGGAGGGGGAAGACCTCGGGAGGACGGTCCGGGAGGAAGTCGTTCTCACCATCGAGGAGGACCGGGACACCTCCCCGGTCATCCGCATGGTGAACTCCATCATCCGGGGGGCGATCTCCGCGGGGGCCACGGACATCCACTTCGAGCCCCAACCCGGAGGGTTGCGGGTGCGTTACCGCATTGATGGGATGCTCTACGACAAGGCCTCCATCCCCCAGACGATGCAGGCGGCGGTGGTGAGCAGGATCAAGGTGATGGCGGGGCTCAACATCGCCGAGCGCGTGAAGCCTCAGGACGGGAGGATCAGCCTGCGCGTGGACGGGGCGGAGTATGACGTGCGTGTGGCGACCATCGGCTGCGCCTACGGGGAGCGGGTGGTCCTGCGCCTCCTCGACAAACACCGGATCCTCCTGGGCCTCGATCGCCTGGGGCTGCTCCCAGACCAGCAGGAGCTGGTCATGACCCTGATCCGAAAGCCCTACGGGATGATCCTTGTGACGGGGCCGACGGGCAGCGGCAAAACGACCTCCCTGTATGCCTTCCTCAACTACATCAACGAGCCCACGAAGAACATCATCACCATCGAGGACCCGGTCGAGTACCACCTCGAAGGGATCACCCAGATCCCCGTCCGGCCCAGGATGGGGATTACCTTCGCCAACGGTTTGCGGTCGATCGTACGCCAGGACCCCAATGTGATCATGGTCGGGGAGATCCGGGACGCCGAGACTGCGCAGATCGCTGTACAGGCGGCCCTGACCGGGCACCTAGTTCTGACCACCCTGCACACCAACGATGCGGCCGGGGCGATGCTGCGCCTCATCGACATGGGGATCGAACCCTACTTCATCACCTCGGCGGTCATCGCCACCCTGGGCCAGCGCCTTGTGCGGCGGATCTGCACAGGGTGCCGGGAGGCCTACACGGCTCCCGTGGAGGTCCTGCGGGAGCTTGAGCTTCCGGAAGATCGCCCGGTCACCCTGTATAGAGGGGTGGGGTGCCCGGCCTGTGACTACACCGCCTACAAGGGGAGGACGGCAGTGTTCGAGATCCTGGTCATGTCCGATCCCATCCGGGAGCTCGTCCTCAGGCGGCGCCCCTCCTCGGAAATCCGGGATCTGGCCCGCAGGCTGGGGATGAAGACGATGCGGGAGTGCGCCATCCACAAGGCCCTTGAAGGGATCACCTCTGTGGAGGAGGTCCGGAGGGTGATCTTCCTGGAGACGGATGCCGTGGTTTAGCTATTCCGCCAGGGATACCAGCGGCCGCCCCGTGGAGGGCGTTTTGGAGGCTGCAGACGAGCGCGATCTTCGCGCCAGGCTGCGCGAGAGAGGGTACTACATTACTGCCTACGAGGTGGTGCCAGCTCCCGCCGCCCCGAGGAGGGCCTTCTTGGAGCCTCGCATCACCCTGGAGGACCTGACGACGTTCAGCTTCCAGCTCGCCGAGATGATCAACGCCGGGCTCCCCATCACCCAGGCCCTCCGGGCGATCCGGGAGCAGACCCTGAACCGATCCCTGAAGAGGGTCATCGCCGAGGTGGAGGAGGAGGTCGAAGGGGGCCTCAGCCTCTCCGAGGCACTGTCCCGACACCCCCATGTTTTCTCCCGGATGTACGTGGGGCTGGTGCAGACAGGGGAAGTTGGCGGCGTCCTGGATATGGTCTTCACGAGGCTCGCCCAGTACCTGGACCGCGAGCTCAACACGCGCAGGAAGGTCCGCTCGACCTACATCTACCCCGCTTTCGTCCTGACCTTTGCCACCCTTGTGCTGAGCTTTCTGCTCGTTTTCGTTGTCCCCCTGTTCGAGCGCCTGTACGGGCGGCTGGGAGCGCAGCTCCCCGCCTTGACCCAGGGGCTCCTCACTCTCAGCCGCTTCGTCCGGGGGTACTGGCCGGGCATCCTGGTAGGTCTGGGCCTTGTGGTTCTGGGGATTGCGAGAGGACGGCGTCTCCCAGGCCTGCGGCCCCTGCTAGATCGGCTGACGTTGCACCTTCCCGTCGTCGGTGTCTTGGCGAAAAAGGTGGTCATCAGCCGCTTCGTGTATGCTTTAGGCATGCTCCTCCAGGGCGGGGTCCCGATCCTCCAGGCTCTGCAGACGGCAGGGGAGGCCGCTGACAATGCGGTCCTACAGGCAGGCGTGCAGACGATGCGCGGGCTGGTTTCAGAGGGACATTCCCTGGACAGCGCCATGCAGCGGACGGCGTTCTTCCCTCCCCTGGTCGTCCACCTGGTGGCCACGGGGCAGCAGACCGGTACCCTCGACCAGAGCCTCCTCCGGGCGGGCGAGTTCCTGGACCGGGACATCGACTATACCATCCGGAGGCTAGCTGCTTTCCTGGAGCCTGCGCTCACGGTGTTCGTGGGGGTCGTCGTGGGGTTCATCCTCGTCTCCCTGTACCTGCCCGTCTTCAACCTCCTGCGCGTGCTGCAGCGGCGGTAGCAAGGGGGGGTGTGATCTACCTTTGGCAGGGTTCTTGCTCTGAGAGATTTCTGAAAAAGCTCAGTGAAGATTCGTAGGGGAAAGGTCTAACTTGACAGCTTTCGGGGCATAATGTAGAATGAAGCCAACGGGAGAGCTATGGGAAGAGACTGGGGGTGTGAGATGAGGAGGCAGAACCGGCAGAAAAAGAAAGGTGAACAGGGTTTCACGCTCATCGAGCTGATCGTCGTCGTGGCCATCATCCTCATCCTTGCGGCGTTGATCGCACCAAACCTGGTGGATATAGAAGATCGTGCCAGGAAGAATGCGCTGATTGCGGATGCCAGGGCCTTAAAGACGGCGCTGGATCTCTATTTCTTGGACGACACTCCTCCTAAAGAATATCCCCCCGATACAGCTATCCCCAACTACGCTGGTTTGCGTAACACCCTCAGCCCCTACGTGACCTTACCTCCTGAGGCTGATGCCAACTTTACGTTCAGCAGCTATTCCAGGTCTTCCCCCCCCACTAATTATACGTTGGTGATCGTAGGTAAAGACAGCGCCCCCACGACCGTTACGATCACGAAGAACAGTATTCAGTATTAGCTCTCCCTGAAAGGAGGAGCGGGTAACAGCTTGAATTTGGATGCACCGGAGGGGCCTCTATGGTGGCCCCTCCGGTTGTGCTAGGATCGGGATGCACACGAGCGAGGTCATCGCGCTGGTGGTGGTGTTGGCTCTGGTGGCTGTGCTTGTTGCCACGAACCTTCCCGCCCTGTCGGGGCCAGGGGTGTATACTGCTGCCCATCAGATCGCCGCTGATATCCGGTTCGCCCGCCACCTGGCAATCACTGACGCCGTGGATTACGTCGTTACCTTCTTCGCCGATCCCCTCCAACCGGGGAGGTTCGCGCGGTACGTGGTCAAGAACTCGCTCACAGGGGAAAGGGTCGTGGAACGGAGGATTGACGACGCGGTATCTTGCTCCGGGCCAGATGAACTGACCCTCAAACCCGACGGGAGCGCGGGTGCGGCAGGAACGCTAGCTTGCACCGCCGAAGCCCTCACCTACAAGATCGCCCTCAGCCGCCTCACGGGGCGGGTCGCGATCACACGCATGCCCTGAGATGACCCAGCACGGTCTTTGGAGAGAGGGGGAAGAGGGGATCTCCCTGGTGGAGGTCCTGGTTGCGCTCGCCATCCTCGGCATCCTCCTCCTCCCTCTGGCGAACGTTTTCGCCGTAGGCTTCGGAGCCGCGATGACGGGCGAGCGCTATACTACCCTCCTCTTCCTCGCCGAGCAGAAGATCGAAGAGGTCGGGGGACCCCTCCGGGCGAAGTTGAAGCCCGGGGAGTTCGGGAGGTCCGTTGCCCAAACCGGCGCCTTCCCGGATTTCCCAGGCTACCGCTTCCAAGTCAGTGAACTCCCTTCTCCAGAGGACCAGGAGCTCAAGCGCGTCCGTGTGCTCGTGTGGGCCGATGAGAACGGGGACGGAGCTCTTCAATCGTCTGAGAGCAGCGTAGAGCTGGTGACTCAGATCACCCGGAGGCCCAAATGAAGCAGGAACAGGGGTTCACCACCATCGAGCTCCTCATCTCCCTGGCGATCCTGCTCCTCATCGTGGAGGCGGTCGGAGTGTTCCTGTGGGCTTCCCAGAGGGACTGGGAGGTGGCGGACCGCCAGGTGGAGGTGCTGCAGAACGCCCGGATCGCCCTGGATAGCGTGGTGAGGGACGTCCGGAGCGCGCAATGGTTTGAGGCAATAGACACCGGAGTGGACAGGGGGCGCCTCTGCTATGTCGTTGTTCGTCCCAATGGGGTCGAGGAGCTACGGGAGGTTCGCTCCGATGGCCAAAGCCTCTTCCTTCGGGTCGGCCAACGGGGAAGGGGCAGATCCTGCACCTTTGCCCCTGGGAGCGAGGAGGATGTCCTCGCGGATCAGGTTACGAGTTTCCGGTTGACTGCCCTGGATGAGGAGAACGATCCCATCGACAATCCAGTCCCCGGTCAGCTGGACAGGGTCCGCTCGGTGCAGATCCGGATCACGGTCCAGGATCCGGAGGGGGCCGTCCCCCAGGTGGTCCTCCTCTCCCAGGCGGCCCGGCGTGCCGATGGAGTTGCGGAATGAGATACAGGAACATCTCCTCCTGCAGGAAGGGAGAAAGGGGAGTAGCCCTGATCCTGGTCCTCGTCTTCGTGGCCATCGTCACCCTCCTGATGGCGGCGATGGCCCAGATGGTGGACGTTGACGTGCGCATCGTGGGGAACATCCTGGGAGCGGCTCAGGCTCTCTACGTGGCTGATGCGGGGGTGGAGTGGGGGATCTACCAGCTGAAGCAGGACAGGGAGTGGGGCGGTACGGGAGGGCCAGTGGCCTTCCCTCCAGGCGAGGAGAACACCTTCGAAGTCTCTGTCCTCGGGGAGGAATGCACGCGCCCTCAGCCAGAGGATGGAGGGAGGTGCGTTGTCCTCCGCTCCACCGGCCGTGCTGGTGGGTCCGTCCGGACAGTCCGCGCCGAGGTGTGGATCAAATACGCGAAGGAGAAGAAGGGCAAGGACGAACGGGCGAAGGAGAAGAAGGGCAAGGACGAACGGGAGGAGGCCAAAAAGGTCAGGATCTTGCTCTGGCGGGAGGAATAAGTGAGAGGGTTGTCCCAGGCAGGGGAGGCGGCGGGAGGCGGGGAATTCATACCCGATGCTGGGACGAGCGGGCGAGAGGATCGTTGTGATCTTCGGCGACCCCCTCCGGGTAGTCAGGGTCCATGGGGGAAGGGTGAATCACTTCCGGGTAGTAGAGGTTGCTCGTGGCCCCGCACTTGCCGTCAGCGAATCATCTGACCCCCACGCCGCCGGAAAGAAATTGGCTGAGTTCCTCCGCCAGAACCGCATCAAAACCAGGAGAGCAGTTGCCGTCCTCCCCGCAAGAGCCCTCACCTTCCGAACCCTCCTGCTTCCACCCATGCCCGAGCGGGAGCTCCGGCAGGCGGCCTGGGGGGAGGTGGAGGGGTATGTCCATCTCCCCCCAGATGAAGTCCTGTTCGGCGTCGTCCCCTTGGGGGAGGTCCCAGGGGAAGATGGCATAAGGAGGGTTCAGGTTCTCGCGGCGGTCGCCTCCCGGCGCACTCTGGAGAGCTACCGGGAGGCCGTCATCACCGCCGGCCTGCGCCTTGATACCATCGAGTTCGCTCCCTTCGCCGCCCTCCGTTCCCTCTTCCTCCGTGGTGCGCTCAGCGCCGATGACCACGTCTGCGCGGTGATCGTCGGCGACGGGGAAGGGATCATTGCCGTTGCCTCCGAAGGGAGGCTGCGCCTCCTCCGCACCGGAGAGTACGCGCCCGGTAGGGAGAGGATCGCCGAGGCAATCCTGGCCGACCTCCGCGCCTCCCTCCGGTACTATGAGACCCGGATCCGTGCGGGTTCGACCGTCGGACGGATCGTGGCAATCCTGGATCGGGAGACGTCTCCGGCTATAGCCTCTGCGCTTTCCCGCGAATTCGGCGGGATGGTGGAGTTCGTTGGGGCGCCGCAAGGCGTGGTCGCAGACCAAGAGCGCGCCTCTCCCTATCTGCACGCCGTCGCTCTGGGAGCCTCCCTTGCGCGGGTCGACAGGATCCTCGCCCTTCCCTTAAGGCCCGTAGAACGCCTTCGGCCAAGGCGAAGGGTACCTGTTGAACAGGTTTTCGCTCTTCTCACCCTCCTCCTCGCGCTTGGGATCGGATTTGGCATCCTCAGGGTCAATCGGGAGCTCGCTACCTCCAACGGGCGCCTTCAGGCGGTCCGCCGGGAGGCACAGGAGCTGCAGGCGCAGCTTGCAGCGCGACAGGAAGAGGCGGCGAAGCAGGCAAAGTCCGCCGCTGCCGTCCTTCGCCAGGTCCAGGCCCTCCCACGCCCCGCATGGTCACAGGTCTTGTCCGCCCTGGAACAGTTACCCCAAGGAGTTTGGTTGACCTCCCTGGAAGCCATCGGGGCAGAGAGCATGGCTTTAGAGGGTGTTTCCTTTTCCCCCGGTGGTGTGGCAGCCTTCCTGGAGCAGCTCGCCGGAATGCCCGCTTTCGAACAGGTCGTCCTCCGGCGGGCACAGGAGGAGGAGCTGGCCGGGCGGGGGGTGGTGCGTTTCCGCATTGAGGCGACGATCCGGCCTTCCTGGGCGCTAAGGAGTAGGCGAGAGGCAGGGAGGAGATGAGGGACTTCAGGACACGGTGGATCTTCTGGGCAGTCCTCATGGTCGCAGTGGCTCTCGCAGGTTTTCGGTTCGGGATCGCTCCGCGCCGCGCCGCCCTCCAGAGTGTGGCGAAGGAGATCCAGACGCAGGAGCAGCTTGTGGCGAAGCTCCGGGAGGATCTTCGGACCTTCCAACCTGCTCCCGTAGAGGTTCCTGAGGGGATCACCCTCGTACCATTGCCCCAAATGACCCCCCAGCTTGTGAACGAGCTCGTGACCGTGGCGAGGGATTCGGGAGTAAAGATCGTCGGTTTGGAGATGCCATCCCTGCCGAAACCTGCGGCCGCAGAAGCGCCCGCGCTGTCCGATCTGAACGTATCCCTCTCCATACAGGGGAGCTTCCGGGCAATCGCTCGGTTCGTTCAGGGCATCGAGGGGAGCCCCTGGGTCCTCACCGTGAAGAACCTGCGGATCAGAGCCGGCGAGGACCCCTCTCACCTCACCGCGGTGCTCACCGTCTCGGCCGCGCTGATCCAGGAGGGAGAGAGCGTCAGGGGGATCCAGCTCCCGCCTCTCCCTGGGAATGCTACACCCGCGCTGGCTCCCGGCACAGGGAGGGGTCCATTCGAGCCGCTCGTGAAGCTCCCGAAGCCCAAAGTCTCCATTGCGCAACCTCCACCGCTGCCTCCACTCCCCCTCCCGCCTCCACCTCCTCTCCCCGCGCCTAGCCCGCCTGCCAAACCCGTTGAGCCCCAACCTCAGCCCCCTGCGCCCGCGGAGGTGAAACTAGGGATCACGGTCATCGGGATCGTCGTAGGTGCCACTCCTGTGGCGATCATCCGGGATTCCTCCGGGACGCACGTCGTCGGGGTTGGGGAGGTAGTCGGGGAGGAGATCAAGGTCCTCAGAATTGCCGCCGATCGGGTGACCGTCCAGAAGGATCAGACCACTTATACCCTCCGCGTGGGCGAGTCTCGATAAGCGAACTCCCCTGCACTATAGCTCGACGGGGATTCTGCCACGGAGGGTCACCCCGTAAGCACCCCAGCAATGTCCTTTGTCTAGGGGGTCGAGGAGGGAGAGCTCGGCATCGTAGGCGTAGGCTTCCACCCCTTGCCGTACGGCCTGCCGGAGCGCCCGCCCGAACTCGGGATCGGCTTCGTCATAGGGGGAGAAGACGACGGCATCGGGGCGCTGGATGAGGAACAGCACGCACGCCCGCAGCCCCGATCGCTTGGCCTGGATGAGTGCCTCGAGGTGGCGGACGCCGCGCTTGGTCGGGGCATCTGGGAAGAGCGCCCGACCACCCTCCACGAGGTTACACGACTTCACCTCCAGGAGACAGGCGGGGCGGCCGCGGGGGAACTCCAGGAGGAAGTCCAGCCTCGCGTTCTGGTAACGCGCCTCCGGGATGATCCGCACGGCCCCCCTGAATTCCGGCAACACGCCTCCCTGCAGGGCCGCGTAGACCACTCTGGAGGGGAGCCGAGAGTCTGCGGAGACGAGGTGCCCGCGGTACCTGACGAGAACCACGTCGTACTTGGTCTTCCGCCTTTCTCCGTGCATCTCCCGGAGGATGATCTCCACCCCCGGCACGAAGAGTTCCCGCATCCTCCCGGGGTTTGGGAGGAAGGCCTCGACCCTGCGCCTCCCGATCCGGGCGATGGCAAGGAACTTGTTGGGGCGCTCGAGGAAGGTCGCGGGGTAGAGGGGTCCAGGAACGATGAGGGTCATTGAGTCACCGGGCGTCGGGTCTTTGGTCTCCGGGGCTAAACGGACAGAAATCGTGCTGCACCGTAGCATCTGGAGCTTCCCCCGTGTCGGGGTCCCCGCCAAAATCCGTTTCAGGATTTTGGCGGGGTGACTTAGAGGAGCCGAACAGCTCTGGGGAGCGGATTGGTGCGAGGGCCGCGGCGACGGCTACCTCGAGCATCTCCTCCCGGCGCAAAAGACCCCGGGTGAGCAGGCCAATGGTCCCGTGCGTCTCATGGGCCTCCTCCGCCCCCAGCAACTCGTCGACGATAGGGCCCAGTTCTTCCCCTGCGAGGGCCCGCGACGCCAGAACTTCCGGGAGCATCACCCGGGGCCCGCTCCCCAAGCCCAGACGGCCACCCCGGTCCACGACGGCGACCCACGCGCACATCACCGCCCCGAAGGGGGTCTCCTCGATCCCTCCCTCGATCCCGATCCCGAGGTCGGCCCGGTAGCGCTCCAAGGCCGCCTTCGCCCGGTTGATGGCCCCTTGGACCGTCTCCTCCAGGCTCCGGGGCTGGGGAGACACCCCTGAGGGGATGTCCAGGGAGAGGATTTCCGCATCTGGGAAGGCTTGCTGGAGGACGCTTCGGGCAGCTCTGACCTTTGAGGGACTGGTCGATCCAATCACGATGCGCATCATCCGTCCTGGCGGGCGACGAGATGTTCTGTGAGGGCGTGCATGTGGGGGAGTGCCTCCAGGCGCCAGACAGCTTCCCTTGCCTGGACCGCTGCATCTCCGATCACTGGCGTGGAGAGCCGGAGGAACTTCTCTTCTAATTCTGCAGGTGTGAACGGGTTGTCGGCGAGCCCGCGCGATTGGAAGCACTCTTCCACGAGCTTCTCTCCCGTTGCCAGGGTGATCGTGACGCGGGCGGGCCGGGCTTCCGGGAGCATGGCAGTCAGCCGAGGGTCCTCGATCACCCGGACACGTGAGGCGAGGCTCCGGATGGTGGGGTTGTGGACGTTCCGGAGGCCGAAGGCTTCTGGACCCGTCTCTCGCAAAGTCAGGGCCGCTGCCACGGCGTAAGGGATGGAGAACTTGGCGGCGAGAGGGGTCTCTGGGGCCGGGTTGGTGAGTCTTGCCGCAAGGTTGTAGGTCTCCACGGTGATCTCCGCTACCTCCTCTGGCGAAGGGTTCCTCTTGCGGAGGATCTCCATGACCGCGTCCAGGGTGCTGTGGAGGTACTGACAGCATGCGTGCATCTTGAAGTAGTTCCGGGCTACATACCAGGTCTCCCCGAGTCCCTGCGTGAGGATCCCCGGATGGGTGGGATCCCCCAGGATCTCCCCGAGGACTGTCGGAAGGGCGGCGGGGTGGTGGGTGAATCCCCAGGTGATGCTCCGGGTCGCCAGGATGGCGTTCCGGATGGCGACGCCCGTGAACAGGTTCCGAACCGTGGCCCCGGCAAGAGCGGCCCCCCAGTCTGAAGGGACGACGAGGCTTGCAGCAAGGTGGAGGGCGCCCTCCATCTGTTCAGGGGAATATCCCCAGAGGTGGGAGAGCGCCGCAGCCGCGCCCACTGCGCAGGCGCTCCCGTGCGGGTGGACGGCGCGCTTGAGGGTGAACGATGCGGCGACGCGGGCGCCTACCTCATAGCCTGCGATGAAGGCGGTGAGGACAGCGGATCCTGGCCTCCTCTCCTCCTCGGCAACGGCCAGGACGGCCGGCCAGACGTGCGCCCCCGGATGGGCCCGGGCGAACTGGTTCCCCTCGTCGAGTTCCAGGGCTACAGTCGCGGCCCCGTTAAAGAGGGCGGCGCCTTCCGCGGTGGTGCGCACCCTCGTACCAATCGCTGTCGCCCGGCCGGGATGGGCAGCGAGATGGCTGGAAAGCCCTTCCATGCCCGGATCGAGGCTCCCTGCCAAGTTCGCGCCCACGAGGTCGAGGATCGTGAGCTTTGCCCGCTCGCGCACGGCCGGCGGGATCGCTTCCCATCGCAGCCCTGCCGCGAACTCGACGAGCTCCCGCAAACCAGCAAGAGATCCTCCCATATCCCGTACCCTCCGTAGATGTCCCTTCCACACCGCCCACTCCCCCTCCTCCTCAGTGATCGCAATCGGCAGGTCCGAGGAGGATTTTCCGGCGGGGAGGTCGAATAGAAGACCTCGGAACGATGTTCCAAATATTGGAACAAGGCAAGCCAGGGATGGGAAGAGGGGAAAGCAAGGCGGTGGACATCGTGGTCGTCGGCGGAGGGGGGGCAGGCCTGGTCGCTGCCCTTGCGGCTGCCGAGGGCGGGGCTCAGGTGGTGGTTTTGGAGAAGGCCAAGGACGTCACCTTCAGCAACACTGCCCGGAGCGGTGGCATGATCATGGCGGCGGGGACCCGGTTCCAAAAAGCCGCAGGCATCCAGGAGACTCCCGACGATCTCGCCAGGGACATCTTCGCGAGGAACAACCATCAGAGCGACCCAGAGGTTACCATGGCCCTGTGCAGGACCGCCCCGCGCCTAGTGGAGTGGCTGGTGGACCGCTGGGGCGTAAGGTTGGAATTCGTCCAGGAGTTCAAATACCCGGGCCACTCCCAGTTCCGGATGCACGCGCCTCCTTCCCGCACGGGCCGGGAGCTCATCACCCAGTTGTGGGAGGCTGTGGAGGCCCATCCGCGCATCCTCTTCGTCCCTCATACAGCCGTGGAGCGGCTCCTCACAGGGCCTGGGGGGGAGGTCCGCGGCGTGGTTGCCGTGACGCAGGGCCGGGAAGAGATCCCTGCGAGGAGCGTCATCCTGGCCTGCAATGGGTTCGGGGCGAACCGGGAACTCGTGCGGAAGTATATCCCGGACATGGCGGAGGCATACTACTTCGGCGGGGTCGGCAACACAGGAGAGGCGATCCTTTGGGGCCTCGAGCTGGGCGCGGACCTCGCCTACATGGACGCATATCAGGCCCACGCCACGGTAGCCTATCCCCACGGGACGTTGGTCACCTGGGCCGTGATCGTCCACGGGGGGATCATCGTCAACAGGAAGGGGCAGCGGTTCGCCAACGAGGATATTGGCTATTCGAGCTTCGCCCGGTACGTCCTGCGGCAGGAGGAGGGACTTGCATACGTGATCTTCGACCAGCGCATCCTGGCCCTGACCCGGAGCTTCGCGGAGCTCCGGGAGAGCCTCGAGGCAGGGGCGATCCGCGGCCCATTCGAGACGCTCTCCGCCTTAGCAGAGGCCCTCCGCATTGATGGTCCTGGGCTCGCCGAGACGGTCTCCGCCTACAACAAGGCGATGCGCAGCGAGGGGTTGGATCCCCTGGGTCGGAGGGAGGGTCATCCCCTCCACGCCCCATACTACGGGGTTCAGGTGACGGGCGCCCTATTCCATACCCAGGGCGGGTTGCGTGTGAACACCAACGCGCAGGTTCTGCGCAAGAACCAGCCCATCCCCGGCCTCTACGCGGCAGGGGGATCCGCCGCAGGGATCTCCGGCCACGGGCCAGATGGGTATCTCTCCGGGAACGGGCTTCTGAGTGCTCTGGGGCTAGGGTACATCGCCGGGAGCCATGCTTCCCGTGCGTTGGCCAGGGCATAGTCCCTCAGGGAGGGTTCGATCATGCGCCTCCGCGTCATCACCCCCATCCACGTTACGCCGGAGGAGCTGGACAGGCGTCAGGAACGCTACCGCCGTCTCGCTCCTCCAGGGATCACCCTCGAGGTATCGAACCTCCCAGACCGTCCTGAGGTCCCCCGCAGGTTAGACACCAGAGACGACATCGTGGCCTCGGAGTCCTTCGTCTATTCCGAGGGGATGAGAACGGATCCGCATATCTACGATGGCATCTTCCTGGACTGTGTCCTCGATCCGGCACTCGAGCCTCTGCACGCAGAGAGCGGGTTGGCCGTCTTCGGGCCGTTGCGCCTCACCCTCGGCCTCCTCTCCGGCCTGGGCTGGCGCTTCGCCGGGGTCTGCCGGAACGAGGCGATTGCCAGGGCGCTGGAGGAGCGCATCCGGTCCTACGGGTATGGGAGCCTCCTTGTAGGGGTGGAGGTGCTCTCCTTGGACTTCGCTGCTGTTTCCGACAACACCATCTGGAACGCGGCGATGCAGAGAGTCCTTGATGAGCTCGAAGCGAGGGGGGAAGTGCAGGCGCTGGTCAATGGCTGTTCCGCCGTAGACTGCACGGCCTCTCGAGGGGGGATGGTGAAGGTGATCGATCCTGTGGCCGTCTCCCTCGCCATGATTGCGACGGCCTATGTTACTCCGAGAGGAGGAAGCTCCGGGCGTCCAGGGAGCCTGACCGAGCAGGGAGGAATTCGCGGGACAATTGTGGAATAAAATGAAACATGGTTCCGAAATCTGGAACGGAACAGCGGGCAAGCGTTCCCTCCCCGTCCGCGAAGACTGTGGAGCGGGCGCTGGACATCCTCCTGGTCTTCCTCCGAGAAGGCCAGGAGCTGGGGATCACGGACCTCAGCCGCGCCCTGCGACTCCCCAAGGGGACGGTCCACCGCCTCGTGTCCACGCTTGCCGCCAAAGGCTTCCTGGCGAAGAACGAGGCTACCGGAAGGTACCGCCTGGGACTTTCCGTCTTCCGCTTGGGCAGCACCTTCCTCAACCAGATGGAGGTCCGGGAGGCTGCGCTCCCAGTGTTGCATGAGCTTGCCAGGGTCACAGGGGAGACGGTGAACCTGAACATCGCCCGCGATCGCCGCCGGGTATGCATTGAGAAGGTGGAGAGCAGCCACGACATCCGCCATTTCGTGGAACTCGGACGGCCCCTCCCCCTTTACTGCGGGGCTTCTGGGAAGGTCCTCCTCGCCTTCCTCCCTGAGGAGGAGATCGAGGCGGTGATCGCTGAGGGCCTGCGTCCTCTGACTTCACGCACAATCACAGACCCGAACCGCCTCCGCCGCGAGCTCGCCGAGATCCGCAGGAGAGGCTATGCCGTGAGCAGGGATGAGCGGGTGGAGGGGGCATCTGCGGTAAGCGCACCGATCTACGACAGCGCAGGACGCGTGGTGGCGGGGTTGACGATCTCTGGCCCTACCTACCGCCTCACTGCCGAGCGCGTGGCGCAATTCGTCAACCTTGTGAAGCAGGGTGCCGCCAGGATCTCCGCGTCGCTCGGGTATTCCGCGGCAGCAGGAGGGGAAAACAAAAGGAAGAGAAAGGGGGGCTGATGAGGGATGGAAGGGAAACGCATCCGGCGTCGGGAGTTCCTCAAGTGGGCGGGCGTCGCTGGGGGGACAGCGCTGATCCAGGGTTGGCCGAACCTCCTGGGGTGGGTGTCCCATTCCCAGCCCAGGGAGGTGCGCATTGGCCACATCCACCCGCTCAGCGGGGGCCTCGCCCTGGAAGGGAATGAGATGAAGGACGCCATCACCCTGGCGGTGGAAGAAGTCAATGCAGCGGGGGGGATCAAGTCTCTCGGCGGCGCGAAGATCACCCTCCTCCATGGCAACAGCGAGGGATCGCCAGAGAAAGGCGCGGCTGAGGCCGAACGGCTCATCGGGGAGGGTGTCGTAGGCCTCCTCGGGGCCTACCAGAGCGCCGTGGCTTTCATCACCACCCAGGTGGCCGAGCGGCGGCGGACGCCCTTCGTCATCACCGTCGCCGTCGCCGATGAGATCCTGCGGAGAGGGTTCCGGTACTCCTTCCGCGTACAGCCCAACGCCGAGGCCATGGCCCGGTATGGCATCGAGTACCTCACGACCTTAGCCAAAACCTCCGGCACCGAGGTGCGCACGATCACCCTCATGCACGAGAATAGCCTGTTCGGGACCTCCATCGGCGACCATCTCCAGCGCTTCGCCTCCGCCGCGGGGCTACGCGTTCTGGAGCGCATCTCCTATCCCGCCGCCACAGCGGACGTGACCACAGAGATCAACAAGATCAAGGCCGCCAAGCCCGATGTGGCCATCTTCACCGGGTACTTCCGGGATGGCGTGCTCATCGCCAGGACCCTTACGGAGCTTCAGGTAGACGTGAAAGGAGTCCTCGGCGTGGCCAATGGCGCCTTCAGCCACCCCCGGTTCTCCCGGGAGGCTGGGCCTGCGAGCGAGTACGTCATGGACTCTAACTACTACTATAACCCCGTCAACCCGCGCACTCGGGGTGTCTTCCGCCGGTACCAGGAACGCTTCGGAAGGCCCATGTCCACGCATGCCGTCTATGCCTATGTGGCCACCAAGGTGCTCATCGATGCCATTGAGAGAGCCGGATCGACGAACAGGGACCGGATCCGGGATGCCCTGGCCAAGACCAACCTCAAGGACCACATCCTCCCGCAGAAGGAGATCCGCTTCGACGAGCGGGGGGAGAACGTCAACGCGCGCCCTGTGCTCCTGCAGGTTCGGGGCGGCCAACCTCGGGTGATCCTGCCTACCCAGTACTCTGAGCTGACGGCGGTCTTCCCAATTCCTCGCAGGAGGTGAGGGGGACGTACCTGGTCCAGGCGGTGGTCAACGGCATCCTCCTCGGCGGGGTGTACGCCCTGGTGGCGCTCGGGCTCACCCTGATCTTCGGGGTGATGCGCATCGTCAACTTCGCCCACGGCGCCTTGATGATGGTCGGCATGTACACCGCCTACTGGATCTTCACGCTGTGGGGCATCAACCCCTATCTCTCCCTCCCCCTCACCATGGGGGTCCTCTTCCTCCTCGGCGCGGCCATCCAGCGCTTCCTCATCGATCCGATCCTGGATGCCCCACAGCACAACCAGCTCCTCCTCACTCTCGGGGTGATGCTCTTCCTGGAGAACCTCGCCCTCTTCCTGTGGAGCCCCGACTTCCGCACCCTCCGGCTCCCCTGGCTCGAGGGGGCGGTGCGGGCGGGGTTCCTCCTCGTGAACAAGCCGAGGATCCTGGCGTTCGCGTTCGCCCTCCTCTCCACGCTCGCCCTCTACCTGTTCCTGAAACACACGGAGACGGGGAAGACCATCCGGGCGACGGCCCAGGACCAGGTGGGCGCAGCCCTCGTGGGGATCGACGTCAGGAAGGTCAACGCGCTGACCTTCGGCATAGGGAGCGCCTGCGTGGGCATGGCCGGTGCCCTCGTGACCCCCTATTTCTACACCGCTCCGCAGGTCGGCCACGTCTTCCTCCTGATCGCCTTTGTGGTGGTGGTCCTCGGAGGGCTCGGGAGCTTCACGGGGGCGCTGGTGGGCGGCCTGATCGTGGGGGTCGGGGAGTCCATTGGCGCGTTGCTCCTCCCCGGCTCCTTCAAGGAGCTGGTGATCTACGCCATCTTCGTCCTCGTCCTGTTGTACCGCCCCACGGGGCTCTTTGGGGAGCGCTATGAGTGACGTCGTCTCTGCGGAAGTCAAGTTCACCCGCCGGTCCATGAGTATGCTCCTCCTCGCCGGGCTCGCCCTGGGCGGAGTGATCGCCTTCCCGTTCCTGGCGAGTCCCTACGCCCTGCGCGTGGGGATCCTCATCGCCTATTATGCCTACCTCGGGCAGGCCTGGAACATCCTCGGCGGCTATGCGGGGCAATTCTCCTTCGGCCACGCCGCTTTCTTCGGCATTGGAGCGTACACCTCTTCCCTCCTGTTCGCCAAGCTGGGGGTCACGCCCTGGATCGGCATGTTCGCCGGGGCTGCAGGAGCAGCGGCCACAGGGGCGTTCATCGGCTTCCTCTGCTTCCGGTACGGCTTGCGCGGTCCCTACTTCAGCCTGGCTACCCTGGCGTTCGCGGAGATCCTGCGGGTCATCGCGCTCAACTGGCGGGCCGTGGGAGGGGCCATGGGGGTCCTCCTGCCGCTCCGGGAGTCGTTCTGGACTATGCAGTTCCCAGAAGGACCTCCCTACTATGCGATCATAGTGACGATGCTCGGCGGAATCATGCTCCTCACCTACTTCCTCGAGCATTCCCGGCTAGGCACTTATTTCGTGGCCATCCGGGAGAGCGAGGACGCCGCCGAGGCCCTGGGCGTCGACACGACACGGTACAAGATCGTGGCAATGGCCCTCAGCTCGGGTCTGACGGCCCTCGGGGGGACGTTCTATGCCCAGTACTTCTCCTACATCGACCCGAACCTCGCGTTCGGAATCGACGTCTCCGTCGCAGTGCTGCTCCCGGTGATCATTGGCGGCGTCGGGACCTTGTTCGGTCCCCTCGCAGGGAGCTTGATCCTGACCCCCCTGGGGGAGGTGACCCGTCGCCTTCTGGGTGGATACCGGGGCGTGCACCTGATGCTCTTCGGGGCCATCCTCGTTGCGGTGATCCTGTACCTCCCCCACGGCCTCGTCGGGACCTTCCAGGAAAAACGGCGATTGGGCCGGAGGTGCTCCCATGACCATCCTCGCCCTTGACGAGGTCAGCAAGTCGTTCGGGGGGCTCATGGCGGTCCAGAACCTCTCCATGGAGGTGGAAGGGGGAGAGATCGTCGGTCTCATTGGGCCCAATGGGGCGGGGAAGACGACGGTCTTCAACTTGATCTCGGGTTTTCTTCGCCCTGACCGGGGAAGGATCGCGTTCAAGGGCGAGGGAATCCTCGGGCTTCCACCCCATGAGATCTGCAAGAGGGGCATCGCCAGGACGTTCCAGATCGTCCGGCCCTTTGCCAACCTCCCCGTGCTCAAGAACGTCCTCGTCGGCGCCCTGAACAGGGCGAGCGGGACGAGGGAGGCCCACAGGATCGCTGCGGAGAGCCTGGAGATCGTAGGCCTGTGGCAGAAGCGGCACCTCCTCGCCAGGGAGCTGACCCTCAGCGAGCAGCGCAAGCTCGAGCTCGCCCGCTGCCTCGCCACGAAGCCGGAGCTCCTCCTCCTCGATGAGGTCATGGCGGGGCTCAACCCTCAGGAGGTGGAGGAGATGCTTGAGCTCCTTCGCGCCCTGCACACGAGGGGACTCACCTTCATCCTCATCGAGCACGTGATGGAGGCGATCATGACGATCTCCCACCGAGTTGTGGTGCTCCACCATGGGGAGAAGATCGCCGAAGGGCCGCCCGCGCGGGTCGCAGAGGATCCGAAAGTGATCGAGGCCTATCTCCTCGGGGCCCCGCAGGAAGTGGGATGAGGAGGGATCCTCGTTGCTCAGGCTAGAGGGGCTACAAGCCGGTTACGGGAACATCCCCGTCCTCCGGGGGATCGACCTGGAGGTAGGAGAAGGGGAGCTCGTCACCCTCGTCGGGGGGAACGGCGCGGGGAAGACCACCACCCTCCGCGTCATCTCGGGGCTCCTGCGCCCGTGGTCCGGGGCTGTCTCCCTCGATGGGACGCGCATCGACCGGCTCCCTCCCCACGAGATCGTCTCCCGGGGCCTCGTCCATGTCCCCGAGGGCCGTCGGCTCTTCCCCCGGATGACGGTGATGGAGAACCTCGAACTTGGAGCCCGCACCGTGGAGGGGCGGAAGCGGAAGGTGGAGAACCTGCGCCGGGTCTTCTCCCTCTTCCCCGTCTTGGAGGAGAGGAGAGCTCAGTTGGCGGGAACGCTCTCCGGTGGGGAGCAGCAGATGCTCGCCATCGCACGCGGCCTGATGGCCGCACCCCGGATCCTGATGCTCGATGAGCCCTCCCAGGGGCTTGCCCCGCTGCTGGTGCGGAAGATCTTCGAGGCGATCGAGGAGGTCAATCGCGAGGGGACGACCGTCCTGCTCGTGGAGCAGAACGTCCAGCATGCCCTCCGGTTGGCCCAGCGGGGGTATGTCCTGGAGAACGGGAGGATCGTCCTCCAGGGGAGGGGCCCAGAGCTCCTCGAGCATGCCCACTTGAAGCGTGCCTATCTCGGCCGGTGAGGGAACGATGCGCTCGATGACATTGACAGAGAAGATCATTGCCAGGGCCGCTGGCGTCCCGGCCGTCTCCCCTGGGGAGGAAGTCTGGGCGAACGTCGACCTGGCTGTGATGCATGACTCCTCGGGACCCCGCCGGATCGCACCCACGCTGGAGCAGCTGGGAGGGCAGGTTTGGGATCCTGCGCGCGTCGTCGTGGCCATCGACCATTTCACGCCCCCCGCCAACCTCCGCCACGCGGAGATCTTAGCCATCACACGCGAATGGGTGCGGAGGTTCTCCATCCCCCACTTCTTCGATAGCGAAGGGATCCTCCACAACCTGCTCCTCGAGCAAGGGCTGGCCCGGCCGGGGATGCTCGTTGTCGGCGCGGACTCCCACACGTGCACTGCTGGGGCTGTCGGCGCCCTCGCAGTGGGGGTGGGCTCTACGGAGCTTGCGACGGTCCTGGCGACGGGGCAGATCTGGCTCCGCGTCCCCCCCACGGTCCGCATCGACATCGACGGGCCGATGCCGCCCTACCTCACGGCACGGGATCTCGCCATGGCGATCCTGAAACGCCTGGGGGCGGACTTTGCCCTCTACCGCGCGGTGGAGTTCGGAGGGTCGACGGTCGAGTCCTTCGACCTCGACGAACGGGCGGTGCTGGCCAACCAGGCCATCGAGATGGGGGCGAAGAACGGGATCGTCCCCCCGAGCGGGGCCGTCCTCAGGCAGCTCCGGAACCGGCCGGAGTTCCTCCTGAACCCCCTTATGGGCGACCCGGGATGCCCCTACGAGGCCACCTACTCCTTTGAGGCTCCCGCTCTTGAGCCGCTCGTCGCCCTCCCCCCGCAGGTGGACAACGTTGTCCCCGTCTCCGAGGTCTCCGGAAGACCCATCGACCGGGTGTACATTGGTTCCTGCGTAGGTGGGAAGGCCAGGGACCTCCGCGAAGCGGCGAGGGTCCTCCGGGGGAGGCGCGTGAAGGTTCCTTTGATGGTCACCCCCGCCACCAAGCGCGTTGTCGAAGCGTGCCTGCGCGACGGGACCCTCCAGATCCTCGTCGAGGCAGGGGCAGTCCTTGCGGCCCCCGGATGCGGGGCGTGCGCCGGCTTGCACTCGGGGATCCTCGGGAAGGGGGAAAGGTGCGTCACGACCGTCACGCGCAACTTCCCCGGCCGCATGGGGGATCCCACGGCGGAGATCTACCTGGCCTCTCCCCTCACCGCCGCGGCATCGGCCCTGACCGGGGCGTTGACGGACCCGAGGGAGTTCCTATGAAGACCGTCCTGGAAGGGAGAGCTTGGGTTTTCGGAGACCACGTGAGCACCGACCAGATCCTCCCCGGCCGGTTCTTGGAGCGCCCCATCGAGGAGATGGGGCGCTACGCGATGGCGGGGATCGACGAATCCTTCCCCGAGAAGCTCGCGCCTGGGGACTTCGTCGTTGGCGGGGCGAACTTCGGGTGCGGCTCGAGCAGGGAAGCTGCGGTCCTCGCGCTGAAGCAAGCTGGGGTAGGAGCGGTGATCGCCCGGTCCTTCGCCCGGATCTTCTTCCGGAACGCCATCAACAACGGCCTCCCTGCCGTGATCGTCGACGATACCGCTGGGATCCGCACAGGGGACAGACTGCTGATCGACCTGACGACCCGGGTGGTGACAAACCTCACAACGGGGAAGAACCATGCCATCCTGAACCTCACCGACACCTCCCTGGAGATCCTCCGCCATGGCGGAATCCTCGCCTATACCCTGGCGCGGCTCCGGAAAGGGGAGGGGGGATGAAGCTGATGCGCCCTTCCACGCGCTTGCGGCAACGCATCGGCCAGGAGAGGATCCTCGTCGCACCTGGCGCCCAGGATGCCTTGACAGCGCGCATCATCGAGCGAGCGGGGTTTGAGGCGATCTACTTCACAGGCGCTGGGTTCAGCTACACCCACCTGGGTGCTCCCGACGTCGGCCTCACGACCCTGACGGAGACGGTGTGGCGGGTGGCCAGGATCGTGGAATCGACGAACCTTCCTGTGATCGTAGATGCGGATACCGGCTACGGCAACGCCTTCAACGTCATCCGCACGGTGCGGGAGCTGGAGCGGGCGGGGGCGGCGGCCATCCAGATTGAGGATCAGGTCTTCCCCAAGCGGTGCGGCCACCTCACCGGGAAGTCCCTGGTTCCCCCCGAAGAGATGGTCGGGAAGATCCAAGCCGCCTTGGACACGCGGGAGGACCCAGACCTCCTCCTCATCGCCAGGACCGATGCGCTGGCCGTGGAAGGGTTAGAAGGCGCCTTGGCAAGGGCGCGACGGTATCGGGAGGCGGGCGCAGACGTCCTGTTCGTGGAGGCGCCTCGCTCCCGGGAGGAGCTTGAAGCCATCGCCCGGGCCCTTGACCCTCCCCTCCTCGCCAATATGGTGGAAGGGGGGGTGACGCCTCTGTGCACGGCGTCTGAGCTGGAGGCCATGGGGTATCGCATTGTGATTTTCCCTGGGGCGGCGGTGCGGGTGGCAGCGGCTGCCATCATGGAACTGATGGCGCACCTGCACCGAGAGGGAACGACGGCAGGGATGCACGACAGGATGCTCACGCTCGGGCAGCTGAACGAACTCGTGGGGCTCGGGGAGTTCCAAAAGCGGGAGGAGCGTTACATTGGCGGCCTCCGGGAGGGATCCTAGGGCCGACCGTGCCGACGAGCCTTCCCGGGGGAGCAGGAAGGGAGGGACGGCGCATGAAGTCCTATGATCTGGCGATCGTGAACGGCACAGTCGTCATCCCGTACGTCGGCCAGGGTCACTACGACGTGGGCATCCGCGGCGGGAGGATCGCTGCCCTCGCGGAGCGCATCGACCCTGCGCAGGCCGAGGAGGTGATCGACGCCAAGGGGAAGGTGGTCCTGCCGGGTGCGGTGGATTCCCATTTCCACCTGGGGATCTACCGCTCCCTCCCAGAGGACGCGGAGAGCGAGACGAAATCCGCGTTGGTGGGAGGCGTGACCACGGTCATCAGCTACTTCCGTACTGGCCGGCACTATCTCAACAAGAGCGGTCCGTACCGAGAGATCTTCCCAGAGGTCCTCGCCGCCACGGACGGACACGCCTACACCGATTATGGCTACCACATCGCCATTATGACGGCTGACCAGCTCGAGGAGGTAGACTGGCTCGTGGCGGACCAGGGGGTGGGCTCGTTCAAGTACTACATGTTCTACAAGGGGCTCAACCTGACCGCGGACTCGACGAGGGGAAGCGAGTATATCATGTCCGAGACCTATGACCTGGGGCACCTCTACCTCCTCATGGAGAAGGTGGCCGAGGCCTCCCGGCGGTATGGGGCGAAAGGACGCATCTCCCTCAGCCTGCACTGCGAGCACGCCGAGCTGATCCGGGTTTTCATCGAGCGGGTGCAGCGCTCTGCCCTGAAAGGGCTCGAGGCATACCACCGCGCCCGTCCTCCGCTGACCGAGCGCCTCTCCATGGCAGAGGCGGTCCTCCTTGCCGATGCCACCCGCTGCCCCATCAACCTCCTCCACCTCAGCAGCAGGGAGGCTGTGGAGGCTGCGGTGGACGCGAAGCACCGGTACCGCCACCTGGACATCCGGCTGGAGACGACCCTCCACCACCTCGCCCTGACCTACGCGACTGCCAAAGGGATCGCCGGGAAGGTCAACCCGCCCATCCGGACGGAGGACGATCGGAATGCCCTCTGGGAGGCAGTCATGGCAGGGGAGATCGACACCGTCGTCAGCGATCACGCCTGTTGCTTCGAGGAGCAGAAGGGGGAGGACCTGTGGAAGGCCCTTCCAGGCTTTGGGGGCACCGCCTTGCTCTACCCCTACCTCCTCTCAGAGGGGTTCCACGGGCGGGGGCTCCCCCTTGCGCGGGTGGCGGAGCTCGCCAGCGCCAACTCCGCGCGCGCCTTCGGCCTCTACCCCCGCAAGGGGACGATCGCCGTGGGGAGCGATGCCGACCTCGCCATCATCGACCTGGAGCGGGAGGTCACGGTCACCCCGGAAGTGCTGCTTTCCGCCCAGGACTTCACCCCGTTCGAGGGGCTGCGGCTCCGCGGGTGGCCCACCCATACCGTCCTCCGGGGGCGCCCGGTGTTCGCGGGAGGAGAGATCCTGGGGAAGCCCGATGGCCGGTTCATCCCCAGGCCGGTTGGCCTCCACCTCTGAGGGCGCCACGTCCTGCCGGGCGGTGGGTGCGTGCATGGTCCGCTGCGCCCGCCAGTCGGGCCGGATCCTGCGCTCGCGGATGAGCCAGGTCTCCAGCGCTTCCACCACCCTGGGATCGAACTGGGTCCCTGCGTGGGCGATGAGTTCGGCGAGAGCCTCGTGCTCGGGCATCCGCCGGCGGTAGGGCCAGTCGGAGGTCATGGTGTCGAAAGCGTCACACACCGCCAGGATGCGCGCGCCGAGGTGGATCTCCTCCCCGCTAACCCCGTGGGGATACCCCTTCGCGTCAAGCCGCTCGTGGTGCTGCAGGAGGATGGGGAGGTGGGGGGTATAGACGGTGAGGTGGCTGAGGATCCTGGCGCCGGTCTCTACGTGTCCCTGCATCGTCTTGAGCTCCTCAAGGGTGAGGGGACCGGGCTTCAGCAGGACGCTGTCCCGGACTGCGATCTTCCCGATATCGTGGACCCGGGCAATGGCGCGGATCGCCAGGGCCTCGTCCTCGGGCAGCCCCAGGATGCGTGCGACCTCGTAGCACATCTCGGCCACCCGCCGGGAGTGCTGCCCGGTCACGTCATCCCGCTGGTCGAGGAGGTCGGCGAGGGTCGCGAGCATCTCCTCCGCCTCCGTCCGCAAGCGGGTGTAGGCCTCATAGCCCACCTTAGCCATGAACAGGGGCGGGATGAGCACGACGGCAGCGAGCGGGTGGACCTGCCAGAGCAACGACATCCCCACCGCCAGGCTCACGAGCGCGAGATTCACCATGACCGAATCGCGCAACCCCCAGATGAACATGCGGAGGATCGGGAGGTTTTGCACCTGGGAGAGGACGGCCATCAGCAGGAACAGGTTGACTAGGTAGTAGGTCCATCCTGCGGCGAACCGTGCCAGGATCTCCACCAGGATCGCCGGGAGGAGCCCCCCGGGAGGAAGCGTGTGGAGGACCTGGTAGCTCGCCCCCGCGGCGGCAGCGGCCAGGATGTACATGGAGAAGTTGTACAGCGCCTTGTAGTAAACCCTGTTGGCGATGATATCGGCGGTCAGCACGCTGATCCCTGCCATGAAGGCTGCTGGGGGCCACCCGAAGGAGAACAGGACGAGCAAGACGAGGGAGATGGTCAGGCTCTCCTCCTTTCCAGCACGGCCGAGGGTGTAGGGGACGGGCTTCATCTCGGCGATGATCGCAAGCACCACGAGGACCGAGAAGAAGAGGGCATCGGCCTGCGTTTCGAATGGCTTGGATTGCAAGAAGGCGTACCCGGCGTACCCGAGGGTCGCAAACCCCGTGAACCAGGTGATGCCGATGGTGAAGAGGAGAGAGCGCTTCATTGTCTTATCCCTGCAGGTGGGGAGGGTGCGACCATCAACTGTTGGACGAGGGCGAAAACCCCCAGGGCGATGAGGAGGTCCCCCACGCTGAACGCACGGGCCAAAGGCAACCAGGACGGTGCTTGGAGGATATCCGCCAGGAACAAGAGCCGGGCCTGCGCATCCACCCCCACAGTGTTGTTGTGATAGTACCCTTCAGGCCTTCCAGGGACGGGCATGAATCCCCCGTTGGCAAGGATGACCAGGGCATTGGAAGCGAGACCGATTCCCACGAGCCAGAGCCAGGGCGTCCTCCTGTTCATCCAGACGAATGCCAGGAGGAGGAGGTAGGAGAGGAGGTGGAGGGATGCTGCGAAGGCCCGAGCGACAGGGGAGGTGTTCTCATCGGGAAGGAAGGCGATCACCTGGATCGCCAGGGCGAGGATAGGAAGGAGGGGGGAGCGCCAGGGGTGCTCCCCAAGCGCCTGGAGCCTGCCGCCCCGGAGGAACCCGAGGGACAGGGAGAGAACGAGGGGGGCAAGGAGCAGCACGGATCTCCCTCCCTCAGCAGTCTTCACAAGGAGATCGGAAAGGGGGGAGAGGGATCGCCCTCTCCCCCCTTTCCTCCCGGCCCCTCCACGTGCTAAGACCACTTCCCTCCTGCGCCGCCTGCGATGAGGAGGGAGGCGAGCGCTAGCAGCGAGAGCACCAGGTGAAACACCTTCGCCTTCCACCGCATGCGCATTCCCCCTTTCCTCCGAAAAAGCAAAGCCCGCCCCGCGAGGAGCAGGCATTGGCGCATCTCCTGGACTCCGGCAGCCCGGCTTGCCCTCCCCGAGGGCTCCGTGGCTTTGCGCCCCCACCTCGCGGTAGGTTTGCCCTTCTCGGAGTGCTTTTTACCTCTTCTTTTCGAGATGATCGGCCGAAATCCTGCTTTCTGGAGGAAGAATTTTCCCCAGGACTCACCGGATGCGGATGCGCACAGTGTGGTAGCCCGTGGCACCCTCCGGGAGGGGAGGCCTCTTTCGTTCGATCTGCAGGACTCCGGAACCGTCCTTCGCCCGCACCTTCAGGAGGTACTCCCCTGGTTTCAAGGGTCTCCAGATCGCCCCCCAGAGGACCCAGGTGAACTTCCCAAGGGGCTGCTTGATCTCGCCCTTCTGCCACGTTCGCCCGCCGTCGGTGCTGTACTCCACTTCTCGGATGCCGCGGTCGCCGCTATAGGCAACGCCCCCGATGGGAAGCTCTCCCGGCGGATAGACCTGGCGATCAAAGGTGGTGAACTTGGACATCGTCTTCACCACGGCCTCGTCGCTCCACCCCTGCTTTTCCCAGAACCCCAGGAAGTCGTAGTCCACGACCTCGATCCTCGTGATCCACTTGGGGTTCTTCATCCCGTACAGGCCGGGGACGAGGAGCCTCAGAGGGAAGCCGTGTTCCCTGGGAAGCGGCACCCCGTTCATCTCGTAGGCGAGCAAGGTGGTAGGGTTCATGGCGTCGACGAGGGGGATCGCCGTGGTGTAACCGTCTGCGCAGTGGAAGGTAACCTTCACGGCCCGGGGGAGGGGGCCGCCAGCCCGTGTCAGCACTTCACGGAGAGGAACCCCGCGCCACCGCGCGTTGCTGATCAGGTCCCCCCCGACCTCGTTGCTGATGCATTCCAGGGTCTGGTACTGCTCCACGGAAGGCATCGCCTTGAGCTCCTCATACCTGAGGCGGACCGGTCTCGCGACGAGCCCCGTGACCTCCAATGACCACGACCGCGCGTCTACGACAGGGTCGAATCCCGGCGGGTTCTTGCTCACGACGTAGAACTTGTCGTTGGGGGTGATCTCCGGCGGCAACCCCTTGATGCGCGAGAACAACTCTGTCGCGGCCGCCCATGCACGCTGCATCCCTTGGAGGAGGAAGGAGGCGGCGAGGGCCAGGAGCGCGAGGAGGAGGGAACGGCGGGTGATCTCCCTGTGCAGGGGATCCCGGCCCCTAGGGGGCAGATCCAGGGAATCCCCTCCCCGGGACAAGCCCCTTTGCTTGATCCTTCCCATCGCCCAGAGGAGGAGGGCGTAGGAGACGGCGAAGGCGAATCCGTAGCCCAGGGTTGCGGCGAGCACACGGGCCTGGAGGAGAAGGGGATCGGGTGTGATGCCCTGCGCGCTCAGGTGGCTGGACAGATAAACGAGGGCACGAGGGAAGCTGAGGAGCGCGAGCGATCCGGAGGAGAGGAGCCAGAGGAGGGATCCTGTGAGCCAGGGCCGCCGGGAGAACGATCTCGCAGCGATCGCCCCGGTCAGGGCGAAGAGGAGAACAAGTCCAGTGAGCAACCCCCAGAACGCAAGGGGCTTCGCCGCGAATTTCAGGCGGACGATCAGGAAGGAAAAGAGCCGCAGGGGGATCAGGGTCAGGGCCCGTTCCCAGAGGGCGAGAGCAACTGCAGGGATGCGGCCGGTGAAGAGGCCTAGGTAGGTCGCAGATATGGCGATGGACCCCGCAAGCAGTCCTGCGGCGAACCCCTGGCTCGGCCGGACATCCCGTGCTGGCGGCCTCATGGCCCTCCTTCCCACCGCCTTCGAGCGACTCGCACCCCTCAGGGCTCGCTATACCGTTCCTCCTGCCAGGGGTCGCCACGGATGTGATAGCCGTTCCGTTCCCAGAACCCTGGCCTGTCTTGGGCCATGAGCTCCAGGCCGCGCACCCACTTCGCGCTCTTCCAGAAGTAGAGCCTCGGGACCACCAGCCTGAGGGGCCATCCGTGCTCCGGCGCGAGATCCTGCCCGTCCGCCCGGTACGCGAACAACGCGTCGTCCTCCAGGAGGTAGGAGAGGGGGATGTTCGTTTCGTATCCCTGTTCCGCGTGGACCATGGCAAAGCGTGCAGTGGGTTTGATCCTGACAAGCCCGAGGACGGTCCTGGCAGCGACCCCTTCGAACGTGACGCCGAGCTTGGACCACCGGGTCACACAGTGGATGTCGCAAGTGACGGTGGTCTTTGGGAGGGCCAGGAACTCGTGGTAAGTGAGGCGGATGGGTTCCTCCACCTCCCCGAAGATGCGGAAATCCCACCGCTCCGGGTCGAAGCGGGGGATAGACCCGTAGTGGAGGACTGGCCACTTCTCGGTGACCCGTTGCCCTGGAGGTACACGGGTGGACATGGCTCCTTTATATTATACATGAACAAGATGGAACTATCAAAATTCCCTCTTTCAATCCTCCTCATGCTCCTCGTGGTCCTTTCCCTCTTCTCGCCCTGAGGGAGGGGGATTCCAATGGAGCCAAGGGCAGACTATGCTATAGTAAATTAAGGTGATGGAGGCGCTCCTCATGAACGATCGTCTGCTGCGGGCCTGCAGGCGCATTCCTGTGGACTGCACCCCGGTGTGGTTCATGCGCCAAGCAGGGCGATACCTTCCCGAGTACCGAGCGCTGCGCGCGAAGGTTTCCTTCGCTGAGCTTTGCATCCGGCACGAGCTGGCGGCACAGGTTGCCCTCTTGCCTGTGGAGCGGCTGGGCGTGGATGGGGCCATTGTCTTCGCAGATCTTGCAGCCCCCTTTGGCGGCATCGGGGTGCGGTACGAGATGCAGGAGGGGATCGGTCCTGTTGTGCATACCCCCATCCGGACGGAGGCGGATTTGAAGACCCTCAGGCCATTCGAGCCAGATTCTGTGGTAGAGGCCGTCTTGGAAGAGATCCGTCTCCTCGCCAGGTCCTCCCCGGTCCCCATCATCGGGTTCGCAGGAGCCCCCTTCACCCTGGCGTGCTACCTCATCGAAGGGGGGAGGGCGCGGGACTACACGAGGACGAAGGCCATGATGTATCTCGCTCCTGCAGCCTGGGAGCAGTTGATGGAACTCCTGACAGGCGCCGTGGCCGATTACCTTCGCGCCCAGGTGGCGGCAGGTGCGCACCTCGTCCAGTTGTTCGACTCCTGGGTGGGTACCCTGAGCCCTCTGGACTACGCTTCCAAGGTGATGCCGTACCTCACGCGCATCCTGAACGGCCTCAAGGAGACAGGAGCACCGGTCATCTACTTCGGGACGGGAACGGCAGGGCTCCTTCCGCTCATCGCGAAGTTAGACGCCGAGGTGATCGGGGTGGACTGGCGCATCGCATTGGACGACGCATGGGAGAGGATCGGCGACCACCACGGGATACAGGGGAATCTCGATCCTGCAGTGCTCCTGGGGCCCTTCGATGGGGTTGCACGGAACGCCCGGGATATCCTGAAGAGGGCAGGGGCCCGCCCTGGTCATATCTTCAACCTCGGCCACGGCGTGCTCCCGGACACCCCTGTCGATCATCTCCGCAGGCTTGTGGATCTGGTACATGCATTCTCCCTGGAGGTGGACCGATGATCGGTGTGCTCCTCATGGCCTATGGCAGCCCCGGCTCCCTGGAGGAAGTAGAGCCCTATTACACGCATATCCGCGGAGGGCGCAAGCCTAGCCCCGAGCTCCTCGAAGAGCTCCTCGCGCGGTACAGGGCCATCGGGGGGAAGTCCCCCCTCTTGGAGATTACGTACCGCCAGGCGGCTGCCCTTGAAGAGAGGCTCCACGATGCAGGGGTAGAGGCGCGCGTCTACGTGGGGATGCGCCACAGTCCCCCCTTCATCTCCGAGACGGTCTCCTCCATGGCCAGGGATGGGATCCGGCTGGCGGTGGCGCTCCCCATGGCCCCCCACTACTCTGCCTTGAGCGTGGGGCAGTACCTCCGCCTTGCCGAGGAGGCCCGGCGCGACTCCGCGAAGGATCTCACCTTGCACTACGTCCGCTCCTGGCACGATCATCCGGGATATATCGCCGCCGTCGCGGAGACGGTTTTCGAGGCCCTTGGCACCTTCGAGGAGGAGCGGCGGACGGTGCCCGTGGTGTTCACGGCCCACAGCCTCCCTCAGAGGATTCTCCTGGAGGACGATCCATACCCCCGGGAGCTCTTGCGGACCTGCGACCTCGTGAGCCGGGCATGTGGGGGCCTTCGCTGGACCTTGGCGTACCAAAGCGCGGGCAGGACACAGGAGGCTTGGCTCGGCCCTGAGGTGGCCGAGGTACTACGGGAGCTCAGGATGGAGGGGGTAACCTCTGTCCTGGTGTGCCCCATCGGGTTCGTTGCCGATCACCTCGAGGTCCTCTATGACTTGGATATTGAGGCAAGGGGCGTGGCCGAGGAGCTTGGGATCCAGTTCAGGCGGGCTCCCTCGTTGAACGACCGGCCCACGTTCATGAAGGCGCTCGCAGACATCGTCCTACGGGCTCTCCAGGAGGGGCCGAGTTCATAGTCCGGGTTTCATTTCCCGACGAGCCATGAAACACGTGATCATTATCGGAGGTGGGATCACCGGGCTCTCTGCAGCGCTGGAGGTCCAGGCCCTTTCCCAGAACCATGACCTCCCCGTGCGGTGCACGCTCTTTGAGAAGGAGGGACGCTTAGGAGGCAAGATCCTTACCATCCGCCGGGACGGGTTCCTGGTGGAAGCTGGCCCAGATTCCTTCCTCGCCGTGAAGCCATGGGCAACGGACCTCTGCCGCCGCCTGGGGCTTGGGGACGATCTCGTCGCGCAACCAAGACAACCCGTCTACATCCTCCATCGAGGTCGCCTCCACCCACTCCCGGAGGAGTTCCTCATGGGGGTCGCTGGGGACTTCAGGACCCTCGTGCGGAGCTCACTATTCTCGCCCCGGGAGAAGGTGCGCATGCTTTTGGAACCCCTCATCCCCCTTCGCCTGGACGATGGAGATACGAGCGTTGGTGCCCTCATCCGGAGACGGCTGGGACAGGCTGCGGTGGACCGGCTCGCCGGCCCCCTGATCGCCGGGATATACGCAGGGGACCCCGACACGTTGAGCGTGCTGGCCACCGCCCCCTACCTTGTCGACCTCATGCGGTCTGGACCGGGTTTACTCCTCGGTGCCCTGCGCATGCAGGGGCGGCGGAGGAGGAGCAGTCCATCTCCCTCCTTCTTCACCCTTGCCGGGGGGTTGCAGGATCTCGTGGACCGCCTCAGGAAGTCGCTGCAAGGTGTGGACATCCGGATGGGGGTTGCCGCGCGCTCCATCAGGGCGAGGGGGTCTCCAGGCTATATGGTTGAATTGATAGACGGCACGGCCGTGGAAGCAGATGCTGTCCTTATCACAACCCCGGCATTCACTGCCGCAGGACTCCTCACTCCCCTCGCTCCTTCCCTCGCTGAGGTGCTCCGGACTATCCCCTACGCCTCCACTGCCACCATCGCCCTCGCCTACAGACGCGAGGACGTCCGCCATCCCCTCTCCGGCAGCGGGTTCCTCGTCTCCCGGGAGGGGAGGGGCGCCGTAACGGCGTGCACATGGGTCTCCTCGAAATGGCCAGGCAGGGCACCCCCGGGGACCGTGCTCCTGAGGGCCTATGTGGGGGAGTACGGCAGGGAGGACGTCTTGGGTCAGGATGATGACGGGATGATCGCTGCTGTAGAGGAGATCCTCGCCCCTCTCCTCCACATCGAAGGCCGACCTCTGTTTTCCGTTGTCACCCGATGGCACCAAGCGATGCCGCAGTACACCCCAGGACACCTCCTCCGCGTCATGCGCATGGAGGAGGAGCTCAAGCATTTCCCAGGACTCCACATCGCAGGGGCGGCCTATCGGGGAGTGGGCATCCCAGACTGTATCCGCCAGGGGCAGGAGGCCGCTCAGAAGGTAGTGAGGGATCTTTGGCCGAACGTGAATATCCAGGCATCTGGCGTGTAGGGAAGGATGAGAAGCTTTTTGGCAATAAACTTCCTCAATCTTCGAAAGGAGGGGAGTGCATGGAGCTCCTGACAGTGAAGATTCAGAAACCCGATGAGGTCAACCTGATCCTGGGGCAGTCCCATTTCATCAAGACCGTCGAGGATCTCCATGAAACCCTGGTCACCTCGGTCCCCGGGATCAAATTTGGGTTGGCCTTCTGCGAGTCCTCGGGACCAGCCCTTGTTCGTGCAAGCGGGACCGATGAGGAACTCGTCAACCTGGCCAAGCACAACGCCATGGAGATCGGAGCGGGGCACTGCTTCCTGATCTTCCTCCGCAATGCCTATCCCATCAACGTGCTCAATGCCATTAAGCAGGTCCCGGAGGTATGCCACATCTACTGTGCAACGGCCAACCCCGTCGAAGTCATCCTGGCCCAGACCGAACAGGGGAGGGGGATCTTGGGGGTCATCGACGGCCTGCGCACGAAGGGTATCGAGACAGAGGAGGACGTGGCCAAGCGCAAGGGTTTCCTCCGGAGTATCGGGTACAAGCTCTAAGGATGGACATCCCTGAGATCTTCCTTCTTACCAGCCAGATGAGGAAGGCCGCAGAGGCCCTGTGGCGCCTTTCCATGGAGATCGCCTCTTCGGGAAGGCGAGCCTACCCTCAGGCCTCCTGGCAGGTCCCGTCCTCTCCTGAGGAGGAGCGCTTGCTTCCGCCCCTTGAGGATCTCCAACGGCACGCGGAGCGTCTCCTCCAAGTCCTGAAGGAACTCGAGGCTCCCTCCCACGGGCTTTCACAGAGAGAGACCGCCTCCCTCACCCGGAAGATCGAGGGGTTCATCCACCTCTGTCAGGCCCTCCGCGATCAGATCACAACCCCTCTACCCCCCGCCTCCCTTGACGCGCCATACGGAGCCGGTGCGCCGAAGGGCCCTCCGCTCGTTGTCTCCGCTGTCATAGCGGTGGAGTCCGCCAGACGCCTCGCCGACGACATCACTTCCTTGCTCCTCTGGCAGGCCAACGTTGCAGGCCGAAGAGGCATCTGAGCTTATCTCGCTGCAAGGGAGCGGGTTGCCTGGAGACGGATCCCTCTTCCGAGGTCTCCTGTGTGAACTTGTCAATCGGGTCTTCACCCGATTTTATCTCCGTATTTCCCCTATAGGAATTTCAGGCCTGGACCCGATGGTTCTTCCCTCCCTCCGGGGGTACGGTGGAGCCGGAAGGGGTGAGGACCGTGCATGCCCATCGGGAAGCGCTGATCCAGGCCAAGCGTCAGGTGGCCAGGGAGCTAGAGGCGCATCGGCAGATCCTGATCCGCGAGCGGAACCAGCGCAAGAACCTCAAGCCAAGGGTCCCGCACACCAGAAAGGAGGACCTCCCCCAGATGCTCCACAGGGAGGAGTTTGAGCGGGTCCGCCAGCAGCTCAAGATGCATAAGGTGGCGCTTGCGCAGTTCGGGGGTCTCGCTGCGTTTGTCGCTCTTGCCGAAAAATTCACCCGATTCCTGCGCTAGGAATGCCGGCTTGAACAAACGTTCCCTATTGACGGCCTTTCTGCGGCTATGGTAGGGTTACACCAGAGACGCAGGCCTAACGGCGAAGTAGCCGATTCAAAAGCTACATACGTGGACTCCGAAAGCGGCTAAGTGTACTTCGGGGGTAACTCCGGAGAACGGCTGGCAGGCAGTAGGAACCGGCGGTGTAGCCAAAGACGGTGAAAAGTCGGAGAAAGCCTGCGTCTCTCTCGTTTCATTCGGGAGAGCAGAGCGTGGAAAAGAGGGGAGGCCCTCTTCGCGAGGGGCCTCCCCTCTAAGTCACCCCCACACAAAGGAAGCTCCAGTTCGTTTACCGCCTTCCTCCCACAAGCCCCTGATCCCGCCACTTCTTGTAGATGCGCCGCATCTCCGCTGCAGCGCTGTCCAGAGCCCTCTCTGGTGTGTCGATCCCTTGGGCAACCCGGGCGAACATCACAGGGATGATGAAGGTGTTGAACACCTCGTCGATGGCGGCGTTCGAGGGTCCAGGCCATCCTACGTTGTACGCCCACTCGTAGGCTGTCTCGATCGAGGCGAGTTTGTCCGGTCTGTCCCCGGCTGCCTTGGAGACGGGGTCGTTGGTGAGGTAGGCGAGGCGTTTGGCTTTGGGGATGGCGTTCAGGAAGGTCGGATAGTCATAGGCTTGGCTGGCTTGGAACTTCCCAGGCCCCCATCCCTCCTTTGTGGCCACATCCGGATCATAGCTCAGGATCAGGTCGATGAGGAACTTCTTGGCGGCCTCGGTGACGCGACGGTTCCCGGTCTTCCAGATGATGTAGACCCCCATGACGTGCTCCAAGCCCCGGGCGCCTGCCGGGCCGGCCGGGGCTCGCTCGGTGACCTCGGTATTCCGAGCCAGTTGCACGGCTGGTGACCGCTCGGGATCCTCCCCGCGCTTCAGCGCCTCTGCCGCCAGGGCTTGCGCCGTCCGCGTGATGGAGATGGCGTTCATGGCAATGGAGATCCGCCCGGCGAGGAACTCCTCGTTGTTGGAGGCAGCGGTCCAGGCGAAGACTCCTGGGAACATGGCCTCCTCATACAGGGCCGTGACGAACTTGAGGGCGTCGATGGTCCGCTGCCGATAGGGAGGCACGTCGATGATCACGTTGCTCCCCTCGTCCTGCTCCGAAGTCCCCCAGGAGTACATGAGGGCCCGGAGGCACATGTTGGTGTCGATCTCCTGGGAGAGGCCGAGACCGACGGGGTTCCCCATCTTCTTGAGCTCGCGCCCGGCTAGGCGGATGTGCTCCCAGGTGACGGGGCCCTTGGAGGGAACCCGCTCTGGACCAGTGACCCTGAACGCTGCCCGCCTCCAGAGGTCCGCCCGGTAGTGGATCGGGTCGGGGACGAAGTTGTCGGAGACCCCGAAGTACTTCTTGGTGACGGGGTTATAGGTGCTCATCCGGGCCAGCGGGATATAGGGCCCCACTTTCTTATTGTTGACCAGCTCCTCGATGACCTCGCGGTGGGCATCGGTATCCACCTGGGGCTCCACAGCCGCAGGCGGGCTGAGGAGCTGCATCAGGTCGTGTCCCGGGTCGGCCCCGCGGGCAACCCGGGATGCTTCGGCGGCGAGGATGGCCGGGAGGTCGGCTACTCCCACGTGCTCCACCACAACCTGGACGCCGTTCTTTGCCCCCCAGCGCGGGGCAAAGACCTTGTCGAACCAGTCGTCATACGGTGGGACGAAGTGCCGCCACTGGAGGACCCTGAGCCTCACCGGCTGGGCCGCTGTCTTCTCGGTGAAGATGAAAGGACCCAGGCTTGCAGCAGCCACCCCCACCCCCGCGATTTTAAGGAACTCGCGCCGGGTGATGCGCCGCCACTTCCCCTCTGCGACCTGCACCCAACGGACCTCTTCCTTCTTCCCTTCCATGCGATCCACCCCCTTGATCTGTCTCCTCTCACGTTGGCGTCATCGGACCGCCCCTGCGGCGGTAAACCCAGAGACGAACCGGTCCAAGACGAAGTAGTAAAGGATCGCCACGGGGACGCTGGCGAGGAACGCGGAGCCCATGAGCGGCCCCCAGTCGAAAATGTCCCCCCGGACCATATCAGAGGGAACCCCGATGCTGACCGTCTTTTGCGCTGTCGCGGTGACGAAGGTCAGGGCGTAGACGAACTCCTGGGCAGAGAGGGTGAAGCTGAAGATGATCACGGTGATGATCCCCGGGATGGCGAGGGGGAGGACGATCCTGAGGAACGCGCCCAGACGGCTGTAGCCATCCACCAGAGCGGCCTCCTCGAGGTCCCGGGGGATGGACTTGAAGAAGCCCATGAGGAGCCACGTGGAGAAGGGGATGGTGATGGTGGGATAGGTGACGACAAGCGACCAGAGGGTGTTCTGCAATCCCAGCGCCGTCACGACGCGGGCCATGGGGATGAACAGGAGGGTTGGGGGGACGAGGTAGACGAGGAAGATCCCGATCCCCAGCTGCTCCCCCCAGCGACCCAGGAAGCGCGCCAGGCTGTAACCCGCGGGGACGGCCAGGAGGAGGGTGATCCCCACGACCATGACGCCGACGAATGCCGTGTTCAGCAACCACCTGGCGTACATCGTCTTGGTGAACACGTAGCGCCATTGATCCAGGGTAGGAGGCTCGTTGAACCAGAAGGGGTTGTTCATCGGGTTATAGAGGTCAGTGTTCTGCTTGAACGCGGTGATGAGCATCCAGGCGAAGGGGAGGGCGGTGAAGATGATGAATAGGGCCAGCACGAGGAAGTGACCGGTCTGGAGTCCGAATCTCTTCAGGCTGCGGGAAGCTAGCGCCTGGTCCATCACACCACCTCCACCCTGCGGGCGAGCCGGAGGATCAGAACCGCCGCAATGAACAGCACCGGGAACAGGAAGAGGGAGATCGCTGCCCCAACGCCCAGGTTCCCTCACACGATCCCTTTAAAGAAGGCCAGGCTCGACAGCACCTGGGTCGTGTCGAAGGGCCCGCCCCGGGTGAGAACGTAGACCACAGCCATGTCGGTAAAGGTGAAGATGGTCCCGAAGAGGATGGCCACGCTGATCACAGGGAGGAGGAGGGGAATGGTGATCTGGAAGAGTTTGCGCCAGAACCCAGCCCCATCAACCTCCGCCTGGTCCAGGATGTCCTTCGGGATCGAGGTGAGCCCTGCGAGTAGGATCACCGTGGAGAAGGGCAGCATCCTCCAGACGTGGACGGTGATGACGGCGACCATGGCGAGGTCCGGCCTCCCCAGCCAGAACATATTGGCGTTCGGGGGAAGGAGGCCGACGGCGCGAAGGATCCAGTCGATGATACTGAAGCGCGCATGGAAGATCCATAGCCAGCCGATGGTGGCGAGGGAGATCGGTGCCACCCAGGGAAGGAGGATGAGGAAGAGGACGACACCCTTCCCGCGGAAGTCCCTGTTCAGGGCAAGGGCCAAGATATTGGCGAGGACGATCACGAGCACCTGGGAGGAGATGGTAAACACGAAAGTGTTCTTCAACGCCCTGCGGAAAACAGGGCTCTGCACGATCTCGACGAAGTTCTGCAACCCCACGAAGGACGCGTACGGGTTCCCGGTGGTGGCGTCCGTCATGCTGAGGTAGATGGCGAAGACGAACGGGAACCCAACCAGGAGGACAATGTACAGGAAGGCGGGCGCGAGAAAGAGGGGACCCAGCACCCTTTCCCGTTCCAGCAGGTGACGTCCCCTTAAAAGTGCCGTGGTGATGGGCTGGGCAAGGGCTATGTGCTTTTCCTTCTCCCGCGATCTTTCCCCAGGGGGTTTCGCTCGACGAGGGGTGGTACGGAGGATGCTTAGAACTCCAGGAAGACGAACACAGGGTACGCTGCTGCGACAAGCGCCATGTTCCCTAGGCCATGGTTCTCCTTGCTCGATTTTAGAATGTGGACCTCGCACCGTCAAGGGGATAAACTTTCTGACCGTCTGACAGTTTTCACGAAGCACCTCCCGCATGGCAGAGCCATGCGAAGTACCGGAATTGTGGGGGCAGGAGATGGCGCCGGATGAAGCGGACGTCTAACCTCACCGTATGCGCCATCTTTTGGAGGAAACGGA
>Ga0197143_1000586_pt1 | contig 38000 bp, 32 predicted proteins | sample GBS70_MetaG_FD_148603 | JGI IMG/M metagenome (GOLD analysis project Ga0197143, IMG submission 148603) | Sediment microbial communities from Great Boiling Springs, Gerlach, Nevada, United States - GBS 70_MetaG | ecosystem: Environmental > Aquatic > Thermal springs > Hot (42-90C) > Sediment... | reverse complement strand
GGCGAAGCGTGGTCGGTGCTTCCGAAGACTTGGCTTTCGTGCCGAAAGATTTCGGCTGGTTTGTCGCCCAAAATGCCGCCTAAAAGAGCCCGAAGCCAAAAACGCAATGCGCCACGAAAGGATGCTGTCCTAAGTTCGGGCGAACCCCTCGGGTCAGAACCACCCAAAAACAAGGGCGTGACCGTTTCCAAAGTCACTTGAAACTCGTGAGTTCCCATCGCAACTTTCACCACCCTTTGACGATAACGGCTCGCTTGCGATAACGACTGAGCCCAACGCCTCAAAACCGTTTGGGTAAAATTGCCCAAGCGCTGCCCTTCAGCGAAGTTCGTTTTTGTCCAGCATCGTCAAAACAGGAGCGAGGTCAGCGATCAGGCGGTCACGGACTTTGGCATCAGCAGGTAAGTCAAAGTGCTCGCGATATTTGGCGTAGATGCTTTGCAACTGGTTGCGGACGGTTTTGGCGGTGCGGTTCAGGCGTTTCGCTAACGCTTCAGTTTTTTCGCCGTAACGCACCAACGCTTCAGCGACTTCCCTTTCGGCGGGCGTCAACTTTTGCCAGAAGGTTTGTAACAATTGCCAGTGCTGCTGTTGTTGCAATTGGTGCTGGCGCTCAATAGCGCGGTAAGGGTCGTCCCAGAGCAGGATTTCCTGCACCGTTGACGGCAACAAATTCCAACGCAAAATGGGCACGGGCACCAACACTACTTCATCAGGCTTTTGGGCGTGCATCTCCTTGCTTTGCAGCAACTTGCCTTCCGAAAGCAAATGCCAAACATGGTCATGCTCGTCCAACAAAAGTTGGGCGACGACCATGCCCATCGCCGTCATCACTTTCCGCCCCCCAGCGATGGACAGGTGGATGCGAAAGCCCTTGCGCTTAAGTCGGGCGACGGTGCGATAAAGCACCCGCAAAAGCAAAGCGACATCCCTTTCGGTCACGAAATCGTTAGGGTAATGGCTGCCATCTTGAATGGGCTGGAAAAGCCAATGAAGGTTCAGACCGTTTCGGCGATAAAAGGAGCGTTCCTTTCGGAGGCGTTGGAGAGCGTTAGCGATGGCAGGTTGATGTTCATTGGGATGCAAGATGCAGACTTGCGAGATGGGGAAGTTACGCGCGAGCAAGGCGTCCAGTGTCAAAGTGACCACTTGCGCTTCCACGCCGATCGTCGCCACCAATGTTCCTTGCCCAATGGCTACGAACTTTGGCATCCCCTTTTCACCGCCCCGACTGGTTAGTCTTCTTATTATTGCAGCAGGGTGAAATTATGTCAATGGAGCAACCAAACAAACCGACATCGTTTGGCTGACCTGAAGAGGAAGGGAAGAGGTGGGCAAAACTTGCGGTGTGGTCATGATGGTGATGCTGGCAGGGGGGTAACCTTTCGGACGGAAATTGCCCGAAAGAAAAAGGGGCGGCAGGTTATGACGCCTTTTGGAACGGTCAAGGCGGTTTAACGAATTGATCCCTTGGCATTTGCGGGTGGATGTGTGGTGCCTGACGGTAAAGGGGTTTGAGGTGCAGCGAAGGCAAGAGTTTGTTGGCGCAGGCGTGTCGGGAAGGGGTTTGGATTTTGCGGGGCGAATTGTTGCCCGATGAGGAAATGAACGGCGTCCTAAAGCCAGAGGAGCAAGCGCGAGAACTGATGGCGCAAGGCGACCACGATTTGGCTGCCGCCAAAGCCAACTTCAACCTTGACCTTTACGACATCGCCACTTTCCTTACCCAGCAAGCGGCGGGGAAGTTTTTGAAGGTGCTGTATCTTTTCCGCTTCCAAACCCTTCCGCCACGAACTCACGACTTAGAGCGCTTAGCCGTCGCCTTGGGGGCGCCCTCCTGAGATCGTGGCGTTGGGGAGACTGTTGACAGACGGTGACATCCGAAGCCGATGTGGGGATGCGGCGGGAGTAGCGCCCTACAAACTTTTTGATGCTGCCATCGCTCAAGAGCGCCTCCAACAAGCCGAAAAGATTCGTGGGTGGGTGCACAGTTGCCTTTCAGGGGCGCAGCCGTGATTTTGAAGAGTGTGGGCAAGCGTGTAGTGCAGGCGTGTAGGCCTGCAAAGAGTAGCGAAGTATCGGTGGCAACGGGGGGAGATAGTCAGTCGCCAAGCGCTCATTGCCTTAACCGAATGAAGAGGGGACGCTTATAATTGCTGGCGACAGCGAGGTGAACGCCATGAGTTTGCCGCCTGAACTGGAGAAGGCGCGGCGGGAGATAGAGGCGATCGCCCGCGACTACGGGCTGGACTTTTTCCCGGTCGTCTTTGAGTTGGTCAGTTACAAGCAGATGCACCAACTCGCTGCCTATACGGGTTTCCCCGTCCGCTATCCCCATTGGCGCTGGGGCATGGAGTATGAGCGCGTTCGCAAGAGTTACACCTACGGCTTGCAAGTCATCCACGAGATGGTCATCAACAACAATCCTTGCTACGCCTACCTGCTCTCCAACAACACGATGCTGGAGCACAAGATGGTCATGGCGCATGTCTATGCCCACGCCGACTTTTTCAAGAACAACCAATGGTTCGCCCATACCAACCGAAAGATGCTGGACGAGATGGCGAACCACGCCGTTCGCGTGCAACGCTACATTGAACGCTATGGCGAGGAGCGGGTGGAGAGTTTCATTGACCTTTGCCTGTCCATTGAGGACATGATTGACTTCCACGCTGCCCATGTCAAACGCTATCCCGCCCCCGACGAGGACGAAAGTGAAGACCCTGAAGCGCCCGTCACCACTGTGCCCCGATTGCCCAGCAAGTCTTACTTGGACAAGTGGGTGAACCCGCCAGAGTTTTTGGAAGAGTTGCGCCAATTGCGCCAGCGCCGCCGCCAAGCCCAACGCAAGTTCCCGCCCCGCCCCGAAAAAGACTTGCTGCTCTTTCTGCTTCAACACGCCCCGCTGGAAGAGTGGCAGCGCGACATCTTGTCCATCATCCGCGAGGAGAGTTACTACTTCGCCCCGCAGATGATGACGAAGATTCTCAACGAAGGTTGGGCTTCTTTCTGGCACAGCAAAATCATGACGGAGCGGGTGCTCAAGGACGAGGAGTTGATTGACTACGCCGACCGCCACGCAGCGGTGACGGCAGCAGCGCCAGGGGTTCTCAACCCTTACAAACTGGGCTTGGAGTTGCTGCGGGACATCAAGGAACGGTGGGATAAGGGGCGGTTCGGCAAAGAGTATGAGGAGTGCGACGATTTGGCGCTAAAAGAGGCGTGGGACAAGGGGCTCGGTTTGGGGATGGCGAAACTCTTTGAGGTTCGGCGCGTCCACAACGATGTCACTTTCATTGATGCCTTCCTGACCGAAGAGTTCGTCCGCAAGCACAAACTGTTCACTTACGACTTCAACCGCTACACGGGCGCTTACGAAATCAGCAGCCGCCAATTTGAGACGGTCAAACAGAAGTTGCTCTTTTTGCTGACCAACTGTGGTCGCCCTATCATTTGGGTTGTGGACGGCAACTACCGCAATCGGGGCGAACTTTACCTTTGGCACCAGCATGAGGGCGTGGACTTGCGCTGGGATTACGCCGTTGAGACGACTAAAAACATCCACGCCCTTTGGAAGCGCCCCGTGCACTTGGAGACAGTCAAAAACGGGCGAAGGATTCGGTTGAGCGTGCTGGACAAAGACCGTGCGCAAGAGGAAGTCCTTTAGCCTCTGGGAGGTGACGCCGATGCGCACGATGCAACTGGCGCAACGGCTTTGGGATGCCCTGCAAAAGGGTGAGATGACGCCCTGCGTGGATGCCGACGGTCTCACCGTGCAACTGCATGCCTGCGCTCATGACGCTTTTTCCTGCGCCGCCAAGCAATTGACGGTGCAGTGGCGACCGAAAGGCGATTGGGACGACGCCGTTGCCCGATGCGAGCGCGCCCTAAAAGTCCTTCACCCGCAGGCAGGTTTAGTGGAGCGGGACGATGCCGACGGGTTCGCCCTCTTCCGCTCGCCCCTCATGCGAGGCGTTTATTGGGAAGGGCGATTGCGATTGAGCGAACGGGACGCCACTTTCACGGTGCAGCGGTGGTGTCCCGATGAGTGGGGCAACCGCCAACCGACGCAGTTCCTGCTGACAATAGAGCAGGTGACGGACTTCCTAAATGCCTTCGTCCTGTGACTCTATATCTGCAAGCCCTTCCCACCTTCAAATGCCAAAGGGCGGGGCAGGAACGATTCCGCCCCGCCCAGTCGGGTGTCCTCATCGGATAGCAGGTTGATGGGTGGCTTGCGGTGGTTGACCCTCCTGTAGTTGAGGAGCGGGTTGGTGGGTGGCAGGCAAGGTTTCTGTTTCAGGACCAGAACGCGGTCGGGAGAAATACCAGTAAGCAGCCCCGACGATGACCAAGACTGCCACAATGATGACCGCCGCCAACCAAGTCGGCACTTCCTGTCGCATCCCAATCCACCTCCTGAAGGCATCTTCAAAGATTACCGCCACGGCCAACCAGAGGTGGTGTCAGGGGCTTGAACAGTCGGTCGGTCATAGTTGGCGACATCGGACGCCGTGTTTCGTCGGTTGATGATGTCGCCCCACCGCACATTGTTCCATCGGCTCCACTTGGCATGCCCGTCCATGTAAGCGAAGTTGTTGCCCAACATGTGCCAAGAAGTCCAATTGATGTTTGGAGCGGCTGAGGCGGAGACATCGCAGTTCCCACTAGTCGGTTCCCTACCCAAATACCAGCAAAGGTCGCGGTTCGTCCAGATGCCGCAGCGGTGAACAATGGGGCAATCTGTCCATGGGTTAACGCTATCCCAGAGGAAAGTCATGCGGGCAGGTTCCAAGATAGCGGGGATGCGGGCTCCAATCGCCGCTGGACCGAGGTAGTTGTAACTGTAGGTCGTGGTGTGTAGCACAGCATTGGGACATGGCGCATTATTAGGAGGGAAACGATTGATGCCCCAACCGGACAAGCGGCTGGGGCAGAGGAACAGTTGAGCGTTTCTGACATAGGGGAAAAGCGTATTGACGACCCAACCCCGCCACCCATTTCGAAAGGGGATGCCATTGCAGGTGTCGTTGTCGGGATGGTTGCCCGTGGGAAACATTTCGTCGTAGTCCACGGTGTATTGCGCCATCGCCAAGCCAATCTGACGGACATTGGAAAGACACGAACTTTGCCGCGCCTTCTCGCGGGCTTGGCTGAAGACAGGGAACAGGATCGCCGCCAAGATGGCGATAATCGCGATCACGACCAACAACTCAATGAGCGTAAAGCCATGACCGCGACCTGCCAAAAGGGACGACGCTCGGCAGCCAGCAAGCCGCATAGACAACACCTCCTTGATGGTTTGGTGAGTCACGACGCCATTCATCATAGCACACTGCAGGCAGTTTGTCAAGGAGCGTTGTTGAGCGAGAGCGCGCTCAAAGGGGTTGCACCCTGTAGGTGCGGTTGGCTTTCGTCTCAAACTCCGTGATGAAGGTGGTGGGCAAATCGGGACGCGAGGAAACCCAGCGTTCGGGGGCGGTAAACGGGGCGGGCGGTTGGGGTTTGAGTAGCGGGTTAGCGACTTCGCCCTTCGGCTCTCGCGTTTTTGCCCCGACCACTTTGACGGGCACGGGCGTCCGAACCCGACAAACCCCGCCGAGGTGAGAGCGGATGGTTGCTCCCTTCAGTTGCCCATCGCGCCAAAGGATGTCCACCTCAAAGCCGCCCCGCGCCCGCAAGCCCTTGACAAAACCGTCCCGCCACGCCTTCGGAAGGGCGGGCAGCAAGTGCAACTCGCCATCGTGGCTTTGAAGGAGCATCTCGGCAATTCCCGCACAACCGCCGAAGTTGCCGTCAATCTGGAAAGGCGGATGGTTGTCAAAGAGGTTCGGCAAAGTAGAACGGCGCAGCAACAGCAGCAAGTTTTCGTAGGCTTTCTCGCCGTCCAGCAACCGAGCAAACAGATTGACTGTCCAAGCGCGGCTCCATCCCGTCGCTCCGCCACCGTGAGCCAACCGATGTTCCAAAGAGCGACGCGCCGCCATCGCCAAAGCGGGTGTCCGCCAGACGGAAATTTGCCTGCCAGGGTGCAAGCCGAAAAGGTGCGACATGTGCCGATGACCTGGTTCGGGTTCGTCAAACTCTTCGTGCCACTCCATCAACCGACCGTCGCTACCAATTTTCAGCGGCTCCAGTTCAGCGAGGCGTTGTTTCAGTTGCTCCCGCAACTCTTCGTCCACACCGAGGAAGGTTGCCGCCTCTATGCAGTTGCAAAAGAGGTCGTGAATCAGTTGCAAATCCATCGCGCAGCCGATGCAGAAACTGGCTTCCTGCCCATCTTTAGTTCGGAAGGCGTTTTCGGGCGAGAGGGACGGGCAAGTCGTCCACTTGCCCGTCGCTGGGTTGCGCACCATCCAGTCCAGCAAAAAGAGTGCCGCTTCCCGCAGGATGGGGTAAGTTCGCTCCAAAAACTTGTGGTCGCCCGTGAACAAAAAGTGCTCCCACAAGTGTTGACACAGCCACGCACCGCCCATGACCCAAAAGCCCCAACGGGGAGCGGCGTCAACGGGGACGGTTGCTCGGAAGATGTCGGTGTTGTGATGCAGAACCCAACCGCGACAGCCGTAATGCGCCCTTGCGACTTTTCTGCCCGGCTCAACCAACTCGCCGATCATCCGCAAAAGGGGTTCGTGGCATTCGCTCAAATTCGTCGTCTCGGCTGCCCAGTAATTCATCTCGGCGTTGATGTTCGTCGTCCACTTGCTGCCCCAAGGCGGTGTCGTGCTTTCGTTCCAGATGCCTTGCAAATTTGCTGGCTGCGTGCTTGGGCGACTGCTGGCGATGAGCAGGTAGCGCCCGAACTGAAAGTAAAGGGCGACCAAGCCGGGGTCTTCTGCGCCTTCCTGCACCGCTTTCAACCGCTCGTCCGTCGGCAACCCTTCCAATTTCTCGTCGCGCCCTAAATCAATGTCCACGCGCCGAAAGAGCCGTTGATGGTCGGCGATGTGGGCGCTTTTTAGTTGCAGGTAATTTTTTCGGCGCAACGGAGCGAAGTAATCGGCGCAGCGTTGGTGGGGGTCGGCGGAGATGTCTTTGGGATTGCGGTAACTCGTTGCGGCGACGAGCAGCAAAGTGACGGCATCGGCATCCTTGACCGTCAACGCTTCCCCGCTCCCTTCCACCTTGCCACCTTCCGCTTGCGCCGCCAGCCAGATTTCAAATCGGATGCCTGCACCCGGCAAATCCGTTTGGCTGCGCCGCACTTCGCCATCGCCAACCCATTGCCCCCGCAAGATGAGCCAATCGTCTCCGCCCTTCAGCGTCTCATGGTTGGGATGGGGCGTGGTGAGGCGGGCAGTGAGGGTGACTTGTTTGGGCTTGTCGGCAACGATGCGACAGACAAGGGCTTGGTCAACGGCAGAAATGAACATTTCGCGGGCGAAGGTGATTTCGCCGATGCGATAGCGGATGCGAGCGATGGCTTCGTCCAAGTCCAATTCCCGCCGATACTCTGTCGGCTCGGCATCATGAGGGAACGAAAGCCAAAGGTCACCGAGGGGCTGATAAGCCATCAAGCGGCGAAAAGGGGCATAAAGGCGGTCGCCGATTTTCAAGACGCCCATCATCTTCTGGTCGGCGAGTTGCTCCGCCTCCCGATACTTGCCCGCAAAGACAAGTCGGCGCACTTGCTCAAGGGAAGCAAAGGCGTCGGGGTTGGTGGGGTCGTAAGGGTAACCCGACCACATCGTGTCCTCATTGAGTTGCAAGCGCTCCTGAGCGACACCGCCAAAGACCATCGCCCCCAATCGCCCGTTGCCCAAAGGCAGGGCTTCATTCCAGTGGCGAGCGGGCTGACGATACCAAAGCACCCAACGCCTTCCCGACACTTTCGCCTTCTCCGACGAACTTTTCGCCACCGTTATCACTCCTTTCGCTGCCATCGCTGTCAAGCCCAACCGCAGCAATGCCCGACGCTTCATCGCCCTTCCCCCTTCAACAAAGGAAGCGACGGGCGATTAGCGACTGGCGACTAGTGAACGGCAAAGCCGACGGAAACCAAGAAACTTGTCGCTCATCGCAAGTCGCCCGTCGCTCAAGATGATAGCGTTGCGCCACAATCATCCCCGACGCTGTATGGCGAAAGGGGGCGACGAGGATGAAAATCACGGAGGTTCGGGTGTTTGTCGTCAACCCGACGGCGACGGAGCGGTTTGAGGGCATCGGGCATTTGTATCGGCGGGGCGGGATGAACTATGTCGTCGTCAAGGTGCTGACGGACGAGAGCGTTTATGGTGTCGGTGAAGGGACGCTGCATGCCAGCGAACTGGCGGTCGCCGCCGTGCTCAATCACCTGAAAGACCTGCTCATCGGCAAAGACCCCCGCAACATTGAAGACACTTGGCAATTCCTCTATCGCGCCACCTATTGGCGGGGCGGTCCGATTTTCAAGAGTGCCATCGCCGCCATTGACATGGCGCTTTGGGACATCAAGGGCAAATTGGCGAACATGCCCGTTTACCAGTTGCTGGGTGGGGCGTGCCGAAAGGGAGTTTTGGTCTACCGCCACGCCGACGGGCGCGACTTCAAGGAAGTCACCGACAATGTGCGCAAGTGGCTGGAGCAAGGTTATAAAGTCGTGCGGGCGCAAATGGGCGGTTATGGTGGTTCGGGCAAATTGCGCTTTGAGCCATCCGAACGGGAAGGACTGCCGGGCACGACTTACTTTGAGCCAACCCGCTACTTGATTGAAGTGCCCAAACTCTTTGAGCACCTTCGCAGCGAACTGGGCATGGAGGTGGAGTTGCTCCACGATGTCCACGAGCAACTTTCCCCCATTGAAGCCGCTCAACTGGCAAAACGCTTGGAGCCTTATCGCTTGTTTTTCCTTGAAGACCCCGTTTCGCCAGAGCAAAAAGAGGCGTTGGCGTTCATCCGCTCGCAAACGACGACGCCGTTAGCCATCGGCGAAATCTTTTGCGACCGCGAACAAATCCTCCCGCTCTTTGTCAACCGATGGATTGACTACATTCGCATCCCGCCGTTGCATGTCGGCGGCATCACGGAGTCCAAAAAACTGATGGCGCTGGCGGAACCTTTCGGGGTCAAGTCGGCGTTTCACGGCGCTGCCGATTTGGGTCCGATCGCACAGGCAGCGGCGCTCCATGTGCAAATGTCCATCCCCAACTTCGGCGTGCAGGAGTGGACGGACTTTCGCAGCATTCAAGTGTTGTGCGACCTGTTTCCGACGCCCTGCGAGGTGCGAGATGGTTACGCTTACCCCAACGAGGCGCCTGGGTTGGGCATTGATTTCAACGAGGAGTTGGCGGAACGCTTCCCGTATGTGCCGACCTACATGCCCCAAATTCGGCGCGCCGACGGGACGGTGCATGGCTATTGACAAAATCGGGCAACGCCGACGGCGGGAGGTGAAAGCCGTGACGGCACAACGGACGGGGTATGTCATCGGTGTGGATGTCGGGACGATGAGCGTTCGGGCGGGCGTGTTTGCCTTGGACGGGACGATGGTGGCGCACGCCGTTGAATTCATCCAAATCGCCCGACCAAAAGAAAATTTCGTGGAGCAATCCTCCGACGACATTTGGGAGGCGACAGGACGGGCAGTGCGGGCTGCCGTCGCCAATGCCGGCATTCGCCCTAAGCAAGTCATCGGCATCAGTTACGACGCCACTTGCTCGTTGGTGGCATTGGGCAAAGACCTTCGTCCCATCTCTGTCTCGCCGACAGGTGACCCAAGGTGGAACATCATCGTTTGGATGGATCACCGCGCCATTGAATTTGCCGACCGCATCAATGCGACCCGCCATCCCGTCCTGCAATATGTCGGTGGCGTCATCTCGCCCGAAATGGAGCCGCCCAAATTGCTCTGGCTCAAGCACCACCTGCCCGAAACTTGGCGGCAGGCGGGCAAATTTTTTGACCTCGCCGACTTCATGGTCTTTCGGTCTACGGGGCACGATGTCCGCAGCCTTTGCACCGTCGTCTGCAAGTGGCTGTATCTTGGGCACGAGGGGCGATGGGACAGGAGTTTCTACGAGCAAATCGGGTTGGGCGATTTGCTGGATGGTGAGCGGGTGAGTGACGAAGTTCGTCCGATGGGCGAATGGGCAGGCAACTTGACGCAAGAAGCCGCCGAGCATTTGGGCTTGACAACCGACACAGCCGTCGGCGTCGGCATCATTGACGCCCATGCAGGAGGGATCGGGTTGCTGGGCGCCGTCTGGAAAGACGAAGGCGTGGACGAGACGCCCTTAGAGACGCTGGAAATCGCTTTGGCGCTCATCGGCGGCACTTCGTCCTGCCACATGGCAGTTTCCCGTGAGCCCAAGTTTGTGCCCGGCGTTTGGGGACCTTACTTTGGGGCGATGGTGCCGAACATGTGGCTGACAGAAGGGGGACAAAGTGCCACAGGCGCCCTCATTGACTATGTCGTCACCAACAACGCTCAATGGACGACTTTGCAACGGATGGCAGCGGAACGCAACACGACGCCTTACGAAATCCTCAACGACATCGTTTTGCGCTTGCAACGGGAGACAGGTTTGGGTTGGCGGCTCACGCGTGACCTGCATGTTTTGGACTACCATCATGGCAACCGTTCGCCCAAAGCCGACCCGTATGCCAAAGGCGTCGTGGACGGCTTGACGCTGGACACTTCTTTGGAAGCCGTCGCGAAACTCTACTACGCCACCATCCAAGCCATCGCCTACGGGACGCGGGACATCATAGAGACGATGAACCGACACGGGCACCAAATCCGACGCATCTATGCGACAGGCGGCGGGACGAAGAACCCTCTTTGGCTTCAAGAGCACGCCGACATCACCGAAAGCGAAATTCGGCTGCCTAAAGAGCCTGAGGCGGTGCTGCTGGGGACGGCGATTTTGGCGGCAGTGGCGGCGAAAGCCTACCCTGACATCCCGACGGCGATGCGGGCGATGTGCCACACGGGTGACATCATCCGACCCCGCCCCGAAACCTTTGATTTCCACCGCGCTAAGTTCGCCATCTACCGCGAGATGTATGAAGAGCACCTGCGCCGACGACAGCGGATGGCGGCTTTTATGTGAAGGCAGGTGAGACGCCGATGAATGTAGAGCCCCATTTGCTCGTCATCTTCGGGGCGTCAGGTGATTTGATGCGGCGGAAGTTAGCGCCCGCTTTGTTGCGCCTTGCCGAGCAAGGATTGCTGCCAGAGCGCTTCGCCATCTTGGGCTTCGCCCGAACGGAACTTTCCGACGAAACTTTTCGCTCGGCGCTGCAAGATGCCCTGCGGGTGCAACCCGAAGACGAGGCATGGCGTTGGCTGCAAGAGCGGTTGTTTTACTGTCAAGGCAACTACGGCGACGCAGCGTCCATGACGCGGTTGCGAGAGTGCATCGGGCAACTGGACGAGCGTTGGCGTCTGGAAGGCAATCGGCTGTTTTACTTGGCGACGCCGCCCGATGTCTTTGACGATTTGGTCATCGGCATTCGGGAGGGCGGGTTGAACAAAAGCGCTGGCTGGGTGCGCATCGTCGTGGAGAAACCGTTTGGGCATGATTTGGAGAGCGCTCGGCAACTCAACCGTTTGCTCTGGACGGCGTTTGACGAGCCTGCCATCTTCCGCATTGACCACTACTTGGGCAAAGAGACGGTTCAAAACCTTCTCGTCTTTCGCTTCGGCAACACGATTTTTGAGCCCCTTTGGAACCGCCGCTACATTGACCATGTGCAAATCACCGTCGCCGAAGATGATGGCGTGGGACATCGGGGGCGCTATTACGACGCGGCGGGAGCGTTGCGAGACATGGTGCCCAACCACCTGTTTCAACTATTGACGCTGGTGGCGATGGAACCGCCGATTGCGTTGGACGCTGACGAAGTGCGCGATGAAAAGTTGCGGGTCTTGCGGGCTCTCAAGCCTTTTGAACCTGAGGAAGTGGACGAAAATGTCGTGCGGGGGCAATATGGAGCGGGCGAAATCGCAGGGCAAAAAGTCGTCGCTTACCGAGAAGAGCCTTTCGTTCACCCCCAATCGGTGACGGAAACCTTTGTCGCCCTGCGGCTCTTCGTGCGCAATTGGCGGTGGGAAGGCGTGCCCTTTTACCTGCGGACGGGCAAGCGGTTGCCCCAACGCGTCACCGAGGTGCACATTCAGTTTCGTCCCGTCCCGCATTTGCTGTTCCCGCCCGAAACGGCGGGGCAACTGAAGCCCAACTTGCTGACGCTGCGCATCCAACCCGACGAAGGCATCATCCTGTGCATTGAAGCGAAAGTCGTCGGGATGGGGATGCAAGTCCGCTCTGTGCCGTTGGACTTTCGTTACGCCGATTTCGGCACGCCTATCCCTGACGCTTACGAGCGGTTGCTTTTGGATGCGATGCGGGGTGACCAGACGCTCTTTATGCGCGCCGACGAAGTGGAAGCAGCGTGGCGCATCGTCACGCCCATCCTGCGCCGCTGGCAACAACTCCCTCCGCCGCCCTTTCCCAACTACCCCGCTGGCACTTGGGGACCGAAAGATGCCGATGAGTTGATCCGACGGGATGGACGCCAATGGCTGACGCCGTGAGGGCAGCGACCGACTGCTTTGCCTTCAGAGAAAGCCCTTGGGGACAAGGGCTTCGTGCGCTGAAGGTCGCTGCTACAATCCCAACGGCATCACTTTTCGCCCTTGGCATGGGGGGATGCACCGATGCGTCGGTGGGTGGCGATATCGTTGGCGGTATTGGCAGGCGCTGCCTTTTGGGCAGTCGGGCAATTCGGCTACGACGACACACCTTTTTTGCCCGGCTCTAATTGGCGGGTGCACGACGGCAAGCGCCCACAACCGCCTGTCATCACGCCAGGCAAAAATTTCGGCGACCCACCCTCGGATGCCATCGTGCTCTTTGATGGCAAAGACTTGTCCAAATGGCGTAGCGTTTTCGGCGGTCCTGCCCGCTGGCGCGTGGAGAACGGCTACATGGAAGTCGTGCCTGGAACGGGCGACATCCAGACGGTGGACGAGTTGGGCGATTGCCAGTTGCACATTGAATGGAGCGTGCCCCCCGATGTGAAAGGCAGCGGACAAGGGCGGGGCAACAGCGGCGTCTTCTTGATGGGGCGCTATGAAATTCAGGTGCTGGACAGTTTCAAAAACCTCACTTATGCCGACGGGATGGCAGGGGCAATTTACGGGCAATATCCGCCGCTGGTTAACCCTTGCCGACCGCCGGGCGAATGGCAGACTTACGACATCATCTGGATTGCGCCCCGCTTTGACGAGAAGGGTAACTTGGTGCGCCCTGGCTACCTGACGCTGATCTTCAACGGCGTTGTCGTCCACTATCACACGCCCGTTTTGGGGTCAACCGTCCATCGCGCCGTCGCCCGCTATCAACCCCATCCACCCGTCGGACCGTTGCGGTTGCAAAATCACGGTAATCGCGTCCGCTTCCGCAACATTTGGTATCGCCCGTTGAAGGGCTATGACGGGGAGGGCGAATGGTCGCCAGTGCCTTACCAGCCAAAGTGAGGCAGGCACAAAGGGCGAGCCATCGCCCTTGCCCTCGGACACGCTGACGCGCTTAAGAGGTGACTTGAATGCGCCGTTACGGATGGCTTGTGGCGTTCGCCATCGTGCTGGGACTGTTTTTGACGGGGCGGCAAATCGCTTGGTTGGTGACGGAGTGGGCATGGTTTTGGGAGGTGGGTTACACTGCCGTCTTTTGGGCGCGGTTTTGGATGCGCTTGTTAGTTGGGGTCGCTATCGGCTTGCTCTTCGCCGTTGCCATCGGGGTCAATTTGGTCTTGGCACAGCGTTGGACAGTCCAACGCCTTCGCCGTTTCTACCCACCTGGATGGATGGGGACTTTGATGGTCTGGCTGGAGCAAGGGTTTCGCCTTGTGCTCTTTTCCGTCGTGGCGGTGTTCGGAATCGTCAGTGGGTTAGCGGCGGCGAAAGAGTGGGAGACGGTGTTGCGGTTCGTCTTCGGGGCGACGATCAAAACGGGACTGACTGACCCGCTGTTTGGCAAGGACATCAGTTTCTACCTGTTCGCCCTGCCTTTTTGGCGCTTCCTTTACAACTACTTGCTGGCAGCCCTTTTATTGGCGCTTTTGCTGACAGCGCTCTTTTACGGTTTCCATGCCGTTGCCGACATGGCGGTGGCGGGTCGTTACCCGCCGACGCTGCGGGGGCAAGTGCGGGCATTGCTGTTGTCGGTGACGCCGACCATCCGCGCCCATTTGCTGACGCTTGTCGCCCTACTCCTTTTCGCTGTCGCTGGTCATTTTCGGTTGAGCATGTTTGAATTGCTTTACGGGCGCAGCCCAGGGGAAGTCGTTTGGGGCGCAGGTTACACCGATGTCCACATCCGTCTTCCTGTCCTTTGGGTCTCCTTGCTCGTCTTCCTTGTCGGTGGGGGGTTGATGCTTTGGAGCATCCGCGCCAGAACACCCATTCGGGCGGGGATGGCTTTGGGCGTCGTTTTTCTCGCTTCGTGGCTGATCGGGACTTTTTTGCCCGCCCTTTTCCAGCACTATGTCGTCAAGCCCAATGAGATGGCGATGGAAAAGCCTTACCTTGCCCACAACATCGCCATGACCCGCACCGCTTACGGCTTCCACAAATTGCGCACCATCAACTATCCCTTTCACGGGCAAATCACGCCAGAGGTTTTGGAGCGAAACGAAGAGTTGCTGGACAGCGTTCGCCTTTGGGACTATCGCCCTTTGCGAGATACCTTGCGCCAAAGCCAGTCCATCCGCGCCTACTACACTTTCGCCGATGTGGATGTGGACAGGTATTTCGTGGGTGGGACGCGGGACGCGGGACGCGGGACGAAGAAGGGGTCTTATCGGCAAGTGATGATCGCGGCGCGAGAGTTGGATGTGGAGCAATTGCGCCCCAGTTGGTTCAGCCGCCATTTTTTGTGGACGCACGGCTTTGGGGTCGTCGTCGTGCCTGTCAACGAAGTGGAGCAAGAGGGAATGCCCGTCCTTTGGGTGCGGGACATCCCGCCCCGCAGCCAGTTTCGCGAGTTGCAAATCAAAGAGCCCCGCATTTACTTCGGCGAACTGACCTACGATTACATCGTCGTCCGAACCCGCCAACAAGAGTTTGACTACCCCACAGGGGCGCAAGATGGCGGGAGCGAAAGGATGGCTCGGACGACTTATCGCGGGCGGGGGGGCGTGCCCATCGGCAATCCCTTGATGCGCTTTGCCTTCGCTTTGCGGTTTGGCGAAGTCTCTTTGGCGCTCAACCGCGACATCTTGCCCGAAAGTCGGTTGCTTTTTCGCCGCCAAATTGACGAGCGGGTTCGCGCCATCGCCCCCTTTTTGCTCTTTGACCTTGACCCTTACATCGTCATCGCCGACGGTCGCTTGTTCTGGATTATGGACGCCTACACCTACAGCGACCGCTTCCCTTACGCCGAGCCAACCGTTTGGGAGCAAAGGCTTGTCCTTTCGCAGGGCGAGGTGAGGGAGCGGGTGACGCTTAACTACATCCGCAATTCCGTCAAGGTCGTCATTGACGCTTACAACGGAACGGTGCGTTTTTACCTCGCCGACCCGACCGACCCCATCATTCGCGTGTATGCCCGAATCTTTCCCGACATGTTTCGCCCTATCGCCGAAATGCCTCAGAGTTTGCGCGCCCATTTGCGCTACCCCGCCAACTTGCTCCAACTGCAAGCCGAACGGTTGTTGCTTTATCACATCACCGACCCCGAGCAGTTTTACCAGCAGGAAGACCGCTGGTCTATTGCGCAGGAAGTTTACGGCGAGGAACGGCAACTGGTAGAGCCCTACTATGTCATGATGCGCGTGCCAGACGAACGGGACGGGGGGCGCAGGACGGGGAACGGAAAGGAACGGGACGGGGAAACGAAGTCGCAAACTCGTCCCTCGCCGTCTGTCACCCGCCGCTCCGTTGAATTCGCCTTGATTTTGCCTTTCACGCCTTACGGCGAACCAGGCAAGGAGCGACACAACTTGGTGGCGCTGTTGCTTGCCCGTTGCGACCCACCTCACATCGGCGACTTGTTCATCCTGCGGATGCCGCCGGGCGAGCAAGTTTACGGACCTGCCCAAATTGAAGCCAGAATTGACAATGACGCCGAAATCTCCAAAGACTTGACCCTTTGGCGTCAACGGGGCTCGGATGTCATTCGGGGCAACCTGCTCGTCATCCCTTTGGACGGCGCTTTGCTCTATGTAGAGCCGCTCTTTCTGGTCGCCACGCAGACACGGTTGCCCGAACTCAAACGGGTCATCGTCGCCGACCAACAGCGGGTCGTCATGGACGAGACATTGCCGAAAGCCTTGGCGCGCTTGCTCGGACGAACCGTTGCGCCGACTCCTTCCTTGCCGACCGATGAACACATCGCCAACGCCGAATTGCGGGGGTTGGCGGAAGCAATGGAACGCACTTTGACGGAAGCGGAAACAAGCGCCCGACAAGGGGATTGGGCAAAGTTCGGCGAGCGCCTTCGCCAATTGCGTTCGCTCATCCAGCAACTGCAAGAGCGGTTAAAGGCTCCGACGCCTTCGCCAGCGACGAGGTGAGCAAGGATGTTTTGGCGGCGCCACCGTCCTGCTGACACGCTACCACCAGTTGACCTTTCGCCCAGAGAACGGGTCTGGCGGGCGTTGAAGCGCCAACCCCTTGACCGCGTGCCATGCGTGGATTGCTACTTTTTGCCCGAAACCCTTCAGCAATGGCAACGGGAAGGTTACCCCGCTGATGTCACCCCTGCCGACTTTTTTGACTTGGACTTGATTTGCCTGCCCGTAGATTGCACGATGGGTTGGCGCGAGGAAGTGCTGGACGAGACGGACGAGTATCGCATCGTCGTGGAAGCCGATGGCGTCACCCGCAAGCATTGGAAGGTTTATCACGCTCAACCGCAGGAGTTGGATTTCCCCGTCAAGCAAATGCGGGATTGGCGACAAATTCGTCCTGCCTTGAAAGCCCACGAGGGACGGTTGCCCGCCAATTTGCCCGAACGGGTTGCCCACGCCCGTGAGCGCCATCGCTTCGTCGCCCTGTCCTTCGTGGAGCCGTGCACTTTGGCGCGTCGGTTGCTCGGCAGCCGTCAATGGGTGGAAGCCTTTCAAACCCAACCACCTTTGCTGGACGAAATCTTGGAGACGGGTGTTCGGCTCATCGTAGAGACGGTGGACTTAGCGCTCAAAGCGTTATCTTCGTCCCCCTTCGTTTCGCCCCCCGTCCCTCGTCCCCCGTCCCTTCTGGACGGCGTTTGGCTGCACGCCGATTTGGCTTACACGCATGGGGCGTTTTTGACGGAGCGGGAGTATCGGCATATCGTTTTGCCTTACCATCGGCAATTGACGAACGAGTTGCATCGGCGAGGGCTTGCCGTGCTCCTTTACACGCAGGGCAAGGTGGACATTTTTGTCAAGACCGCCCAAAGGAGCGGGATGGATGCTGTCCTGCCTTTGGAAACTTTCAGCCAAAACGACCTTGCCACTTACAAGCGTGCCTTCGGTCAAACGGTGACGCTGGGCGGTGGCATCTCCGCCGACCGATTGATGGAGAGCGAGGAAGCAGCGGAAGAAGAAGTCCGCACCAAAGTGTCCATCGGCATGGGCGCATCGGCGACGGGTTACCTGTTTTGCCTTGATCGCCCCGTCCCGCCCTTTTTGCCTCTCCATCGCTACCGACGCATCTTGGAGTTGGCACGAACCTTGACGAAAGTGACGGGTGGCGGGTGACAAGGGGATGACGAACCAATGGCGAGACGGGAGGTGATTAGGTGATGGCGTTGCGGGTGGCGGTCATCGGCGTGCGCGGTGTCGGGAAGTTTCACGCCCAATGGTTCGCCCATGAGGGGGCACAAGTCGTCGCCTTTGTCGCTTCCAGCCCCGAAACCCTCAACACCAACGAAACCGCTTTGCGCCAAGTCGTTCCCGACTTTGCTGGGCGCGGTTATGCCGATGTGGCGGAGATGCTTCAAAGGGAACGCCCCGATGCCGTCAGCGTCTGTTCGCCCCATCACTTGCACGCCGAACACGCCTTGTTAGCCCTTCGGCATGGGGCGCATGTGTTGTGCGAAAAGCCGTTGGTGTGGTTGGGCGAAGACCGCATGAAGGAAGCCCTTGCGTTGTCGCAGCAAGTGGTCGCCGAAGCAAAGCGGCTCGGACGGCAATTTGCCATCAACACGCAATATGTCGCTGCCGTCCCCCATTTGCGCTCACTTTGGGCGCAACGGTTTTCGTCCCTGCCGCCTTCCGTGCGCTTGACGATGGAAGCGCGAATGCGGGAACGGGACACCAGCGGCGTCGGTTTGTGGGTGGATTTAGCGCCCCATCCCCTCAGTTTGCTCCTTGCCCTTTTCCCCGATGCGGAAGTAGAGACAGAGACAGCCACTTTTGACGAAAGCGCCAATGCTTTGACGGCTCGCTTTTCCCTGCGGCTTTCCGACGGCAAAGAGTTGCCCGTGACCCTTCGGGTTGCCCGACTGGAAGGGGCATTGGAACGGAGCATCGCATGGGGCGACTTTCTCGTCCGCTTTGAACCTTTTCGGGATGAACGAGGCATCTTCCAAACCCGCCTTTCCTTTGACGGTGGCGAACGCATCGTGGACGATTTCATGCGGGTCTCCATCCGCCGCTTTATCCAAGCCGTAGAGGGCAAAGGCGAACCGCTTTGCGATGGGGCGATGGCGCTGCGGCAAATGGAGTGGCTCATTGCCCTGTTGCGCCGCTACCTGAGGCAATAACTCGTCGGAGCGGCTGAAAGCCGCGAAAGGAGCGACTATGGCGGTCAAACTTGTCCTTGATACCGACATCGGCGACAATGTGGACGATGCCTTTGCGTTGACCTTGGCGGCGCGATTGCCCGAAGCGGAGTTGCTGGGCGTCGTGACCGTCGGCAGCGCCCCGACTTTGCGGGCGCAATTGGCGCGCAAGGTTTTGGGCGTTTGCGGGCGGGTGACGGTGCCTGTCGCCGCAGGTTCTGCCCAACCGTTGGTCGCCGAACCTTTGCGCCATTTTCCTGATCAAGCCGTTGTGTTGGAAACGATTGACCGCGTCTTCGTCCCACCCGCCGATGGCGTGGATTTTTTGCGGACGGTCATCCGACAAAATCCCACCGAACTCACGGTCGTCACGCTGGGCATGCTGACCAATTTGGCGTTGGCTTTCCGCATTGAGTCGGGGCTGACGAGATTGGTCAAAAAGGTCGTGATGATGGCGGGGGCGATGGGTTTGCCTTATGCCGAGACAAATGCCCGCAGAGACCCCGAAGCCCTCCACATCGTCGTCAGCAGCCCCGCCCCTTTCACCCTCGTCACCAAAGACATCACCCAACATGCCGTCATGCCCGAAGAGATGTTGGAGCGATTGCGCACTCACGAGAGCCCTTGGTGTCAATTGCTTTGGCAGTTGACAACGCTTTGGCAGCGCAGCACGGGCGCTGTGTCGCCCGTCTTAAACGACCCCCTTGCTGTCGCCATCGCTCTCTTTCCCGATTTGGCGGAAACGGAGCAGGTTCGGGCGGAAGTGGAATTGCGGGGCGACCAAACCAAAGGCTGCACTGTCATCACCGCCGACCCGACAGGCAATGGCGAAGTCGTTAAAAGCGTGGACTGGCAACGCTTCTGGGCATTGATGGAGCAAGCCTTGTTCCAAACGGACGCATAACTTCGCCTTCTCAAACGCCTCCCTCGTCCCCAATCAAGTGCTCCAAAACTTTTTGTGCCAGCAAAACTTGCTCAATGGCGACCCACTCTTCAGCGGCGTGGGCTTGCTCAATGCTGCCAGGACCAAAGACGCAAGCAGGGATGTTCGCCCGCACCAATTCGCTGGCATCGGTCGTATAACGGACACCGCTTAAGGTCAACGGGCAATAAGCCCGTTCGCCTGCTTCCTTCAACCGCAGCACGGGCAAACTGTCGGCGGGCAACTCCATGCCCCAATGCATCAACAAAGGGGGCGGGATTTCTATCGGCAACCCTTGCAATTCGGGTTGGCTCAAAAGGAAAAGGCGCAATTCGTCCCATGCGGTCAGCGGGTCTTCCTGAGGCAAGGTTCGGCGGTCTATGCCGATGGCGCAACGGTCAGGCACCAAGTTCAACCCCCGTCCACCTTGAATGGTGGCGACGGTGAGGGTCGGGCTGCCGACGAGGGGATGATGGCGCATCCGCAATTCTGCATCGTAACGCTCCAACGCCAAAAGGACTTTCGCCATGATGCCGATAGCGTTCACACCCCGTTCGGGATGAGACGAATGAGCGCTAACGCCGTTGGCGACGATGTAGCCCCGCACAATGCCTTTGTGGGCGTGAACGATGCGCAGGTCGGTCGGCTCGCCGACGACGGCGTAATCGGCGCGGAAACCGTCGGCGATTAGTTTTCGGACGCCCAAAACGGCATTCTCTTCGTCCACTGTCGCCGCCAACCAAACGGTGCGCGGTGGCGTTCCCTTTCGGGCGATTTCTATCAACGCTTGCAGCATCGCCGCCAAACTCGCCTTCGTGTCGCATGCTCCCCGCCCGAACACGCGGTTGTCTTTCACTTGCGGGTCAAAGGGCGGGATGGTCATCCCCTCCGCCGTCACTGTGTCCATGTGGGCTTCCAACAGAATGGTCTCGTTGCCCTGCCCGACGATGCCGATAAGCACATTGTCTCGCCCATCGGCAACGGGTTGTCGCTGCACTTCCAAGCCCGCCTTGCGGGCACGGGTTTCCAAAAAATCGGCAATCGCCGCTTCGCCCGTCCCGTCGGCGAAACAGGGGTTGACGCTCGGAATGGCGATGAGGTCGCAAAGCAAACGGATGACGGGTTCCATGCTCAAGTCACTCCATCGGGCACTCTCAAAGCGTGGCGATGCACTCCACTTCCACTTGGAAGCCGCCGGGCGGTTGAGCCTGAATGGTCGTGCGGGCGGGATAGGGCTGAGGGAAAAACTCGCGGTAAATCTCGTTGAGTTTGGGGAAGTTGCTCATGTCGGCGAGGAAGACGGTGACCTTGACAACTTTGTCCAGCCCGCTGCCCGCAGCCTCCAAGATGGCTTTCAAGTTGTTCAGCGTCAGGCGCAATTCGTCTTCAAAAGTGCCGTGCACAGGGTCGCCCGTTTGAGGGTCAATGGCGACCTGTCCCGAGACAAAGACGAACCCGTTAGCGACGATGGCTTGCGAATAAGGCGCTTTCGGTGTCGGCGCGTTCGGCGTGAAGACGGCTTGCTTGCTCATTCCCCTTCACCTCCGTGCCCGTTGCGTGAGCCGTCCAAAGGTTAACACGCCGCGAAGGGAACGAAGGTGCGCACTGGGGAAGGCATCGGTCGGACGACATGGCTGATGTTGTCAAAGTTGGCGTCGTGACTGGCAAACTTGTTGGGACGCGACGGAAGGGAAACGGTGGAGGGCGAAAGGATGGCACGAAAGCGTCGGTCGCCGATGAACCCGACGGTCACCACCCCGCGTTTTTTGGCAGGGCGGGATGTTCGCCAATGGGTGCGCGAGTTTTTGGAAGGGATGGGCGAACCCGAACCTCAGCCCTTCACGCCGTCCGATTTTCAATTGGCTGCCCTTCAAGCCGTCATGGAGCGTGACACCCTTGTCGTCGCCCCGACAGGCAGCGGCAAAACTTGGATTGCCGAACAAGCCATCGCCCGCTTCGTCGCCGAAGGGCGACGCTGTTGGTATACGACGCCGTTGAAGGCGCTGAGCAACCAAAAATACGACGCCTTCCGCGAGTTGTTCGGTGAGCAGCAAGTCGGCTTGCTGACAGGCGAACGGCGGGAAAATTCGCAAGCCCCCATCATCGTCGCCACGACGGAAGTGCTGCGCAACTTGCTCTATGCGACGCCAACTATTGGCGAAGTCGCCGCCGATTTAATCGTGCTGGACGAAGCCCACTACCTTGCCGACCCAGAGCGGGGCGTGACTTGGGAAGAGGTCATCATCTTGGCGCCGCCCGAAAGCCGCTTGCTGTTGCTGTCGGCGACCATCGCCAACGCCGACGAATTGGCGGGTTGGATGAAAGAGGTGCGGAGGCAAGAGCCGGCGCTCATCTGGGTGGACAGTAAAGAGCGTCCCGTCCCCCTTCGCTACGGCTTTTTAGACCGCTTCGGTCGCCCGTTGCCGTTGGAAATCGCCAAGATGTTGCCTCAGCGGGCGTTGCGTCGGTTGCTTTGGCAACGCGTTCATCCCGTTGATTTGGTGCAGCGGCTAAGGGAGCGGAATTTGCTGCCCGCCATCATTTTCCTTCCCCGTCGGCGCGATTGTGACGAGGCAGTGCGGGCGTTCCGCCACTTCAAGATGCCTGAGGGGCGTGAGGAACGAGAAGCGATGTTCGCTCAACTGGCGCAACTGTTCCCACGCCTTTGGGAGCACCCGATGGCGCGTTATTTGATTGAGGCAGGCGTTGCGCCCCACCATGCGGGGCACTTGACGGCATGGAAAATTTGCGTGGAGCGGATGCTACGGGCGGGTTTGGTGCGAGCCGTTTTCGCAACGACGACACTGGCGGCGGGTTTGGATGTTCCCGCCCGAACGGTCGCCTTGCCGACTTTGCGGGTGCGGGACGAAAAGGGTGAGCGCATGCTCACAGCGTTGGAGTTCCATCAAATGACGGGACGGGCGGGACGGCGGGGCAAAGATAAGGTCGGCTTCGTGCTCGTCCTTCCCTGCCATCCCCGTGATTTTGAGGTGGCGACGGAGTTGGCGGCGAGCGAACCAGAGGATTTGAGGTCGGCGTTTCGTGTGCAGTATTACCAAGTCCTCAACTTGCTGGCACATCATGGCTTTGAAGCGGCGTTGACGATTGTGGACAAAAGTTTTGCCGTCTATCAAATGGCGCGGCGCAGCCACCGACGGGCGCGGGCTGTCCGTCAAGAGTTGCGCACCGAGTTCAAACGGCGGGCGGAATTGCTGCAGGAGTTGGGCTACTTGACGGACGATTGGCGACCGACGGTCATCGGCGAGTGGGCGTTGCTCATCCGTCACGAGCGCTCGCTGTTCATCGTGGAAGCCATCCGACAGGGCTTGATGGACACCTTAACGCCTGAAGAAGTCGCCGCATGGGCAGCCGCTTTCACGACGGAACGGTCGCCCCGCTTCCCCGTCGCCCGCGTCAACTTGGAGCCCCTTTGGTGGCTCGCTTACGAACTGGAAGAGTTGGAAGAGCGCCACAAACTGCCCCCGTCAAAGTTCACCGACGAACTGGAGGGTGAGCAATGGAGCGATGCCCATCGGCGCGCCGCCGCCGCTTTCCGATGGGCGGAAGGCAAATGGGATTGGACGGTGTTGGTGCAACGCAGTGGGAGCGAGGAAGGCGATTTGCAACGGTTGATGCTGCAGACAGCGGAGTTATTGCGACAACTGGAAGACTTGCCCTTGCCCGTCGCCCAACGGGCACGGATGGCGCGCTTGATGCTGCTGCGCGAACCTGTCGTGGAAACTCTTGCGCCCCCCACCCCAAGCGATGGCGACACCAACAATTGATGGGGCGCGGGACGGGGGACGAGGGACGGGGTTAAAACCTTGTCGCTTTTCTGTCCCCCGCCCAAAGTCCTTCGTCCCGCCAGAGAGGTGGCGGTAATTTCCCGCAGACCCGCTCTCTCCACGCCCGCAAAACTTCGGCGACGCTCCACGCTTGGGCGAAGCAACCGCGGGGTTCGTGGGGCGGGTCGCCGTCAAAAATTTCCGCCACCTGCCCGACACACCCTTCCCGCAAATGCCGCCGCAGAAACGCTTCCAACAACGGGCGCACTCTTTGCCGCACCGCTTCGTCCCCTTCCACCTGCGCAACGGCATCGGCATAAGCACCAAACCACCATGCCCAAACCGTCCCTTGATGGTAAGCGGCGTCACGGACTTCGGGCAGACCAAGGTAACGCCCGCAGTAGCGAGGGTCATCAGGGGAAAGCGTCCGCAAACCACAAGGCGTCAGCAATTTCGTTTCCACACATCGCAACACTGCCTTCGCCTTTTCGGGTGAAAGAAGCGGGAAGGGCAACGCAAGTGCCAGCAATTGATTGCACCGAACGGACGGGTCGGGCGTGCCGTCGGGAGCGATGGCGTCAAAGAGGCAACCTGCCGAAGGGTTCCAAAAAGTCGGCTCAAAGTTTTGCCGTGCTTTCTTTGCCCAATTTTTTGCCGTCCGTTCCATCAACCCATCGCCCAAATCGGCAGCGAGATGGGCAAAGATGCAAAGGGCATTGCACCAAAGGGCGTTGACTTCCACAGGCTTGCCCATGCGGGGCGTGACGGGAACGCCATTGACTTTTGCGTCCATCCAAGTGAGGGCTTCGCCCGGCGCCTGCCAACTCAGCAAGCCATCTTTCGGGTCGGCGCAAATGCCATAACGCGTCCCGCGCAAATGCCCGTCCAAAATCTCCCGCAGTGGTCGCCAAAAGTGCGCCCGCAAGGTCGCAAAGTCACGGGTGTAACGCAGGTAGCGGTAAAGGGCGAGGACGAACCAAAGGGTGGCGTCAACGGTGTTGTAAGCGGGTGGCTCACCACCTTCGGGGAAAAAGTTGGGCACTAACCCGTCGGAAAGGTGGCGGGCAAAAGTCAGCAAAATTTCGCGGGCAATTTCAAAACGCCCCGTCACCAGCGTCAAGCCTGCCAAAGCAATCAACGCATCCCGTCCCCAATCGGTGAACCAAGGGTAACCTGCGATGACGGTGCGGGTGCCCGACGACGAACGCAAAGCGATGAAGGCTTCCGTCGCCCGCAGCAAAACCCGCTGCAACCCTTCATCGTCGCTTCCTGCTCGCCATCCGCTCTCCGCTAACCGCTGCCGTCTCCGTTTCTCCGCCATCTCCCACTCCGCCACTTCCCTCGCATCGGCGAACTCTATGGACGCCACGATGTCCAAATGCCCATCGCCGCCATCCCAACGCTTGACAATCGTGCCAACGCAAAAAAGTGACTCAGTGTCGTCCAATCCCCGTTCCGTCTCAATGGGCAGCCAAAAGTTGTGCCACCAGTTGCCATCAGGCAAAAACAAATCGCCGTTGTGGGCAAAGTGGCAGATAGTTTGACCGTTGGCGCTGATGGCGAAACCGTTTTCCGTCGGGACGATGGAAAAGGGCACGACAGGTTGCATCGTCCAATGGTGGTCGCGCCAAGCGACGAACAATCGGATGCGCAAAGTGATGGGCGAGGAAGCGCAAACGAAGTAACGCAGGGCGACGGCGTTGCGCAAATAGGGCATGAAGAGGCGTTTGACAATGAGGGCACAAGGCAAACGGTAACGCCATTGAGGACACCAGTCCAGCGAGAAACTTTCTAAGGGCGTCCAAGCCGTCATTGTCCCATCCCGAAAAAGGTGGGCGGTGAGGGGAAAGGTGTTTTTGCCATCGCTCGCTTGCTCGTCAGTGGCAGCGAACAGCAAGGTGCGTCCCGTCGGCGGGCGCAAGGCGGCAACGAGCAAACCGTGATAGCGGCGGGTTCGGATGCCGCTGACAGTGCCGCAAGCGTAACCGCCCAAGCCGTTCGTTTCCAACCACTCTAATTGCGTCGCTGTTTTGAGTGTCAAGTCGGTGAAAGTCAGCGCTGCCATCAACCATCGCCCTTTTTCGGCAAGATGCGTCGCAAAATTGTGGCGGAAGGTGACCGTTGATGTTGACGCGCACTTTTTTGCATTTCCCGCAAGTCGGTGAGCGGCGGGAGCGCACCTTGTGGCGGTTCGGCTTTCGCGATTGGCACGCTGTTGTCCGTTCCGTTGCGCCATCGCCTTGGCGCCATTTGTGGGATGCGTGGCAGCGGGAAGCGGAAATGTCGCTGCGGGCGTATGAGGTCGGCGATGCCGCTTACTTTGCGAGTCGGTTGCCCAAATCAGCGTGGTGGCGCGCCATCCCCGATTTCGCCCATCGGGCTGTTTTTCTGGATGTGGAGACGGACGGGACGCACCGCATCACCGTGCTGGGCATCGCCGACAGTAAGGGCTATTGCGCCTTCGTTCGGGGGCAGAACGATTGGGACGAAGCGAGGGAGCGGTTGGCGTCGGCAAAGATGCTCATCACTTACGGCGGCAGCCATTTTGACTTGCCCGTCTTGCGGGCGAACTTTCCCGATTGGCAACTGCCCCCCTTGCACCTTGACCTTTGCCCATTGCTGCGCCGATTGGGTTGGCGGGGTGGGCTGAAAGCCGTTGAGCGGCAAGCGGGGTTGTCCCGCTCGCCCGAAACGGACGGGTTGAACGGTTGGGACGCCGTTCACCTTTGGTGGCGCTATGTGGGTTACAACGACGAGCGTGCCCTTGCGACGCTCCTTCGCTACAACCGTGAGGATGTCGTGCATTTGAGACCGTTGCTGGCGTTGGTTTATGAGCGGCTATGGGAGCAAACTTTGCAAGCGACGCAACCGACACCCTTGCCAGTAGCGCACGATCGGCAATGAGGAAAGGCGAACGGGGCATGAAGAGGCTTTCCGTTTGGCAATGGGCGTGTGTGTTGTCGGTCTTCATGGACTTTGGGGGCGGATTGGTTGGGCTGGCGACGCCCCTTTTAGCCGTGCAATGGAAAGCGAACCCCACGCTGTTAGGCGTCATCGGGGCGGCAGGACCGCTGGGTTACACCGTCGGTTGCCTACTCTTTCAGCCCCTCACCGACGCTTGGGGACGGAAACGAAGCATGCTCGTCGGCAGTGTCGGCGTCTTGCTGTTGTGTGGGGCATTGGCAGCCGTCAGCGTCACTAATTGGGTGGCGGCGCTGGGTGTGTTGAACCTGCTCAACGGGCTTTGCTTGGCGTTCTTTTGGCCGCCCACGCAAGCGTCGGCGGGGATCGGTGTTGCCCCATCGCAGTTGCTGCATACCCTGTTGGCTTACAACCTGTCGTGGAGCAGCGGTCGGGCGATAGGGACGGCGATTGCAGGGACACTTTTTGAGCGGCATCCCGCTCTCCCTTTCCTTTTGGCAACTGTCAGCAGTTTGGTCGTCGTGGTGATGTCTTTGGGGTTGCCTTCCGAAGGGGATGCCAAATCCATGCCGAAGGAAATCACCGATGACCCATCGCCCACCGACGAACTGGTCTTGGGGGCGCAATTGGGCAACTTGGTGCGCTCCTTCGCTTTCTTTGAGGCAATCGTCCTTTTCGCCGAGTTGGGCAAGCGATGGGGTTGGGCGCCTGAGGAAGTGAGTCGGGTGTTGACTTTCTTGAACGCGGGGCAATGGTTGGCGTTCCTTTTGGCGCCGAAATTGCTTCGGCGGGTCGGGTGGCGCTGGGTCATCGGGGCGCAGGGAAGCGTCGCCCTCTGCGCTTTCCTTTTGGGACTGCTTCGTGACCGAACGGCGTTGAGCATCGTTTTGTTCGGGCTGGGATTTGCGGCGGGCATTACGACGGTCGTCAGCCTTTACTTGTCCATCTTATCGCAAGGTCGGAGCGTGAAAGGGAGCGCCCGCCACGAAGCCGGCGTCGGGGCGGGAGCGGTGTTCGGTCCCCTTTTGGGCGGATGGGTCTTGCAGCATTTCACGCCGTTCACTGCCTTCCTGCTCCCTTCGTTGCTCGCAGGCGTGACCATCTCGTCAGCCCTTTGGCAACGGGTGCAACTCACCCGTTCACCGACTCGGTGACGCTTGCCCGAAGGGGACGAAGACGGTGCTATGCTTTGTGGCGGTGCGACGACGATGAACGAAGGGCTCATTTTCGCTCACGGTTGGGTCGCTCTTTTTGTCGCTGTCCTTTGGGGATGGGTGGCATGGCGTCGGCGGGGTGGCGCTTTCCCTTATCCCGCTTTGACGCTGTTTGGTCTTTCCCGAAGGGATTGGCGGCAGACGGTCGCCAAAGTGTTGCGGGGCATTGCCCTTATCGCCCTTTTCCTCGCTCTGGCGCGCCCGCAATGGGCGCGTTGGGAAGAGCGTCGGTTGCAAGGCGTGGACATCGTGATCGCTTTGGATGTCTCAGGGAGCATGATGGCATCAGACTACTATCCCAATCGCATGGAAGCGGCGAAGAGGGTCATCCGCCAGTTCGTAGAGTCGCTGCGGCAAAAGCGCAGCGGGGATCGGTTGGGCTTGGTCGTTTTCGCCGCCGAAAGTTACACCCAATGCCCGCTGACCGACGATTACGATTTTTTGCTGGAAACCCTCTCGCAAGTGCAGAATGCCCGCGAAGGGGTGCTGAAAGACGGCACGGCGATCGGGGATGGGTTAACGGTGGCGTTGCAACGGCTGCGGTTTTCGCCTGCCAAAAGTCGCGTCGTCATCTTGCTCTCCGATGGCGTGAACAACACGGGGCAAATCCAGCCGAAAGATGCGGCATGGATGGCGCAACAACTTAGGGTGCGGGTTTACACGATTGGCATCGGCACTCCCAGCGGGATGGTCAGTTGGCGCGACCCCTTGACAGGACGAACCCTTCATGGGCAACCAGCGGGATTTGATGAGCCACTCCTTCGGGGCATCGCCCAACAGACGGACGGCGCTTATTTCTCCGCCCGCGACCCCCAGACTTTGCAACTCGTCTTGCGCCACATCTTGCAACTGGAGACGGCACCCCTTCCGACCGTGCGGCGCCGACAAAGTGTGACGGAACTGGCGCTCTGGTTGGCGGGCATCGCCCTCGTTTGCCTGCTCATGGAAAACCTTTTGGTGCACGCCCTTTGGCGGCGCGTTCCTTGAGGGGGACAGGGGACAAGGGGCAGGAGACAAGTCAGTTGTCTGTTTGCTTTGAAGGGGGCAATCAAGGATGCCGACGATAGAACTGGCGAACCCGAAAGCGGCGTGGCTGTTGCCCCTTTGGCTTATTTCCGCCCTCTTGACCCTTTGGGGACTGCGGCGAAAGAGACGGGCGATGACTTTCTGGCTATCGCCCGAAAGCGTGAACGCATGGTGGCGGCGGACACGCTGGCAATGGCTCTTTTTCGTCTCGGCGACTTTACTGTTCACCCTCGCCTTGCTGCGTCCCCGTTGGTTTGCGGGCAAAGTCACCGTCCCCGCGCAAGGTGTGAATGTCGTCTTGTGCTTGGATGTCTCCCACAGCATGCTTTGCGAAGACATCAAGCCATCGCGGTTGGAATTTGCCCAAACGATGGCCGCCAACTTGATCGCTCGTTTGCAACCTGATGACCGCATCGGCTTGGTCGTTTTCGGTGGCAGTGGCTTCCCCCTTTGCCCCCTCACCGATGACCGCAACATCGTCATGACTTACTTGAGCCTGTTAGAGCCGTCGGTCATGGTTTACAACCCGACGACTTATCTGGCGGAAGGGCTAAACACAGCGTTGCGGTTACTCCGACGCCCCTCGTCGGTCAATCAACGGGGCAGCATCATCGTCCTAATTTCCGACGGCGAAGATCAAGGGAGCGACTGGCAAGGAGCGGCGAAAGCGTGCGCCAAAGAAGGTGTCCCTGTCTTCGTCATCCCTGTCGGGACGACAGGCGGGGCGCCTGTGCCCAACCTCACCGAGCAAGGCAAGGTGGTCGGCTACAAGCGAGACGCCAGCGGCAACATCGCTATTTCGCGGCTAAACTTGGAAACGCTGCGGGGCATCGCCCGACAAACAGGTGGCAAAGTTTACATGCCCTATGACGGGGTTCGGGAAGTGAAACAACTTTTGGCGGACTTGACAAATTATCGCCGACGGGTCTGGACGAAGCAGGTGGCGCAATGGCGGGAAGTCTTCCCGCTTTTGCTGGTCATCGGGGCATTGCTTTTGGTCGCCGAAACTTGGCTGACGCCCCGCCTGCAAGGACGGTGATGCGAATGCGATGGCAATCATGGGGGATGGCGTTTTTGGGGTTCGGGTTCGCCCTCACCCTTTTAGGTGCAGCGCCGCCCCCTTCGTGGCGGGCGCCTTTGCGGCATTTGAAGGCATGGTGGTTCAATCAGCAAGGACAACAAGCCTTCCGTCAAGGCAACTTCCGTCAAGCCTTGCAATCTTTCCGAAAAGCCCATCAGATTATCGGCGATGACGCCATCGTCCGCTACAACGAAGGGACGACTTTGTTGCAACTCCGTCGCCCTCAAGATGCCGAACGAGCCCTCCAAGACGCCCTCCGTCGGTTGCCTGCCCATCGCCGCTCGGAGCAAGCCGCTGCCTACTACAACCTCGGCAACCTCTATTTCGCCCGCCAACAATGGGACAAAGCGGCGCAGGCTTACATCGCCGCCTTGAAGCGAATGCCCGACGATTTGGACGCCAAATTCAACTTGGAACTGGTGCTGCGCCGCCAACAACAGCGCCAGCAACCGTCCCCGCCCAAACGCCAAACCCCGCCCCCACCTTTGCCCCCGCCCCCCTCTTTAGAACGCAACCCGCTCAAGCAGCAACTGCAAAGGGGGTTGACGGCACCGTGGCACGGCGAGCGCGATTGGTGACAACGACAAGCAGGTGGGCAGATGGACAGATGGGCAGGTCAGGGGGTCGGCAGGTCAGCAGGTTGACAGGTCGGCAAGTCGGCAAGTCGGCAGGTCGGCAGGTCGGCAGGTCAGCAAATCGGCAGGTCGGCAGATGGGGAAAGGCAATCGCTCTCACGGGACTTATTTGGCTCTTCGCCCTTCCCGCCTTCAGTGGGGTGCAGGCAGTGCGAAGCAGTGTCACTTTGCGGCGGGAAAACATCACCGTCCGAGTCTTTTTGCAAGAACCGACCATTCCCTTAGGCGGCATCTTCCTCTTCCGTGTCCAAGTCACGGCGCCAGGTGACTTGATGGCTGATGCTGTCCGGTTCGCTTTGCCTGAAGCCTGGTCAGATCGCGTCATCCAACTCACCTACATTTCTGACAAGCAAACTTTTGAGCGGGGCGGTCGCCTTTGGTCTACACTGACTTTCACCTATCGCCTTGCGCCCTTGAAAGTCGGACGAATTCGCTTTGACGGCTTGCAAGTGACTGCCTTGCGGGAGAAGTTCGTCATCCCGCCGATAGAAGGGATCGTCCAAAGTGGGGTGACACCTGAACCCGAAGAAGAAATGCCACCAGGTCCACCTGTCAAGGTAACGGCGACGGTCAGTCCCCGCCGCGCCTTCGTCGGCGAGCAAGTCGTCTACACGATGCAATATGCCATCTCCACGGCTGTCAGTGTTACCCGCAATCCCACTTACGAGCCACCTTCTGCCGAAGGTTTCCGAACGGAAGAGTTCCCACAAATCGCCCGCGAGTGGAAGGGAGGCTACGAAATTCAAAAAGTTCGGCTGGCACTGTTTCCCTTACGAACGGGCAAACTGCAAGTCGGCAGCGCCAAAGTCAGGGTGCGCTTGGAAGGGGCAATGGGCGAAGAGGAATTGTCAACCCCTATCCTTTCAGTGACTGCCCAACCCTTGCCCCAACCCGCTCCCAGTGGCTTCCAAAATCTCGTCGGTCAAGTCCTCGCTTCTGTGCGGGCGGAACCTGACCGCCTTCCCGTTGGCGACACGCTGACGGTGCGTTTGCGGTTGGAAGGGACGGCAGATTTGCGCAACGCCGAACCGCCTCGCCTTCAAATCCCCAATGTGCGCGTCGGTTTGCCCCGCGACGAAATGAAAACGGAAGAGCGGGATGGACGATTGTGGTTTCGGCGCACCTTTGAGTGGCGCCTCGTCCCCTTACAAGCGGGCACTTTGACCATCCCTTCGTTCTCCTTCCCCTACTTTGACCCTCCAGTTCGCCGCTACCGAACCGCCACGACCAACCCCGTGCAGGTGACCGTCTTGCCAGGTCAAGCGCAACCGACTTCCGTCCGACCGACTGAACCTGCGATGACGATGGAGCAACGATTGCCCCTGCTCGCCTTTTTGGCGGCGCTCCTTTTGGTTGGGTTGGTCGTGGGTTGGGCGGGGCTGCGCTATTGGCGACGGTCTCGCTGGCTTGCTGCCGTTCCCGTTGATGACCCGCAGTTGCGTCAAGCCGTCTGGACGCTAAGGGAACAAGGTTCGGAAGCGTTTCGTCGTGCCGTGCGGGCATGGCTCAGGGAGCAAATCTTTCAGCGCACGGGCGTTTTGCTTGGCCCCAACGACCCACCCGAACGCGTCCAGCAATTGCTGCAAAGCAAAGGCATCAGCGAAACTGCCGCCCGTTTCGCCCGTGAAGTTTGGGAACGCACCGCCATTGCCCAATCGTTGGACGAAGCCTTGCCCCTCCTTCAACAAGTCGCCGAAGTCCCCCGAAGGTTGTGAACGGGTGACGACAAAGGGGGGCGCAAAAGATGGGACAACAACGGCGCCGCCCTCTTTGGCTGGGATCGCTCTTCGCTATCGGATTGGCAGCGCCCCTCGCTTGGCTCTTTCTGTCCCGCCCTTCGTCCCCATTGCGATTGCTTTGGCGCCGCCCCGATGCCGTTCGGGGCGACTTCACCTTCTCGCAAGACGGTCAATGGCTCGGCTACCGCACCTTTGACGAGTTCGTTGTTCGTCGGACGAAGGACGGGCGGGAAGTTTGGCGGAGGAAGTTGCCAAGTTTTCCTGTCTGCGCTCCCCTACCGTCCAAAGACCTCGTGGCAGTTTACGACGGGAAGCGAAAGTTTTTGGAGTTCTGGCGGTTGCAAGATGGGAAGACGGTGAAGGGGTTGCCCTTGACAGTGCAAGATGAGGTGCTGGAAATTCATCCTTCCCCCGATGGGCGATGGCTGCTTGTGGAAGGGCTGGGAAAGGTTTTCCTTCACCGAACCGATGACGCGCAGTTGATCCGCCATTGGTCGGCTCAAAGTTGGGGTTGGGATTTCAAGACAAGGGGATTGCTCACTTTCGTCCCCGATAGCCAAACGATTGCTTTGATCACTCTCCATCGCCGTCAATGGCAAGTCCAATGGCGGCGCCTTTCGGATGGGGTATTGCTGGCGAAATGGCAATTTCCTTTTTTCCCCGCCTCGCTCGCCTTTTCGCCTGATGGTCGCTTTTTAGCGATTGGGGGTTATGAGTTGCTCCCTCCGCAGCACCCTCCGAGGTGGTGGGATTGGGTGTTGCCTGCACCAATCCGTTCCCATCTTGTCGTCTTGCGAATGCCTGAAGGGCAACCTATCTTTCGGGCACGGCTAAACGGTGTCAGCCATCTCCTGCGCTTTTCTCCTGATGGGCGATGGCTGGTGGCGGTCGGAGAAAGGTTGCGGTTGTGGCGGGTGAAGGGTTGGAAACGCGTCATTGACCAAACTTTTTGGCATTGGCTTTGGATAGACTTGACCGCTAAGCCGCCGATTGCGGTTTTGGGGAAATTTTTGAACGCTCCGACCTTCTCCCCCGACGGACAACTTCTGGTGGTGGGGATGGTGGGCGGGATTGCGATAAATTTGGGTTTTTATCGCCGACCTCCTAAGCGTTGGGTCTTGCTTTTCCGCCTCATTGATGGGGAACGACAAGCGGGGATGGGTGTGTCAAAATGAGTGCCGTCGGGCATCCCTTGCACGGCGACGGGCGCCGAATAGGAGGTGGCGGCAATGGCGCTGCACCTCAACGACATCCTGACGGACTTGGTGCAACGGGACGGGAGTGACCTTCACCTGAAGGTCGGTCAGCCGCCTTTCTTTCGCATCCACGGTCGCCTCAATCGCACCGATTACCCGACCCTCACCCCTGAACTCATCCGCGAGTTGATTTACGCCATCCTCTCCGAAGAACAAATCCAACGGCTGGAACGACAGCGGGAGTTGGACATGGCATACGAGTTGCCTGGCATCAGTCGCTTTCGGGTCAATCTGTTTCACCAACAAGGGAACTTAGGGGGTGTCTTTCGGGTCATCCCAAGCCGCGTTCGGACGATTGACGACCTGGGTTTGCCACAAGTGCTCAAAAAGATTGCCCTGCTGCGACGGGGCTTGGTGTTGGTGACAGGACCGACTGGCTCAGGCAAGACGACGACCTTAGCGGCGATGGTGGATTACATCAACGAAAACCGCCGCGCTCACATCATCACCATTGAAGAGCCCATTGAGTATTGGCACGAAGACAAGTTAGCCTCTATCACCCAACGAGAAGTGGGGGCGGACACGGAGAGTTTCGCCGAAGCCCTGCGCCATGTCATGCGCCAAAACCCTGATGTGATTTTGGTCGGGGAGATGCGGGATTTGGAGACGATGGCGCTGGCGATCACCGCTGCAGAGACGGGACACTTGGTTTTCAGCACCGTCCACACCATTGATGCCCCCCAAACCATTGACCGCATCATTGACGCCTTTGAGCCCGACCGCCAGCCGCAAATCCGGGTGCAACTGTCCACGACGCTCCAAGCCGTCATTTCCCAGCAGTTAGTCCCCCGTTGCGACCGACCAGGGCGGGTGGCGGCGATGGAAATCATGATTGTCACCTCCGCCGTCCGCACCCTTATTCGTCAAGGGCGCACCGACCAGATTTACAGTCACATTAAGGCAGGGGCAGAACTGGGTTGTCAGATGTTGGATGACCACCTCTTTCAACTCGTGCAGGAGAAAATCGTCAGTTTTGAGGACGCTTTCATGAAGTGCAGCAATCCCGTAGACTTCAAAGCCCGCTGCTTAGAGGCGGGGTTGATCTCTGCTGAACAAGCCGCTGCCTTTGCGACCTCTTGAAAAGGGAGGTGGGTTTTGTGACGCAAACTGCCTTGACACTGGAAGACATCCTTCGGGTCGCTTTGCAGCGCAACTGCTCCGATGTGCACCTTAAGGCTGGTTCTCCGCCCCTGTTCCGCCTTTACGGCGAACTTTACAAAGCCAACAGCCCTCCCTTGACACCTGAAGAAGTCCGTCGCTTTGCCTACAGCGTTCTCACTCCCGAACAAATTGACCAATTTGAGCGCCGCAAAGAGTTGGACTTTGCCTTCACGACCGTGAACGGGGCAAGGGTGAGGGCAAACTTGGCTTGGCAACGGGGCAATGTCTCTGCCTTTTACCGCATCATCCCTCCCCGCATCCCCTCCTTTGAAGAATTGGGCTTACCCCCAGTCGTGCGCCAATTTTGTGAGCGCCCGCGCGGCATCGTCTTGGTCACAGGACCTGCAGGTTCGGGCAAGACAACGACTTTGGCGTCCATGATTGACTACATCAACCAACGCTTCCCGCTCCACATCATCACCGTGGAAGACCCCATTGAGTTCGTCCACACCGACAAGATGGCGCTCGTCAACCAACGAGAAGTCGGGCGAGACACCCATTCCTTTGCTAACGCCCTCAAATACGCCCTGCGAGAAGACCCCGATGTCATCCTCATCGGTGAGATGCGGGATTTGGAAACGATCGCCTTAGCCATCACGGCGGCGGAGACGGGACACTTGGTCTTTGCCACCTTGCACACCGTTGACGCCCCTCAAACCGTTGACCGCATTATTGATGTCTTCCCGACCCACCAGCAGCAGCAAATTCGGATGCAGTTGTCTGTCAGCCTTGTCGGCGTCATCGCTCAACGATTGCTGCGACGGGCGGACGGCAAAGGGATGGTGGCGGCTTTTGAGGTGCTGGTCGGCACCAGTGCCGCTCGGGCACTTATCCGTGAGGGAAAAACTTTTCAGTTGCCCTCAGTCATTCAAACGGGCTTGCGGCAAGGGATGATAACGCTGGAGCAAAGCCTCGCTCAGTTGGTCTCGCAGGGCTTGGTCACTTCGGACGATGCCTTGGCAGAAGCCAACAACCCCGACTATTTGCTGGAGTTGGTGCAGATGGCTAAGAAGGGGGCAGCCTCTTCATGAGGCACGACTGGGCTTTTTGGCGGCGGGAGGTAAGCCGTTGGCTTCTTCAAGGGGGCGGTGTCCTCGCTACCCTTGCTCTTGCCTACTTGATTTGGGGCGGACTACGAGGCTACTTCACCAACCCCACAGATGTCGCTCGGGTCAGCATGGTCGCCAACACCCTCGGCTACTTCCTTTATTGCTGCGGTTGGGCAATCGCCTTGGGCTTGGTCGGTGTCTTCTGGGAGTGGCGTCCCGTCGGGACAATCATGCTGATCGGTGGCGCTTTCGCTTGGTTTGTCACCCCTTTCCTTTTTGCCGCTGTGGCAGGAGCCAACACGGGGTTGGTCATGCAAGGCGCTTATGCGATGCGTAGCCTTCTAACGCCTTTGTTGCTGACAGGATTAGGGCACGCTATTTGGGCGTTTGTGGATTACTGGCGCCACGGACCGACTTTGCGTTGGCGAATTGGCAAGGACGCCCAATTGGTCGTTCAAATTCGGCAGGTAGAAAAGAAAGCGCCCCGCCGTCGCCCTCTCCTCACCCCCCTCTCGCCTTGTTGGAAATTGCCTGTCGTGGAGCGGATGATGTGCGAGCATTGTCCTGTCAAGCAACGCCGACGCCCTTGTTGGAAGTTGAAAGGCGGTTGCCAATGCAACGCCGCCGTCGTGGACGCCTTGATGGCAGGGCTTTCGGAAAAAGCGGGCATGAAGGTGGAATCTTCGGCGACGGGCACTTTGCTGGGATGGCAAAAAGGACAGCGCCCTCCCTGCCACCGCTGCCCCATCTACCTAACGCACCAGCAAGCCAAGTATGATTGGCTTGCCCCTATCAGTTTCTTTACGCCCCCTATCCTGCTGGTTCTGTTTTGGCAGCAATATCAAGCCCTCTATGCAGGGGCAGTCCGTTGGCTCAACGACCTCTGGATGAAAATTGCCTTCACACCCCCGCAAACTTTTGACCCTCTGGGTTTGAACAATGCGACGATGATGGTCTATGTGGGTGTTTTGCTTTGCGTCGTCCTGATGGTTTACGGATTGCGCTGGGTGGAATTTGCTATCTTCCGCCTTTTCCTTTGACCATTGCGTTATACTTAAGCGCGCCGATGGGCGGTTAGCTCAGAGGCAGAGCGCTTGCTTCACGAGCAAGAGGTCGCAGGTTCAAATCCTGCACCGCCCACCACCCCCAAAATCCGCAAATTTGCCCGCAAAATCCCCAAGTGAGCCTCTCAGGGAATCAAGGGGTCACTTCTGGGGGATTGGTTGGGCATGTAAGTGGGCAGGAAATTGGGCAGGTGGTTAGGCAGGTAAGTAGGCAGGGAAAGAGGCAGGGGAAAGGGCAGGATAAGGGGCAGATTGTTGGGCAGGCTTGGGGGCAATTGGTGGCAGGCTTTCTCTTCTCTAAGCAAATCTCTGGGGTTACAGAAAGCACCTTGCAGTGGTATAGTTACATTCTGAGGGTTTACCGCAACTTCCACCACACCCAAATCCTACCGCCTCATACTCCCACTGAATGCTCCAAGACCTGCGTAGAAAAGTATTTTGGCTGGCTTTTGTCACAGTTGTAACTGATAATCGCCATCATTATCTTCAGCAAAAAACCTTCTCAATGTCACCACTTGAACCCTTTTGCCAAAGTAAAGCCTAAGAACACTTCCTACCGTCTCCACTACCTTCCTTGCTCTCCTCTTCCATGCCTCAGTTTCTTCCCCCCTGATACCTTCTGCTTCCCTTCCGCCTAATAGGTTCCCACCCTATCCCTTCCCTTCTCATCTCTTCCTCCCATTCGTAGCATGTATGCCTTGTCTCCAATAACTTTGTCACCCTCTGAAAGATAGTAAAAGGAAGCATTTGCCCATCCCTCCAAATCATGAGTCCTTCCATCTACTATTACGAACTCATGAACAAATTTCTCTTCATCGCAAACTATGTGAACCTTAAGACCGTAAAAGTAAACCCTCTTGCTGGCTATGTATCCACGATACTTTTCACCCTTAACCAACTTGCTCCTTTTTATCCTTATGTTCTCGCAAACACTAACAGGGAAACTGTCAATGAATTAAAGGGAACTTAGGGATATTTTTCGCTTGAGTTCTGAGACGAGGTGGAAAAGGGAAGGCAAAAGACCAAACCAACGATGAAGCCTTCTCATGAAACGGCTTTTTGATAGAAGGTTGTTGAAAAGGGATTGATTTGCTGAATTTAGGAAGGACAAAGTTGCTTTATAGTTGCCACCAAAGTAGCGATGGGAAATGAAAGCGACGGTCAAAACTTCGCTTTCGCTTATTTTCTGTTGCTTATCCCCTTGCATACCCATTGCTTTTATGACATCATCAATGATGGGGAAGGTGATGAGAATTTCGTCTTCGTCTAAGATTTGGTTGAGTTTGGTCATTTTTGACACCTTTAAGGGTAGGGTTATGAGACTGCTTTCGGAGGTTAATTTTATCCCTGAAAAGCAAGGTAGTAACTTGGGTTAAGACTAAACCCTCGCAACTCTTTTCATCCAACCTTTCCCAATTCCTGCTCACTTGAAATACGCTCTCTGATAGGAACTG
>Ga0197143_1000585_pt1 | contig 38028 bp, 38 predicted proteins | sample GBS70_MetaG_FD_148603 | JGI IMG/M metagenome (GOLD analysis project Ga0197143, IMG submission 148603) | Sediment microbial communities from Great Boiling Springs, Gerlach, Nevada, United States - GBS 70_MetaG | ecosystem: Environmental > Aquatic > Thermal springs > Hot (42-90C) > Sediment... | reverse complement strand
ATATCAGCTTCTCGGCTCTAAGCGCCTCGGCGACTAGCGCGGCTACGGTCGTCGTCGACTGGGCAGGCTGAAAACCTCCGACAAAGACCGCGCGCCAGGCAGGCATTGCTGCAACGACGTCGCTTATGCTCGAAGGCACTTGCGGAGATGAAACACCGTGGAACAGCGACCAAAGTAGTGCCGCGTTCACAGCTGCTACGCGGAGCCCGAGAACATCCAGAGCCGAATCGTTCAAGCCGAGCTTTCTACCCCATGACACATACTTGCGCGCCAGCTCGCCCCCGCCCACCACGACAGCTAATCCGTCGTAGATTTCGAGAGCTCTCTTAAGTTCCGTGCACAGGCTATTTGCGTAATCAACGTCCAGCTCTAGACCGTTAAAGAGCACGTGCCCCCCAACTTTAACAACAGCGTACCGCATACTGCGCAACCTTGAACGCGCTAAGCATTTAAAAGCTACTCATCTCCAACAGTTGCGGTGAGGAGGTTGAAAGGTTACCTCGTGAGCACTCCTCTAGCCCTGATGTTGGTCGATGATGGAGGTAGAGTGATAGCGTCCGTGCGATTACCCGAAGACCCCGATAAAGCCGCGGAGGAGCTGTTGCTTTTGGAAGAGGGCGGAATTCCTCCTTCGCTGGAAAAGCTACTAGATAGCGCCAAAGGCATTGACGAGCTGGTGGTTGAAGATCCGGATCTAGCGGAGAAAGTAGCTAAGCGCTTCGCCGGTTCAGTTTCGGTTAAGCCGAACAACGAGGTAGCTAGCAGTTTCCGAGAGAGCCTTTCCGAGTACCTGAAGGCTATAGACGTTAGCGAGGACCAGTACAGAAGCTTCACCCATGAAGTTTCCCTTGTACTAACACGGAAGAAGGTTCGGAAAGCAGCGGAGAAGAGGGATTTGTACATCGCTCAAGCCATCTCCGCTCTGGACGATGTGAATAAGACCCTCAACCTGTTCGCTTCTCGCGTAAGGGAATGGTACGGACTTCACTTTCCCGAACTCGACGAGCTGCTAGAGGACCATGAGGATTACGTAAAAGTTGTCTGCAAGATAGGGAGCAGGGATGCGATAACCGAAGAGGGGCTTAAAGCTCTCGGCATAAAAGACGAGCTCGCTAGAAAAGTGGCTGAGGCCGCGAAAACCAGCATGGGAGCAGATTTAACCGATTTTGACTTGCGGGCTATAAGGCTGTTAGCCGATGTCACACTAGAGCTTTTCGAAAGCCGGAGAGAGCTCGAAAAGTACATCGACGAAGCGATGATGGAGGTGGCCCCCAACATTAAAGGGCTTGTCGGACCGCTATTGGGCGCCCGTCTAATAGGCTTAGCCGGAGGCCTCTCGAAGCTGGCGACGCTGCCTGCTAGCACGATACAGGTGCTGGGTGCCGAAAAAGCGCTCTTTAGAGCTTTAAAAACCGGCGGTAAACCGCCGAAGCATGGAGTGATTTTCCAGCATCCAGCAGTTCATAAATCGCCTAAGTGGCAGAGGGGGAAGATAGCTAGAGCCCTAGCTGCGAAGTTAGCCATCGCGGCTCGCATAGACGCTTTTACGGGCGAGTACAAAGCCGACGAGCTAAAGGAGCAGCTCGAGCAAAGAATCCAGGAAATAAAGACGCTTTACGCCAAACCACCGAAAAGAGAGGTCCCACCCACTAGGGAAAGAGGAGAGAGAGGCCGAAGAAGAAGAACAAGGCGCTAAAGTGTCCGTGCCTAAGATCTATTGATGAGCGCTAGTAGTGTAATATATACATTCGCAATTTACGCGCCTAACCTGTTACCCTCTGTGACGCTATTTCCAGCGGTCTTCAGTGTTTACAAGACCAAGTGGAATTCTAAAACCGCTAAAAACGGCTGTAAACTGACACGCTGCTACTCCAACAACGCGACCCATTAGCGCACGAAATATTATTAAAGAGGGGTGTCCTTCCAGTTTAGGCTGGCTATGGCCGCGCCTGTAAGTTATATCGCTCACGAGAAGTTCGAAGGTGTGTACTGGGTTAACTTTGAGGATGGGGCTAAGAGGCTAGCCACGGTGAACTTAGCGCCCGGGATAAAGGTGTATGGAGAACCATTAGTGAAGTTCGAACAGCTAGAGCTGAGGATCTGGAATCCGTACAGGAGCAAGCTCGCTGCCGCCATCCTCAAAGGCATAAAAGAACTCCCGATACGTGAGGGCACGCGCGTGCTTTACTTAGGCGCCGCTGCTGGAACAACTCCAAGCCATGTCTCGGATATCATAGGAAAAGCCGGTATACTCTACGGAGTCGAATTCGCTCCAAGGGTTATGAGAGAGTTCATAGAGAAAGTTGCTTCATACAGGAAAAACACCATTCCTATATTGGCCGATGCTAGATTCCCCCATAAATATGCGCATATAGTTACCGAAAAAGTTGATATAATATACGCCGATATAGCTCAACCCTTCCAAAGCAAAATCGTAGCTGACAACGCTGAATTCTATCTTAAAAAGGATGGTTACATAATGCAAGCGATAAAAGCTATGAGCATCGACGTCACCAAGGAGCCATCGGAAACTTATAAAAAGGAAATATCGCACCTTGAGGACCGCGGCTTCAATATCCTAAATGTCGTACATCTCGAGCCTTACGATACTGCTCACGCGTTTGTCCTCGCGAAGTTTACGCGCTGACACGTTAAAAACATATAAATCCGTAGCTGAAGCACATAACTTAGGGATGTGAGGTTAGAGAGCTCCTTGAGGGCGAGAGGCTTTAAGGTCGTCAGCAACCCTAGCGGTGATTATTCGTTTGACATGCTTGCAGGCAAGCCTGGCGATGTTCTAGCTATAAAAGTTCTTGAAGATTTGTACCACGAAAAAGCTAGGAAGTATGTTGACGATTTGCGGAGTTTAGCCTTATCGCTAGATGTTGTCCCGCTCGTAGCATGCGAAGAAGGTATTCCAGAAGGCTCGCTTGTCACCTACAAGGGCGTCCCATCCTTAAGCTTGGAAACTGTAGATAAAATTCTCAACGGAGAAGAAGGTCCATTCGTATACTTTAGCAAAGGCGGAGTATACGTTAAGATCCGTGGTGATGCCGTGAAGAGGTTAAGGAGGGAGAAAGGCATGTCCCTGGGAGACATCTCTCTTAGGCTAGGCGTTACGAGGCGAATGGTTTACGAGTACGAAATCGGGCGCTCTGATGCTACACTCGAAGTGGCATACAAGCTCGTGCAACTGCTAGGAGAGGAGGTGGTGGAGAAACTGAACTTCAAAAATATAGCTAAGTATTTCATGGAACAAAGCGGAGAAGGCGGACGCGAAGTCCAGGCTTCTCGCATAGTAAAAGACCCGCTCTTGAAGTGGCTTCTGACTCGGTTAGAAGAGATGGGGTTCCTCAGCAGGGTGTTAGAGAAAGCTCCTTTCAACGTGGCCGCAAAAGGTCAAATTGGAGGGAGATGCAAAGTTGTGATCAAAAAGAGCGGCTCTAGCGAGGAGGAGATGCTCACCGTAGATGCAGCTAAAATCTGCGGTTCATACGCGCTTTTCATAAACGGAGAGGGGCTAAGGCTTATCGGAGAGCGCGAAGTGAGAGCACCTTCGAGACCCGAAAACCTGGATTTGAAGGAGATGTTCGAGAGCGCCAGCTCGCAATAGCAGCTCTATGTTCCCCCTCGATAGTGTAAAGCTAGTCGAAATCATTGAAGGCAAAGTAAAACTTTTGGTACCAGATTTGACGTACTACAGCGGCGAGCGAGTGGAACCCGCCTGGGCACCGGTCTTCTACAACCCAGCGATGAAAGTCTCGCGCGATATTAGCGTCGCGGTAGTGGAATCTTACAGCCAGCTAGAGGGGCGCGGGTCTATCAGCATCTGCGAGCCTCTTAGCGCTACCGGTGTTAGGGGGCTCCGATACGCCGCAGAAGTCTCCACAGTAAGCGAAGTTGTCCTAAACGACAGAAGCCCGCTGGCATACAGGATAGCTCTAACTAACGCCAGTCGTAACGGTCTTAACGACAAGGTTAGAGTTTACAATAGGGAAGCGCGCGCTTTGCTCACCGAGCTAGCTGAAAAAGGGACAAGATTCGACATTGTGGATGTAGATCCCTTTGGAACTCCCGCACCTTTCGTAGAATCGGCCTTGCTGACTTTAAAGCACAAAGGGCTATTAATGCTGACAGCCACGGATCTTGCCCCTCTTTTCGGCATAAAGCCCAGTTCTTGCATAAGGAAATACTTTGCAAAACCCATAGTAAGCGAGTTCTCTAAAGAGGTCGGAGCTAGGATTCTCGCCGCGTTCGCCGCAAGGGAAGCGGCTAAGCTCGGTTTAGCAGCAAGACCTATCTACACGTTCCTCGTTCGGCACTCATTGAGGCTTGTTGCCGTAATTGAGAGGAGTAAAAGCAAAGCCTTCAGGACGCTTTCGCAGATAGGCTTCATAGTTTACTGTCCTCGTTGCCTTTACAGGGCTGTCGAAAAGGACGTCCATAGGGATCTGGAGTGCCCTTTGTGCCGCGGGAAAACCCTGGTGGCCGGCCCCTTATGGATAGGCGATCTCTGGGACGAAAAGTATGCGCAAACTATTCTGAAAAACTATAGCGAACGGAAGTATCTAAGCGCCGAGGGGCTCAAAGTAGTGAAGCTGGTGGCTCTTGAAGCTGGAAAACCCCCGCTCTATACCACGGTCACGAGCGTAGCCAAGCTCGCTTCACTTAAAGAAGAACCATCTCCGTTAAGCGTTATCGAGAAAATCGCTCAATCAGGCGGCTTAGCTTCGCTGACGCATTTCGATTCGAAGGGTTTTCGAAGTAGTTTCCAACCTCAAGATGTAGCACGCTTACTCAGTTGATGCGCAATTTCGCCTCAGTCTACCATCCATCCCAAACTATGTTCACGGCAGAACCGGTTTTAGCCGACTCGATGGCGTGAATTATGCACTTGAGTGCTCTGTAACCGTCCTCCCAGCCGTTGATGGGCTTCTCTTTTCTTTGGATGCAACGCAGGAAGTGCAAGTCCTCAAGCAAGAGGGGCTCCTTGCGAATCCCTAAAAGGCTCCAGCTCTCGCGGGCTCGCGAGGTATACGCCGAGATCAGCTCGCTGTACTCTCCTTTGGACTTGTGTTCGGCCAAGCCTTTCTCTAATGTTATCGTTTGAAGAATGTAATCTGCTTCTAGAATTTTGCTTTCTAATTGAACAATTATATTTCTTCTCTTCAGATTCGGGGATGTTCTCCAGCTTGCTCTGAACTCTCCTAGCACCTCCTTTTCATCGAAAGAATATATAGCAGCAATATCTGTTTCAAATCCATGCTTGTTCCAATAAGCTTTTGCTACAACTTGATTAGGTAAAGACTCTAACAGGTAGCACGCCACATCTATATCGTGCACTAGCAAATCGTGCGCCGCGCCTAGGTTCAATGTGTAGCCGCCTGGGGGGCCCGGTCCAACTCTTTGAGCTGAAATGCTCACAACTTTCTCTGTTTCGCTTTGTAATCTGTCTTTTAACGCTGGGACCACAGGGTTGAACCTCTCTATGTGTCCAACGGCTAGCAGCCGGCCCTCGCGTTCGGCTAGCTTACCCATTACCTCGGCCTCCTCGAGGCTAGCAGCTATCGGTTTCTCAACCATCACGTCCATATGCGGCAAAAGCCGAATGGCAACAGTGTAATGGTAGACCGTTGGCACAGCAACTATGGCAGCGTCCGCGTGCGCGCTGAGGAGCTCATCGACGCCGCTGACCCATTTAGTTCCTAAAAGCTCAGCAACGTACTGGGCTCTTGCCGCATTTGAATCTACGACTATTATATCCTCCAAACCTACTTCATCGTAATTCATTCTCTTTATTTCGCTCAACACTCTTACGTGGTTGTATCCCCACCTACCGACTCCGACTACTGCAACTTTCATCCTAGACGTGTGAGCCCACTCGAGCACGGTAGATCAACTTAACGTGGTAAAAAGAGGCTCCCCAGTCATATGGCACGCTAATTGTCGCATACACAACCCTTGTGAACTGGGGTCAGAAGATGGGAGTCGGAAGATATTCAAATGAGACGGCACGAACATCTTGAAAAGATAGCTGAAGCCGTTCGCCCACGCTGAAAACACTCGAAGAGCTTGCTCCAGGCTCAAGGCACCGGTATGCATTTTTCGGTAGGTATGAGGGAGGAGTGTGCGCTGCGCAATACTTGTGGCCGGCATGCCAGGTAGCGGGAAATCGCTCTTTACCGAGGCTGCTAGGGAGCTAGGCATCCCTGTAATATCTATGGGCGATATAGTAAGGCTTGAAGCTACTAAACGGGGCTTGAGAACGGATGCGGAAACCATGTCTTACCTTGCAAGAAAGCTTCGTGAGGAAAAAGGGCCGAGCGCAGTGGCTGAGCTGGTGCTCGAGCATGCCCCTCAAGCACCAGTAATCACCATAGAAGGGGTTAGGAGCCGAGACGAAGTCGCTTTTTTCAAAAAATCGTTTGAAAAAGTGATCGTTGTAGCGATCCATAGCTCGCCTCGAACGAGATTCGTCAGGTTGACGTCCAGGCGCAGGGAGGATGATCCCAAGACTTGGGAAGAATTTGTCAAGAGGGATGAAAGGGAGCTGTCAATGGGCCTGGGAGAAGTTATAGCATTAGCTGACTACATGATAGTTAACGAGGAAGAGTGTAGAGAAGCTTTCCTCCGCTCGTGTAAGGTACAACTCGCAAAAATGCTTGAGGACATTCGCCCTTCAAACGGCTAAGGGTCGAGCAAGGTGCGTAATATGTACAAAGAAATCGCTGCAAGCCCTGTAGACCCTACATCTTCGACGACGCCGTCAGGGTGAACGGCTTGGCCCAATTCGAGTTCTTTTTTAGAAAGTCCCGGCTCGGCTCCACCAAACACCACAACTACCTTCCCTGTGCAGTTTTTCACAGCCTCCGAGATAGGTGTGGGAGCATACTTGCGCGTAAGCACGAGGAGAACGCTATCTGGCTTTAGGACTTCGACTGCATCGGGCAGGTCTGGCAAGTAGATAAACGCTTTATCTAGCTTAAGAGCGAGTTTCTGAGCCTCTGGAACCCCAGCTTGTGCCGCACTCCCGCTTGCCTTTGTCACTACGAAAACTCCGTAGCCTAAACCGTAAGCTGCCTTAGCCACCTCGACAACCCTCTGTTGAGAGTATACGTTGTGGAGGAGAGGAATAATGTTCACCTTCGAGTGGGGCATAGGCTCCTTACCCATTCGCTTTTAAATAAGATGCACTGCCTTCCTCCTGCAGCAAAATGGCTAAACACTCAAGTGCTTTTTTACTTCGGATGCAACGGCTCGCGCTAGAGGGGGCGGCACAGCCTCTCCCACCTGATCGAACTGAACGTCTCGACCGCCTCTGAAGACGTGGTTGTCCGGAAAGCCCATCAACCTCGCTTGTTCTCGTACAGTCAGCAACCTATCTTCGAAGGGATGGACGAATCTTGAAGATCCCATAACAGTGGGAGCCAGCCTGTAGGGATGAAGTCTCACATAGTTATAGTAAATCTTGCCTTCAGCTCCGGCGTAGCGTATGAGCGCTTCACCCCACTTTAGCTTGCTGATCCTCCTCTGCTTCTTGGGCGACAAAGGTACCAGCTCGTGGTTTGGTATATCGTGGGGGGAACTCGGGGGCGGGAGATCGCCGATTGCTTCTATCACAGTCACCTTCCTACCGCTGACAGGTGGCTTAAGCCTGATGTTCGATATGAAAAGTCTGAGCCTGTGCGATGGAGTGCCATAGTCCTCTGCACGCAGCAAGTTAAAGTACACGCTGGTGTACCCAACACGCGCGAACTCATTTCTCAAAGCTTCCCGCAACGGCCCTTCGGCGAGCGCCGGAACATTTTCCATAACGAAAACTGAAGGTTTCAGATCTCCAACCAACCTGATATAGTGCAGCACGAGCCTCCCTTGCGGGTCGTCGTACAGCCTATCGAGAGGGGCAGGTTTCCTGCGTGGGTTTGCACCGGTGAACGCCTCGCAGGGTGGGCTACCAATAACCACGTCAACCTGACCCACCATTGATAAGATGTCCTCACTGCGTAGTTGTTGAATATCCTCGACAAGCACACTTGCTTTGGGGAAGTTTTCCTTAAAACTCTCTATAGCCTGTACCATGTTGTCTACCCCAAGCACCACTTCAAAGCCTTCCGCTTCGAATCCCCGGGTAAAACCTCCCGCTCCACAGAACAGGTCCACTGCCTTCAAATAGCACTCTATCACCTCGCTAGATGACCCCCCTCTCTCCGCCCCACCATGAGGGCAAGGTACCGGACCGCCTCCGCTTTTTCACGCAGAATTTGAAGATTCCGCTAAAAGAATTCATCGAGACCAACTGCTGCCGGTTGTTCAATAGCTAGCTCCCCGCTGCTCACCGCTTCCTTGAGCTTTTTAGCTAGCGCGGGTCCAATGCTGGGCACTGTTGCCAATTCTCTCTCGGAGGCCCTAGCTATGTCTGCCAGGCTCTTGAAACCAAAAGTGTAAAGAGCCCTAGCCCGTACACGCCCTATACCTTTGATGCTAACGAGCTCGAGGAGCTCCGCCTTGATACCGTGCCTGATCCTTTCTCTTAGTACGGCTAACTCCTTGAACCTAGCTATTAACCCTAGAAGCTTAGAAATCTCAGCAGCCGCGTACGCCAACCACTCCGCTGTTTGAGTGAGAGAATAAATGTCGCCAGGACCCACGTCATAACGTTCGTATATGTAATCATCTGGTTTCTCCTCAATCCAATCTAGGAGAAGAAGAGCTACTTTAAGGCTGGCAAGGAAAAGCTCATACTCGTCGGGATCTTCAGGCGGAGGTTCAATGAGCTCGCGTCCAAGATCCTCCACCGCTGCATCGAGCCATTTCCTATCCCCCTTACGCAAGTAAAGTCTAGGCATATCCGGTGTGATAGCAAGCAGGTGCAAGTACGTTAAATCAGTGAACTCTCGAGGTAAGCTCAACCCTTTAACCATCAAACTTGCCGTACGGGGGTCTAGGTAAAGCTCCGAGACCCTTCGACCCAGCGGCGTAGCTCTTATGAGCTCGTCCTTTACCTCCACGAACCCTTCTGCAACCAGCTCGTTAAGCACGCTAACGACCAACCTTGCCAGGTACGCACTGTCGTACTGCTTTGCATAAAGTGATCGGGCTAGGGTTTCCTGCAAGTCGCCCAGAGTGTTCGACAACCCGCTAGCCACCTCCGCTAAAGTTTGACTTCTTAAGGCACGCTCCGACGAAAGTTTCGATGTGATACGCTCTGGAGAGGCTTTTACGTACTCCTCCATTAGGTACTCGACTTCGTCCAACGTTCTTGCTATCAAGATAGCCTCTCCCACCTTGTCGTATTTCGGTCTGCCGGCTCTCCCAGCCATCTGCTTGTACTCCATCACGCTTATCTCCTCGTGCACTCCCAGTTCCACGTTGTATCTATGCCTGTCCGCAATTACAACTCTCCTAGCTGGCAAATTGACACCTGCCGCTAGGGTAGGTGTGGCGACAACGACTTTGACCGCGTTACCCCTGAAGGCGTCTTCCACAAGTTTGCGGGTGAAGTTGCTCAAGCCAGCGTGATGAAAAGCGACACCTTTAGACAAGAGCACAGCAAGCTTCTCATTAATGAGGTTCCGCTCACGAGTAAGCAGTTGATCACACACGGCTTTTAGCCGAGCCCGCTCGCCCCGCCCTAAAACTCGTTCGGTGAGAGCTGCGAAACGAGTCGCAACGTTTACCGCAGATCTCCTCCTAAATGTGAACACAAGAACCTGACCTCCTTCGCTCAAAGTGTCGCTTACAAGATCCAGAAGGGGGTCGTCATACTCTCTCTCTACATCCCTAGTAGTACCATCAGCGAACTCAATGATGCCATCGTAGTATACTCCCTCCTTCAAAACTACCGGGCGCCAGTTGCACGATAGAGGCTCCGCGTCTAACCATTCTGCGATCTCATCCAGGTTTCTTATTGTGGCGCTTAAACCGAGTATCTGGGTATCGGGTAAAATCCTCTTCAAGCGAGAAAGCAGCAGCTCCAGTGTAGGGCCTCTACTAGCTTCTCCTACCATGTGTATCTCATCAGCCACGATTAGAACAACTTTGCTCAGCCAGCTCGCCCCATGCCTAATCAAGCTGTCCGCCTTCTCGTTAGTGGTCACAATGACATCGTACTTTTCCAACCACTCATCGCTCGAGTCGTAATCGCCCACGCTCAACGCTACTTTATATCCGAGCTCCTCGAAAAAATCGGAGAATTCCTCGTACTTCTCAGATGCGAGTGAGCGCAGGGGCGTCAGGTAGAGCACTTTGCCTCTCGTACGGTCCAACATAGCAGCTGCCGCGAGTACGGCAATCAGCGTCTTCCCAGAAGCTGTTGGCGCCATGACCACTAAATTTGCGCCATCAAGAAGCCCGGCGCGGACCGCCATCTCCTGAGGTGGATAAAGTTCGCTGATTCCGCGTCTCAGCAAAGCCTGCTTCACGCCGTCCGGAAGCGGTAGTTCCTCGACCCGCATCGTGGTTACCGCATGCGCAGCAACAGTATGTAACCTGGCTTCGGCTCTATTACTTCACCGCTGTCGTAAAGGCGCTCGAGAACCTTTCTGACGAACTGCTCGTCCAGGCCTTTTTCCACAGCTTTGCCAATGAATTCATCGCGTTTAATAGCTTCGCCCCCGCTTTCCTCGATCATTTTTCTCAATAAATCCACCACAATCAAAATCTTGTCTCTCTGCGATTTCGGCTGTCCGGTCATTACTATGTCGATGTCTATGCTCTTTGTCTCGACATCGTAACCGACGCTCTTAAGGAAGTGCATCATCAGCTCGATGGCGGCTTCGGCGTCCTCCGCCGTTACAATGTCGCTAAGTGCCATCTTCGCGTGAGCTTCCGCCAGTCTGATCAGGGCTTCTAACTGCCTAGGTGTGATCGCTATCGGGGAATCAGCTCCTTGGCTCCTTGACCTCATTTCTACGTAAAAGTTTACAAGCTTGTTTTTAGCCTCGTCCGTCAACTTAGGTTTTATGTACTTTCTAGCGTAAGCGATGTACTTCTTGAGAAGATCGCGTGGTATCACGTGCTCTAAGGATTCCGGATAGTACTGGCGGTGGAAATCTACCACATACTCTGCTAAGGCTCTATCCCTCTCAACATTAGGGACGTCCGTTATAACGAAGATCAAATCAAAGCGAGAAAGTATCGTGGGAGGTAAATCTATGTTTTCGGTAACTGGTCTACCGTGCAGGTAGCGACCGAAAGCTGGGTTGGCGGCCGCTAGCACAGACGCTCTAGCATTGAGTGTGGCCACTATACCGGCTTTTGCTATGCTCACAGTTTGCTGCTCCATAGCTTCGTGTATGCTGACTCTATCCTTGGGATCCATTTTATCGAACTCGTCAATGCAGTTGTGAACAACCATACCTTCAGCAATAAAGTTGTGAACACCAGGTACGTATAGGTCGTACACGTAGCCTTCGTACTCCTCTTCCCTGACGGAGGTAACCGTAGCTTTGCCTGCGCCATTTTCGCCCACCGCCACAACTGATCTACCGATGGAGAGGGTTTCAGCCTCCACCCACTTCCAACTCTCAGCATCGAGAATGAGATGATCTGGCGTTACCAGCAAGGAGCGCCCGTTCTCGAGACGCATCTCGAGGAGCTTCCCTTCCCACCACTTCCTTCTAGCAACAACCGCTTTAGCGAGCCCTATTCTACCGCCGCTGAAGCCAGCTACCTCGACTTCGTCCAGCAAGCTTATTTCAACTAGGTCTCCTTTGGATACCGCCTCAAACGCTGTTCCACGATTGAATAGTTTCTCTATCTCTACCTCGCCTTCGCGAACACCTACCAGCGACGCTGGGTGTAGGCAAGCGATGCCTCCATCAGCTAAAACCAAAGCGCCTGCCTCCAGGAAGAAGTCGCCGCTGGATTTTTCCCGTATAACAGCCGCCGTAAGCCCGGCCGCTGTCGATCCCTTACCGCTCGTGTATACCCCTCTCGGGGCTATTGAAGCGACGTACCTCAGCATTTGCGATTTAGCGGTGCCGGGATCACCTATCAAAAGGATGTGTATATCGCCTCTAACCCTTACTCCGTCGGGGTGCAGCTTAGGAACACCGCCGAACAGAAGGAGAGCAATGGCTTTCTTTATCTCCTTATAACCATATATCGAGGGGGCTATAGAGCTGATAAGCAGCTCCCTAGCATCCGGCCGCCTCGATAGCTCGAGGATTTTCTTCTCGTCTTCCGGCGTTATTTCTACATCAAGAGATTCTTTCGAAGCTACTTCTATATTGTTAGCCTCCAAAAACATCTGGAATATCGGAGGCTGACCTTTAACGGACCTTTCAGGCGCGACAGTCAACACACCCGTTATAATGGCTCTGTCGCCGGGACGAACAACGTCGACAAGATCATATGTGGCTACCACCTCAATGGAGCGAGGAAGCTGACCTGATGGTAGCTCCTCCGGTCTTTCCTGGAGCACAAATTTCTGCCAGTCCACGAACTTTGACTTCTCTAGCAGGAGCTCGAAGTCGCCCCTCCGCCGCTTATCCCCTTCACCCCCGCACCCTGGACAATAGCTAGGCTTTTCGAGCCCTTCTCCTTTCTGGGTCACTGCTATTTCCTCTCCGCACTCTTTGCACTTGAAGACCGCCTCCTTAAGGAGTTGTTTGACTGGAGATATTTTTGTTACTATTCCTTCAACAGCTATAAGTTTACCTAAATGTGTTGCTCTTATCCGTCTCACCGGAACCTTTAAGCTATCAGGTAGTTTTCTAATCCTAACAAAGAACTCGGTAAATCTTGAAGCATATTCAGAATTTTCTATTTTCATTACATCTTTCAGCGCATCTGACGCTGCCTTTATAACTAAATTAGGTTCTTCTATAATTTTTTCAGCCAATATTGTATCAAAAATTAGGATATCATCGAAGTCTATTACAAGTGAAACACTACCCTCTAAAGCCATTCTGGCTATGAGCTGTCTATATTTGTATTCTCCTTTCTCATCTTTAAATGACCTAAAAAATTCGGCAAACCTCTCCGAAAGGTTTACCACTTCAACCGCTTCAGCTCGCTCGAGCAAGGGGATCACCCCGCTCCACGAACTCTACCATAGAAGAGTACCACATCTTGACGCTCCTGCACAACGAAGCGTAAAGCGCTCGCTCTTCAAGAGTGAGCTTCTCGGAGAAATCCCTACTCAGTTCAGGGTTCGCCGTCACCGCCTTCAGAACCTTTTGAAGGCGCAATCTGATTATATCTAAAAGTGTAGCCTTAGCCGAGCTTATTGCTCTATTATCTCCACCCTTTAACTCCATCTGCATTATAGCTAGACGGGCTTTCACGTAAAAATCCTCGTCGAGCTTCTGGATCTCGTTTGGATCTCTACTCTCTATCCATCGAATTTTATTCATATCACGAAGTGTCGGCAATCTCTCTGGATCTATGTCTACAACACCCCGTTCTATGAGAGGTAGAGCTTCACTCAGCGACAGCTCTAGCTTGGCTCCTTTCCTTAGCACTAGCTCGCCCGACGTCCCTCTCACCGCGGTTTTCATGTCCTGCACTACCACAACGGGGACTTGAATGCTCAATGGCAGGAGGGTTTTAGTGAGTTCAATAGCTACCATCACTATCAACGTGCGAACGACCCTAGTAGTGAAGAAAACTTTTACCCAGATAGTACAACGAAAGTTTTCTCCCAGCGATACCGATGTAGTACAAGCTGACGAAGTTTACTTGGCCGTGATCTTCCTGGCTTCGCGCTCGGTTTCCCTAAGAAGCACTATGTCTCCTAACCTAACCGGACCTTTCACGTTCCTTGTGAGCACTCTACCTTTATCGGGACCTTCGAGCACTCTAACACGCACTTGCGTTACTTCACCCGTTACCCCTGTTCTACCAACTACCTGGATCACTTCAGCTGCTGTAGCGTCGCTCCACTTATCGGCTGGTTCACTCCACTTTTGCTTCGAACTCACGCAAAAGCCACCGCAACAACCTTTTTCAACGTTACGCTCCGGCTTGTCAGCATTCGCTAAATCCTTTCCCACCTAGCTCTCCTACACCCAGATCCTAGGCAAGAGCTAAAGCCGAACCGGAACCCTCCGCACTCTAATTTTGAATCTAAAATAATAAAAATAATTATTTTATAATCCTATCTATTTGCTTATCCCTGCTTTAGCTTTAATTTCGTTGACTTCCTTTATTATTTCTTCGACCGAGCTAGCCGCATCTCCCGGTTCTATTATGCAAGCTGACGCAGCAGCAACCTCCAGCCCGCACGATTTGCCTAAGCGCGCTTTTGAAGGTACGTAGACGTAAGGTACACCCTTTTCCTCGCAAAGAAGCGGTAAGTGCGCAACTATTTCCGGTGGATCCACGTCTTCCGCTATCAGAACTAGCTTCGCCATCCCCCTTTCTACAGCTTTTGTTGTTTCGTTTGTGCCCTTCTTTATCTTCCCGGTATCTTTCGCTTTGCTTACGGCCTCGTAGGCTTTCTCAGCCAACTCGGCAGGTACCGTAAACCTAACATAAAACGGCTTCTCGCTGGACATGTCGCTCACCCATCATCGCCCATTTGCAGGTGGGAGGATTTGCAGGCTTTATAAACGCACCGTCGCGTCGACCAACACTATTTCTACGAAGGCTTATCGAGCAATTCACCGGGTTCGCGTAAGAATGCTATCGCAACTTTAGGTTCTCAGCTTACGTATCGAATAATGCATTGGGGCTAGAACTAAAAATACTGAGGAGAGACCCAGTTGGTGCCTCGGGTTGGACGTCCATGAAGGGGATTTTGTGGTGCTTTACTTCAACGAACGGCGCTGGTACGTGATAAAAGCCCGGAAAGGTGCAAGATATAGTTTCAACGAGGGCGTTGTTTCCGCGGACGACATTTTGGGCAAGACGTATGGTGAAACCCTAAAAACGCACCTAGGGATAGAGTTTAAACTCGCAAAACCTACAATATATGATATAATATACAATTCTTTCAAACGTCGAACTCAAGTTGTATATCCCAAAGACGCTGCTCTGATAGTTCTCAAATCGGGGATAGGTCCTGGCTCGCGCGTCGTAGAGGCTGGCACCGGTTCTGGTTTCTTAACCGCCATATTAGCCTACATCGTGAGACCGAATGGAGTTGTTTACACATATGAAACGAGAAAAGAATTTCTGGAGTTAGCTAAAGCTAACCTTACGATGATAGGAATGGACAGATTCGTTGTCTTCAAGAACAAAGACGTGAAGGAGGGCATAGATGAGCTTGGTGTAGACGCGGTAGTTCTCGACATGGCCGACCCTTGGGATGTTGTCCAGCATGCGTTCGCTTCCCTTCGCAGCGGGGGCGTCCTAGCGTGCTTCGTACCTACAGTGAACCAACTGGAAAAAACAGCTGAAAAAGTTAGAGAGATAGGTTTCGTGTTGATAGAAGCGGAAGAACTGCTCTCAAGGAAGTATAAAGTCTCCCGAGGAGAAACGCGCCCAGAAATGAGGATGGTCGGTCATACCGGGTATTTGATTTTCGCCCGAAAGCCTTGAGCGTGCGGGAGGAGTTAATCTTAAAAGAGAGCCATGAATATTAGCGTTCTAATGCAGAAGGCTCTAGAAACTCTTATTAAAGGTATAAGCGAATATAGAATTTACAGCTCTACCGACACCACCTTTGCCGTAATAGATGCTATAGTTGGGTGTTTTAAAGAGGCAGAAGACTTGCGGGAGGCGGCGCACTCTGTATCAATGCTAGTTGAAAGCATAGCTAACAGTAGGCCCACGTCCGTGATATCGCTTAACGCTGCTAGACGTTTAGTGGAAAAAGCGGAGACCCTCGTTAGAGCCCGTATGCCGAAAGAAAGCGTGGCAGAAAAGCTCGCAACGGAAGCAGCTGCTCTGAAAAAAGAGATCGAAAACTCCGTAACAATCGCAGCGGCTTTAGGTGCCAAGCGTGTGAGAGATGGAAGCACGGTTATGACGTGTTCCTATAGCAAGTCCGTAATGGCTTTGTTCAGTAGGCTCAAGAGCGAGGGTAAGCGGGTTCGAGTATTCGTCGCGGAGTCTAGGCCTGGAGGCGAAGGGGTTGTTACCGCACAGGAGCTGAGCGACATGGGGTTCGAGACGGAGCTTATAGTGGATTCGGCTGCTAGGTTTTTCATGAAAGACACAAATATAGTCGTGGTGGGAGCCGAGGCGATAGCGGCGAACGGAGCTGTGATCAATAAAGTAGGTACATCGCTCATAGCGCTCGCAGCCTACGAGGCCCGTGTAAGAACGTTCGTTATCGCCACAACCCACAAGTTCAGTACCGAAACGGTTTTCGGGGAGCTTGTGAAACTGCCAGTGGTCGAAGGGACAGCCTTGCTGCCCGGCTTAGAGCATATAAAAAACGTGGTAGCCAAGTGCCCGCTTTTCGATGTAACCCCACCGCGCTACATCGATGCGATAGTGACCGAAAAGGGCGTTGTTGCTCCAGAGGCAGTACTGTTACTGGTCAGGGAGATTTACGGTTGGCCTGCCGCGTCCGGGGACGCGGTAGCTTCGGCCAAGAGGCTGGTTGAGGTGGTTAGTGGTGGAGATCCCGCGTGAAGTTTACAGGATCGCGTTCTTGATAAAGAGCATGAAGGTTCGAGGGGCGGGTAGAATAGCGCGGACTGCCGCTTACGCCATGAAACTCGCAGCCCAAATGTACAAAGGCAGCGACCCTAAGGATTTCGAAGAATATATGAAAACTGTAGCTGAGGTCATCGGTTCTACCAGACCAACTGCTGTTTCCTTGCACAATGCTTTAAGGTACGTTTTAAACAGAGTAACGGGCGCTAAAAGCCTCGAAGAAGCCGTGTCAGCGGCTGTGAGCGCGGCGGATTCTTTCATCGTTGCATCACTCAGCGCTGTGAAGCGCATAGGCGATATAGGCTCTAAGCTGATTGAAGAAGGCGACGTGGTGCTAACCCACTGTAACAGCTCAGCTGCTTTATCCGTCTTGAAAACCGCTTTCAGGTCTGGCAAGAGGTTTCGGGTCTACGCTACGGAAACTAGGCCGAAGTTCCAAGGGCTCTTAAGCTACCGTGAACTGGCTGAAAGCGGTATTCCTGTGACGTTAATCCCAGACTCGGCCGTAAGGTTTGTTATGAGAGAAGTCGACAAGGTCGTGGTGGGAGCTGACACCGTGACGGCGAACGGAGCTGTGATCAATAAAGTAGGTACATCGCTCATAGCGCTCGCAGCCTACGAGGCCCGTGCAAGGTTCTACGTGGCGACGGAAACCTATAAGTTCAGCCCTTCAACGATTCTGGGCGAGTTAGTAACTATAGAGGAAAGGGAACCCGTGGAGGTTGTACCCCACGACCTCCTAGTGCGCTACCCTAACCTCAGAGTCCGCAACCCGGCTTTCGACGTGACACCACCTGAGTATATCGACGCCATAATCACGGAGCGCGGTGTCATACCACCTAAGGCCGCCGCAATGGTGCTCCTCGAGGATTATGGTGCAACGCTCGCTGAAGAACTCACCCTTATACCTCTCGATATAGAGGACTTCGTCGTGTAGGCACGATCCCGACCTAATCAGCAGAAGCGCTTAGTGGGGGATGAATGTTTCCTTTCGGCAAAACATTCAGCTGTCACGCGGATTATAATGTGGAAGATTTGTTGGCGCCCCGGCCGGGAATTCCACCCGGCCACCCCATAAGTGTGGATGACCGAGTTTTGAACCCGGGTTCTCCGGCTCGACAGGCCGGCATACTAGACCAGACTATACGACCGGGGCTAGACGGAGGTTAAACAGGGGGTTAAAGGTTTTACGCGCGCCCCGAACGCGTGTCCTCGTAGGTAGCCAGGTTCTTCAGGACTCGTCTCGCCCTCTGCAAGGTGCCCTGTATTCTCGCGCCCCTCATGGAATAGCCTCCTATAGGCTCCACGAGAATCAGCGCGCTTATCCCCTGCTGACGCGCCTCTCCCGTCAGCCTGCGTACTTTTGCCACTAGCTTATGGGTGAAGTCGTCGTTCAAGCACCGCTCTTTCCTTCTCGCAGCTTCGGCGAACCCCTCGCCCTTTCTATCGTCAGCGTTTTCAACACTTCCGGCGGGAGGATTTTTGCAAGCTGCCGCCTCATCTCTTCGCTCGGCTCGCCAGCGAAACCTTGCAGCAAGCTCGCAACTTTCCCCCTGTATCCGTGGTACGGCGACCTCAGCTTCTCGAAGCCCGCTAGAATTCGCTCACTGCTAGGGGCTGCAGAAGAAGCAGAAGCAGTGAAAGCGGGAAGGAAGAAGAGCGCTTCGGTGCTCGGCAGCGGAACCCGCACCAAGAGGGGCTGGTCTCTTACCTCAGCGGTGTAAATGGCTAGCGCGCGGTTTTACAGGGAAGAGCCCAGCTTTCCCGAGCTCTGCGTTTAAGGTTTCGACAACAGCCTCGTAACAACTTTATCACCGCACTCCTTTAGAAATCTCAGCTTGACCGCTTCGTACCTAATGGGTGTAATGTTGCCTGGCTAGAAAGTGAGGCGCTTTACCTGCTCCGAGAAAGCGTCGATTGAGCCGATCCTTTTTTACCGTACATCATAGTCCACTTAAGTTTTGTAGGATCGCGATGCAGCTTTAATGAGTTCTTGAAACACTTGCTCGAGCAGAACCTCAAAATGCTACCATCGTTTTTTACGTACCACACTCCCGTGCCAGGCTGGATTTCTCTACCGCAAAAGTTACAATTGTATATTTTGACCATCTTCACCTCCTGCAGGGTGCTTAGCATGGCGTTATAAAGCTTCGCGATGGTTTTCTGCTTTACACGCGCTCTTGAGACTCCATCGAGGACGTCTCTGCTGAAGTTCCCGGTACCTTTTTAATTGCTTCCAATGAGTAAACTTTTGCCACCGAGCGTAACTCCTCTGCAACGCGCTTGCTCTGGGTTGTCAAGACCACTTGAAAAGCGGAATTGAAGTCTTCCGCTAAAACCCGGGCTAGCGCCAGCTTGGTTTCTTCGTCAACGTTGGGTGCTGCATCGTCCAGAATCATCACGTTTAGGTTCCTCGGCTTCAGCAGCCTAAGTGCGAGCAAGATGGAGAGAGCCATTATGCTTCGCTGTCCGTCGCTCAGTCTAGTGAAAGCTGACACATAGCTACCGTCAAGCTTTCTCCGCACACGGAAAACATAGTGACCACGTTTTCCACGCGCCCCCGTGCTCTGAACTTCTATATCCACGGCATTGTACTCGCCGCTATTTTCTAACCTAGCAAAAATTCGTGAAGCCGCATCTGATAAACGTCTGGTGAATTTCTGCCGCAAGATCACGTGAGCGTCGACGAGTGCTGCCCTGACCGCCATTAAACTCCTGTAAAGGTTGGTTACTTTCTCTTCTCTTGTTTTTATATTTTTTAAGTTTTCTATATTTACTTCTAATCTATATATTTCCTCAGATAACTGCCTTTCCAAATTCTCAAGCTCGCTTAACCTTCCTTTAATATTCGAAATCTTGCGATCGAGCTCGTTGATTTCGTTTGCAACTCGTGAAAGCTTGGATTCATCATATCCCAGCTCTCTTATTTCAGACTCTATTTTCTTCAGCTTCTCTTGAAGTTCAGTATAGCGCAGTCTCTTATAGTAGCTATCGAGCTGCTCGTAAGCCCTTAAAAGCCCTGTGACGCGTCGCTTCGCTTCGCGAAGACGTTCTTCCAGTTCCTCCGCGCTCGCTCTTAGCTCGTGGAGTTCTTCCAATCTCTCGTCTAAAGCTCTAGATAGACTGTCTTTCCGGCTTTCGTAATCATCTAGCAGCCGAAGCTCTGGTTCCAGCCTCCTCAGCTTGCGCTCAACATCCCTCAAATCGTATAGCGTTCGCTCTAGCTTTTCCCTCTTTAATCTTATAGCTTCTACCGGTTCGACCTTAGGCAACGCCCCGGCATCGGTTATCGCATTGCCGCAAACAGGACATTTAGCTGCCCCCTGATCCATTATCTGGCGAATCACTGATTCTTGTAGATCACGTGCACAACGCACCTTACTCTCTTCCGAGTGCAATGCTTTCATTTCGACTTCGATTTGTGTTATTCTTTTTGCTATGTTTACGGAATCACCGAATTTGCTCACAAGCATATCGTATTCTGATTTGGACTGTTCTAGTTCATCTATTTTAGATTCAAGTTCTGCTAGTTCATCTTCCAAATCATTTATATAGTTTTCTAATCTTTTTATTTCATTATTGATATCCTTTATTTCATATTCCATTTTAATTGTATAGTTTTTCATCTTATCTATAAGTCCCTTCGACGCCTTCAAAAGCTCGCTTAGGTTCGCCGAGTCTAATCCTTTTAAAAATTCGGCTTCCCGTACCATGTAGAAAAATTCCAACCCTTCTGAAACTTCTTTTTTGAATTTTTCTGCGTACTCTCTTACGTAGTTTTCGTCAAGAGCCGGCATTCTGGCTAGCTTTTCATCTCCTAAGCTTTGCAAAAACGCTTGCAGCCTGCCTCTCTCCTCTATTAACGCGCTTGCCTCTCTGGCTCGAGCCTGCAACGAGGCGCGCTCTTCATCGAGTAGCCTTCTCCTTGCCTCGAGTTGCTCAAGCTCGCTAACAAGCGCGTCCCTTTCAACCACCACCTGGCGGTACCTTGTTTTGAGCTCCTCGTATCTGCTTAGCAGGCCCTCTCCGCCAAGTTTCGCGAGCTCGTCGCGCAGCGCTTTCAGGTATCCTTTCAACTCTTTACCGCTCAGCTCTCTGTACAGCCTCCTCACATCGGTCAGCCCCAACAACCCGTCTAAGATCCTGTCTCTCAAACTCGAAGAAGCATGAACCAGAGCTTGAAGCTCTTGATACCCCACAGCGATTTCCCAGTTGAAGTCCTCCTGGAGAAGCGCTAGCTTAGACTGTATGTACTGCTCTGCTAAATCGTCGTAGAGTTCACTCGTGCTTGAAACAACTTTAAGTCTGCTTGCGCCATTTTTAGTAAGCAGTCTTTCTACCAGGAACCCATCTCTCCCATCATCCAGAACGACGACCACTCTAGCTCTCTCGCAGAAGTCGTTTACGAGATCTTCTTTCCGCATCAAACGAGCGTTGACTTCTCGAGTTTCGCCGAACAATGCGAACTCGATCGCTCTCACGATCGATGTTTTACCGGCACCAGCTGGACCATAGATTACTGTCAACCTTTCGTCGAACTCTATAGACAGTTTACTGGGAAAGGCTCTGAACCCTTCAACCTCTATTCTCTTGATCTTTAGCCCCATCACCTGTCGCCTCTTCGACGAGGAGCTTCAGCTCCTCTCTTACACCTCTTACACCCCGATCTCTGTAAGCCTTGAGAAGCTTTTCCGCTAACTTGAGAGCTTCAGGGTGTTCCTTTAGGAGCTCTTTCAAAAGTTCTTCAAGGTCGCTGAAAAACGAGAAGTCTTGAATAGAACCGCTCGTCATCACGATACCCGAGCAGCTCTCAGCCCAAACCTTATTAATCTCTCTCTTTCTTCGCTCCAAAACCTCCTATAATACCGATCCATGGGTTACCCTCAATGAAATCTGCAGCGAGCACGTAATCAAGATTTTTCTCATTTTCTTTTGCTTCGCTGTGTACAACCTCTTCGAGCGCGGTAGTTGAGACATTCCAGTCGCTCTTCTTATCCGAGCTCGCCGCTAGTGCGTCGCTGCGTTTCTTAACCTCTTCAATCAATTCCCTCAGCTCCTTTACGACCTTCACTAACTGATCGACTTCTAGATATTCATCGCCTACGCTGCGAGAGGAACGACCCTCTTGGAGGGCGGACCGCGTCGATGTAGCTACCACTTTCCGGAAAGGCGTAGCTGGTATTGCGACCTCAACAGAGGAGCCGCTAACCCTTAGAAGCCCGATTCCGCTTTCCCTGAACTCGTAGGGGGGCGGTAGCCTTCCAAAGCTGATTTCTTCGACAGCGATGTAGAGCTCTTCGCAAGGTCTGTCTCTTAGCAATCTGTAGATCTCGCATCTGATAAACCTCCTATCCCTAACCGAACTCCGTGAGAACTTCACTAATCTAACACCGATTCTATGCTCACCTTTTTTGAACGCCACATCAACGCCTTCGGGAGGCTTTATCTCGGTGTACCCCAGTTCTGTGTAATACCTTCTCACAACGTCGGCGAGTGGGCTTTCCGTTAGTAGTGAACCCCTCTCTTGAACCATCCTTCTCCCCTCTTTTCATTCCAAAGATAGTTTTCCGGTAAAGCTAGGCTCCACACAACGCAGCCTTTCCAAACAGAGAACTGGGGATCCTGGGTTAACCGCACTTCCACGTTTACGCCGCTTCCCAGCCTTTTGCCGAGTAGATGCTTGACTTTAAGCGGTGCGCTTGCAGCTACGTCTTTCAGGTTTTCTGGGACTTTCCACTGAAAGTTTCCCCCGCTGAGTATTATCCTGTTAAGTAATGCGTCATGTAGGGTTGTCGGAGTTTTCCTGATGGAGCGCAGTAGAGCCTCCTCAAGCGGCAACGTCCCTTCTACAGTCTCTTCTCCAAGTCTCGCGTCCCGTATGCTGAGCACACCCTTTTTCCTGAAACTTTCGAACAGCTCATGCGCCGGGTTGAAAACAACCTCGCCGATGAGAAACCTATACCATCCCTTATCTTCCAAGTCTATCTCTGTTAATGTGGATAACCTAACTTTACATCTAAATCTTTCGGGATTTTCCTTAGCTTTTTTCAATGCCTCGCTCAGATCGAGAGGAATTAAGCCAGCTTCCTCCTTGAACCTTCGTACGGCCATCTCGTCGCTGGCTAGGTCGCCGTACCCCAAATCTTTGAGCACCTCTGCTGCTAAAGCGTCAGCCTCCGCCCCTCCCCTATACAGGGCTACAACGGCTTCCCTAATAGGGTATGTGTGTATGGGTGTTATCTGCGTGTTCCCGTGCCCCGACTCAACAACTACACACGAGATTTCCTTTTCAGCTATAGCAACGGCTAGAGGTTGAGGTATTACGGTAAATGCTTTCACCAAACCCAACTCTCGATCAATCTTCACGTGGATCTTGAGAAGCTCTTCGCGCATGTATTCTGGGACGATCGCAGAAAGCGCCGCTGTAACGTAAAAGCCGTCAAACGAATCTTTACTCTCTTTTACTCCTTTAAACTGATCGAAACCTCGTCTTGTCAACTCTGCTAGCACTTGCCAAGCCCTCTCGTCATCCCGCCTAACTTCACCGTCTGTGAGAGGGTACACTACGCTTCTCGCAAGAGCGCTCCTAGCTCCGAGAAACCTCTTAACATCCTCTCCAACAACCAACTGTTTCTCTATCCCAAACATTTTCAGTAGGTGACTCTCCTCGAGGTAAAGTCCTACACTTTCAACAACCCTTGGTCTTTGCTCCACTAATGGACCGTACTTGAAATATCTTGTACCGTAATCTTCACCATAAGCTGCGAGCGCTCTTCGCGGGTCGAGAGCCGTCCCTCCCATGATACCCTCAAATATCGGCGCGCCAAACGTCTATATAAAGTGAATCGTGTGTTAGATGCTCGAAAGTATTAGAACCCCCCGCTAACAATGAATCGCAGCTGCGCCAATCGATCCATAACCTCTATGTACTCTCTTTCTATTTTAACCTTATGCGCGTTAAATTCTTCTTCGCTTACCTCTCCCCGCTCCCTCTTCTTAATAAGCTCCTCCAACTCTTTCACAAGCTCCTTTTGTCTCTTCTCGAGTGCTTTTAACGCGTCTTTGGGATCCTTATAGTCACGGAGTGAAACGCCCATCAAGCACCCGCGTTCTTGAGTGATTAATAAACGTGTCCCTAAGTTGATCTGGGTAACTCTCAACGTAGACAGCGTGGGTTTAGGCGCCCACCCTTTGAACGTGGTGCCGGATATATGTGGAATATGTGGAAACTGTTAAAAGCTTCTTTTCGAGACATTCATACAATGCCGGGCCTCTATATAGCGGTTAAGCGGTTGAATGGCACAACACTCATTGAAGCAGAAATATGCAGAGACTGGGCTCCACTAAACTACGAGATACTTTCAGCGATACTCCCAGCCAAGGCACGAGCGTACACGCTGGACTCCTATGCTGTTTACTTCACGCTGGGCGTGCGCGTCTTGTTAGAGGACCTGTACGTATCCGCTAAGCCCGGTGACGTGCTTGTAATACCGTACACGAACAGCATCGCAGTTGTTCTAAACGATGTGGAAAAACTCCGCTTTAAATCGACACTTGTTGGGAAAGCTTACGGCAATCTGGAAGCTCTGAAAACCGTGCGCAAAGGAGAGCCCGTCATCGTGGATAGGATAGCGAGAATTAGCGCGCAGGTGAGGTAATGTGGTGGAGGAAAAGGCTTTGGGAGTTAAGCTAGTCAGCATCGCGGACCTAGCTAGGCTCGCCTCGAGCATGGTAAGCATGGGCGGTAGCGTGTACATTGTACACTTCGTCCACGCAGGCAAGCACTACTACGGCCTGTTGGCTACATTCCGAGACTACTACAAGTACTACGGCGTGCCTCTGCTCTACTATGTTGAGACACTGGAGCCACTAAAAGGCAAGTACTTAGCAATCAAGGTGGATGAGAGCGGAGAAAAGGTTGAAGGCATCGATGGTGTAAGGGCCGGCTGGATATGCATCCCTGTAGTAAATCTCGAGCGTAAACCGGACTTTGTAGAGGTGGCTTGAACATGAACCTGCCCGGCGTGGAAACTGCTGCGTTAGCAAACTCCTTGCTCTGCCTACTGCTAACCATCGCGATTGCTATAGCGCTGAAAGGAAGTGGTCTGAAAAGGCAGCTAAGAGCACTCCGGATCTTAACAAGCTACGCTACTGTAACTCTCTTGTTGAACATATACCTTCTAGGTGTAGTGGGCGGCAACCTGAGTAAATTCTCGCTGGCACTCTCCGCAGCCGCTGTCATTGCGTTGTGGATTGCGGTTTACCTCCTTTGGGCTAAAGGAGAATAATTGAGGAAGGTTTAATACAAAATATAAAAAGATGCGTTATTACGCTACGCTTTCCCTACTTTCGTTCTAGGACGATTTCTATAGTGGAGACAAGCCGCTCTTTGCCAGGTTCACCGACTTTTTCGCTACCTATTTTGATCGCCGAGATATCGACCTGACCTTGGAGGAAGCGTGTCCTAACTATCTCGGCAGCGTCTACAGCCTTAGAGATGGCTCTCCCTCTCGCTTTGAGAGAGACGCGTTTAGCTCCTTGATTGAACTGTATGACGGTTGCTAGCACGTAGTTCATTACAGGCTTCTGCCCAATCAATATGCTGCTTTCTGTCGCCATTCTCGCGCACCTCTATGCTTCGTTCGCTACCCCCTAGCTGGTGACCCCTTTTATCTTTTACCCCCACTATTTCAGTTTGACATTCCCCACATTGGATAAGAAGAAAAACAAAAATATTAAAAATATTATTCTACTTTTATCTTAACTCCTGAAGGTTTCTTGGATTTCTCCTCCTTCTCTATTGTTATCGTTAACACACCATTCTTGTAGCTTGCCTTTGCGGTGTCCGGGCGTACTCTAGCTGGCAGTTTGACTACCTTGAAGTACTTGCGTTCGCCTCTCTCAGCCGATACCCTGACTTCGCTTTCCGTTGCTTCTATGTTTATGTCCTCCTTCTCCACGCCAGGCAAATCGGCAATTATCTTAATAGTTTCCTCTTCTTCTATGATGTCCACAAATGGTTCGATGGTCTCAGAGATGCGGGGCTTCGCCCCGAAGCCTGGTCTGATGTTGCCCCACTCCCTAATACGAGGGACTCCATCGGGACCTATTGTGACGGAGAACCCATAGTAGTAAGGCCCCATCACTTTCCTCCTACCGCCTTCGAAAGCTTCAAGGTGCTCTCTCATCAGTTCGTCAAATAGCTTGTCGAACTCCTCAAACAAGCGTCTCGTGCGCCTTAGCCATTCATCAAACTCGTACATATGCGCTCGCCTGCAGTTCCGGGAGCCAGCCTATAAAGTCTTCGCGAAGACCAAGCCGAACTCTACCGGAAGGGTTGAGAAGAAGGATACACATAAAAGGACTGTAGCCGCATCCTGATTCCGTCATGAGTGATGGAGAAAGCGTGAGGTTCAGAGCGGTTGTGACAAATATATCCATTGTCGACACCCCTTGGGGTGAGCGCGTGGTTAAAGTTGATTTAACGGAAGAGAGAGAAACGCCTAGCGCTGTGATAATGCCGGCAGAGCAGTCCGAGCTCGCACGGGAAATAGCTCCTGTTCTTTCGCAAATTATGAGAACTATGCCTTTTTTCGGTATGGGAGGTAAGGCCAGGTTGCCAAGGCTCTCTCTATACTTAACTGAGGAGGAATGGGACAGGTTAATCTCACGCCCCACGATAGGCGATGTTATGGAAGTTGAGGTCGCTAAGTCTTCGCTCAAGCTACGAAAGGAGGGTTAAACAGCTAGCGCAACTCGAGATAACGCAAGGGGATGTCTTGGTACTTGCCACCGGGTGCCCATCTCCGTATTATCATGGGTAATAGCTTGTAGCGCAGCTCGACAGCGGCAATCTCTACAGGGTCCTTCAGTCCCATCTCCTTAACGGGTATCAGCGGTGGAGCACCCATCGATAATTGAAGAGCTCGAGCGCCTATAATCCTAGCTTTTTCGTAGCGCGTTAACCAGGGAGGTCCGATTTTAATTGTAAACTCTGCTGACACAGCGAAAGCCGGAAAAGAAAGGTATAAAAATCTGATTGCGACCTTCTAGTCGAAGCTTGGCTTGCTGCCTTCTTCCTCTTCTTCCCTCTTCTCTTCTTTCTCTCCCTTCTTTTCCTTTGGCGGTGCGGCAGCTATTATGTCATCAATCCTCATTATCATGACCGCAGCTTCCGTTGCCGACTTGATTACTTGCTTTTTAACAAGGGCGGGCTCCAACACATTGAGTTTGAACATATCGGCAACTTTACTGTTCAACACATCGACTCCAGCCCATTTCTCGCCCTCGCTGTGTCTCTTCTTAAGCTCCGTTATCGCATCAACAGGCTCGAGACCGGCGGTTTGCGCTAGTATCGAGGGGATGACCTCGAGCGCCTCAGCGTACTTCACGACCGCTAGCTGCTCCTTGCTGGGCAGCTTGCGAGCAAACTCGTTCAGTCTCATCGCAAGCTCGATCTCGACGGCACCACCTCCAGCTACGATCTTAGGCTCTCTGATAACGTTCCTCACAACGCTCAACGCGTCGTGTATTGCGCGTTCAGCCTCGTCTACAATGTGCTCAGCGCCCCCTCTGACGAGTATGCTGACTGCTCTCGGGTTGGGGCATCCTTCAACGAAGACCATCTTCTCGTCAGCGACTTTCCTCTCTTCAACGAGCTCCGCGTAACCGAGAACGTCGGGGCTGATCTCCTCAATGTTCGTAATGATCTTCGCGCCAGTCGCTCTCGCCAACTTCTCCATATCGCTCTTCTTAACCCTCCTCACAGCCAAAATCCCAGCCTTCGCCAAGTAGTACTGAGCCAAATCATCAATACCCTTCTGGCAGAACACAACATTCGCACCAGCAGCCTTGATCTTCTCAACCATATCCTTCAAAAGGCGCGCTTCTTCGTCGAGGAACATCTTCATCTGCTCTGGGCTGTTAATTCTGATCTCCGCGTCTATCTCCGTCTTCTCGACCTCGAGAGGGGCGTCGATGAGCGCGATCTTCGCTTTCTCAACGCGCTTAGGCATGTCTGGGTGGACAACCTCTTTGTCAACTATGATGCCGTAGATGAGCTGGGTGTCGAGGAAGGAACCTCCCTTCTTCTTGACTAGCTGGACGTAGTCGTCAACGTTAGCCACTATCCTCCCATCCCTCTCCTCAGCTATCTGCTTCGCAGCCCTCACCGCGATTTCAGCCAAGTGGTCTCTGAACGCCGCGACGGCCTTGCCCCTCATTGAGGTTATTGCAACCTTCTTCAAGGCTTCGAGATCGTTAACGTCAACTTTGATAGCCGCTTTGCGCAGAACTTCTTCAGCTTTCTCGAGAGCTTTTTTGTAGCCGGTTACGATAACCGTCGGGTGGATGTTCTTCTCGAGAAGCTTCTCAGCCTCCTTTATGAGCTCGCCGGTTAAGACAACAGTTGTAGTCGTACCGTCGCCCACCTCCTCGTCCTGGGCCTTTGCTATCTCCACCAATAGCTTGGCTACGGGGTGCTGGACGTCCATCTCGTCAAGTATGGTGGCGCCATCGTTCGTTATCGTTATGTCGCCAAGGCTATCGATGAGCATTTTGTCCATCCCGCGAGGACCAAGCGTTGTCTTAACGGTCTCAGCTATCGCTTTGGCCACCATGAAGTTAAGGGACATTGCTTCCCTTCCCGTTCTCCTGCTAGTACCTTCTTTCAGCACAAGCACCGGTACACCGCCCAATTGAGCTAACTGTGCCTGGGCCGCCATGGTCGCACCGGCACCGGTCTTTTTCGCTTCTATTTATACTTTTCTCTAAGCGGCCAGCGAGCCGGCCGCTCTGCTAAGAACCACCTTTAGCGCCACTTCGACATCCTCAGCCTTGATCGTTCTTCTTCCCGCGTGCCTACTCATGTCCACAGAGACCTTAGCTATTTCTCTGGCCAGGTTCTCCACGACGTCTCTCAGCTTCTCTGCTGCCTCTTCGCTCACTCTGTAGCCACCTTCCTGGCGGAGTATTCGCTCTAAAGGTGCTAGAGGTATTTCACGGCTCGTTTTTCCTCTTCTTCCCATAGGAAGCCCTTTGAGGTGCTCTGAAAAAACTTGCCGCTGTGAGATACACCTTACCTATCCGCGAAGAGTTTCGTTCGTCTCGGTATCCCGCTTTGGTTACACCTCGGGGAAAAAGACGATGCCTTACGTGCATAGGCGCTCAAAGCAAGATTTATGTGGTGTATGTAAACGGGGCTTACGTGGGTAAGGTTCGTCCAGCGTATATAAAGCGCACTGCCATGGCGCTACTGGAGAAGTATCCCGACAAGTTCACGAGCGACTTTGAGCATAATAAGCGCATTGTAGGCGAACTCCTAAAAACTACGAAAAGGGTTAGAAACAGAGTGGCCGGTTATATTACAAGGCTTGTCAAAAGGCAGGAGAGATTTAAAGCATTAGAGGAGACTGCGGCATCAACTGCGGTAGAGGAGGGAGGGGAGTAACGCGTTTCATTGGTCCGGAAGACTTAGAGCGCGGAAAACTACTTAAACTCCCTTTCATGCCGGCTTATCTTGAGCCCCGGTCGTATAGCCCGGCCAAGTATCGCGTGTCGCGCTCGATTGCCGGCCTTTCGAGCCGGAGAGGGGTGTCCCACGGATAACCCGGGTTCAAATCCCGGCCGGGGCACCACACTAATGCATTATTGGAAGGAGGCGGGCGCATCTGTAAGCCTTCTAACAAGCCTAGTCCAAGGGTCTTCTCCTATCGGTAGCTTCACTAACTTCAAGGTGCTAGGCGCTTCAGTGAGAGAAGCTGTACATGCTTCAAGTTGGTGGGAGCGCAAGCCATCGACGGTCAGCCTGCAAGCTCCCTCGACCTCAATCTCCACACGCTTGCTCGATGGGACAACTAGAGGTTTAGCAAGCACAGTGAAAGGTGCTAAGGGAACTATCGAGAAGGCACGAAGATCGACATCCACTATCGGTCCTCCTGCCGACAGAGCATAGGCCGTGGAGCCCGTTGGAGTAGCCACTATCAAACCGTCAAGTCTTCCCTGGAGAAGCGCAGCTCCATTCACGCGGACCGATAGGCGGATCAACCTGCTGTGGTGAGGGCTAGTCACTACAACCTCATTCACAAACTCCGAGCTCCACCGCTCGGTAGAGATCAAACCCACCATTCTCTCCTCGATGCGGTAGTCGCCAGCTAGGATCAATTCGAGTGCTTCTTTGAAGCGGGGGAGCGGGACTTCCATTAAGTAACCGATGCTTCCGCAATTAACCCCGAGAAAGGGGAGGGAGCCTCCAGCTTCGTGGTAGGCTTTCAGGAGCGTGCCATCCCCCCCAACCGTAATGATCAGGTCGGCCCACTTTGCAGCTTCGCTAGCAGGAATTCTCGGGAACCTCTCCGAGAATGGATAGGAAGGATGAACCGCTACTTCAAGCCCACTAGCTTCCAAACCTTTCTCGAGATGAAGTAAATTCTTTGGTTCGACGTCGACCTTCGCATACAACCACACGCGGTGTACGCGTGAAGCTTTTCCCTCGCGGTCGCCGCGTAACTGCGTCACCGGCGCCCCTGCTTGGCTGGGACGATTTTGTTTTTCTTCTTTTTGGTCGCGCGCGCAGGAAAGGTTTAATATCGTTGCGGCGTGCAAGCTGCGGTGGCAGAAATATGTCGACGAAGCCGGTGGACGCGGGTTCGCTTAAGACCGGCTCCTTCGTTGTGATCGACGGGGAGCCCTGCAGGGTACTTGAGGTCGAACGCTCGAAGACGGGCAAGCACGGGTCCGCAAAAGTGAGAGTGGTTGCTGTCGGCTTGTTCGATGGTGTGAAACGGACGCTTGTGGTGCCAGCCGACTCTAGAGTTGAATCGCCCACCGTCAGAAAGTTCCCTGGGCAGGTGCTTGCTAAGTTGGGTGAGAACAGCGTTCAGGTGATGAGCCTAGAAGACTACTCGACATTGGAGGTTTCTATGCCAGACGATCCAGATTTGCGTGAGAGGATCGAGTCGGGAGTCGAAGTCGAGGTTTGGGAAATCATGGGGCGCTACAAGATCGTGCGCACGCTGAAGCGGTAGCCTGTAATTTAGCGCGCAAGTATACATCCGAAACCGGTGCAATGATGATTCCTACTAGACCAACCTAGCGCCGAATCTACGCGAAAGCCGCGCAAACCTTAATTACGGGCATCTTTTTCGCATGATGATGATAAAAATCGGAGAAAGAGCAGAGATAGGCATCATTGGTGGAAGCGGGCTTTACGATCCGGCTATTCTGGAGGATGTTAAAGAAATCAAGGTGTACACTCCCTACGGGTCGCCCTCCGACTTTATAACGCTGGGGACGCTGAAGGGGCGTCGCGTAGCTTTCCTCCCGCGGCACGGGCGCGCCCACCGCATCCCGCCCCACATGATCAACTACAGGGCTAACATCTGGGCGTTGAAGGAGCTGGGTGTCGAGCGCGTGATCTCGGTCAGCGCTGTGGGGAGTTTGCGCGAGGACTACAAGCCGGGAGACTTCGTTTGCCCCGACCAGTTCATCGACATGACCAAGAACCGAGTTTACACCTTCTTCGACGGACCTACGGTCGCGCACGTCAGCATGGCCGACCCCTTCTGCCCGGAGCTGAGGGAACTATGCATCGCTACCGCTGGGAGGCTGGGGATTAGGATGCACGAGCGGGGCACGTACGTTTGTATCGAGGGACCCCGCTTCAGTACGCGCGCTGAGTCTAAGCTCTGGAGGCAGTTCGGAGCCGAGATCATCGGTATGACATTGGTCCCTGAAGTGAACCTAGCGAGGGAGGCCGGCATGTGCTTCGTGAACGTTGCCATGGTCACAGACTACGATGTGTGGGCCGAGCGGCCTGTAACAGCTCACGAGGTGGCTAGGGTTATGGCTGAAAACGTAGAGAAGGTGAAGAAGCTGCTCTACGAGCTGATCCCAGCGATACCTAGAGAGCGCCGCTGCAATTGCGCGCAATACCTGCGCGAAGCCTTGCTGTAGCCTTCTCCTTCCTTTTTTCCGCACTTTTTATTAATGGGTTTCTCGGCGTCTTGCCTGTGAGCCGTGTGTACAAAGTGAAGGATCTCGAGCTTGCGCCGCAGGGCAGGCTCAAGATCGAGTGGGCGGAAATGCACATGCCGGTGCTCATGAGGATTAGGGAGCGTCTAGCGCGTACGAGACCTCTCGAAGGTGTCCGGATCGCCGCTTGCCTGCACGTCACTAAGGAGACCGCGGTTCTAGTTGAAACTCTGAAAGCTGCGGGCGCCGAAGTCTATCTGGCGGCGAGCAACCCCCTTTCCACGCAGGACGACGTAGCTGCCGCGCTAGTCGAGGGGGGTGTGCACGTGTTTGCGTGGAGGGGTATGGGAGTGAGGGACTACTACGAAGCTATCGCCCGTGTTGCGGGCTCGAAACCTACGGTGACGATGGACGACGGAGGGGACCTCACGGCACTGGTGCACAAGCTACACTACGGCGAGACGGGTGAGGACGTTGAGGTTGCTAAAGAGCTTGTTGGAAAACCGATCGAAGGAATCATCGGGGGTACGGAGGAGACGACTACAGGCGTTATCAGGTTAAAAGCTCTAGCCAAAGAGGGGCGCCTGTTGTATCCGGTTATAGCTGTAAACGAATCGCAAACAAAGTACCTGTTCGATAACAGGTACGGGACCGGGCAAAGCAGTTTAGACGGTGTGATTCGAGCGACAAATCTATTGATAGCTGGGAAAACAGTTGTCGTCGTGGGCTACGGCTGGGTGGGGCGGGGGATCGCGATGCGGGCGCGCGGATTGGGAGCAAGAGTTGTAGTCGTGGAGGCGGACCCGATAAAGGCCTTGGAAGCGCTCTATGACGGTTTTTACGTCACCGATATGGCGGAGGCTGCGCGTGTTGGAGATATCTTCATCACCGCCACTGGGAACATTAATGTGATCAGAGGTGAGCATATACAGCGTATGAAAGATGGGGCTGTTTTGGCGAACGCGGGCCACTTCAACGTGGAAATCAGCGTCCGCGATCTCGAGCAGATGGCCGCCGCTAAGCGGCTTATAAGGCCAGAAGTCGAGGAGTACCGCTTAGCTGATGGTAGGAGAGTGTTCCTTTTGTGTGGAGGTCGCCTAGTCAACTTGGCAGCTGCCGAAGGTCATCCGCCCGAAGTTATGGATATGAGCTTCAGCAACCAAGCGCTCGCCGTCGTCTATCTAGTTGGGCATAAGGGGCAGTTGGCACCTGGAGTATACAAGCTGCCCAAAAGGATCGACTACAGAATAGCTAGGTTAAAGCTCGAAGCCCTTAACGTTAAGCTAGAGCGGCTGACAGAAGAGCAGAAAGGATACCTGCGTTCGTGGAGATTGGGGACCTAGCGCGGGGGACCTAGGCTAGCTCAATTACCAGTGCTAATCAGCAAAGAATGCTTAAATCCCCTATCTTCAGCCCTCCAGAGGTGGTTGCTCTAAAGGGGGAAAAGTGGCTGGTTTTTTCGGCTTGGCCCTACGTTAACGCGATCCCCCATCTCGGTAACCTAATAGGGTCAATCCTATCGGCAGATATCGCTGCACGTTTCCTGCGGATGAAAGGCGCTAGGGTGGTGTTCGCCAGCGGCTCCGACCAGCATGGCACGCCCATCGAGGTTGAAGCGATCAAACGCGGTGTCGATCCGAAGAGGATGGCGGATGAAATGCACGAGGTCGTCAAGAATCTATTCGATAAGTGGAGGATTTCTTTTGATATTTACACGAAAACGGACAATCGAACACATATAAAATTCGTTATGGATTTCTATAGGAAAGTTTACGATAATGGCTACGTGTTCAGCGACGTAATCCAAGTCCTCTACTGTCCCAACGACAAAATATACCTCCCGGACCGTTTCGTCGAGGGAACATGTCCCTACTGCGGCTACCCCAAGGCTAGGGGGGATCAATGCGACAACTGTGGGAGGTTGCTCGATCCCCTGCAGCTGATCGAACCACGATGCGTTCTATGCAGCTCAAAGCCGGAGGTTAGGGAAACAAGGCATTGGTTTTTGGACTTGCCGAAGCTCGCTGACAGGATCAAAGAGTACGTGGAGGGTAACCCAAACTTGCCCGACAACGCTCGCAACATGAGCTTGCAAATGTTAAAGGAGGGGTTGCGTCCACGCTCCCTCACAAGAGACAACAAGTGGGGTATCCCAGCTCCCTTCCCGGGTGCTGAGGGGAAAACGATCTACGTGTGGATGGAGGCGGTACTCGGGTACATTTCCGCCGTGAAGGAATACTTCGAGGAAAGAGGTGAGCCCGATAAGTGGAAGGAGTTCTGGCTGGACCCAAGCACGAAAAGCGTGTACTTCATAGGAAAGGATAACATACCCTTCCACGTAATAATCTTTCCAGCTCTACTGCTAGCTTCTGGAGAGGGTTACGTGCTGCCGTGGACAGTGGCTTCAACCGAGTACCTGCTCTTCGAAGGTGATAAGTTCTCGAAAAGCAGAGGGATCGGCATATGGATAGATGAAGCTTTGGAGCTGCTGCCCGTAGACTACTGGCGTTTCGCGCTAGTGTGGATGCGACCCGAGGTGCGCGATTCCAACTTCTCTTGGAAAGGCCTTCAGGAAGCTGTGAACTCGCAGTTAAACGACGCGGTGGGCAACTTAGCTCACAGAGCGTTAACTCTAGTCAAACGCAGGTTCGATTACACAATACCTCAACCCAACGGGTTGCGTAAGCGCGATGAAGATATCCTAAGCGTGGCGTGGTCCAAGGTGGACGAAGCCGAAAAAAGCATGCTCGAGTTCAGGTTCAAAAAAGCTCTATCTTCAATCTTGGAGATCGCTGCTGAAGGTAACGCTTACATAAACGAGATGCGGCCGTGGGAGGAGCCTGTGGGCGAGGCCGCAAAGACCCTCTTCACAGCCTGTAGCCTGATTAAAACACTCGCCATAACTCTGGCACCGGTAATCCCCGACAGCTCGCAGAGGATGTGGGAGCTGCTGGGCTATGGAGGGTCTGTGGCGGACGCTGGGTGGGATGAGGCTAAGAAGCCCGTGACACCAGGTCTCAGGATAAAAGAGCCAACCCCGCTCTTTAGGAAGATCAGCGACGAGGAGCTCGCTGCAATCCAACTAAAGCTTTCCGATATCAGGCGCAGCAGAGATCAGCAAACCCGATAGAAGGTATAAGATGCTCTAAATTAGTCAAAAAATTCGCCTATTAAATAGTTAGGTGTGAAAGATTTTATTCTGACCTTTACCCGCTCGCCAGGTTTAGCCGCAGCTGGAACCACCACGGGTTTGTACGTGGATGTTCTGGCAATAACAGTGTCGCCCGTTTTCCTATCTTCCGTAACAAAAACCTCCACGATCCTATCAACGTACCTCGAGTTTATCTCGGCGGCGACCTCAGCCGCTAGCTGAGAGAGGAGTCTCGACCTGCGTTTCTTTTCGGGCTCAGGAACTATATTTTCTTCTACATAAGCGGGGGTGAAGGGTCTGAAGGTGTAGCGGGCTACGTGAACCTTATCGAATGCTAACTCTTTAACAACTCTAAGCGTGTTGGCGAAAGCTTCCCAGCTTTCCCCCGGATAACCGACGATCAGATCGGTCACTAGCGATACCTCTCCGAGCTCCCTCCTGAACAGAGCGGCTAAAGCCTTGTACTCGGTTACCGTGTACCTTCTACCCATGAGCTTTAAAACACCGTCATCGCCTGACTGGAGCGGCAGGTGTAGATACTTGTACATTCTCTCATCCTTGAGAAGCGTGGCCAGATCCGCCGCTAAAGGCTTCGCCATCCATGGCTCCATCATGCCTAGGCGGATCCTGTAGTCGCCATCCACTTCCTCCAGGATGCTCCTAAGGAGGTCAGTTAGCTTTACCCCTTTATCCACGCCGTACGATGCTACATCTTGACCTGTCAAGTAGATTTCTTTAGCCCCTCGCTCCACCGCTTCCTTCACCAGCTTCAGCGCCGTCTCCATATCTAAGCTCGTGACACCTTTCCTAACTACAGGCTCTACGCAGAAGCCGCACCTGCCCGTGCAACCGGTTTGGACAGGGAGGATGTATCTCGTACCTTTCTCGTGCCTGTAAGCCTGCAGCCACCTATGATATTCTCTCACGAGCCACACGTCCTCGCCTCTGAGGAACTTCCGCAGCTCCTCTAGGCACGAGGGATCTACCAAGGAGGCACCCGGAGCAGCTTCCGTTATCGAGTATGGCCGAACGTTCACGAGACAGCCTGTAACTGCTAAACGCTTACCCATCAAGCTTAGCTCGCGCAACCTAGCGAGGATCTTCCTCTCGGTTTCAGCGCGCACAGCGCACGTATTCACAACTACGGTGTCAGCTTCCTCAAGCTTGTTCACGACCTCTACCCCCTCCGCGGCTGCCAGCTGCCTTACGTACTGCGTTAAGGCCTTGTTCAACCAACAGCCATACTCTTCAACGTATACGCGCATACCTACGCCGGCTGTAGCGCTTCGGGGCTTAAAAACGCATGGCGCGCGGATAAAAAGCAATAAAAGAGGCTCGGGCTCGGGACGCTGTATGCGCCGGTGCACGCTGTGCCTAGTACTGCTGCTAGCGCTGTCGGTTAGCCTGACTGCGCGTGGTGAGCCTAAGATTAGCGTGAGCGCGCGCTTAGATAACCCCTTTCTCGTGGAAGAAGTAAAGGTTGAGGGGTTAGAGCCGGTTTCAACGCTAAATCTCAACCTAAGCGCGGCTCATAGCATTGTCGATCACGTGATTGCCGCCGCGGAAGGGGTTTTTGTCAACGGCTCCCTCCAGAACGGCCTCCTGCGCTTCGATTTCGGACGTCCGGTGACAAGCGCGAAAGTTTGGATCGTTTTCCGAGCGCTGAACGTGAGCGGCGGCGTAGCCACGCTGACTGTGCCACTCGTACTCGCGCCCTTAGAGGTCAGCGAGGCTAACACGAGCTTCATCGTGTGGGGTATACCCTCTCAACCTTTTGACGTAGCATCGAGGTTTAACGTAAGCGAGGGTTACAGCCCAGAGCTGCTGTACTACCTTAAAGGCAACACAACATCCGAGCCCGGAGGTCTCGAAGTAGTTAAGGTGAGCTTCAGCGCTTCGGGTCTTCCACCGGCAATCGAGAAGCTAACTAGAACGATTGTGGTGGAACCAGGTTCTCTCACGATACTGGATAACTACACATTGACGGGAGTGTCTGGGCAAGGGGCTTCCAGCTTGTCCCTCACCTACGCGGCTGATGTGGAGCTTAAAAGCGTGAGAGGGCTTGTAACCTCATACCCGCCAACGTACTATAGCTTCGCTCACCTCAACGGCTCAACGAAAATACAAGTTACGCTGTTGGCCCCCCCGTACGGCGCTGGGGACAAATCATACATGCAACTCGAGCTCTCTACGGTTTCTCAGGGGGCAGACAGCGTTTTTAAAATCCCGGCTTTCGTTGGCGTAAGGCGGTACGTGCCCGAGGTACGCGTTCTAGTGAAAGTGAGGGGGACCGCTACCTTCCGCGGTTTAACTCCGGTTAAGGAGTGGCGAGAAGACGGTTACAGCGTTTACGAGCTGGGGACCTTTAAGCTGCTGGGAGAAGGTGCGGAGGGGGAGGTCCAGGCGGAGGTGAAGTTCTCGCCGCAAGCCCCCGTGCCATACATCGTAGTGGGTGCGCTGCTAGCAGCGTTAACAGCGCTAGCGTACTTGGCTTTCACTAGGGCAAGGAGAGGGGAAGCAGCGCCCGCTCCCGTTGAAACCGTCGTTGTGACGAGCGAGCTTTCAGAGGTGTTGAAGGAGAGGGTCTCCAACATCGAGACCCTGCTCGATGCCTGGTACAAGTACAGCGCTGGCAGGTTGAGCAGGCAAGCTTACAGGCAGCTCGTGTCGAAGCTGAGGCGAAGGGAGGAAGAGCTAAGAAAAAGGTGCAGAGATGCGGCTCTCGGCGAGGCGGGGACTGCTGAAAAGTTAGATAAGGTCGACGAGCTGGTAGCTGAGATTCTAGGCCGTTTATCTAAAATGGAGGAAGCGAAAAGAAGTATTGAAAGGGGGACTTTGTCTAAGAAAGAGGGGAAGAAACTTTTGGATAAACTACAGGGTGAAATGGTAGAGCTCCTCGACGAGCTAAGAGCCGAAGCGGGATAGCAGTTGCGAAGAAGCTTGTGAAGTACGCGTTGCGCAGCCCTGCTACCCGACATTTTTCCCCTTTTCGAGACTAGGTAGCGAATGGGTGGCTCGTTATCGCCGCGTACTAGTCAAAACGCTGTTTGCAGACTCCGTGGTGCGGGGGCCGGGATTCGAACCCGGGCAGGCCTACGCCAGCGGAGCCTCAGTCAAGGCTCGGCTCTAGCCGAACCGCCCCCTTTGACCTAGCTCGGGCACCCCCGCTGTGACCGTAGGTTGTTCAACCCTTAAAAAGCTTTTAGCCGCGAGCTCCACCACCGCTAGCTAAAAAATTAATTTTGATTGTTAAGTCTGTCAGCAAAGCAAGAGGTTCGATTTCCAAGGTTCTTTCGTTGTCTTTAAGAAACCTGAAAACTTCTTGAGCTATGGCTTCGAATTTAGAAATAGCAGAA
>Ga0197143_1000583_pt1 | contig 38054 bp, 40 predicted proteins | sample GBS70_MetaG_FD_148603 | JGI IMG/M metagenome (GOLD analysis project Ga0197143, IMG submission 148603) | Sediment microbial communities from Great Boiling Springs, Gerlach, Nevada, United States - GBS 70_MetaG | ecosystem: Environmental > Aquatic > Thermal springs > Hot (42-90C) > Sediment... | reverse complement strand
GGGGATTCGCGCCGGCATCCGAGAGAACCTGCGGGGGAGAAAGAAGGCCCGGAAGGGGAGGCCTCGTTGCTTCGATGAAAAAGCGTATCACGCGATCCGGAGCAGCGTGGAGCGGTTCTTTGCGTGGTTGAAGGGAGGGTTTCGGCGGCTTTCCTTCAAGACACGAGCGACTTCTCTCCACGTTTCAAGGCTTCGTCTACCTTGCCTGCTTCCTCATTGCTTGGAGAGTTTTGAGATGAGTTCTTTATGAACGGTCCCATTGGTCGGCTCCTGCGGGTTATCCTCGGCCTGGTTCTCATCGGTGTCGGCCTCTTCGTCATCGGCAGCCCCTGGGGCTACCTGGTGGCGCTGCTGGGTCTGGTGCCGCTGGCCCTTGGCCTGGCGGGCCGCTGCCTCATCGAACCCTTCATCCCGCAAAAGCGTCCCGCCTGATCAGGCCGCCGGCTCCGTCTGCCGCAGGTACTCCAGGGCCGATAGGGCCGCAACGGCCCCATCGGCTGCGGCCGTGACAATCTGGGGGGCTGCCCCTCGGCGAACATCCCCGGCAGCAAACACGCCGGGGATGTTCGTTTCCATGTGCTCATTCGTCACAACGTATCCTCGCTGGTCAAGTTCCAGCTGGCCCCGCACGAGCTCGCTGTTCGGCTCAAGGCCGATGAAAATGAAGACCCCGTCCGCGGGAACCGTTTCCACCGACCCGGTCAGCCGGTCTTCGACCACCACTCCCCGGACCCGGCCGTTACACAGGATTTGCTTTACCAGGCTGTTATACCGGACCCGCACCTTTGGATTCGACAGGACCCGGTCCTGGAGGACCTTTTCGGCGGTAAGGTGGTCCAGGTCTTGGATTATGGTCAGAGAGGCCACGTACTTGAGCAAAAAGTGGGATTCCTGCAGCGCCGAATTGCCCCCGCCGATGACGGCCACCGGCCGGTCCTTAAAGAAGGGCCCGTCACAGGTGGCACAGAAGGAGACACCCCTCCCCCAGCATTCCTCTTCCCCCGGAACATTGAGCCGCCTCGGCCGGGAACCGGTGGCAACTATGACCGTGCGGGCAAGAAAGGAGAGGTCCCCAACATATACCTTCTTTGGCGAAGGTAAAAGTTCCACCCGGGTCGCTTCGCCCTGGAAAAATTTGGCCCCAAAGGAGAGGGCCTGCTTGAGCAAATACTGGCCCAACTCAGCCCCGCTCCCCTCGATACATCCCGGGCAGTTCTCAACCCGTTCGGTGGTGGCCACCAGCCCGCCCGGGAGGCCCCGTTCGATAACCAGGGTGGAGGCGCCGCCCCTGGCCGCGTAAAGCGCGGCGGTGAGGCCGGCCGGACCGGCGCCGATGATGATTACATCGTAGAGCTCCCCGGGCCGGACTTCTTCCTCCGGCATAAAAACGCTCAGCCCAAAACTCATCTGGCCGCTTCCCCCGTCAGACTCCCGTCCCTTCGGCCGCCGCCTCCAGGACTTTTTGCAAAAAGAGCTGTTCGGGCAGGGCTCCCTCAAAGGAAATCCGGTCGTTTATGACCACCTTCGGCACCGCAAACACGTCGTAGCGGCGGGCAATGAGGGGAAATTCTGAAACTTCAATGACGTCCGCCGTTACCTTCTCGCTCTCGATCGCCATTTGGTGGGCCAGCCTGGCCGCCCGGGGACAGTACGGTCAGGTGGGGGTAACCATCACCTGGATGTGGACCGGCACCGAAAGCTTTGCCAGCTGCTCCCGGGTCTGGGCCGAAAGCCGGGTGGTGCCGGTTGAGACGTCGATAATACCCTGGACAAGGACGCTGAACTCGTAGCCGGAAGGTATGCCGAAATAGCGGAGGGTGCCCTTGTTTTTCCCCCGGAAGATGGTGGCCGGGATAATATGCACCCCGAGCTGGCGGGCCTCGGCGGCGTCCCGGACGAAGTCTTTGACCTCGAGCCGGATCTTATCCGAAAGGGCGGCAACTTCTTCAAGGAGCTCCCGGGTCTCCCGGCAGGTCTGGCACTCCTGGGCCGGGATGAGCAGGGGCGAATCGTGCTGGGTAAAAAGGACCAGGGTGACCGGGTCGGTAAGCTGGGCGGCAAAAATTTCCTCCAGCTGGCGGCGGTCCTGCTCCCGAAGCAACGGCATCTCAACCCCCTTCGATAATACTTGGCCGGCAAGTCCAACCACGGCCCTTCTGGGGCAGGCCCCAGGGTTCTTCGGCTTTCGGCAGCCAGCCCGGGGCCCACGGCCGTGCGCTCCCACAATCGGGCGGCCTCAAAGCCGTCTGGAAGCTCCAGGCCCCCGGTTGAACAATCAACCATAGGGTAATATAGTAAACCTGCGAATGCTTTACCGGATGGGGTTTGTCACCCGCCGGAAGGCGGGGCCAAACGTCTACTACCGGCTGGCCGATGAGGGGGTATTCCAGCGCTGCGCCATCGTCTGTGAGCGGCTCAGGGATGCCGTCAGGCGACAGCAGGAGGCCGTAGAAGGGATTCTGCCGGCGCAAATTTAAAGGAGGTGGAGTGTATGCGCATCAACAACATCGACCTGGAGCGGGTTCAGGCAACGGTTGCGGCCATCCAGAAGGACCCGGCCCAGGCGAAACGTCCCCAGCGGGTCGCGGTCGACTGGAATTTCGGCGAAGGTGAGCCGCAGATGCGGGCCGTTGTAACCGTCGAGGGGAAAGACCATATCCTCGAGGCGGATTCACCCACCTTTCTCGGGGGCGGCGGCCTCAGGCCGGGCCCCATTCCCTACTGCCTTTTTGCCTTTGCCAGCTGCTTTGCCGGCTCCTTCGCCGGGGCTGCCGCCGAGCTTGGGGTGCGGCTCACCCGCCTTCGGGTGACGGCCGAGACGGTGGTGGACTTCACTCGGCCCCTGGGCCTGGGGGAGAATCCGCCCGCCGAAGGCCTTACCTTTGTGGTGGAGGCCAACACCGACGGCGACCCGGCCCGGCTTGAGGAGGTCCGGGCGCTGGCCTACCGGCGGTGCCCGGCCGTTTACTGCATCACGAACCCGATCCCCCTCACCGTCCGCCTCCAGCGACCTTAGCCGGACCTACCCATTCGGGTGGGCCCCGGGCGGCCCAAAACCACCCCTCCGGAGGTGGACCCGGGTTGGTGGCGGCTGGTATCTTTTGGTGGTCAAAAGTACAGGGGAGGGAGGTCTTTATGAACGGTGCAGAAGCGCCCCGGGGCACGTTCCTTCTGATGCTGGTCTTTTTCTTGCTTCTTGTCCTGGTCTGGGTTGGGGTCTTTATAAACCTGCTCGGTCGGGAGCTTCAGCCGTGAACCGGAACAACTTAAGTCTTTATATCTACGAGCTGGCCTGGATCTTGCCCAGCATCGCCATACCCGTGGGGATGCTGGTCGCCATAACCCTGAGCGCCTTTGCCCTGGGCATTCACCTGCCCGGGGCCGAGGGCCGGTTGGACCCGGCTAAGCTGGACTCCACCCCGCCCTTCGACCGCCCCGGCGTCCGGCAGGTGGGCCCCGGCCGGTACGAGGCGGTGGTTATCGGCCAGATCTGGCGGTTTACCCCCAACGAAATCCGGGTGCCCGCCGGTTCCGAGGTCACTTTTATCGCCACCAGCCGGGATGTGGTCCACGGCTTTAAAATCCAGGACACCCCGGTCAACATGATGCTCATTCCGGGCCAGGTCTCGAAGCTTACCGCCCGGTTTGAGCGTCCCGGCGAATACCTGCTGGTCTGCCACGAATACTGCGGGACGGGCCACCACGTGATGTTCGGCAAGGTCGTGGTGGAACCCGCCGCTCAGGGAGGGAGCCGATGAACCGGGCAGCCCCGGCCTCAACCCTTGAAAACCGGCTGGCCGCCTATTACATAGCCATCGGCCTTTTGGCCCTGGGTATCGGGGGCCTGATGGGGGTCCTTCAGGCCCTGGAGCACGCGGGGATAAACCTTTACCCGTATCTTTACCCCGTCCTGGCCTCTTACTACCACGGCCTCACCTACCACGGGGTGATGATGGTCCTGGTCTGGACGACATTTTTCATCTCGGGGTTTTTAATCTTCGTGGCCGCCCACAGCCTCGGCCGGCCCCTGGCCAGCCCCGGCTTGGGGAAGTTCACCTTCGGGCTTATGGTGGCGGGACTGCTTCTGGCCGGCTGGCCCATTGCCACCAACGATGCCACCGTCCTTTTTACCTTCTACCCGCCCATGCGGGCCCACCCGGCCTTCTATATCGGCCTTACCCTGGTGGTGGTCGGCACCTGGCTGATCTTGCTTAACCTGGTCCTCACCTACCGGCAGTGGCGGGCCCAAAATCCCGGGGTCCGGACGCCCCTACCGGCCTTTATGGCCCTGGTTACCCTGACGATGTGGTTTATCGCCAGCCTGGGGGTTGCCCTGGAGATGGTGGCCATCCTCATCCCCTTCGCCCTGGGCCTTGCCCCCGGGGCCGACCCTCTGCTGGCCCGGACCCTCTTCTGGTTCACCGGGCATCCCATCGTTTACTTCTGGCTTCTGCCGGCCTACATCTCCTGGTACACGATGGTTCCCAGACAGGTTGGGGGGAAGCTTTTCAGCGACCCCCTGGCCCGGGTCTCGTTTCTGCTCTTTTTGTTCCTTTCCACCCCGGTGGGTCTGCACCACCAGTTCACCGACCCCGGGGTCGCCGAACTGTGGAAGTTTTTGCAGGCGATCTTTACCTTTGGGGTTTTCTTCCCGAGCCTGCTGACGTTTTTTAACGTGACCGCCTCGCTGGAGCTTGGGGGCCGGGCCCGGGGCGGCCGGGGCTGGCTGGGTTGGATACCCCGTCTTCCCTGGTCGGACCCGTCCTTTACGGCCCAGGCCCTGGCCATGGTCCTTTTCGCCTTTGGGGGCATCGGCGGGCTGGTCAATGCCTCGTATAACGTTAACCTGGTGGTCCACAACACCATGTGGGTGGTGGGTCACTTCCACCTGACGGTGGGCTCCGGGGTGACCCTCACTTACATGGGCATTCTCTACTGGCTGGTGCCCTACCTTACGGGCCGGGCCCTCTGGAGCCGCCGGCTGGGGCTAATTCAGCCCTGGCTCTGGCTCGTGGGCATGGGCCTCATGTCCTTTGTCCAACACTGGCTGGGACTGCTGGATATGCCCCGGCGGACCATGGTCGGGTCGGCGGCCTATCTTCCGCTGAGGCCCGACTGGCAGGCCCTTTTGCCCCTGGTGGGGGTTGGGGGTGTCCTGCTTTTCGTGAGCGGGCTCCTCTTTTTTGTCAACATGGTGCTGACCCTGGCGGCCAGCCGGGAGCCGGCCCAGGTTGAAATTCCGGCCGCCGAAGCCCTGCACGGTCCGGAGGCGGGACCTGCGGTTCTGGACCGCTGGCGGCCCTGGCTTACGGTGGCCCTGGCCCTGGTAGTCTTGGCCTACGGGCCAGTCCTGGGGATGTTGGCCGCCTCAGCGGCCTTCAACGTCCGGGGAATCCGGGTGTGGTAAGCAGAATTGACCGAAGAGGAGGACCAACGGCCGTGCCGATAGAGAAGATTTTAGTTCCCCTGGACGGTTCTGAGGTTGCGGAGCGGGCTCTGCACATCGTTCGGGAGGTCGCCCTGCCCACCAAGGCGACGGTTTTGGTGGTTCGGGTGGTCGAGCCCCCAAGCCTTTTTACCCTGGGCGACCGCCTGGAAATCGAGGCCCGGATTATCCGGGAGGCAGAAGATTACATTAACCGGGTTGCCGAGGAGCTTCGGGCCCTGGGGATTTCGGCCGAGACGGCCGTGCCCTATGATTCCGACGTGCCCGGGGCTATCTTGGAACAGATAAGGCTTAAAGAGCCCGACCTGGTGGTAATGTCCACCCACGGCCGTTCGGGCCTGGGCCGGTGGATTTACGGCTCGGTGGCCGAGGCTGTCCTGGCCCGAAGTCCGGTGCCGGTCATCGTCGTCAAGGCCACCGCCCCGCCCCGGCCCTTTATGCCCACGGTGAAGCCCCCAAGGATTCTGGTTCCCCTGGACGGCTCCCAGTACGGGGAGGCGGCTCTGCCGGCCGCCGCCGAGCTTGCCCGCATCTTCGAGGGGACCTTAGTGCTGGTCCGGGTGGTGCCCCTCGGGCAGGTCGCCTTTGTGCCCGAGACCCCGGTTCCGGCCCAGGCCGTCCTGGACGAGGAGCTGAAGGCTGGCCGGGATTACCTGGAAAAGACCGCCGCCTCCCTCAGGGCCCAGGGCCTCAAGGCCGCCGTTGAAGTCGAGGTGGGGCCGGTGGTTCCCCGGTTGCTGGAGGTCGCCCGGCGGGTGGATGCCGACCTGATCGCCATTTCCAGCCACGGCCGGACGGGGCTTTCGGAGCTTATCTTTGGAAGTGTCACCCTGGGCCTTTTGCGCCAGGCCGAGGTGCCCCTGCTGGTGGTGAGGCCCGAGCTCATCGCCCAAAAGCAGATCCTGGCCCGGGAGCCCATCGAGGCGGCGGCCAAACAGTTCGAGCCCCTGCAGGTCATCGAACTTACGGCCCGGGAGGCCGCCCTTGTGGAAAGCGCCCTAAAATACTTTGCCGACGTTTACCCGGCCGGGGATCCCATCCGGGCCGAAATCAAGCGCATCTACGAAAAGCTCGCCCGCAAGCAACCCGCGGTCTAGGCAGGGCTTTCAAGGGGCGCGATTAGAGCTCCCGAAACCGCCTGCCGTGGACCCCGGTCTACCCGAAGGCCCTGGCGAAAGCTTTCCTGGACGGCAACCTCCCCGCCCCGGTCCGCAGAAGTTTGCCGCAGGACAAACCCGCCGTTTAGCGCCTTGCCGGCTAGGCCCTGGCCGCCCACCAGTTAATCAGGATAAGGGCGGCCCAAACGACGAGGATGCCCGTCAGGCCGGCCACGGCCCCGGCCGTAGCGGTAAGGGGGATCCCAAACGCCAAGCTGCCGGTGAACCAGGCCAGGGACGGCTTTCGCCGCCGTTCCTTGAGCCGCTTTTCGACCAGGGCCGTAAGCCGCTTCTCCAGTCTGGTCAGCAGGGCCGCGGCCACGGCGTCCTCCCAGCCGGGCCCCAGCTCCCGCAGGGCCCCGGCGTAGTCCCGAACGTGGGCCCGCAGTTCCGGGTCGTTAATGAGGGTCTTTTCGGGCATCTTTTGCCTCCGGTTTAGCGGCCTGACCGCGGGGCGTTCTCCCGCAGGATCTCGTTGGCCTTGGCCACGGCGTCGTCCAGCAGCTTTTTGACATCGACGTTCGGGTCGTTGATGACCCGGCTCATCACCTCTTGGTCGATAATCGTCCGAACCGGGTCGTAGCCGGCCACCGGGGATTCGACCATGGCGTACTGAAGCCAGTCGAAGATCCGGGCGTAGGAGCGGGCCACCGGCCCCCACTGGGGGTCCCGCTCGAAGGCGGCGATGACCTCGGCCTTGGCGCTCTGCCGAACCGGCAGGTAGCCGGTGTTCACCGCCCACCTAACCGTTTGGGGCCGCTCCCCCAGGAACTTTATGACCAGCCAGGCGGCAAGCTCCCGCTCGGGAGTGGTCTTAAAGACCGAGACGCTCGCCCCGTAGAGGTTTACCGCCGGCCTTTCGGTGTAGGGGAGCAAGGAGATGTCCCAGTTAAACTTGGCCCCTCTTTCCACCGCCTCCCGGTAGAAGGGTAGGCCCGAGGAGGACGCAAAGACGAAGAGCACCTCCCCGTTGCCGAACCGGTTCTGCTCCCCGAACCGCTCCCCCGCCGGGATCTCGACGGCGCACTTGTTTTTAAAGAGCCGCTGAATCATCGCCAGGGTCTCAACCCCTGCCGGGCCGTTAAAGACATAGGCCGAACCGTCCGGGCTGATGATCCGGCCGCCCCTGGAGAAGACCATTGAGGCAAAGTTGGAAGCATCGTGCCGGAAGGCCCAGCCGTATTTTTTATTGGCCGGGTCGCTGGCCTTGCAGGCCGCCTCTTCCCAGGTCTTCCAGTCCCGGGGCGGCTCGTTGTAGCCGAGCTGCCGGAGCCAATCGGCATTGTAGTACATAACCTCCACCGACCGCTGGGTCGGAAAGCCCAGCCGCTCCCCCTTAAACTGGGGATTAACGTCGCTCCCCAGGAAGATGGGGAAGTAGTCCTTAAGGTCCTCTTCCGTAAGGCCGTACTTTTTGCTCTTGATGAAGGGCGTAAGGTCGATGACGGCCCCCTGGGCCCGGTAGAAGGCGGCCTGATTCTGGTAGGCAACGGCGATGTCCGGCGGCTGGCCGGCCTGGATGGCGGCATTTATCTTGTTGTAAACATCGTTGTAAGAGGCCCCGGCGATTTCCGCCCGGGCCCGAATGCCGTAGGGGTTGGTCCGGCTAAATTCGTCCAGCATCGACTGAATCAGCTCCTGGTCCCGCTGCGGCCGGTTGTGCCAGTAGACCACCTCGATGTTCTTGCCCGTAAGGTCGATGGCGTCGACCATTTCGGGGGTGGTGGGCGGATTGGTTATTCCGGCCGGGCCGGGCTGGGTTGGGGCCGCCTGGGGCATACAGGCCCCCAGAATTGCGGCCAATCCCAAAAAGAGGGTTAAAAGCCGCCGAAGTTTGCCCGCAAACATGGCCTCAAAACCTCCTTATCTTTTAATCCCACTGCTGAGAAAGCCTTCGGTAAAGGCCCGCTGGGCCAGGAAGTAAAGGGCGGTAATGGGGGCTACCATCATGGTGGCGAAGGCCATCAGGAGGTGGGTGTTGACGCCGCCTTCCCCGACCATGAATTGCTGGAGGCCGACCGCCAGCACCCGCATGCTGGGGTCCCGGGTTACCAGGAGCGGCCACTGAAAGGCGTCCCAGGCCCAGATGAAATTCAAGACGGCGATGACCACCAGGGCGGGCCGGCTCAGGGGCAGAAGGACCCAGAGCAGATAATGGAGGTGGCTGGCCCCGTCGATCCGGGGCGCGTCGTAAAGCTCCCGGGGAACCTGCAAGAAGTGCTGCCTTAGGAGAAAGATGCCGAAGACGTTTACGGTGAAGGGCACCGTGAGGGCCAGGTAGGTGTTGTACCAGCCGAAGTTGAACATCATGACGACCTTGGGCACCAGCACCAGCTCCCCGGGAATCATCAAGGTGGCCAGGATCCCCAGAAAGACCAGGTTCCGACCCGGCAGCTCCACCTGGGCCAGGGCGTAGGCCGCCAGTACCGAGGTGACCAGGACACCCCCCACGATGACCCCGCTCACGATAAGGCTGTTGGCAAAGTAGCGGACCATAAGCCACGTCCCCCACTGCCGGTCCCAGCCGGTGTGCCGGACGGCCTCGATGTAGTTCTGCCACTGGAGGGGCTCGTCCCCCAGGGGCCACCAGGGCCACAGATTGTTGGTGATAACGCTTCCGTAAGATTTGAGGGAGCTGGCCACCATATATAGGTGAAGGCCAGAACGGAGACCAGGGCCCCAAGGATGAGGATTAAGTAGCTAATGAGCCGACCCCGCGGCCGCCGGAACCGGAAGGTTCGCAGTTCAATGGGGCGGGCAACGGGCAGGCCCAGGGTTTTACTCATAGACGACCCTCCGGCCGGCAACCCGGTTCTGAACGATGGTAAGGACCAGGATCACCGAGAACAGGATGAAGGAGAGGGCGGCGCTGTAGCCGTAACGGTTGTACTCGTAAAGCTGTCGGAAGATATAAATGCTGGCGGTCGTGGTGGCCGTGCCCGGACCGCCCATAGTCATAACGTAGATATGGTTAAAGGCCTTAAAAGTGCCGATCACGGTTATGATGGAGAGAAAGAAAGTAGTGGGGGAAAGGAGGGGGACGGTGATGTGGCGAAATAGGGCCCAACCCCTGGCCCCGTCGACCCGAGCGGCGTCGTAAAGCTCGGCCGGGATGTTGCCCAGGCCGGCCAGGAAGACGGTAATATCGCAGCCGACGAAGACCCAGGTGGTGTAGATAAAGACGGCCACCAGGGCCAGGCTCGGCCCGTGGGCCCAGGGCGGAAGCTCCACCCCCAGCCCCCGGGCGGCCAAAGCAAAAACCCCGGTGGGCTCGGCCAGCCACCGGGGTTGGGGCAGCCCGAGGGCCCCCAGCACCGTGTTTATGAGGCCCCGGTCGGGGTTATAAGATAAGTCCAGACGGCGGCCGAGGCGACGGTGGAGGTCACGTACGGCAGGAAAAAGACCAGCCTGAAAAGCTCCCGCCCTTTAACCTTCTGAAAGAGCAGATAGGCGAAGAAAAGGCCCAGGCCGAGCTGGACGGGCACCGACATCAAAGAGTAGGTGGCCGTGATAAGCAGGGCGTGCTAGACCTGGGGGTCCCGGAGGGCCCGGGTGTAGTTTTCGGCCCCGACGAACTCGGCGCACCCTAGCCGCCAGTTACAAAGGCTGATGTAAAGGCCGTAGAAAATGGGAAAGAACTCGAAAACGGCCAGTAAAGTCAGGGCCGGGGCCAGGAGGGCATACCCGAAAAGAAATTCCCGGAGGCGGCCGGTGGGCCTCTTCTTGGGGTAAGGAGTCCCCTGCTTACGGCCCAACATCGGGGGCTGGCTGCCGGCCTGCTGGAACCCAACCGGCGGAACCGGGGCGGAGGGGACCGCCCGGGAAAAAGCTGGACCCTGCCCTTGCCGTCGCGTAAAACCGACCGCCGCAGGCGCCCATCTCTTCCGCGTTGATTATACAGGCCGGTTTCGCACCGCGCCAGGGGTATTTGCGGCCCTTTCAGTACCAGCGGAAGGTCCGGACGGCCACCAGGTAAGCGGCGGCGCCCCAGATGCCCAGGGCCAGCAGGTAGGGGGCAACCTCCGGCAGGCCGGCCCCTTCCCCGGCCACCAGGCGCATGGCCGTATTTAAATACGAGAGGGGCATCAGGTCGGCGACGAATTTGAGCCAGCCCGGGAAGACGTCGGAGGGAAAGAAGGTCCCGCCCAGGAGAAACTGGGGCAGAACGAAGAGGTTTGCCGCGGGAATGGCCCCCTCCTGGCTGCTCCAGTAGCCGCCGATGAGAAAGCCCACCCCGAGAAAGGCTAGGAGCCCGAAGGCCGAAAGGAGAAGCATCAAAAGAAAGGTCTTCCAGCCCGCGGCCAGGTAAAACCCGAAGACGAAAACCCCGACCAGCAGGATCACCAGGGCCTGGAGCACCCCCATGAGGAGCCGGGCCGTCGCCTGGCCCAGCAGAATGACGAGGCCCGGGGCCGGGGTGGCCAGGAGCCGCTTGAGCACCAGGGTGCGCTTCAGGCCGATGAGGCCCCACACCGGGCTGAAGACCCCGGTGGAAAGGAGGGCCCAGCCGATCTGGCCCGGCAGGGCGAAGTCGATATACCGCTCGTAGCGGCCGGCCACCTGGATGACATCCACCTGGAGGGGCGGGTTTGAGACGCCGGCCAGCTCCAGGCTGGCCTCGGCCGCCGCTTTTTCGACGGCCAGGGCCGCCAGGCGGCTCTGGGGGTTGGCCGGGTTAAGCTCAAGGATAACCCTGGCCCCCTCGGCCCGAACCAGGCCGTCGACCCTTCCCCGGCGGAGCCGGGCCTCCAGCTCCTCGGACGCCCCGTAAACCAGGGTGACCCCGGGGCTTGCCCCCAGGGCCCGCACCAGGGGGTGGTCGGCCGGGCCGACCACCCCGACCCGGACCCCGCCCAGCACCCCGATGCCGACGAACCCGAAGATGGCCACAAAGGCTAGGGGAAAAGCCAACCCAAAAAAGACCACCGACCGGTTCCGGAGCAGGGCCAGGAAGGGGTACCAGGTGGCGACCAGGTAGGCTCGCACGGACAAATTTACCCCTCCCGGAGGGAGCGGCCTGTCAGGTAGATAAAGACGTCTTCCAGGGAAGCCTCCTGCCGGATGACCGGCTTACGGAAGCCGGTGGCCAGCAGCTCCTCGATGAGGCCCCGGGGTGTCCCGAGCCGGATAATGCGGCCCCGGTCCATAATGGCGACCCGGTCGCAGAGCTGTTCGGCCTCCTCCATGTAGTGGGTGGTGATGACCACCGTGGTGCCCTCGGCCCGGACCTCCCGGATCAGGTCCCAGAGGTTTCGGCGGGCCTGGGGGTCCAGCCCGGTGGTGGGCTCGTCGAGGAAAACCACCCTGGGCCGGTTAAGGAGGCTGGTGGCCAGGGAAAAGCGCTGCTTCTGGCCGCCGGAAAGCTTGTCGAAGGTGCTGCGGGCCTTCTCCTCCAGCTGGAACCTTTTCAGGACGGCCCGGGGGTCCACCCGGACGCCGTAGAGGCCGGCAAAAAAGCTTATAAGCTGGGTGAGGGTGAGGTCCGGGTAAAAGCCGGCCGCCTGAAGCTGGACGCCGATGATGGCCTTCACCCGGTCCGGGTAGCGCAAGGCGTCGATGCCGTCGACGTAGACCTCGCCGGCCGTGGGCCGCTGGATGGTCTCGATCATCTCCAGGGTGGTGGTTTTCCCGGCCCCGTTCGGGCCGAGGATGCCGAAGATCTCCCCCCGCCTCGCGCTGAAGGAGATGCCGTCCACGGCCACGACGTTGCCGAAGTGCTTTCGAAGGTTCCGGACCTCGACGATGGGCGAAGCTTCCACGGCTCCCGCGGCAAGAAACTAAATCAGGCTTTCAACGGCCTTCCGGAGGCGGCCCACGGCCCGCTCGAGGTTTTCTAAGGAGTTGGCGTACGAAAGGCGCAGGTAACCGGCCCCGGCCGCCCCGAAGGACTCCCCGGCCAGGACCGCCACCCCGAACTCGGAAAGGAGCCGGTCAGCAAACTCCCGACTGCTCAGGGGCAACCCCTTAACCGACGGGAACACGTAGAAGGCCCCCTGGGGCTCCAGGCAGCGGAGGCCCGGAATTTCGTTGAGGGCCGACACAAGGAAATCCCGCCGGCGCCGAAACTCGGCCACCATGGCCTCTACGCAGTCCTGGGGCCCTTCCAGGGCGGCCAGGCCCGCCAGCTGAACGAAGGTGGGGGTGCAGGAGACGCTGTTCACCATCAGCCGGATGATTCCGGGCACCAGCTCGGGCGGGAAGACCCCGTAGCCCAGTCGCCAGCCGGTCATGGCGTAGGTTTTCGAAAAGCCGTCCAGAATAATCGTCCTTTCGGCCATTCCGGGCAGGGGGGCCAGGCTGTGGTGGTCGGCGTCGTAGATTATCCGGCTGTAAATTTCGTCGGATAAAACGTAGAGGTCGCGGCCTCTTACCAGGTCGGCGATGGCTTCCAGGTCCTCGGCCGTGAGCACCGAGCCGGTGGGGTTGTGGGGCGAGTTGAGGATTATGAGCCGGGTCCGGTCGGTAAGCCTTGCCTGGATATCGGCCACGTCCAGCCGGAAGCTCCGCTCCTCCCGCAGGGGGACGGGCACCGGCCTGCCCCCGGCAAAGCTTACGGCCGACTCGTAAATGGGGAAGCCGGGGTCGGGGACCAGCACCTCGTCCCCCGGTTCCACCAGGGAAAGGACGGTGAAAAAAATCACCGGCTTTCCGCCCGGGGTAATCACGACCTGTTCAGGGTCGACGTTGAGGCCCCGGGTCCGGCCCACGTAGCGGGCCACGGCCCGGCGCAGTTCCGGCAGGCCCGCCGCGGGGCCGTAGTGGGTGTGGCCGTCGAGCATGGCCCGGTAGGCGGCCTCGATGATGTGGCGGGGGGTGACGAAGTCCGGTTCGCCGATCTCCAGGTGGATGACATCCCGGCCCCCGGCCTCGAGGGCCCGGGCCCTGGCCAGGACCTCAAAGGCGGTCTCGGTGCCGATCCGGCTCATCCGGCTGGCAAGCTTCATCGGTTTGCCTCCGTGCAGGGGATATTCAGGCCGTTTCAGAGGCCCGGCCGAGCTCCCGGTTGACGGAGATGACCCCCCGGATCCCCTCCAGCTTGGCCATCACCCGGCTGAGCTGGTCGAGGCCGGTGGTCTCCACTGTCAGGTTGATGACGGCGCTCCGGTCGGGCCGGACCCGGGTCGAAACGTAGGTGATGTTGACCTTCTCTTCGGAGACCACGGCCGAGACGTCCCGGAGCAGGCCCACCCGGTCCCAGGCCTCCAGCCGGATGGAGGCCGGGTAAACCTGCCGGGGCGACCGGCCCCAGGAGACCTGGATGAGGCGGTCCTTTTCGTCCTCGTTGAGGACGTTGGGGCAGTTGCGGCGGTGGACCGTCACCCCCTTTCCCCGGGTTATATAGCCGATGATGGGGTCGCCGGGGATGGGGTTGCAGCACCTGGCCAGGCTGGTGAGCAGGTCCCCGATCCCCATAACGTCCACCACCGAGTAGGGGGCCGAGCCGTCGGCATGGGGCGGGCGCTCCGTCAGGGTTGCGGTGGCGGCCGGGGCCGGCTCGGCGACCTTGGCCCCGATCTGGTGGGGGTGGATGTCCCCACAGCCCACGGCGACCAGAAAGTCGTCGGTCTTATCGTAATTAAAAAGTTTTGCCAGGTCTTCTAAGGCCACCTGGATGCCCAGCCGCTTCAGCTCCTTCTCCACCAGCTCCCGGCCCCGTTCGATGTTGGAGGCCCGCTCCTGCTTGCGGAACCACTGGCGGATCTTCTCCCGGGCATTCGAAGTCCGCACGTAGCCGAGGTTGGGGTTGAGCCAGTCCCGGCTGGGCCCCTTGCTCTGCTTCGAGGCGATGATCTCGACGACGTCCCCGTTCCGGAGCTGGTAATCGAGGGGCACCAGCCGGCCGTTCACCTTGGCCCCGATGCACCGGTGGCCCAGCTCGGTGTGGATCCGGTAGGCGAAGTCGATGGGGGTCGAGCCGGCCGGAAGCTCCTTAAGCTCCCCCTTGGGGGTGAAGACGTAAACCTGGTCCCGGAAGATGTCCGATTTGACCGACTCGACGAATTCCAGCGCCCCCTGCATGTCCCGCTGCCACTCCAGCAGCTGGCGCAGCCAGGCGATCTTATCTTCGAACTTGGGGTCCTGGTGGCGGCCCTCCTTGTACTTCCAGTGGGCGGCCACCCCGTATTCGGCCACCCAGTGCATCTCGTAGGTCCGGATCTGGACCTCCAGGGGCCGCCCGTCCAGGGCGACCACGGTGGTATGGAGGGACTGGTAGCCGCTGGGCTTGGGGTTGGCGATGTAGTCGTCGATGTGGCCGGGGATGGGGTGCCAGATGCTGTGGACGACCCCGAGGGCGCTGTAGCAGTCCTGGACGGTGTTTACCAGGATGCGAACCGCCAGCAGGTCGTAGATCTCGTTGAAATCTTTGCCCTGCTCGGCGTATTTGGCGACCTTCTGGGCGATGCTGTAGATATGCTTCGGCCGGCCGGTGACTTCGGCCTTGATGCCCGCCCGCTCCAGCTCCCGCTTTAGGATCTCCACCACCTGGCTGATATACCGCTCCCGGCTGGCCCGGCGGGCCCGGATCAGCCGGGCGATCTCCCGGTACCGCTCCGGCTCCAGGCACCGGAAGGCCAGGTCTTCCAGCTCCCATTTAAACTGCCAGATCCCCAGGCGGCCCGCCAGGGGAGCAAAGATATCCATGGTTTCCTGGGCCACCCGCCGGGCCTTCTCGGGGGGCAGGGCGTCGAGGGTGCGCATATTGTGGAGGCGGTCGGCCAGCTTGATCAGAACCACCCGGATATCCTCGGCCATGGCCACAAACATCTTCCGGAGGTTCTGGGCCTGCTGTTCTAGGAGGCGCCGGTCGGTGAGGCTGGAGGGGGACCACTGGATCCGGGAAAGCTTGGTTACCCCCTCAACCAGCCTGGCCACCTCGGGGCCGAAGCGCTCCTCGATGGCTTCCAGGGGTACGTTGCAGTCCTCGACCACGTCGTGGAGGAGGGCGGCGGCGATGGCGGCGGCGTCCAGCTTGAGGTCGGCCAGCAGGAGGGCGGTCTGGAGGGGGTGCTCGATGAAGGGGGCGCCCGAAGCCCGCACCTGGCCGTCGTGGGCGCCGGCGGCGAAGTCGACGGCGGCCTCGACCAGCGCCACCTTTTCCTGCGGAAGGTACTCGCTGACTTTAGCGATAAGTTTTTTTACCAGGCCCTGGACCTCGGTCCGTGCCGTTGCCATAGCGGCCCTTTGCACCCCCACAAGCATCCCGTTAACAGTATAAGGAAAGGGCCCGCCGAATGGCCAGACCCGGCGACTTCTCCGGGCCCTTAAGTTATCCCTACTATGCCCGGCGGTAAGGGCGCAGGGCGGTGGACCCCGACGGATATCCGCCGGATGCTAGCAGGTAACATGTAACTAGATTGGCGGGACCGGCCACCGTGGGTCCCGACGGGGTCAAAAAAGCCGGGACGCCGCCTTTTGGGGGCGTCCCGGCTCCGGTCTTCCCAGGTGGAAAGGCTAGCCGGCGGCCTCCGGGGTTACGGCCCCGGTGAGGCTCTCTTCGACTTTCCGGAGGCGGGTCTCGTACATGTTAATGCAGTGCTTGATCACGTCGAGCTGGCTGAACAGGAACAGCCCGAGGATGTGGGGAAAGAGCTTGCGCATCTGGGCCTTGGCCACGGGCAGAAGGTCAGGGTCGTCCCGGATGATGCGGGCGGCCAGGTAGTGGCCGAAGGCGATGTGGCGGGCCTCGTCCCGCTGGATCAGCTCAAAGCCCTTTACCAGGCCCGGAAGCAGACCCCGCTCCTTCAGGGATAGATAGGCGGTGGCGTAGCCGGCCTCGGCCGCCACCCCTTCCACCATCAGGTGGTAGGTGGCCACGGCCTCCAGCTGGGCCCGCCGGGACTGGTCGGTATGGAGCTGGTGCAGAACCCGGGGTAGCTCTTCGTAGAAGACGAACTGGTAATGGGGGCCGACGGGGGCGGTTTCGTTCAGGTTGACCCCCGGAACCACCGTATTAAGCCAGCGGTCGAAAAACTCGGTGTGCTTGGCTTCCTCGAAGAGCTGGGTGCAGAGAAAGATCTCCTCCTCAAGGTGACCGCCCTCTTTCCGGATGGCAAAGAGGAGGGGACTCAGGTCTTCGGTGACGGCGATCTCCCCCCGGTAAAAACCGGCGATAAGGCGCAGGGTTCCCAGCTGGAGCTCCTCCGAAAGTTCGGGCCACTGCCGGACGTCTTCGGAGAGGTCGATGCTTTCGGGGTCCCAGAAAAGTCTTTTGGCTTTAACGTAATCGACCATGGGCAGAAGGTCATACCGCAACGACATGGTCACGCACCCCCAAAGCGAAATTCCGGCCCTATTATATGCCTGCCGGCCGAGGGTGTCAAACCGGGCCGCGGGCCGTCAGGTTCCCTGACCCCGGAAGGCCTTGAAGTTCTCTGTTACAATTGGTTGACCCACCGTGAAGGAGGGCCGTTAAGATGCGCCTCGTTACCTACGGCTACCGGGGTTGGGAACGGGCGGGGGCGGTCTTCGACGACTGGGTGGTGGACCTGCAGCGGGCCGCCGGTGAACTCTTCCGGGCCCGGGGTGAGGCCCTGGTGCCCCCGACCGTCAGGGGCCTTCTCGAGCTGGGCCCCGAAAGCCTGCGCCTGGCCGAGGCGGCCCTCGATTACGTCCGGCAAAACTTTACGAAAGAGGCCGACCGGTTCCAGGCCGAAGGCCTCCTCTTCAGCCTGCGGGAGGTCCGGCTTCGTCCCCCGGTCCCCAACCCGGCCAAAATCATCTGCCTGGGCCTTAACTACCGGGACCATGCCGCCGAGTCTGGGGCGCCCGTGCCGGAGGTGCCGGAGCTCTTCGCCAAGTATACCAACGCCCTGGTCGGTCCGGGCGACCCGATTCGAATTCCCCGGGTGAGTACCCAGGTAGACTATGAGGCCGAGCTGGCGGTGGTCATCGGCCGGCGGGGGCGGTATATCCCCGAGGCCGAAGCCTATGAATACGTGGCCGGCTACACCGCCTTTAACGACGTGAGCGCCCGGGACTTCCAGTTCCGGGGCCGGCAGTGGATGCCCGGCAAGATTTTCGACGGCTTTGCGCCCATGGGCCCCTGGCTGGTGACCCGGGACGAGGTCCCCGACCCCCACGCCCTGGAAATCAGCCTGGAGGTCGGGGAAGAGCGCCTCCAGCACGCCAATACGGCCCACATGATCTTCAAGATTCCCCAGGTTATCGCTTACATCTCCCAGATTTTGACCCTGGAGCCGGGGGATATCATCGCCACCGGTACCCCGGCGGGGGTCGGCTTTGCCCGGAAGCCGCCCCGATTTTTAAGGCCCGGGGAATTGGTCCGGGTTATCATCGACCGGGTCGGAACCTTAGAGAACCCGGTGGTAAAAGAGGCCTAAGGGCCCGGCATCTGTTATGATCCAGGGGGAGGTTTTTATGGCGGTTGTTGACCTGAGCCGCTGGGAGGGGGCGCCGGGCAAGAAGACCCGGCTTTACCGGCTCTTTTACCAGTACGGGCCGGGCGAAGGGCTCGGGATGTTCCTGCCCGTCGACCACGGCCTGGAGCATGGGCCCATCGATTTTCTGCCCAATCCCCCCAGCGCCGACCCTGAGTATATCTTTCGGCTGGCCGTGGAAGGCCGCTACTCGGCCGTGGTTTTCCAGTACGGCATCGCCAGCCGGTTCTACGCCCCCTTCGCCGGCCGGGTGCCCCTGGTCCTGAAGATTAACGGCAAAACCAACATCCCCCCGGCCGACGAGCCCATCTCGCCCCTCACCGCCACCGTCGAGGACGCCGTCCGGCTCGGGGCCGACGCCGTCGGTTATACCCTCTACGTGGGCTCGCCCCTTCAGGACCAGGATTTCAAGCAGTTTCTCGAGGTCCGGCGGGAAGCCGAGCGCTTCGGAATGCCCGTCATCGTCTGGGCGTATCCCCGGGGCAGGTATGTGGAAGAAAAGGGCGGCCGGGACAGCCTCTACGCCATCGAATACGCCGCCCGGGTGGCCGCCGAACTTGGGGCCGACCTCATAAAAGTCAACGTCCCCGAGTTCGTCCCTGAAAAGATGACCCGCCTGCCGAAGCCCTACGACTCCACGGTCCTGGACGTAAAGGAGGCCATCGCCCGGGTGGTCTGGGCGGCGGCCGGGGTCCCGGTGCTGGTCTCGGGCGGGAGCAAAATCGGCGACGAGGACCTCCTGGCCCGGGCCAGGGCCTCCCTCGAGGGCGGGGCCGTCGGCCTTATCTTCGGCCGCAACATCTTCCAGCGGCCTTACGACGAGGCTATCCGGTTAAGCCACCGCATCGCCGGGATGATGCAGGCCTTCCGCCGCGCCCCCGTCAAGCCCTGACCCGGCCCCTTTTACCGGCCCGAATGCCTGGACCCAGCCGGGTTGTTATCGGCCGAATCTACCCCGAGGTCGACGGGGGACGCTTTCCGGTAAAACGGGTCGTCGGCGACCGGGTCGCCGTTGAGGCCGACATCTTCGCCGACGGCCACGACGAGCTTTCGTGCGAGCTGCTTTACCGGAGGGAGGGCTCCCCGGACTGGCAAGCCGTGCCGATGGTTCCCCTGGGCAACGACCGGTGGCGGGCCGAATTTGCCGTCGAGGAGCTGGGCCGTTATCTTTACACCGTCAGGGCCTGGGTTGACCGGTTCAAGACCTGGCGGCGGGACCTGCGTCGGCGGCTGGAGGCCGGCCAGGAGGTGGCGGCCGAATGGCCGGTGGGGGCCGAGCTGGTGGAAGCCGCGGCCGAGCGGGCCCAGGGGGCCGACCGGGAGCGGCTGCTGGGGCTGGCCCAGATCCTCCGGGCCGGCGGGCCTGATGGCGCGGGGGTTGCCTTCGGGGAAGAGCTTGACCGGCTAATGAGGACCTATCCCGACCTGGCGGGGGCAACCCTCTATGACCGGGAGCTGGCGGTGATTGTCGACCGGGCGCTGGCCCGCTTTGGGGCCTGGTACGAGATGTTCCCCCGCTCGGTCTGGTCCACCGACCCCGAACCCCACTTTGCGGACGGCAGGCTTCGGCACGGAACCTTCCGGGACTGCGAGGCCCGGCTGGAATACATCGCCAACCTCGGTTTTGATGTGGTTTACCTGCCCCCGATCCACCCCATCGGCCGGACCAACCGCAAGGGCCGGAACAACGGCCTGACCGCCGGCCCCGACGACCCGGGAAGCCCCTGGGCCATCGGGGGTCCCGAGGGCGGCCACACGGCCATACATCCGGCCCTCGGGACCCTGGAGGATTTCCGGCGGCTGGTTTCCAAGGCCCGGGCCCTGGGCCTGGAGATTGCCCTGGACCTGGCCTTCCAGTGCTCCCCGGACCACCCCTACGTCCGGGAGCATCCGGAGTGGTTCCGGCACCGGCCGGACGGTACCGTCCGGTACGCCGAAAACCCGCCCAAAAAATACGAGGATATTTATCCGTTTGATTTCGAAACCCCCTGCTGGACCACCCTCTGGGCCGAGCTGAAGGCCGTCGTCGAATTCTGGGTGGCCCAGGGCATAAAGATTTTCCGGGTGGATAATCCCCACACGAAGCCCTTCGCCTTCTGGGAGTGGCTTATAAACGACATAAAGGCCAGGTACCCCGAGGTCATCTTTCTTTCCGAGGCCTTTACCCGACCCAAGGTGATGTACCACCTGGCCAAGCTGGGGTTTACCCAGTCGTACACTTACTTTGCCTGGCGCAATACCAGGCAGGAGCTCACGGAGTACCTGACGGAGCTTACCCGGACGGAGGTGCGGGAGTATTTTCGGCCAAACTTCTGGCCCAACACCCCCGATATCCTCACCGAATACCTTCAGCGGGGCGGCCGGCCCGCCTTTATAATCAGGCTTATCCTGGCCGCAACCTTAAGCCCCAGCTACGGCATCTACGGACCGGCCTTTGAGCTCTGCGTTAACACGCCCCGGGAACCCGGAAGCGAAGAGTATCTAAACTCGGAAAAATACGAGCTTAAATACTGGCAGGTGGACGACCCGGCAAGTCTTCGGGACCTGGTGGGCCGGGTGAACCGGATTCGGCGGGAAAACCCCGCCCTCCAGTCCAACGATTCCCTCCGGTTCCACCCCACCGACAACGACCAGCTCATCTGCTACAGCAAGCACACCCCCGGCTTTGACAACGTCGTTGTGGTGGTCGTCAGCCTGGACCCCCACCGCGTCCAGGCCGGGACGGTGGACCTGCAGATTCACGAGCTGGGCCTCGACCCGGCCCGGCCTTACCTGGTGCACGACCTGCTCGCCGGGGCCGGCTACACCTGGCACGGCTGGCGAAATTACGTGGAGCTCAACCCCGATAGTCTTCCGGCCCATATCTTTCGGGTGGAGCAACCGTGAGCACGCCCTCCCTCTGGTATAAAGATGCCATTATTTATGAGGTCCACGTCCGGGCCTTTTACGACAGCAACGCCGACGGCCTCGGCGACTTTCCCGGCCTTATCAGCAAGCTGGACTACATTCAGGACCTGGGGGTGACGGCCGTCTGGCTGTTGCCCTTCTACCCTTCGCCCCTGCGGGACGACGGCTACGACATCGCCGACTATTTCGGGGTTCACCCCGCCTATGGGACCCTGCGGGACTTTAAGCGGTTTTTGCGGGAGGCCCACCGCCGGGGCCTGCGGGTGGTCACCGAGCTGGTGCTCAACCACACCTCCGACCAGCATCCGTGGTTCCAGCGGGCCCGCCGGGCCCGGCCGGGCAGCCGCTGGCGGAACTTCTACGTCTGGAGCGACACCCCCGACCGCTATAAAGAGGCCCGGATAATCTTTAAAGATTACGAGCCGTCCAACTGGACCTGGGACCCCGTCGCCCGGGCCTACTACTGGCACCGCTTTTTCTCCCACCAGCCGGATTTAAACTACGACAACCCGGAGGTTCGCAAGGCCATCCTCCGGGTGCTCGACTTCTGGTTGGAGCTTGGGGTCGACGGTTTCCGGCTGGACGCGGTGCCCTATCTTTTCGAGCGGGAGGGGACCAGCTGCGAGAACCTTCCCGAAACCCACGCCTTCTTAAAGGAGCTACGGCGTCACATCGACGGGCGGTTCGGGGAGCGGATGCTCCTGGCCGAGGCCAACCAGTGGCCGGAGGATGCCGTGGCCTATTTCGGCGACGGGGACGAATGCCACATGGCGTTTCACTTCCCCCTTATGCCCCGGCTTTTTATGGCCATCCACATGGAGGACCGTTTTCCCATCGTCGATATCCTTAACCAGACGCCCCCTATCCCCGAGAACTGCCAGTGGGCCCTTTTCCTCCGGAACCACGACGAGCTCACCCTGGAGATGGTCACCGACGAGGAACGGGACTACATGTACCGGGTTTACGCCCGGGACCGGCACGCCCGGGTGAACCTGGGGATTCGGCGCCGGCTGGCGCCCCTTTTAAACAACAACCGCCGGCGCATTGAACTCATGAACGGCCTCCTTTTCTCCCTGCCCGGCACCCCCGTCATCTACTACGGGGACGAAATCGGGATGGGGGACAACTTTTTCCTGGGGGACCGAAATGCGGTCCGGACACCCATGCAGTGGAGCGCCGACCGGAACGCCGGCTTTTCCCGGGCCAACCCCCAGCGCCTCTACCTGCCTGTCATCACCGACCCCGAGTATCACTACGAGGCCGTAAACGTCGAGGCCCAGCTGCAGAATCCCCAGTCCCTCCTCTGGTGGATGCGCCGGCTTATTGCCCTGCGCCAGCAGTTCCGGGCCTTCGGCCGGGGTAGCCTCCGCTTTGTAAACCCCGACAACCCTAAGGTGCTCGCCTTCGTCCGGGAATGGCAGTCGGAGCGGGTGCTGGTGGTGGCGAACCTCTCCCGGTTTGCCCAGTATGCCGAACTTGACCTTTCGGCCTTCGGCGGCCTGGTGCCGGTGGAGGTCTTCGGCCGGACGGAATTTCCGCCCATCGGGGAAGGGCGCTACCGGGTAATGCTGGGCCCCCATTCGTTCTACTGGTTCGCCCTCGAGCCAGCCCGGGTGGAGGTCCGCCTGCCGCCCCGGGAGGCCGGCCGGGTTCTGGAGGCGGCGGGGGACTGGACGGCGGTCTTTACCGACGGCCGGTCGGCCCTGGAAGAGATTCTGCCCGGCTATCTGGGGGGCCAGCGGTGGTTCGGGGCCAGGGCCCGCCAGGTTCGGGCCGTCCGGCTGGTAGAGGCCGTCCCGTTTCCCTACGGCCAGCGGCTGGCTTATCTGGTCCTGGCCCAGGTCCATTTTACCGAGGGCCAGCCGGAAACTTACCTTCTGCCCGTAACTTTCGGGTCCGCCGAAAGCGCCCCCGAAGGGGCCGTGGTTGCCCGGCTCCGGGTTCGCCGGGAGCGGGGAGGCCCCGCCGAAGGGGTTCTCGTCGAGGCCCTGGCCGACCCCGAATTTTTGCGGGCCCTGCCCGAGGCCGTCGGCCGCCGGCGCCGCTGTCGAGGGGCGGCCGGGGAGGTGGTGGGCGAGCCGACCCACCTTTTCGGCCAGCTTCGGCGGTCAGGCCGGTCCCGCGGGCCGATTACCCTCGGCCGGGACCAGTCGAACAGCTCCGTCTTTTACGGGGACCTGTTCGTTTTGAAGCTCTACCGGCGGCTGGAAGAAGGCCGAGCCCCCGAGTTCGAGCTGGGGCTTTATCTTACTGAAAAGGTCGGCTTTAAAAATACCCCGCCCCTGGCCGGGGCCTTAGAATACCGACCGGAGTCGGGGGAGCCCATTACCCTGGGGCTCCTTCAGGGGTTTGTGCCGAACCAGGGGGACGCCTGGCAGTACACCCTCGACTTTCTAAGCCATTACTTCGAAGAGGCCCTGGCAACGGCCCCGGAAGTGGAGCTTCCGCCCTTTGGGGTGGGCCGGCTCCTAGACCTGGCCGGGGGCCCCATTCCGGAGACGGCCCAACAGTTGATGGGCAGTTACCTGGACGCGGCCTGGCTTCTTGGGCGGCGGACGGCCGAGCTCCACCTGGCCCTGGGGGCGGCCGGGCCCGACCTGCCCGAGTTTGCCCCCGAGGGGTTTACCCCGTTCCACCAGCGGGCCGCCTACCAGTCCTTCCGGAACCTGACCGGTCAGGTGCTGGACCTGCTCCGGAAGCGGGCCGACGACCTGCCCGAGGAGGCCGGGGACCTGGCCCGGGCGGTGCTGGACTGGGAGGGGGCGATTCTGGGGGCTTTTGGCCGGTTTCGGGATGCCAGGCTTACGGTGGGCCGAATCCGGGTCCACGGCGACTACCACCTGGGGCAGGTGCTCTACACCGGCAACGACTTTGTCATCGCCGACTTTGAAGGCGAGCCGGCCCGGGGTCTCAGGGAGCGGCGGCTTAAGCAGCCGGCCCTTCGGGACGTGGCCGGGATGCTCCGGTCCTTTCACTACGCCGCTGAGGTTGCCGTCCGGCAGGCGGCGGCCCGGGGTCTGGGCGGGCCTTCGGCCCTGGGCTACTGGGCGGGGTTCTGGGAGGTGTGGGCGTCGGCCCTCTTTCTGCGGGGCTACTTCGAGGCCGCCCGCCCGCCGGTGGTGGTTCCCGAATCCCGGGCCGAAGCCGAGCTTCTTTTGGAGATTTATCTTCTAGAAAAAGCCGTTTACGAGCTCGGCTACGAGCTCAACAGCCGGCCCCACTGGGCCCCGATCCCCCTCCGGGGTATACTGAAGATATTATCGGGCGTAAAATAAGGGTGTGTTGCGGGCAGAAGCTTACTTTGACCTGAGGGAATTCGAGCACCGGAACCTTTTCGCCGATACCGAGTACGTCTGGGAGGTCCTGACCAGGGTCGGGCCGTACCTGGCCGACTGGTTTGCCGGCCGGGAAGGGCCCATCATCCTCGGTTCGGTGGAGCCCGGCGCCTGGCTCGACGGCCGGCAGATCTACGTGGGGCCGGGGGCCGTGGTCGAACCCGGGGCGTATATCCGGGCCCCCACCATCATTGGGCCCGGCTCCGTTGTCCGCCACGGGGCGTATATCCGGGGCAACGTCATCGTCGGGAAAAACTGCGTCGTCGGCCACGGAACCGAGGTGAAAAACGCCGTCCTTCTGGACGGGGCCCAGGCCCCCCACTTCGCCTACGTGGGCGACAGCATCCTGGGAAACCGGGTGAATCTGGGGGCCGGGACGGTGCTGGCCAATTTCAAGTTCGGGGGCGCCCCTATAATCGTCACCTGGAACGGCCGCCGCCTCGAAACGGGCCTGCGGAAGTTTGGGGCGGTTCTGGGGGACGACGTGGAAACCGGCTGCAACGCGGTGCTGGCCCCCGGCACCCTGGTGGGTCCCGGCAGCCTGGTCTATCCCAACGCCACCGTCCGGGGTGTCATCCCGCCGCGGTCGGTGGTAAAGGTCCGGGTCCAGCTTCAGCTGGAACCCAGGGTCGAAAGGCCTGCCCGATGACCGAGGCGGAAATCGGGCAAACTACCGCCATCCCGACCGGCTGCCGGTTCTGCCCGAAGCCGGCGGTTGCCCGCTGCACCGCCTGCGGCCTCCCCTTCTGCCCGGACCACGGCAGTCGGCTCTGCTTTAACTGTCTGGCCCCCACCGGCCGGACGGTTCCCCCGGCGGCGGTCCTGCCCTCGGGCACAGCCTACTACGTGGCCCTGATCCTGCTGGCGGCGGGCCTGGTCCTGGCCGGTTTCCAGGCGGTTCGGCTGGCCTCCCGGGTCGGGGCCGAATTTTTTGCGGCCCCGCGGCCGACGGCAACCCCGGCCCCGTCCCCAACGCCCCGGTCGGCCCCAAGCCCCACCCCTGCCCCCGCCCCGGGCCCAACCCAGGGCCCGGCCGCGCCCCCCGCCCAGCAGGAGTACGTGGTCCAGCCGGGGGATACCCTCTGGACCATCGCCCAGCGGTTCGGGGTGAGCGTTGAGGCCCTGGCCCAGGCCAACGGCATCCAGAACCCGGACGCGGCCATCCTCCAGGTCGGCCAGCCCCTCAAGGTCCCGACCCGGTAGGGTCCAGGGCCTCCAGGATGATGTCCCCGAAGGGCTGCGGCTGGCAGGCCCTGACCCGGCCCCGTCCGGCCAGAACCAGGAGGGCCAGAAAGGCCGCTACGGCCTCGTCCCGGCTGTTCAGCTGGGCAAGAAAGGCCGAGAAATTAAGTCGGCCTTGGCCCAGCAGGGCGGCCTCAAGCCGCCTGAGCAGGACCACCAGGGGCACCCGGGGTCTGGGGGCCATCCCTTCGACCCCGGGGGGATGGTCCCGGTTGAGGCAGGCCTCGAGGGCCTCGGCAAGCTCCCCAAGGCTGATATCCCATCGGGCGGCCGCCTTGGGCCGGGCCAGGGGCCCGAAAGATTCCAGGCCGGCCTCCTGTCGATTTTGTAAAAAGGCGACGACGGCTTTAACGGCCTCGGCCAGGGGCCGGGGCGGCCCGCCGCCCGGGGGCGGTTCGTCGGCCGGTGGGGCCGCATCCCACGGCCTGATAAGCCACCTCAGCTTCCAGACGAGAAGCTGGGCGGCCGCCAACAGCTCCCGGCAGACCCGGCCCGGGTCTGCCAGCTCGATTTCGGCGGCCAGGGCCGCGGCCAGCTCGGCCAGCCGCAGTTCCGCCGGGGGGCGGCGGGCGCGCCGGGCCGCCGAAAGCAGAAGGCTCGGCCGGACCTCAGTCCCCAACGTGCTCGGCCGTCAGACTCCGGACCGCCAGCCGCCGGCCCACCGCCGCCGCCACCCGCTCCACCTTCGGGACCAGGTCGGCGAAATTCTCGCAGGTCAGCGACTGCATCCCGTCCGAAAGGGCCTCCTCGGGGTTCGGGTGGACCTCCACCATCAGGCCGTGGGCGCCGGCCGCCACCGCGGCCAAAGCCAGCGGCTCCACCAGGTCCCGGTGGCCGGTGCCGTGGGAGGGGTCGGCAAAGACGGGCAGGTGGCTCAGCTTGCGCACCACCGGAATGGCCGCCACATCCAGAGTATTTCGGGTGTAGGTCTCGAAGGTCCGGATTCCCCGCTCACATAAGATTACCTGCTTGTTGCCCTGGTTGAGCACATATTCGGCCGAAAGGAGCCACTCTTCGATGGTGGCCGCCATTCCCCGCTTCACCATGACGGGTTTGCCCGAGCGGCCGGCGGCCTCAAGGAGGGGGAAGTTCTGCATGTTGCGGGCCCCGATCTGGAGGATATCAGCGTACTCGGCCACCAGGGGTACATCCTCCGGGGAAAGGACCTCGGTGATCACCGGCAGGCCCGTGTCCTCCCGGGCCTCGGCCAGCCAGCGGAGGGCCTGAACCCCAAGCCCCCGGAAGGAGTAGGGGGAGGTCCGGGGCTTGAAGGCCCCGCCCCGCAGGATGTGGGCCCCGGCGGCCTTGACGGCGTGGGCGGTCTTCAAAAGCTGTTCCCGGGATTCCACCGAGCACGGCCCGGCGATTATGACTACCCCGTCGCCCCCGATGGTTACCCCGCCCACCTCGAACCGGGTGTCCACCGGCTGGAATTCCCGGCTGGCCAGCTTGTAAGGCTTCGTGACCCGCAACACCTGCTCGACGCCGGGCAGGATCTCCAGCTGGTCTTTAAGGCTCGGATATACCTGGCCGATGACGCCGATGACCGTCCGCTCGACGCCCCGGGAGATGTTGGCCCGAAAGCCCAGCTCCCCAAGACGCCTCACCACCGCCTGAATCTGGTCCTCAGTCGCCCGGCTGTTCATCACCACGATCATCCCGGCTCACCTCCTGGGTAAAGTCTGTCCGTTCGCAGGACCTTGGCCCCGCGCAAATAGACGTGGATAACCTCCCGCTGGGCGCGGTCGGTATTGACCAGCAAGAGCACCCGGATGCACTTGCGCAGACTGCCCGGAACGTCAATTTCGTGGCTGCAGAGGAGGGCCACGTCGGTCCACCCCAGCTGGCGGGCGGCCACCGCCGGGAACTCGGCGTTAAGGTCGGTGGTGGTCGTAAAGATGGCCGCGGCGATCTGCTCCGGGCAAAGGTCATTGGCCCGGGCCATCGCCTCCAGCAGTTCCCGGGTTGCGCTCAAAATGGCCTCGGCCGTATTTTCGTCGACGGTGGTGGCGCCCCGAATCCCCCGACAGGCCATCGGTCTGCTCCGTATATAAAGAGCCCTTCATCCGCCAAGGACGAAGGGCTCTTCGTGGTACCACCCTGGTTCGCCCCGACATCACTGCCGGGGCCTCGCCGGGTGCGGCAGTTGGGTTGCCGCACCCCGGTGCGCTAACGGGCACCGCCGGCCCAGCCTACTGACCCGGTCTGGAGCGGGCGTTCGGCCGGCGACTCCGGAGGGTAATTCGGCCGACACCGTGCCACGGGCTTGCACCGTCCGCCCGCTCTCTGAGGTTACCGGTGCCCGCCTACTGGGTCTCCTTCGTCGTCTTTGGCCGGATTCGGTTTTCGTCCCAGATTATAGGCGGCGGGCCTCAGGGGTGTCAAATACGGCCAGGGCGGCCGTCCTTGAGGGGGCTCAGGGCCAGCACCGTTCCCACCTGCAGGGGTATGAGGGCGGCCCAGCCCAGGACGTAGCTTCCGGTGGCCTCCACCAGCCTGCCGAAAAGGGGCGGCGAGACCATGCTGAAAAGATAGACGGCGGTAAAGCCGAGCCCCACCCCGATGGCCGGGGCCACGGGGGAGACCTCGGCCAGCAGAGCCACGTGCAGGCCCTGCCACCCAAGGAGGGTCAGGCCGGCCCCAAAGGCCAGCACCCCAACGAGCGGCCAGCCGGCCCCATTCAGGGCGGGCAGAAAGGCAATGGCCCCTAAAAGGGCGGCCCCAAGCAGGGCGATGAGGGAGAGGGTTCGGACCCGCTCGCCCCCGAAGACCCGGTCGGAGGCCCAGCCCCAGCCCAGCCGCCCGACGATGGCCCCGGTATGGACCGCCACCAGCATTCGGGCGGCCTCGGCCCGCTCCCAGCCGAACCGGTCCACCAGGTAGAGGGGCAGGTAACCCGTAAGGCAGAACTGTCCCACCACCAGCAGGCATCCGGCCAGCGAAGCCCGGAGAAGGGCGGGGTCCTTGAAAAGCCAGCCGGGACCGGGGGCCGTCTCCGCCGCCTCCCCGGGTTCCGACCCGGCCCGGGCCGGGACCGAGCCCAGGGCGAGGAGGCCGGTGGCGGCGCAGGCGAGCCCGGCCAGCATCAGGGCCCACCGCCAGCCGCCCGCCCCGGCCGCGGCCGGAAGAATCGCCGCCGCCAGCAGTCCCCCCAGGGGCAGTCCGGCCTGCCGGATGCCCATGGGCAGGCCCCGCCGCTCCCGGGGAATAAGGCGGACAATGGCCTGGCTTCCGGCGATGTGGCTTGAGGGCAGCCCAGCGCCGGCCAGGGCCAGCACCCCGACTTGCTGCCAGAACTCGGGCAGGAGGGCCGAAAGGGCCGCCAGCAACCCCGTAGCCAGGGCGCCCCCGGCCAGCACCGCCCGTTCCCCAACCCGGATGGTGACCCGGCCCACCAGGTAGAAGGAGGCCAGGGCCCCGGCGTCGAAGGCCCCCAGCAGAAGGCCCACCTGCCCCAGGGACAGGCCCGACTCCGCCCGGATGAAGGGGGCCAGGGCCGGCAGGCCGAACCGGATGAAGGTGAGGCCGGCCTGCTGGATGGTCGAGACGGCAACGATTGCCCAGGGACTGGTGCGATTACCGGCCACGGCCGCGCCTTAATTTTACACCGGCCTGCAGGCAGGTTAACCGCTGGCAACTCCCGGGTGTGGTAGAATCCTGGCGGACGCCTTTTGCCTGGTTCCCGGCCGGACACGGCGACACCTTGCGGAGGTCGAAATGGCGCAGATGGCCCTCACCCGGCAGGTTTATTTTTTGCCCGGGAAGCGTGACGAAGCGGTCAACCTCTTGAAACAGCACGAGGCCATTCGCCGGCGGTATGGCCTGGTCCAGCAGCTCATCCTCCGGAAAAACGTGGACCCATCGGTCCACCTGATCATCCAGATCTGGGAGAGCGAAGAAGCCTACCAGCGCTGGCTCAAAAGCGAGGACCGGGCCCGGGTCTGGGCCGAGGAGCGGAAACTTCGGGCCCGGGAGCCAACGGTAACTTTCACCGTCCTTTAAACCCTTTGCGCAGGGGGCTTAAACATGGCCGTTGAAGCCGAGATCACCTGGCAGGGCCAGATGGCCTTCGTCGGCGCCGGGATGGGGAGCAAATTTCCGGTGCCGATGGACGCCGGGCCCGAAGTGGGGGGCGCCGGCCGGGGGGCAAGGCCCATGGAACTGCTCCTCATCGCCCTGGGGGGCTGCACCGGCATGGATGTGGTCTCGATCCTTAAAAAGATGCGCCAGGAGCTTACGGATTACCGGATCAGGATTCGGGGCGAACGGGCGCCGGAGCACCCCCGAGCTTACACCCACATAACCGTCGAGCACATAATCCGGGGCCGCAACCTTAACCCGGAACTGGTGGAAAAGGCCGTTCGGCTTTCGGAGACCAAATACTGCTCGGTGATGGCCTCGCTGGATAAAACCATTCGGATTGAGGTTAAGACTACCATAGTCGACGAGGCCAGGGTCCCTTAGGCCCTACTCCAGGGCCCCGGCGGCCGCCAGCTCGGCGACCTCCTCGTCGGTGTAACCGAGAAGCTCCCGCAGGACGAACTCGGTGTGCTCCCCAAGGCACGGGGCCGCCCGCTCCAGCTGGCCCGGGGTCTCGGACAGCCTGAAGGGGATTCCGTCGTAGACTGTCGGGCCCATTTCGCAGTGGTCCAGGGTGACCCAGTGCCCCCGGTGTTTTAGCTGGGGGTCCCGGTGAAGGTCGGAGCAGCGCTGGACCACCCCGGCCGGAACCCCGGCCGCCTGAAGGGCGGCCATCAGGTCAAAGGGGTCCCACGACCGGGTTGCCTCTCCGATGAGCCCTTCCAGCAGGTCCTCGTGCCGGCGCCGGCCCAAAAACGTGGCAAACCGGGGGTCCTCGGCCCACTCCGGGCGGCCCAGCACCTGGCAGAGGGCCCGCCATTCCCGGTCGCTGGTCACCGCAACGGCCACCCAGCGGTCCTCCCCGGCGCAGGGGAAAGCCCCGTGGGGGCAGGCGTACGGGTCCCGGTTTCCGGCCCGGGTGGCGATGCGGCCGTTGACGGCGTAGTCCAGGAGGGCGGGACCGAGGAACTGAAGGCCGCACTCCAGCTGCGAAAGGTCCAGGTACTGGCCCCGGCCGGTCCGGCGCCGGTAATCCAGGGCCGCCACGAGGGCGGCCAGGGCGAAGGGCGGGCAGATGAAGTCGGTGTAGGCCCCGTAGGGCCCGGCCGGCTCCCGGTCGGGCCAGCCCGTGACCTCGTAATAGCCCCCCAGGGCGGCGGCCAGCTGGCCGAAGCCCCCGAAGCGGGCGTGGGGCCCCGTCTGGCCCTGCTGGCAGGTGGAAATCATAATTATGTCGGGCTTTATTTTCGAGATGGCCTCATAGTCAAGGCCCCAGGCGGCCATGGTGCCGGGGGTAAAACTTTCGGCCACCACGTCGGCCCACATCACCAGCCGCCGGGCGACCTCCCGGCCCTCGGGAACGCCCAGGTTGAGGCTCAGGCTCAGCTTGTTGGTGTTATAGTTGGCGAAAAACTGGCTCCGGTTAAGGCCGGGTTTGCCGCCCTTAAAGGGCGGAAGCAGGCGCAGGACGTCGGGCCGGGTCGTCGACTCCACCCGGACCACGGTGGCCCCGTGGTCGGCCAGGTACTTGGTGGTGATGGGGCCCACCCCAACCCAGCTGAAGTCAGCGACTTTAAGGCCCTCGAAAGCCCTAGCCCCCATGGTTAGATGGCGCCTGCGGCCCGCAGTTGGGCTAAATCCGCCCGGCTCAGGCCCAGCAGGCCGCCGTAGACCTCCTCGTTGTGCTCCCCCACCAGGGGCGGCCGGCGCCGAATCCGGACCGGGTTTAAGTTTCCCTGAACGAAGGGACCGGGGTAGGTTACCCGGGTCCCAAGCTCGGGGTGGTCTACCTCCACCCAGAAGCCCCGGGCCGCCAGCTGGGGATTTTCGAAGAGGTCGGCCACGGTGTTCACCGGGGCGAGGAGAATTCCGTATTTTAGGGCCGCCTCGTAAAGCTCGGCCTTGGTCTTCTGGCGGCAGAAGTCGGCGACGACGGCCTCCAGGGCCTCCAGCTCCTCCTGGGCGGTGGGGTAGCGGCGAGGGGTTGCCAGGTCCCAGTTCTCCCAGTCGACCTCCCGGAACCAGTCGGGGGCAACCCCGGCCTCCTCCAGGAGGGCCAGCAGGCCCCGGATGAAGGCGGCCCCGGGACCGCCCCCCAGGATCAGGAGGCAAACGTAACCGTCCCGACAGGGGTAAATCTGGCGGATGGTCAGCCGGCCGGTCCGCCGCCGCCCGCCGGCCCGGGTCAGGTCGAAGCCGTAAAAATCGGGCAGGGGGAATGGGGTCTCGTTCATCAGGGTCCAGATGACGGCCTGCTGCATGGAGACGTCCACGTGCTGGCCCCGGCCGGCGGCTTGCCGGTAGTAATGGGCGACCATGGCCCCAGCGGCGGCCTGGGCCCCGGCGTGGAGCCAGGCCTGGGGCACGCTGACCCGGACGGGCGGCCGGTCAGGGTCGCCCGAGATGGCCATCATGCCCCCCATGGCCATACCGACGATGTCGGTGGCCCGGTAGTGGGCGTAGGGCCCGTCCTGGCCGAAGGCGCTTATGGAAACCAGGATGAGCCTGGGATTTAAACGGCTGAGCTCCCCAAACCCCAGGCCCAGGCCGTCCAGGTAGCCCGGGTCGAAGGACTCAACGACGAAGTCCGAAAGGGCCGCCAGGCGGCGGAAAAGCCCGCGGCCGTCTTCGGTTTCCAGGTTGAGGGTGATGCCCCGCTTGTTGAGGTTGAAGGCCCAGAAGTAAAGGCTCCGGTCGGGGTGGGGGACGTCTCCGTAAAAGGGCCCGATTCGGCGGCCGGGGTCGCCCCCGGGGGGCTCGACCTTAATGACGTCGGCCCCGAGGTCGGCCAGAATCCGGCCGCAAACCCAGCCCCGTTCGTCCGTAAGGTCCAGCACCCGATAGGGCCCCAGGAGGCTCTCGTCCATCAATCGGAACTGAGCTCCCGGAGAAACGGATTAAAAGCCTTCTCCCGGCCGATGGTCGTCGGCGGGCCGTGGCCGGGGTAAACCACCGTCTCGTCGGGCAGGACCAACAGCTTGTCCCGGATGCTCTCGATGAGCTGGCGCCAGTTACCCACGGGCCGGTCGGTCCGGCCGACCCCGCCCTGGAAGAGGGTATCGCCGGCGATGAGGACGCCGGCGTCGGGGAAATAAAAGCAGACGCTCCCCTGGGTGTGGCCCGGTGTGTGCAGGACGGTGAATTTTAAGCCGTCCACTTCCAGCTCCTGCCCATCGGCAAGCTCCAGGTCGGGGTCGGGGACGGGCTCGGCCAGGGTGCCGAACCACTGGACGTACTGGACGTGGGCCCGCCTGATCAGGGGGACGTCGGCCGGGTGAATGGCAAAGGGAACGCCGGTTAGCCGCTTCAGGGGGCCCACGGCCATCACGTGGTCCACGTCGCCGTGGGTGTTGGCGATAAGCTTGAGCTGAAGGTTCCGGGCCCGGAGGGCGGCCAGGATCCGGTCGGCCTCGTCGCCGGGGTCGAAGACGACGGCCGCCCGGCTGGTCTCATCGGCGACGATGTAGCAATTTTCGGCCAGGGCGCCCAGGGTGAGGGTTTCGACGAACATCTCAGGCCGTGCTCCGGCTGGTATAATCTTTGTGGGGGCCGGCGAAAGCGCCCCCTTTAGCAAGATTTTATAACCGGGTGGTGATCCCCAAAGCAAGTTGACGGCGACGGTAAAAACCAGACCCGAATCCAAAGAGATCGCCCGCCTGGCGGCGGAGGCCGCCTCGGAAAAGCAGGCAAGCGATATCCTGGTTCTTGACATTCGGCGGGTCACCCTGCTCGCCGACTATTTTGTCATCTGCTCGGCCCAGACGGAGCGCCAGCTCCAGACCGTGGTGGAGGAGGTGGAGGAGCAGCTGGGCCGGGCCGGGGTGGAGCTTTTGGGCCGGGAAGGGACGGCCGATTCGGGGTGGGCCGTCCTGGACTTTGGGGACGTCATCGTCCACGTCTTCCGGCCCCAGGAGCGGGCCTACTACCGCCTGGAAGAGGTCTGGGCCGAGGGGACCCCGGTCGTCCGGATAATCTGATTACTCTTCCAGGACCCAGCGGTCCAGGGCCCGCTCAAAGCTTATAAGCTCGCCCTCCCGGAAGAAGATGGCCACCTCCCGGGCCGCCGTTTCGGGCCCATCCGAGGCGTGGACCAGGTTCCGGCCGACGGCCAGGCCGAAGTCCCCCCGGATGGTGCCCGGCTCGGCCCGGACTGGGTCGGTGGCCCCGATGGTCCGGCGCACCACCTCCACGGCGTTGGGCCCTTCCCACACCGAAACCACCACCGGGCCGGAGGTGATGTAGCGAATAAGCCCGTCGTAAAAGGCCTTGCCCCGGTGGACGGCGTAAAGCTCCTCGGCCTGCCCCAGGGAAACCCAGATAAGCTTTAAGCCCACCAGCTTAAGCCCCCGGGCTTCCAGCCGGCGGATCACCTCCCCGACCAGGCCCCGCTGGACCCCGTCCGGTTTGACCATAAGCAGTGTGCGCTCCATCTCCGCGGCCGTTGGCGTAAAATTCTCCCGGCATTCTAACATAGACGAGCATGGGCGACTACGGGGCCCTTCGGGAGCGGGCGGTCCGGTTTCTGTCGGCGGCCGGGGGGCGGGCTTCCCTGGCCGACCTCGCCCGCCACCTCTTCGGGGCGGCCTCCCCCGAACCCTGGGTCGGCCTGCTGGGCCGGGTTCTGGGCCCGGAGTTCGTCATAGCCGGTGGGGAAGTGGCCCTGACCTGCCCCGGGCCCGCCCCCGACACGCCCCCGGAGGGCCTCACCCTCACCGTCTTGGACATCGAAACCACCGGCCTCGACCCGGCCTCCAGCCGGCCCGTTCAGGTCTCCGCCATCCGCCTGCGTCCGGGCGGACGGCCGGCGGTCTTTTATTCCCTGGTCCGGCCGGACCGGCCGGTGCGCCGGGGTCTTAAAAAATTCCCCCGGGCGGCCGAGCTCGATGCCGCCCCCGACCTGAAAACTCTCCTCGGGGAGCTGGCCGGGTTCATCGAGGGGGTGGTCGTCGGGCAGGATATCCGCTGGCAGTGGGAGTTTCTGGCTTCCCTGGGCCGTCAGCTGGGAGTTAGCTGGCCGCACCTTCCGGTTCTGGATTCGGCGGTGCTGGCCCGGCACCTCTGGCCGGACCTGGGCAAACCGAGCCTGGAGCGGCTGGCCGGACGGGTAGGGGCGCCGGTTCTGCCCCGGGACCGGGCCGACCACGACGCCCGGATGCTGGCGGCGGTGGTTCCCCGGCTGCTGGCCGAAGCCCGGGAGCGGGGAATCCGGACCTGGGGGGAGCTGGAGGCCGTGGCCGGCTGGCCGGCCCTCGCCGGGGTCCGCCTACCCAACCTGGGGGCGGTTCCGGCGGGGCCGGGGGTTTACATCCTCCGGGACGGGTCGGGCCGGGCCCTTTACGTCGGCAAATCCCGGAACCTCCGGGCCCGGGTCCGTTCGTACTTTAACCGGCCCCCGGCATATAACCGGCACCTGGAGGGGCTGCCGGCCCTGACCCGGTCGGTGGAAACCGTTCCCTGCGGGTCGGAGCTTTCGGCCCTCCTGCTTGAGGGCCGCCTCATCGCCGAACTCGGCCCCCCGTATAACCGGGTGCGGCGGCTTCGGGGCCCGGTTTTCGTTTACCGGACCCCCGAGGCCCCATCCCGCTGGCACATCGGCGGCCGGGTTCCCCCGGCGGCCCCCTTCTTTGCCGCCTTCGACACCCGGCGGGACGCCGAGGCGGCCCTGGCCGAGGCGCGTAGAACCCTGCCCCTCCCCGGCTGCCGGAGGCGGCTTCCGGCCCGACGGACGGACGACTGTCCGCTCGCCAAATTCGGGGACCCGTGCCGGGTCTGCCGGGGCGAAGTTACGGCCGAAGGCTACGGCGAGGTTTTGACCCTGGCCCAGGAGGCCGTAGCCAGGCTTGGGGGCACTTTCGGCCTCATCCTTTTCGGCCCGCCGGAGCCGGAGGTCCATCTCTGGGCCGGCGGGGCGTACCGGGGGTGGCTAGGGGAGTCGGCCCTTTCGGCCGAGGGGCTGGGAACCCTCCTTAACGGTCGGCCGGACCCCTTGGGGACGGTCCTCTTCTGGCGCTGGCACCGGCTGAATCCCCGGGCCGGCCTGAAGGTGCCCTTAGAATATCCCCCCGGGGACCTCAGTGGCCTGGCCGACCGGCTTCGGGCGGCGCTGGCCCCCGGTTAATGGGCCGCCGCGGCCAAAACTCTTGGGTCGGCCGCCCAGGCCGGGTCCGAGGCCTGGGCGGGTTTTCGGCAGATAAAGACCAGGGTGGCGCCCAGGTAATTCAGGGGACCGATTTTCCCCAAGGCCCGGTCCAGGCCGACAAGCCTTTGGAAGGCCCACCGAACCCCCTTGGGAGAGTCGGGCCGGATGGTTAAGGTGCTGGGGATGAGGGCCCCGGCGATGTGGGCGCCCCGGACGGCCTCGACTTCGAGGCCGGCCCGGCGGATAAGGTTCAGGACGAAGGCGGGCGGGTCCAGCCGAAGGCCCACGTAGACGGTGCTGCCGTCGGCCCGGACCAGGGGATAGCGGAGGCGAACCGGCCGGTCCGGCCGGGTGAAGAGGGCCTTTAAGGCCTCGGGCCGGGATACCCCGTAGCCCAGGGGGTCGCCCAGAAGGCCGCTCAGGCAGAGCCAGAGGGTGTCGAGGCTTAAGCGGTTTTCGGCGTCGAAGATGAGCCGGCCGCCCGGCTTTAAAACCCGGTAAAACTCCCGGAGGGCAGCCGCCGGGTCCTGGACAAAGGCGAAGACGCTGCCGCAGCAGACGACGGCATCGGCGCACCCGTCGGCCACGGGCAGGGCCTCGGCAACCCCGACGCCGAAGGCGGCCCCCCGCACCCCCCACTGCCGGGCCTTGCGGCGGGCCTGGGCCACCAGCCCCCGGGCCGGGTCGAGGCCGAGGACCTTTGCGCCCCGGCGGGCCAGTTTGAGGCTGTAGAGGCCGGTTCCGCAGCCCACGTCCAGGACCAGCCGGCCCTCCAGGTTGCGGCCGAGGGTGGCAACGATGAGCTCTTCCAGGCGGGAATCCAGGGTGGCGTACCAGTCGTCCTGGACGGCGTCGTAATCGGCGGAGATGGCCTCAAAGGCCTCGATGACCGGCAACTCCACCACCATATCCGTGCACCTCCTTAGTGCAGGGATAAGGCAAAAGAAGAGCCGCTGGAACCGAGGCCCCCGGCCTCTGCCAGCAGCAGGGTTTGCGTAACTATCGTAACAGAGCCCCAGACGGCCTGTCAAACGCGGCCGTGGGGCGCCGGGGCTTTTCACTAGCATGTAACCCATAGCCTGTCTGTGGGGGCACGGCCGTGCGTCCGTACAACCTAACTATGGCTTATATGTTAGCAGTTTCCAAGATAGCCGGAAAGCCCGGGTCCCGGTGGGGTGCCCTTGACAGGGGGCGCGGTTTCACTTGATAATAAGCCGACCAGGTTGTCGCGGAGGAGTGCGTCATGTGGAAACGGACCGGCCTGCTTGTGCTGGTGGGGTTGCTCCTGGCCAGCTGCGCCCCCGCCGCCCCGTCCCAGCCGACGGCCCCCCAACCCGCCGAAGAACAGCCCCGCTATGGGGGCGAGCTGGTCTTTGCGGTGGATGCGGAGCCGCCCTCCCTGGATGCCCACCGGGAGACCACCTTTGCGGTCATCATCCCCTTAGCGCCCTTCTACAGCACCCTTTTGAAGTTTGACCAGAATAACTACCCGAAAGTTGTCGGCGACCTGGCCGAATCGTGGACGGTCTCTTCGGACGGCCTTGTCTACGAGTTCAAGCTCCGGGATGGGGTAAAGTTCCACGACGGAAGCCCCCTCACGGCCCGGGATGTGGTGGCAACCTACCGAAAGATAATCTTTCCGCCCCAGGGGGTCATCAGCGCCCGAAAGGCCCTTTATGCGGCCGTGGAATCCATCGAGGCCCCCGATACCCGGACCGTCAGGTTTAAGCTTAAGTACCCTTCGGCCTCGATGCTGGCCAACTTCGCCTCCGGGTGGAACTGGGTTTACAAGGCCGAAATCATCGAGAAGGACCCCCGCTGGTACGAGAAGAACGTGCTGGGGACCGGGGCCTTTAAGTTCGTCGAGTATGTGCCCGGCTCCCACGTGGTGGGCAGAAAGAACGAAGACTACTTTATCAAGGGCAGGCCCTACCTGGACGGATTCAGGGCCGTCTTTATGACCGACCGGGCGGCGATGGTGGCGGCCTTACGGAGCGGCCAGATCCTGACCAACTTCCGGAGCGTCACCCCCCAGGAGCGGGACGACCTGGTGCGGGCCCTGGGGGATAAGGTCGTGGTCGAGGAGAGCCCCTGGGTCTGCTCTCAGATGGTGGTGTTCAACAACGAAAAGCCGCCTTTTAACGACGTTAGGGTTCGACAAGCCCTCACCCTGGCCGTCGACCGCTGGAACGGCGGGCAGTATCTTTCCCAGTTCACCTTCCTCAAGTATGTTGGGGCCCTGATGCGGCCGGGCGGGCCCTTTGCCATGCCCGACTCGGAGCTGGAGAAGATCCCCGGCTACTGGCGGGATATAAACAAGAGCCGGGAGGAGGCCCGCAGGCTTTTGCG